>FXBF010000230.1_pt1 | contig 18291 bp, 11 predicted proteins | sample 5335321 | NCBI WGS metagenome assembly FXBF01 (sample SAMEA103928391, study PRJEB20085) | sediment metagenome | isolation source: sediment
GGGTAACGCTCACCACTACATATTGATTGAAGTGGAGCTAACTGGATACCCCTTTATTATATACAGGATCCCGATCGAAGCAAGAAGGGTGTGCCTCGGCAGGGCCCCCGCGCATCTCCCCGCGAAACGGCGATGCGCTGCCAGCAAATTGTCAGCATATCTTCGGTTGCGGCACGTCGTCCGGTCCCGTAGCATCCTGCACCGCACATGCCCCCCCTCACGACTCTCAACGTTTGGTTGGACAGTCGTGATCTATCGTATCGGGTAGTTGCATGGTATGCGGTTGATTGCGCGTCGAGCGTTCTTACGCAAATCGCTCAAAACCACGGCCATCGCGCTGGCGGGATGGTCCGGCAGACACACTCTGATCGCGGCAGCACTGGCGCGTGTGGTGCCGGCTGGTTTTGGGCCCGTGGCAGGCGGGAAGCTGCTTGGCACGGCGCCTTTTGTAAACGAAGGCAACGTTCCCCTGGACACCCTCTTTGGGTCGGGGCTCGCGGCACGACTGGTCACCGACCTCTCGACCTTGGGCCCCGAGACCCTGATCACACCCAATTACAGGTTTTTTATTCGCACGGGTTTTCCCGACACCCTCCGTTCAACAGCATCCTGGACCATACTCGTGCGCGGCCTGGTTGAGCAGCGGGCCAGGCTTTCGTTGAATGAGTTGATGCGCGAGGAGATTTCCATGGGCACGCATCTGATCGAGTGCGCCGGAAACGTCCGTCTCGGTGGGTTCGGTCTGATCAGCACGGCAAGGTGGACGGGCATTCCGATCGCCAAGGTGTTGGAAAAGGTCAAGATCAAGCCGCAGGCGACGCGCGTGATTTTTTCGGGTTACGACGTGCATACCGTGAAGGATGCCATCTCGCTGCCCGGCGCCAGTTGGATATTTACCTTCGACCAGCTCAAGGCAGCCGGGGCCTTTCTGGCGACGGGCATGAACGGATTGCCGCTGCCCAAGGACCACGGTTATCCGGTTCGGTTGGTGGTGCCGGGCTGGTATGGGAGCACTTGCATAAAGTGGGTGAATCAGATCTTGCTGGTGGACGATACGGCACCTGCTACCGGTCATATGAAGGAGTTTGCGAGCCGCACGTTCCAGGACGGAATGCCCAACTGGGCCAGGAACTTCAAGCCTGCCACGGTTGATGTCGTGGCGATGCCGGTGCGCGTCGAAGGCTGGCGCGTCGACGGGCGACTCGTGTACCGTGCCGTCGGTATTCTGTGGGGAGGCGACGAGCCGACCCGAGCCCTGGTGATCCGCTTTAACCCGGATACCGATTACGTCCCGGTGCAAGATTACGATCAGCAAACCAATGCGACGTGGACCATTTGGTCGCACACGTGGAGGCCGAGCAAACCGGGTCGTTACGAGATTCGGTTGCAGGTCGACGATCCAGACGTGCGCAAACGCCACCTCGATAACGGCTTCTACACTCGCACCGTCGATATACCGGTCGTTTAAGCAGAGGTCAACGTCGCGGTGTACACCGAGACGGCCCACTGGCCGTGGAGTTGGGATCGGCAGCAGCACTTATGCTGTATCCGCGTATTGCTTTGGTACGCGTAGCCATAGCGGGTGCTATCGCAAAGAGCCGCGGCGTGCGGGCAACACGTATAGCCGTGACTATCAGGCGCGGCAGTGGGACAATCTTATCAGGGAATTTGGTAGCGGCCCTGCGATCGCGGCCGATCGCCAGCAACCAATCGCACAGCGTGGAGGCAGCTTATGGCAAGCAAGACATTCACCTTTCAGAGTTTCCTGATCCGCCTGCTTGTTGCGTTGGTGTTGGTATTCGCTACGTATAATCCCGAGGAATACTCGTATTATCATTGGACGCTCGCGAAGTTGCCTGAGTTCAGTGTCCTCAAGGGCTTCGTCGGGGTGGTGCTTTTGATCGGCTGGGCGATTTATTTGCGTGCCACGTTGCAGTCGCTGGGCGCCATCGGAACACTGCTGGCGATCGCCTTCTTTGGTACCCTGCTATGGCTCGCTACGGATCAGGGACTGTTTCCCGCCGACAGCGTGCGTGCCGTGTCGTACATTGTGCTTCTGGTCATCAGCGGCGTGATGTCCGCGGGGGTGTCGTGGTCGCATATTCGCCGCCGGATCACGGGGCAGCTGGATGTCGACGACAATGATTAGCAAGAAGCCGGGAATGGAAAAGATTCGGCGCATCCCGATTATTTTCTCCGATACCGTGGCAAGGAAGAGAACGATGTTGCGAGATGAGCGTTCAGGAGAGAGAGCATGACCCCGCCACCAGATGAGTCGACACCGCGAGAGGGCGACACGGATACTACCGGCACATCACAAGGTGTCTCCTGGGATAGTGCCGCCGCCAAGAACTCCTATGCCAACGTATGTAACGTGGTCAGCACGCGCGAGGAGGTGGTGCTGAATTTCGGGCTTAACCAGATATGGGACAGAAAACGCGGGGACGTGGAGATCGAGCTGATTAACCGTATCATCATGACCCCGCCTGCAGCGAAACGACTCAGGGACATGCTGAACAAGCTGATTGAGCAGTACGAGTCCCGCTATGGCGAGCTGAAAGTGACTTGAGCGAGATCGAAATCGGGGGGTTCGGCGCGCGCTCTATCTCAGACTCGATCAATGCATGTCTGTGTCGCTCGGAGTTTGTATGTCGTCGGGTGCCCGCGAAGCAACGCAGAGACCAAGAAATTGCAGCCGCCAGGCACGAATGCCGGCCTGATGACTCCAGGCTTCGCGCGCCAGACTGCGGGAAAGTGTCATAATCGCGGCTCGGCGGCTGGGAGTCTACATTGTCGCCGGGTTTATACGCGCGTAATAGTAAGCGCATGGTCCATCCACAGGGGACGCAACTATGGCCCGATCCGCGCGTAATGACAGCTCCACCCAGACCCGCGCCGAAGGGGCGCAAACCCCGAAGATTCATTGGGATACGAGTAATGTCAATAGCGCGTATGCCAATGTGTGCAACGTCACGAGCACGCGCGAGGAAGTGGTCTTGAACTTCGGAGTGAACAAGGCTTGGGGGCGCGGTGCGCAGGAGGTCGAGATCGAGCTCACCAACCGTTTGATCTTGAGCCCCTTCGCCGCGAAGCGCCTGGCGCAGCTGCTCGGCAAGCTGATCGATGAGTACGAGACGCGCTACGGCGTGCTCGACACCGATACGGGCGCGCAGGGCAGTTCTGCCTCCGGGGATTGGGAAGGTTAAACAGGGCAACGGTTTGTTGCCCGACCATCGATTTGCGGTACGGCTGATTGCCGGTGTCTACGATGGACAGTCCCGGATCTACTTTCTCGTGTGGCGGTGGGCTTCTGAGGGACTGCGCCCGCGCGGCTGACAAGCAGGCCGCATCCGATCCGGAAGGCCGGGCATGGGCACAGCCGCGGGCCTTGTGTCGGCACCCGAAGGTGGTCGTTGTCCCTGAGTTGGCGGTTGCATGACAACGCGATGTCTGCGATTGGCCACCTGCGCAACGCGGTGTGCGCTTTTTCCTGCAACGCGCGGACCTCGGCCGCGCAGTGGCAAAAAGCGTACCGGCGATGGCGCAGACCTGGCGATACATGCTGGTTGAGCCCCATGTGTCTGCTAAGATATTTATTGGGGGTTGCATCTATAAAATTGGGGGTTGCATCTATATAATCAGTGCTTGTGCCGGGCTAATGCTACTCTAGAGCATCGGCCGAGGGAGGCCTGGCGCGTCGCGATCGACGTGGTGTGTGCGCTTAGCGGATAGAACTAAAGTGACAAGGACGTGGAGAATTGGGATCGGGAGGTTCGCACGGGGCCCAGGCTCGCCGTACTCGGTCGTCTGCCGGGGCGTGCTAGCGCGGCCATACCGGCACGAGACCCGGTTGCCACAACACCCCTATTTTCTCTCCATTGCCCGTCTCGGCGCTCTCGTTCGTGTAGTAGACCCGCTTTTTGGCTGTCGACCGGCAGCAACATCATTGCTTGCGTGAGCCCCGTATGAAAGGCCGAGGCAAGAAGAAAGGCTCACCCATCGATACGTTCTCAACGATGGGCGGCCTCGTTTCTGATTACATCTCCAGACCCCATGAAAATGCCGCGCTTGCCCGCGGCGAGTTGCCTGCGGGGCGCGCGCCCCGGGGCGATCCGACCGAGGATGTACTGGGAATTATCGCCGCCGGCGTCTCGGCCAAAACAGGGGATGAATTTTTTCGTTCGCTGGTGCGATATCTGGCGAAGACACTGGAAGCGGACTACGCGTTTGTTGCCAGGATGGTGGGAGACAATTCCGAGGTCGTGCGCACAATCGCCGTGTGCACCCAGGGAGCGATTGCAGAGAACTTCGATTACCGGCTGGTTGGCACGCCCTGCGAGGATCTGATGGCCAAGCAGCTGTGCTCTTACCCGCGCAATGTGCAGAACAGCTTCCCTGATGATCGCTTGCTGGCGCACCTGGGTGTTGAAAGTTGCATTGGTACGGCCTTGCTCGATTCGGCAGGGCATACGCTGGGACTGATGGCGGTACTGGACAGCCGGCCGCTGGCGGACGAGGAGCGCGCGAGATCGATGCTACAGATTTTCGCCGTTCGCGCCGCGGCAGAGCTTGAGCGGATGCGAAGCGAGGAGGCACTGCGCCGATACGAGCATATCGTATCGGCAAGCAGCGACTTCATGGCCTTCGTCGACACGCAGTACCAGTACCAAGCGATCAACGCAGCTTATCTCGCGGCTTTTAGCAAGACAAAAGAAGAGATTATCGGGCACAGCATAGCAGAGGTCCTTGGCCAAGATGTTTTCGAGGCGCGCGTCAAGCCGTATCTGGATTACTGTCTGACCGGAAGAAGCAGCCGTAAACAGTTTTGGGTGGATTTCTTCGGGCAAGGGCCGCGCTATGTCGATGTACGTTTCGACCCGTTTTACGACGCTCACGGGATGATAACGGGCGTCGCTGTCAACGTCCGCGATGTCACGGAGCACAAGCGAGCCGAGGAGGCATTGCGTGAAAGCGAAGAACGGTTCCGAAACCTCATCGAGGGTTCGATTCAGGGGATTGTCATTGATTGTAACCGCAAGCCGGTGTTCGTAAACCAGAGTTTCGTGGATATCCTCGGCTATGATTCGCCCGAGGAGATTCTCGCGATGGAGTCGATGGACCCCTGTTTAGCGCCACATGAACGCCTTCGCCTGAGACGATACACGGAGGCGCGGCGGCAAGGAAAACAAGCTCCAGTGCAGTACGAGTACGATGCCGTGCGCAAGGACGGATCGATTGTGACATTGCAAAACGTGGTCAGATGCATCCGCTGGAAAGGAAAACCGGCGATTCAGAGCACGGTTGTCGATATTACGGAGCGCAGGCGGGCTGAGGAGGTGACGAAAGAGCATGCACGCCAGCAAGCGACGGTGACGGAATTGGGGCAGTGGGCCTTGATGGGCACGAACTTGACTACGTTGATGGACATGGCGGTCGAGGTCGTTGCCGAGACTCTAGGGGTAGAGTACTGCAAGGTATTGGAAGCGACGCCGGACGGCAAGTCGCTGGTGCTGCGTTCCGGCGTCGGATGGAAAAACGGCCTCGTTGGCCAGGCGAGCGAAAGCGCCAGCGTTGAGTCGCAGGCGGGATACACGCTGTTGTCCTCTGATCCGGTCATTGTCGATGACCTGCGCTCGGAAAAACGGTTTACCGGCTCGCAGATACTGTTCGACCATGCCGTGATCAGCGGCATGAGCGTCATCATTCACGGCCATGACCGGCCTTTCGGCGTGCTCGGTGCCCATTGCACGCGGCGGCGATCTTTCACCAAGAAGGATATCAATTTTCTCCAAGCGGTGGCTAACGTGCTCGCGGGAGCGATCGGGCGAAAACAGGCAGAGGAAACACTACGCGCAGTTACTGATGCCGTGCCTGCGATCATCAACGCAAAGGATGCGCAGTCCCGTTACATCTTCATGAACAGCTATCAGGCCAAGCTGTACGGCGTAACGACGAAGAGCGCTCCGGGTAAGACGGCGGCAGAGCTGCTGGGTACGGAGTATGGCAGCTATACTGAGAAGCTCGACCAGCAAGTGCTTTCAACGGGAAAGCCGATTCCGAACTTCGAGGAGCAGTACAATGACGCCCAGGGTGTCTTGCATACATTTCTGACCACGAAGGTGCCGCTGCGCGAGTCGACGGGACAGGTCAAGAGTGTGGCCACGATTTCTGTCGATATTACCGACCGCAAACATGCCGAGGAGGCGCTCCGCGAGAGCGAAGAACGATTCCGGGCCATCGTCGACAACTCGCCGTCGGCAATATTGCTAAAAGGCATGGGGGGACGATATCTCATCGCCAACAAGGAATGGCACAACTGGTTCAATCCGGACGGCAAGGACATTTTCGGAAAAATGGTCTTGGATTTTTTCCCGCAAGGGCACGCCGAGGAGGTGTCTGCGTTGGATCGCGCGGTTATCGAAAGCGGTGCGCCCATCGCGCGCGAGATGGAAACACCTTTTTGCGATGGCAGCGTGCACACGACGATCTTGCACAAGTTTCCGGTTTTTGGTCCGGATGGATCGCCTATCGCCATCGGCGGCCTCAATACCGACATCACCGACCGTAAGCGCGCCGAGGAAGCGCTACGCGCGAGTGAAAGACAGTATCGCGCGCTCTATGAAGACAACCCGTCCATGTATTTCACTGTCGATACAGAGGGTAAGGTGCTTTCGGTCAACCCGTTTGGCGCGAGCCAGCTTGGTTACACGCGTGAAGAGCTGATGGGTAAGTCCTTTGTGGAGCTGACGCACGTGGATGACCAGGCAAAGGTTGAGCAGGTGCTGAGGGAATCGATCGCCCGGCCGGGCCAGCTGCAGCGCCGGGAGGTGCGCAAGCTCCGCAAGGACGGTGCCTTGCTGTGGGCGAGGGAGACCGCGCGCGCCAGCGAGGGCGCGGACGGCCAGAAAGTGGTTCTGATCGTCTGCGAGGACAGCACTGACGCCCACGAGCTGTCGGAAAAGCTCTCTTACCAGGCAAGCCACGATGCGTTGACCGGGCTGGTAAATCGCAGGGAGTTCGAGCACCGCTTGATGCGCGTGCTGCAGAGTGCCCAGGACGCGAAGACGATGCACGCGCTTTGCTACTTTGACCTGGACCAGTTCAAGGTTATCAATGATATTTGCGGGCATATAGCAGGTGATGAGCTCCTGAAGCAGTTGGGCCAGATCCTGGATGCCAAGGTCAGAACGCGGGACACGCTCGCTCGCCTCGGCGGCGATGAGTTCGGCTTGTTGATGGAGCATTGTTCGCTGCGCCAGGCCGGACGTGTGGCGAGCACGTTGCAAAAGGTGATCCGGGAGTTCCGGTTTGTGTGGGAGAATCGGGTCTTTAATATTGGCGCCAGTATTGGTCTGGTGCCTATCGGATCGACTAGCGAGAGTGTGACCAGCGTGTTGAGCATGGCTGACGCTGCTTGCTACGCGGCCAAAGACGCGGGACGCAATCGCATCCACGTCTATCATGAGGAAGACAGCGATCTCGTGCGACGTCATGGAGAAATGGAGCTGGTATCGCAAATCAACCGGGCCCTGGAGGAGGACCGGTTCTACTTGGTATCGCAACCGATCGTATCCGTTGATCGTTCGGGTTCGGCCCGCTCCTATTACGAGATACTGCTTCGTATGGAGGGCCAGAACGGGGGCATGATCTCACCTGACGTTTTTCTGCCGGCAGCGGAGCGCTATAACATCTCAGCCAAGCTCGACCGCTGGGTCGTAGGCACCGCTTTTGCGTGGCTTACCAGTGGTGCCGAAGATCTCGAGCAGCTACACTTGTGCTCGATCAATCTATCTGGCCATTCTCTGGGAGACAAGGAGTTTCTGCAGTTCGTTATCCGCCAGTTCGAAGAGACGAAATTGCCGGCTGCCAAGATCTGCTTCGAAATAACGGAGACGGCGGCGATTGCAAACCTGGAGAGCGCCACCAGGTTTATGAAGACCTTGAAAGAACGTGGTTGCCGCTTCGCGTTAGACGATTTCGGCAGCGGCCTGTCCTCGTTCGCGTACCTCAGAAACCTGCCGGTCGATATCCTGAAGATCGATGGTGTGTTCGTGAAAGACATCGTTGATGATCCGATCGCCCTGGCCATGGTCAAATCGATTAACGAGATCGGCCAGGTCATGGGCAAGAAGACCATCGCCGAGTTCGTGGAGAACCGCAGCATACTGGAGAAGTTAGGCGAGCTCGGCGTCGACTATGCCCAGGGCTACGGTGTGGGACGACCACAACCTATTGCGCTAACGCGACAGCGCCCTGCTGTCGCGGTGCGTGCGGGCAAGAGCGGGCGCAGGCGCTAAGCCGTCGTCGATCAGGACCGCCAACGTCGCGCAAGCCCGGTTCGAGCACGTTCCCCAGTAAACCCCTCGCAGCCCCGGGATAGATAGTAGATTATTGAAAAATAGGGTATTTTTTAGCGGTCGCGGGATCATTGCACGGCCTTGGTGCGCCACGATCCACTAATCGTGTGTGTGTTGGTGCGGCACGAAGTTCGGCGCCGGGCTGTGGCGGCGATCGACACACGTCGGAATTGCGTGCTTGGCCCCGACATCTTAGACTGCCCAGGCACGGTACGGGGCAAGCGTCTGCATCGGGTCTGCGCGGGGATGATGGCGATCAAGGGCCGTGAGCGTTGGTCAGCACGGCGAGCTGGAGTAGTAATGGACGTAAAGCAGGATCATTCTCCCGGTGAAGCCGCAGGTGATATTACTGAGCTGAAGGCGCAGATTCGCGACAACGAGCGGGTGTGGTCAGGTTTTCGGAATATCGAGGTCGGGATTATTGGCGCGCGTTCGCTGCGCGACCTTGTCGGCCTGCTAGTCGGCGGGATATCTGATACTTTTGCCGGCGTCGACCGCGTTACCATCGCTTGTCTCGATCCTGACTACTCGCTAAGCCGGATGTTTTCCCAGGAGGCTGAACCCAAGCTGGAACCAGGCTCATTCGTAGCGGTCGGTGGGGCAGCGCTCGAAGCATTATTCCCGGATTTTCCGCGTCCGCGGCTCGGCCACTGCAGCCCCGCGATTCAATCGCTGCTGTTCGACTCGTGCCCCTATCCGCTGGGCTCGATCGCACTGGTACCGCTGGTGCTGCGCGGTCAGCTCGTAGGGGCTCTCAACCAGGCGAGCCGGCACGCGGGCCACTATGAACAGGCAACGGCGACCGATTTCCTGGAGCATCTCGCGGCGGTGACCGCCATGTGTATCGACAACGTCGTCAATCGTGAGCGCTTGAAAATGGACGGCCTCACCGACGTCCTGACGCGCGTGGCCAACAGGCGATTTTTCGATCGCCGCCTCAACGAGGAGCTGACACGTTGGCGTCGCCGGGGTGGTTCGCTGGTTTGCATGTTGGTGGATGTCGATCATTTTAAACAGGTCAACGATAGCCATGGTCACCAGGCGGGTGACAAGGTGCTGGCACAGGTGGCCGGGTTGCTCGGGAAGGATCTGCGCGCCAGCGATGTGTTGGACCGCTACGGCGGTGAGGAGTTCGTATTGCTTTTGCCGGAGACATCGGAGCGACAGGGTGTAGCCATTGCCGAACGGCTGTGCGAGATCGTCGAACGTGCGAAGTTCGAGATAGACGCGCCCGAACCGCTTTCAGTTACGGTATCGGCAGGGTTGGCAGTGCTGGATCGCCGATCCGGTCGCGTACCGCCGGAGACAGACAGCTGGATCGTGGGGCAGGCGGACGCGGCACTGTACCGGGCCAAACGGACCGGACGCAACAAGGTTGTAGTGGGCGGCTAGGGAACTCTGCCCGAAGTCAGGGACTGTCCGTGCGGGCGGCTCGTAAGAAACTATTCGGAGGCGACCGCATGCTCGTAGCCTGCCGCGCCCGATGCGGCTGCCGTGACGTCGACCAGCACGCGTGCCTTCGTGAACAGCAACAACGCGCGTATCTTACGCGACGGCCAGAGTTTGCCGGCGCCCGTTGCGTACAGTCGCATTTGGCTCGCGAACGACCGGGCGAGGTGTTCGCAGTTTTCACGGGCTGCATCCGCATGGGTCTTGTAATCAATGATGACGATTTCATCGTTGCGGATGAGCAACCGGTCGATAACGCCATAGACGTCGTAATTGGCCTGCCGGTAAAGCAGGGGTGCTTCGTTTCGCGCCTCCAGGTACCCGGAAGGGTCGAACAGATCGCTGAGCGCCGGATCGTCGACCACCGCGCAGGCCTCGTCCCAACAGGCCTTGCGCAGCCGTGGTGCCACCCGGTCGGCGAACTCATGCGCAAGCCGGCGCTCCACTGCCGTACGCTCCGGCTCAGCGGTGAGCAGCTCCAGCATCCGGTGAATCAGCAACCCGCGCGTCCTTAGGCTGTCCGCCGCCGGCTGCGCCCGCTCGTCGGTGTCAGCGGTGCGATCCTCTCTCACAGCGGACCCACTGGGGTAAACAAATCCACGCCCGCTGTCCGTTCGAAGCGGCTGCGTCAGGGCGGGATCGACCGGGCGATCGACAGCATTACTCGCTTCGGCTGCGAGCCGGGGTAATGGCGGCGGGTCTCCCTGCTCGAGCACGACGCCCGCACCGTAGCTATCACCTCCATCGTCGCGAATGGTCAGGCCCGCTGTCGGTTGTTCGTGCCGGCGCACTGCCCTGCGCACACGGTTTTCGATGAACCCATACCAGCCGAGACCGCGCCCGCGCGCGGGCTCACACGCGGAAATGAACAGCGCGTGCTTCGCCCGGGTGAGGGCCACGTACAGCAGGTGGGCCTCTTCACCTCGGATCGCTTCATTCTGGTCCGCTAGCAGGGCTGCGCTGATCGCGTCCTGATGCGCTTTTTTCCCGAGCAACTGAAAACGCCGGGGGCGTGAGGCCTCGACCGGCCAGTCTACGAGCGCCCGTACGCCGACGGCGCGATTGCGATAGTCGCGCATAGCATCCACCAGAAACACAACCGGTCGCTCCAGCCCCTTGGCGGCATGGATGGTCATCATGCGTACACAGCCGCGCGCTGCCCCCGAGGAATCGGAAAGCGTCTGGCGGTCTTCTTCCGCCAGAATTGGTAGGCGATCCAAGAAGTGCGCGAGGCTCGGATAGCGACCGCCATCGGCCTCGAGGGCGAACTCGACAAACTGCCTCAGGTTGACACGCACACGATTGCGTAGGTGCGGTGGGGCAACTGCAACGCAGCGGGCGATGACGTTTCCCTCCGTATAGATTTTATCCAGCAGGTCGTGTACGGGAATCTTATCGGCCATAGCGCCCCAGCGCTCCAGCAATCTGTGCGCCCGCGTCAGCGGATGTTGCGGTGCTAGTCCCTCGGCAACCCGGGCGAGGCGCTTGCGCCACGTGTCATTGGAAGCGGGTTGTGCCAGCGTAAGCAAATCCGCGTCTGTGCAGGAGAACAATGGCGAACGCAGCACCGAGGCGAGCGCGAGGTTGTCGTAGGGGGCAATGAGACAACGTATCAGTTGGACCAGGTCCTGAACCTCCAGGCATTGCACAAACGTGCCGCGTCCCACCCCGATGTAAGGGATGCCGGCGTGACGCAAGGCCGCCTCGTAGGCAGCCGCGTGGGCGCGATCTCGCAGTAGTATCATAATGTCGCTATAGTCGAGTCGCCGGATACCATTGTCGTCGATCGGCCGGCCGATGAGTTCGCGAATCTTGGTCGCGACAATTTGTCCTTCGGCTCGGTAGCGCTGGTCTTCTTCGACCTTGCGAGGTTCGCGTAGCGGATTGCGCAACGGTGCATCACGCGGTTGTGCAGCGTCCGCCGCGCGCCGGCGAATCAGCGGGAGCAGCTCGACCTTTCCCCACCTTGCTTTGTGGTGTGTGTCGTGCGCGCGAAAGTTGGGTAACAGGAAATCCGGTACACCGCTCTCGGGCGGGTTGTCGTCGGCCACGGTGGCGCCACCGGGTTCGTGAAAGACGAGGTTAACGAACTGTATGATGGCGGACGACGATCGCCAGGACTTGTCCTGGGTCAGAGTCGTGGCTTGCATGTGCTTGTCAAGCCAGTTCTGGGCGACGTTGAAAAGACCGGGATCGGCGCGACGGAAACGATAAATGGATTGTTTCTCGTCACCGACGATCAGAATACTGCGGTTTCGCGCCGACCCACCCGCCGCCATTTCTCTCAGCAGTGGAAGCAGCAGTCGCCACTGGGTGGGATTGGTGTCCTGGAACTCGTCTACGAGTAGATGGTCGATGCGCTGATCGAGCTTGTATTGAATCCACTCCGCGTGCCGGCTGCGGTTTAGCAGGCGGTAGGTCTTCCACTCGAGATCAGCGAAATCGAGCAGACCCTGTTCTGTCTTGATGCGCTGGTAGTGACCCAGCAGTCTGGAACCACAGTGATACCAGGCTTGCGTGGCATTTGCGGTGCGCACGCGCAGTTGCTGGTCGTGAATGCGCCGCAAGCGCCTGCCTAGGGACTCGTGCAGGGTGAGAAACTCATCGATTGTCTCACCCAGCTTGACCTCGAGCGCCTTGCTCCGACGCACTCGCCGCAGCTCCATCTTGGTGGTAAAGAAGGCGTTCCTCGCCAGGGCGAAACCGCGGTCGAAGCATGTCTGTGGATCACACGCGCTGTCGATGTCGGCGGCGCGTGCGATGGTGGCGGGCGTCGCGTGACGACGCAGCAAGGCGGCATAGCGCGCGAGTTCTGCCACGAGCGCGGTATCCTCGCACAGCCTGGCGGCAACGGTGCCGTCCCCGGGGGTCAGCTTCAACGCGTCTTGCAGCTCGGCCGCAGCGTATGCCAGCGGTTGATCATGCCCCTCGGTGTAGGCCCACCAGTCGCTGCGGTGATCGAGAAACCCGCTGAGTGCCTGGCGCGTACTGGCGATCCCGCCGCAGGCATGCAGCAGTGTGTCCAGTGCCTGCGCCAGCGCGCTGGCCGGCTCCAGGGTGACCTCACGTTCGAACGCGCGCCAGGCGTCCCGTTGCAGCGCGGTGGTGGATTCGGCCAGCTCGAATCCTGGCGGGACCTCGGCCTCCAGCGGGAACCGGCGCAAGATCTCCTGGCAAAACGCATGGAAAGTCGTCGTGCGCAGCTGATGGTCCGCGGCGAGCAAGGTCTCGTATATTGCCCGCGCCCGCTGCACAGTTTGCGGTGTGAGCGCAAAACCGAGCGCGCGCAGTTGGTCATGCAAATGCGAGTCCTCGGCGGCAGTCATCTCCAGCAGGCGCGCGCTGACACGCCGGTAGATCTCTGCCGCCGCTTTGCGCGTAAAGGTAATGGCGAGAATGGAGCCGGGCGGCACGCCTTGGAGCAACAGGCTGATCAAACGGCTGGTCAGGAGCCAGGTCTTGCCGGTGCCGGCAGCCGCGCGAACCGCGATGTTACGGGCAGTGGCCGGCATTAGCGGGCGGCCGCCCTTTTTTTGCATCGGGCTGCTCACGGCTGCGCCGAGACGGGTGATGCGCCCGGTTCCAGCCACATCTCTTTGCGGCACACCCCCTGCATCGCACAGCGGCCACAGACGGTGTCGTCGCCCCAGGCCGGCAGGCCCGCGCCCGACAGCAGTGCGCCCTGCAGCGCGAACAGTCTGTCGCGCACACGCCTGGCAAGCGTGTTCAGAGTCGGGTCCGAAAGCTGGGCCTTGTCCGCGATTCTATTGCCCGCCAGCCCCAGGAACAGTGCCTGCTTGACCGGTTGGGCGGTCGTCAGCACGTAGAACGGCAACTGAATCTGCTCACCGCGCTCGACCTGGGCCAGATCTGGCACGCGCCCGGTCTTGTAATCGATAATGGCATAATCGTGCTGCCCGCGGTCCAGACGATCCACCCGGGCCGTGAGCGTGGTCGTGACACCCTGGCCCGAGCAGGTGCGGCGCTGCTCCTGCTCGAGCACTACGGGTTGCCAGCCCTGTTCGCGGCGCTCCTGCCAATCGACGTAGTGTGGGATCAGCTCCTCCCAGGCCGACAGCCAGCCGCGGGCGAAGAAACTATCACGGATATCCGCCGAGAATACGGTTTCAGCGATCTCTCGCAGCAGCGCCTGCGCCTGCGATCGGGTGTCCGCGGTTATGCGTTTGTCAAACGGTCCCGGCAAACCCGGTACGCTCGCGTGAAATGCGTGCAAAATCCGGTGCACGCGGTTTCCGAAGTCAAGCTTCTCCAGTTGCTCGCGCACGGGTTCAACCGGCACCAGTCCGAGTCCGTCGGCGGCGTAGTACTGGTAGGGACAGTCGAGCATGCGCTGGTGTGCGCTGGCCGATAGCGAATCCGGAATCAGTGCCGGCGGTAGTGTCGCCACGGGGTAGGCGTGGGGGCCCGGCAGCCCGCTGTCGTCGGACCGGGTGAGCTCAGTGCGCGGCGAGGCCGCCAGGCTCCGTAACTCTTCGTTGTCGAGCGCATCACCGTAGGCGATCTGGTGAAATGCCCGCAGGCGCTCGACCCAAGGGCTGGGTATAGCCGTCTCGCCTTGATGCTCGTGACGCAGGGTGACCAAGGTTCGCGGAGCCGCCTCGAGCAGGCGGCGGAAATCGTGGAATCGCGCACGATGCCCGGCCCACAGACTCGGCAGCCCCAGCTGCCGGCGTACGCTTTCATTGAAGAAAGGCGTGCTTGCTATCGGCCCGGGCAGGTAGTCGCGTAAGGCACCGGCCATGACCACGGCATCGAAACGGAACAATCGACTCCCGCTGAACCCCATGAGCATCACATCGGCACCGCGCATGGACGGTTGAAAGTAGGTGCGCGCGAGGTTTCGTCCCAGCCAATGCCGGAACTCGTTCCAGCTGATACGTGGTGCCTGCCTTGGCAGGGTGGCTTGCATCTCTTGGAGCTCGTTGATCAACGTCGAGCCGGCGGTGTCGTCGCGGTACTGCGCCACGATGCCCAGGGCGTCGAGGCTTTGCATCAAGGCGACGAGGAAAGTGCGGGGTGAGCGCCTGCGGGTGCCGAGAATCGTGGTCAGCGGCTGTGCCGCCAGCTCGAGTCGGGCAAGCAGCCCGGATATCGCGTCGGCGGCACCGCTCTGGTAGCGTTGCTCGAGCGTATCGGCGTGGCGATCTATTGCACGCTGATAGCGTTTGAGTCCACGGGCGATGTTGTGCCGCAGGATAATGCCCTCTTCGAACCACATTACGGTCTCCAGCAAGCGGGCGCGCGGTACCCCCAAAGAAACAAACGGTGATTTCAACAGGTCGAGCAAGGCCGTGTGTACGAAGTCCTGCTCCAGGCATTCCAGCCAGCGCATCAATACGGTCGCGGCGCTGGTCGTGGATAAGGCCCAGCCGGCCGTGTCTTCGACCACGATGCGGGCGCGCTCGAGCAGCGCACGCACGCGACGGGCAAGCTTGCGATCGCTGGTGACTATGCCGATGCGTTGCAGTCCTTGAAGTCGCCAGCGCCGCACCTGCACGTCAATGGCGCGGGCCTCGAGCTCGAAATTGTCGGCCTCATGAATGATCAGGCGAGCGCGCGCCGGGCTTTGCGGCATCGCTCGCCGCTGGGCCCGTGCACGCGTACGCAAGTCAGCGTCCTCGAGATCGAATACCGTGTCGAGGAACCGGCCGTAGGCAGCGGCCGCCGCGGGCGCTGCGGTGACGCGCAGTTGCTCGAGCATCCGCGTAATCACGGCATCGGGATGATTGCCCTGTGCCCCGGCCTGTCCGTGCACGAGCAACGTCGCCTGACCACGGGCCGATAAGGCCTGAAGCCAGCGCAACTCCAGGCATTCGAACTGTACAAACCCGGTCAGGTAAAGATGCTTGTATGCCGACAGTTGCTCCAGGCTTCGGCCGAGCCCGAGCAGCGTGGCCCCGGTGGCATCCTGCGATCCGTCGGCTGCGAGCTGCTGTCGCCACGCGCGCCACAACGTGTGTGACAATCGTGCCTCATCGCTGAGCGCGCCCGGCGGTGGCTCGGGCAGCCCGTAACCGGTGGCGAGCATGCGAGTGAATGTCTCGCAGTCTGGTGGTACCTGGGCCTCGTTCAGGCTGAGCTCGTCGAAAAGCGCGAGCAGGCTTTCGATCAGCGACCACGTGCCCCAACGGCGGCTGAGCTCGGGGTGTCGTGCCATCGCCTGGAGTAACAACAGCTCGCGCCCGGCCTCGCTGAGCTGGCGATACTTGACATCGGCGAACGCACGCAGCCACGCGTTCAAGCTCGCGGTCTGCGGCGGAAGCAGAGCCTCGATCCCGCGCGCCGCGGCGACATCGAGCAGGACGCGCCGGAAGCGCGGCACCACGCTGCTGTGCGGGAACAACACCACCGCGTGACCCAAGTCCGGGGCAGGGCCCGGGCATCGGTCCAGCAGTAGTGTCGCCAACGCGTGGAGCGGATCCTCGGAGTAGGGGACGAGCCTAACCGCCGGTGGGGTCGAATACTCGATATACTCGGCCATGTCAGGCTCGAAGGTATATTCCCCGAGGGCAGAACGTCGCTACAAGGGTGCGTCAAGCTGCGGCGAGCGTGATGCCGTAGTGGCGGGCGCCGCGCGCGCGGCTACCGGTTCGCGCTGGCAGTCATTGCTAGCGCTCAAGGTGCTGCAGCTTGTCTTTGACTTTCTCCCATTCCGCCGCATCGGGCGGTGGCGCTTTCATTTCGGTGATCACCGGCCACTCTTTAGTCAACTCGGCGTTGAGCTCCAGAAACTTTGTTTGACCTTCGGGTAAGTCGTCCTCGGCGTAGATCGCGTCAACCGGGCACTCCGGGACGCACAGTGTGCAATCGATGCACTCCGCCGGATCGATCACGAGAATGTTAGGCCCCTCATGGAAACAGTCCACAGGGCATACCTCTACACAGTCCGTGTACTTGCATTTTATGCAAGATTCAGTGACCACATAGGTCATCGGTTATCTCCAAAATCTGAATATCTGGCAAGGCGCAGATGATACACGCTTAGGGCACGGCATGGGAATCGCCCGGCGTTGCGGGCGTGTGCGCTCGTCGACGTGTGCGCATGGGCACACGTTGCCGGCAGCCGCCGGCGGGGTCACAGTCGCCACACGGTGATGCCGGCCGCGCGCAGGGCAGCGGCATCAAAGCGCGATTTCGCGTCGATGAAACATCCTTCGGGCGTCAGCTTTCTTACATAGTCAGCGACCGGCCGCTCGATGAACTGACGGTGTGCCACCGCGACGACCAAAGCATCCGCCACCGGAAGGTCTTCCCACGCGAACAGGTCTATCCCGTACTCTCTGTGTGCCTCCTCCTGGATCGGAACGGGGTCGTGAACCGATACGGTGATGCCATAGGACTCGATCTCGTTGACCACGTCGATGGCGCGTGAGTTGCGCAGGTCAGAGCAGTCCTCCTTGAAAGTCAGTCCGAGGACGTTCACCTTCGCATCCTTCACGGCGCCGCCGTGGCCGATCAGGCATTTAATTGTCTGCTCGGCAATGAACTTGCCCATGCCGTCATTGATCTGGCGCCCGGCGAGGATCACTTGCGGATGGTAGCCCAGCATTTGCGCCTTGTAGGTGAGATAATAGGGGTCTACGCCGATACAGTGGCCTCCCACGAGGCCGGGCCGGAACGGCAAAAAGTTCCACTTAGTCTCCGCTGCCTCGAGCACCTCGATCGTGTCGATACCGATTCGATTGAAAATGATAGCCAGCTCGTTCATCAGTGCAATATTGAGATCACGCTGAGTGTTCTCGATCACCTTGGCGGCTTCCGCCACCTTGATGCTGGAGGCGCGGTGTACACCTGCCGATACGATCGAGCCGTACAGATCCGCGATCTTCTCGCGCGTGGTGATGTTGTCACCGGCCACCACCTTGACGATACTCGAAAGGGTGTGGTGTTTGTCGCCGGGGTTGATGCGCTCGGGCGAATAGCCGACGTGGAAGTCTTGCCGCCATTTCATGCCGGAGGCGCGCTCCAGCACCGGTATGCAAACCTCCTCCGTCGCACCGGGGTAGACCGTTGATTCGTAGACGACGATGGCGCCTTGTTTCAGATGCGCGCCCACGGTCTGGCTGGCCTCGAGCATCGGCGCGAAGTCCGGCTGGTGCGCTGCGTCCACCGGCGTGGGGACCGCCACTATGACGAAATCAGCCTGGGAGATGACGGTGGGGTCTTCGGTCAGCGTGAGCCGTGCGGCGCTGCGCAGTTCCTCGGCCGACACCTCGCCGGCCGGGTCGACGCCGCGCCGGTAGCTGGCGATCTTGTCCGCGTTGGAATCGTAGCCGAATGTGTGCTGCGATTTTCCGAACTCTACCGCCAACGGCAAGCCGACATAACCAAGCCCGACGACTGCAATAATGCTCAAAACGTTGCCCCTCTCGTAACTGTTTGGGTGCTTTTCGTTGCCTAATTAAAAAGGTTAGTCACAAAGCGTGACACGTAACCACGGGTACACACTCGCCCGCTCGCCTGG
>FXBF010000231.1_pt1 | contig 18287 bp, 16 predicted proteins | sample 5335321 | NCBI WGS metagenome assembly FXBF01 (sample SAMEA103928391, study PRJEB20085) | sediment metagenome | isolation source: sediment
GGCTCGTCGGGGAAGGGCACCCGACAGATGCGGCAAACCATGCAGCCGTCCGGCTCTCTGCGCTCGTCGCTCACAGCCACCCTGAGCAGGGCACACGCCCCCTTTCTTGCCGACCGGCACTGTTTGTCGTAATGTGCTGTGTCGGCTGTCTGGATGGCTGTGGAGCTGTCCGTCTCGGTGAGGGTCGGGAACGCACGAGGTTTAGGGTTAGCCTCGGCCGGTGAACCCGGCCCTCTTTCGTTGCCGTTATCAACGCCGTGGCCGCGAGCCGCGGTGCGCCGCGAGGGTGCTCGGCTGTCGGCCCTCGTGGTCGCCATCCCGTTCTTGTGGTTGATCACTAGCCATCCGAGCGACCGGCGGGGGAACGGTGTCCGAAGCCCGCCTTATCTTTTCCTGTGTGGCACGACGGGGTAGCGGCTGTGGCGCTGAAGTGCGCTCCCGTCGTCCCGTCGTCCGCGTTCGTTTATCCGTCGTGCGGCCGCTGCGAGTTGTCGCCGTGCGTGCAACTCCTGAAAGTCCCGTTTGTCGTGCAGCCGGGCGAGTCGCTTGCGCCGACCCGGCGTGAGTTCCTTGCCTTTGGGCGACCACTGCCGCCCGCAACCGGCACACACGCAGATGTGCAGAGTGCCGTACTTGCTCTGACTCGTGAAGCGGCGCATCTTGCGACCGCAGCGACAGTCGGCAGTCATCACACGCGGCCTCCCACTAACGGATCTTCAGAATGGGTGTCAGAATGGGTGTCAGAATGGAGTGCCGCGCAGGGTCGCGTAGTGCCTTCTAATAGCGCAAGACGCCGCGGAATACCTTGTAAAGCGGTACTAGGAGCGCACGGGCTTGGCCTTTGGATCCAGAAACGATGGTTCGACCCCATCCGGGCCAATCACCCGTGAACCTTAAAGGAAACGAAGAAAAAAAATGCCCCGTTCCTCTCCAAGTCTGCCCGTGTACATGATGGTCGCCCTCCTCACTGCGGCGACTCCCGTCACGGCCCAGGAAGCAAGCGAGTGGCTGCAGGTCATGAATGATGAGGAGCAGGAGGAGCTCGTGTTCCTCGTCGGGCCCGTCGATCTACCGGCGGGTACGCACCACAACATGATCGAGCAGCCGCCGCTCCTGTCCGCCACCGTTCCCATCGATGCGTATCTGTACGGCTTCGACGTGCAGATGCTGGATTCTGAAGGGCAGCCGATGACGAACCGGGTGCTCCACCACGTCAACCTGATCGACCCCGATCACCGGGAGCTCTTCACCCCGATCTCCCGCAGGTTGTTCGCGGCGGGTGGCGAGACACAGCCCGAGTCGATGCCGCGGGTGCTGGGCGTTCCGCTCGAGAAGGGGCAGCAACTGGTTGTGAGCGCCATGTTCCACAATCCCACGCCGATGGCCTACCCCGGTGCCCGGCTGCGAGTGACGCTCAAGTATCGCAAGAAGGGCTGGTTCTTCCCTATCGGCGTGTACCCGGTCTACCTCGATGTCATGGGCCCGGTGGGCGCGAAGGAATTCGACCTGCCGCCCGGCCTCTACGAGCGCTCGTGGACGGGAAGCCCGGCGATAGCGGGCTACCTGCTTGCCGCCGGCGGACACGTGCACGACTACGCGACCGGTCTGCGGTTCGAGGACCTCACGACAGGCGAGGTCTTATGGGAGACCCGCCCGGAGGTTGACAGGAACGGACGTGTCGTCGCTGTACCTGTGGGCGAATTCTGGTGGAAGGGCGGGCTCCGTCTGAAACCGGATCACACCTATCGGCTCACCGTCGTCTACGACAACCCGACGGGCGAAATACTGCCAGGCGGCGGCATGGGTGTTCTGGGCGGCGTCTTCCTGCCGCGACGCGGGCAGGAGTGGCCGTCGCTGGATCCGCAGGACCCCCAGTACGTGGCGAACATGGAGAAGACTCGTGTGACGGCCCAACGCCGCGCCATGGGGATGGACATGAGCCATGGTGGCGGCGAGCACGGCCACGGCGATCAAAACTGAACGCGCATCGGGATGCGGCGTTCGAGAATACCGGCTCAGGAGGGTAGGGCCAGAAGGACTATGAACGCGATGTAGGCGGCCAGAAAGACCCCACCCTCCCAGCGGGTGAGTCGGAGTGTGGTCCAGACGAAAGGCAGCACGAGGATGCTCACCGCCAGCATCACAGGAGCTTCCACTCTAATCACCGATTGTGAGACTTGCAGAGGGCGCGCTATCGACGAGGCGCCGAGGACCGCCAGGAGGTTGAAGATGTTGGAGCCCACCACGTTGCCCACCAGGATGTCTCCTTCATCCTGAACCGAGGCGGCGATCGCGGTGGCCAGCTCGGGGAGAGATGTCCCGATCGCGACCACCGTGAGGCCGATGGCCAGCTCCGAGATGCCCAGGAAACGGGCGGCATCGGACGCTCCAGTTACCACCATGTGTGCTCCGAGCAGCAGTGCTCCGAGCCCACCCACGGTGAGGAGCAGATGGCCGGTCAGCGTACCGCCGGTCGGCACGAACCTCTGATATTCCACCTCGATGGCGGGCGACTCACGCCGCGCCCCATCCAGCAGATAGAGCGTGTAGGCGATGAATCCTGCCACCATCGAGAGGCCGTCCCAGAAGCTCAACTTGCCGTCCAGGGCGAAGATGTAGAAGGCGAGGGCGGCGAAGATCATGATCGGGACCTCCCTCACCAGCAGCCGCATCTGCACGCGGACCGGGCGAATCAGGGCGGCGATTCCGAGGATGAGGGCGATGTTCGCGATGCTCGAGCCGACCACGTTCCCGATGGCAATATCGCTGCTGCCGCGCACCGAAGCCACAACGCCGACGAGCAGCTCGGGCGTCGAAGTGCCCATCGCGACAACGGTGAGTCCGATGACCAGCGCGTTGACACCCAATCGGCGGGCGAGCCGGGAAGCGCCCCGTATCATGAGGTCCGCGCCCAGGTAAAGTAAGACGAGGCCGAACAGGAACTTCAGTAGTGAGTCCCATTGCATAGGAGCAGGAATCTGGAGCGCCCCGGCCTGCGGGACAAGGTTTCCCCAGTTGACGCCTAATTAGGGCCGGGATAACTTGCGGGGCTTTTCAACCTTAGAGGTTAAGGTTCTAGACAAGTGACGGATACATCAGTCATCGATCCCATGAGCCGGGAGTTGATGCTCCTCGCGGGGACCGCCAATCGGCCGCTGGCCGAAGCCATCGCCGCGAAGCTGGGAGGCGGGCTCTGCGATCTCACCATCAAACGGTTTGCGGACAGTGAGATTTTCGTCCGGATCGACGAGAACGTTCGCGGGCGGGATGTCTATATCATCCAGCCGACGGCTCCGCCGGCCGAGAACATTATGGAGCTGCTGCTCCTGATCGATGCGGCGAGCCGGGCATCGGCGGCGCGGGTGACGGCGGTTGTGCCCTACTACGGCTACGCGCGGCAGGACCGGAAAGACCAGCCCCGTGTGGCTATTGGGGCGAAGCTGTTCGCGAACCTGATCGCCACGGCGGGTGCGGATCGTGTGATCTCGATCGATTTCCACCAGCATCAGCTTCAGGCGTTCTTCGATATTCCCGTCGATCACCTCTACGCGCTGCCGGTATTTGTCGACCACTTCCGCTCCCGCAACCTGGAGCCGTTGGTCGTCGTCGCCAGCGATGTCGGTGCCGCCAAGATGGCGCGTGGCTACGCCCGGCGGCTTGGCGGAGAGATCGCGATGATCGACAAGCGACGGCCCGAGGCCAACGTCGCCGAGGTCGTCAACGTTGTCGGAGACGTGGAAGGGAAGAACTGCTTGCTCCCCGATGACATGATAGATACCGGCGGCACGATGGCGGAAGCCGTGCGCGCTTTGAAGGGAAAGGGCGCCGCAGAGATCATGATTTGCGCGACACACGCGCTATTGAGCGGACAGGCCGTGAGTCGCCTGTCGGATTTGCCGGTGAGCGAGGTCGTAGTGACGGACACGATCAGTCTACCTGAGGAAAAGCGCTGGCCGGCTCTGCGTGTTCTCTCGGTGGCCGATCTCCTGGCACGGGCCATCCGCTACGTTCACGATAACGAGAGTGTCAGCAGCCTATTCGAGTAAACTGGACCCGATCGTTGCGGTCGGATCGGGCAGAACGGTAGAGGTTTGAGCTAGATGGCTACACAAGTAACACTGGATGCTCGCTTGAGGAGTGAGACGGGCAAAGGCGCCGCGCGCGCGCTGCGGCGCGCGGGTCTGGTCCCGGCCGTCCTCTACGGTCACGGCGAAGAGACCCGTGCCTGCTCGGTGAACACCAAGGACCTCGAACGGTTGATCACTTCAGGGAGCCATGAGAGCACCGTGATCGAGCTGAAGCTCGACGATGGGAAGACCGAGCGTGTGCTGATCCGCGAAGTGCAGATCCACCCCTACAGGCCGGAAGTGCTGCACGTTGATTTCCTGGCTGTCAAAAAGGGCCAGAAAGTCAAGCTGGAAGTGCCCGTCCGTTTTGTCGGCGTGGCGCCGGGGGTCAAGGAAGGCGGGATCATGGAGCATCTACGACACGAGGTCGAGATTCGCTGCGTCCCGTCCAAGATACCCGAATCGCTGGAGTTCGATATCTCCGGCCTGGGGATCGGTGACAGCGTGACCGTTGGCGAACTGGTAGTGCCGGAAGATGTCGAGATAGTATCTGATCTCGCTGCCACGATCGCCTCGATTGTGCCGCCGACCGTGCATAAGGTCGAGGTGGAGGTCGAAGAGGTCGCGGCGGAGGTTGCCGAGGAGGAGGCTGAGCCCGAGCTGGTCGGCCGCGGCAAGCCCTCCGAGGAAGAAAGGGAGGCCTCGAAAGAGGAGGGTTAGCCCTGAAGGCCGTTGTCGGACTGGGTAACCCGGGAGCCAGGTACGACGCCACCCGCCACAACGTCGGCTGGTGGGTCATCGATCTGCTCAAGCGCCGCTGGTCCGCTACCCCGTTCCAACAAGAGGATCTCTGGCTTCGGTGCACGGCCGAGCTGTCTGATGTCGGGGATGTCTGGCTGATCAAGCCCACCGTGTACATGAACAGGAGTGGAACGGCGGTAGCGGCGCTCCTGGAGTCGACTTCGTTGGACCTTGCAAGCGATTTGCTGATCGTCGTGGACGATGTCGCGCTCGAGCCGGGCCGACCCCGCTTCCGTGCCAGGGGCTCCGCGGGGAGTCACAACGGGGTGCAGTCGATCGAGGACGCGCTCGGTACCCGGGACTACGCCAGGCTCAGAATCGGCGTCGGCGCGGCCCCTCCGGGCGCGGACCTGGCCGATTGGGTGCTTTCTGAGTTCGATGACCCGGCGGATGAAGACGCGGTGCTGGATGTTCTCCCGCACCTGGCGGATGGAGTGGAGGTTTGGGCGCGTGAGGGAATAGAGGCCGCCATGAATCGCTTCAACGTTCCTTCCGGCCCTGAGGATTAGGGCGTTGTAGACCAAGGAGGGTCAGTGACGAACATAGCTGTGACGTATGCGGCGCCACTGGGGCTGTTCGGCCTGGTTGTAGCGGCGTTCATCTACGTCTATTTGAAGCGGCAGCCGGTCGGCACCGATCTGATGGCCGATCTCGCCGCGCAGATCCAGGAAGGCGCTAATGCCTTTCTGAAGCGTGAGTATTCGGTCCTCATCCCCTTCATCATCGTCGTAGCGGTCCTGCTCTTTGTGGCCTTGGATTCGCTACCGACGTCGTTGGCGTATGTGGGCGGCGCGCTCTCTTCGCTGATGGCCGGCTTCTTCGGCATGAACGCGGCCACGAGGGCCAACGTGCGCACCTCCGAAGCCGCGCGCGAGGCTGGGACGGGCAAGGCTCTGCGAGTTGCATTCAACGGCGGCGCCGTGATGGGCCTGTCCGTCGGGAGCCTCGGGCTGCTTGGCATCGGCGCGGTGATTTTCCTCTACGCGAACACCCTGACCTCCGACGTTGCCTTCAAGACGTTTAGCGAGATCATCGCCGGCTTCGCGATGGGTGCGAGCTCGATCGCGCTGTTCGCCCGCATAGGTGGCGGGATCTACACAAAGGCGGCGGACGTGGGCGCTGACCTGGTGGGCAAGGTCGAGGCGGGGATCCCGGAGGATGATCCGCGCAACCCGGCGACGATCGCCGATAACGTCGGCGATAACGTGGGTGACGTTGCCGGCATGGGCGCGGACATCTTCGAGTCTTACGTGGGGTCGGTGATCGCCACCATCGCGATCGGCGCGACATCGATTCAGATCATGGCCGGGCAGCGATTGGAGGCTGTGACCCTGCCGGTCCTTTACGTGATGGCCGGCCTGGTGGCGAGCTTCGCGGGGATCTTTTCCATGAAGCTGATGGAGAAGATGAACCCGGCCGCGGCGTTGCGGAACAGCACGTACATCGCGGCGATCCTCTTCTGGGTCGCGGCGTGGTGGTTGACGGGCGAGCTCGACGTCTTTGCGGGCAACGGCAACTTCGGCACCTTCGGCCCGTTTTGGGCCATGCTCGGTGGCTCGCTGGTGGGCATCTTCATCGGCCTCTCCACCGAGTACTACACCGCAGGGAAGCCGATCCGCAGGATCGCCGAGGCTTCGCAAACGGGTGCCGCGACCAACATCATCGCCGGTCAGGCAGTGGGAATGATGTCCACGGCGATCCCGGTGCTCCTCATCTGCGGCGCTATCTGGCTGGCCTACCAGTTCGCCGGTCTGTATGGGATCGGCATCGCCGCCGTCGGCATGCTGGCAACTGTGGGTGTCACCATGTCGGTGGACGCCTACGGTCCAATCGCCGACAACGCCGGCGGAATCAGCGAGATGAGCGGGCTCGGCCCGGAGGTCCGCGGCGTCACCGATAGCCTCGACGCGATCGGCAACACGACCGCGGCGATCGGCAAGGGCTTCGCTATCGGCTCCGCGGCCCTGACCGCTCTGGCGCTGTTCAGCGCCTACTCCTCGGCCGTCGGACTGCAGGAGAGCGGCATCAACCTGGTCAGCCCGATGGTGGTTATCGGCCTCTTCATCGGCGGCACGCTGCCGTTCGTCATTGCGGCGTTGACGATGACGGCTGTCGGGCGCGCCGCCGCAGGCATGGTGACGGAGGTACGCCGGCAGTTCAAGGAGATCCCAGGCCTGATGGAAGGCAAGGCCAAGCCCGACAGCGCACGCTGCGTGGACATCTCCACGCGGGCGGCGCTGCGCGAGATGATCCTGCCCGGCACCATCGCGGTGATCGCGCCGGTGCTGGTCGGCTGGCTCCTGGGGGTCGAAGCGCTGGGCGGGCTGCTGGCGGGCGCGACGCTGGCCGGTGTGCTGCTGGCCCTCTATATGGCCAACGCCGGGGGCGCCTGGGACAACGCCAAGAAGTACATCGAGGCGGGCGCGCTCGGCGGCAAAGGGTCAGAGCCACACAAGGCGGCTGTCGTCGGCGATACCGTCGGCGACCCGTTCAAGGACACCTCGGGGCCTTCGATGAACATCGTGATCAAGCTCATGAGTGTGGTGAGCCTGGTGCTGGCACCGTTCTTCGTGGCTATGGCCTGACCGCTCCTGTGTTGAAAGCCGGGATCGTCGGACTGCCCAACGCGGGGAAGTCGACGCTCTTCAACGCACTCACAGCGGCGAGCGTACCGGCCGAAGCCTATCCCTTCACGACCATCGACCCCAATGTCGGAGTCGTTGAGGTCCCCGATCCCAGGCTCGATCGACTGTTCGAACTGATCCAGCCGCCGCGCAAGGTGCCGGCGGTCGTAGAGTTCGTCGATATCGCGGGGTTGGTGGAAGGCGCGCACCGGGGCGAGGGGCTGGGCAATCGCTTCTTGGCGCACATCCGTGAGGTCGAGGCGCTGGTCCACGTGGTCCGCTGTTTCGACGATCCCAACGTCGCCCATCCCGCCCACTCGGTGGATCCGGCGCGCGACGTGGATACCGTGGAGACCGAACTGCTGCTCGCCGACCTCGAGACGGTGGAGAGACGGCTGGACCGTGTGGAGCGGGCAGCCCGCGGCGGCGACCGGACCGCTCAGCATGAGGTCGATTGTCTGCACCGCCTTCAGGACGAGCTCGGCGCGGGGAGGCCGGCCCGGGTTATCGAATGCGATCAGACGGAAGCTCAGACGCTCGATTCCCTCTTCCTGCTGACCCGAAAGCCGGTCCTGTACTTGGCCAACGTTGCCGAAGAGGGTGTGTCCGGCGACGACCCGTGGGCACAGGCGCTCGCGGGGGCGGTCGGCGAGAAGCATGTTCTGGCCCTGTGCTGTCAGCTGGAGGCGGATCTCCTGAGCCTCGAGCCCGGCGAGCGGCGGGAATACATGTTGTCGCTGGGGCTGGAGCAGCGCGGTGTCGACAGGCTGATCCGGGCGACCTACGACCTTCTCGGGCTGATCACCTTCTTCACGTTCAACGAGAAAGAGGTGCGCGCCTGGACGATCCGGCGGGGCAGTCTCGCGCCGCAGGCAGCCGGGGTGGTGCACACGGATTTCGAGAAGGGCTTCATCAAAGCCGAGACGGCGGGCTACGGCGAATTCGAGCGAGCCGGATCCCTGAAGGCCGCTCGCGAGCAGGGCCTCGTCCGGGCGGAAGGCCGGACACACGTCGTGGAGGACGGCGACATCCTGCTGTTCCGAACCCAGTCCTGAGGCGGGCCCTCCCGGTCGAGCCGGGGAGCTTGAGCTCGCGGCCCATATCGGCTAAGTTAGCGAGTCTCAGGTTCTGAACCCTGTGATGACATACGACCTGCTCCGCCCCCCGGTCACCGGGCGGGGCCAGACGAGTTCGAGCTTCCGAGCTCGAGACCAAAGGGAGGTGACGATGCGCGATTACGAGATCGTGTACGTCTTCGATTCGGCCCTCGATCGTTCGATCATCGATCAGAAGCTGGAACGTTTCAGTGAGCTCGCCACCGGGAACGACGGGGGCGAGGTCGTGGCTGTTGAGCACTGGGGCAAACGGCAGCTCGCCTACCCGATCAAGAAGCATGACAACGGCTACTACGTGGTGGTGCAGTTCCGGACGAGCCCTAAGAGCCTGCCCGAGTTCGAGAGAGCGATCAAGCTTGACGAAGACGTCTTGCGCTATCTGGTCGTTCTCTCCGAGGGTGAACTTCCCAAGCTGGATTCCTCGCCAGCTGCGGTGAAGGATCGCTTCAGCGAGGACGATGAGCTGAATGGGGATGAGTAGGACAGAATGAGAACTTCGAACAGGACGAGGCCGTAAGACATGAGAAGAAGACGACGCAAGCCGTGCCATCTTTGTGAGGCCAAGATCAAGAGAGTCGACTACAAGGACGGGCAACTTCTCTCACGTTTCGTCAGTGAGCGTGGAAAGATGGTCCCGAGCCGCATCACGGGTACCTGCTCGCCGCATCAGCGCCAATTGACGAAGGCGATCAAACGTGGTCGGTATCTGGCTCTGCTTCCCTACGTGGAAGACTACCGACGCTAGAGAGCGGTCGTGACTTCCGGCCGCAGTGAGTTCGGTCGCATCGCGAGCTTCGCGCTCGTCGCCGTCGTCTTCGCGGTGGTCCAGCCCCTCATCATGATCGGATTGCCACTGGCGTTGCTGCTCCTCATTCGCGGGCCACGCAACCTGAGGTCGGTGGTGGTCACGGCCGCGGTCCTCGCCGGGGCGCTCCTTGGCGACCGCTCGGGACTCTGGTGGATTGAACGCGGCTGGTCCTTGATCTTGGGCGGGACGTTCGTCTGGATTGTCGTCTGGCGCCCCAACTGGAACTTCTCGGCTCAGGCGCTGGCGGCGATCGGCATGGCGATCGTGGCTGTTTCGCTGGTCTTGGCCGCTAGCCCGGGGATCTGGATGGACATCGATAGCCTGATGACCGCCAGGGCGAGCCATGCCGCCCAGACCGCCGCTGGAGTGTTGGGTGCCCGGGCGGATGAAACGATGCAAGCGCTGATGCAGCGGGTTGCAGAACTTCAAGTCGCGGTGTTCCCGGCGCTGCTGGGCGTCGGTTCACTGGGCGCCTTGGGAGTCGTCGTGGGCGTGCGCAAGTGGCTGGCTGGGGACAGCGGCAACGCCTTTGGGCGGTTGAGGAACTTCCGCTTCAACGATCATCTGGTGTGGCTCTGGCTTCTTGGCCTGGCAGTCATCCTGGCGCCTGCGGGCGAGATCGCCGACCGCATTGGCGGTAACGTCGTCTTCTTCATGGGCGCCTTGTACGTCGTGAGGGGAATGGCGGTGTTGTTGAGTCTTGCGGGCGGGATCCCTGTAATGGCAGGGGTTGTTGGAGGGATAGTGGCGTTGTTGCTCTATCCCGTTCTTGTGTTGATCCTCGCCGTAATGCTGATTGTGGGATTGGGTGATACCTGGCTGAACGTGCGCAATCGAGTCAGTGGCCGCGAGGGCGGCGGGTGACCCGTCGCGGCGCGGAACGTGCGGCGGAATCAGATATGGAGTGGTACAGTGGCTAGAAATCAAGAGGTCATCCTCAGGCGGAAAGTTGAAAATCTCGGCGAAGTCGGTGACATTGTCAGTGTGAAGCCCGGATACGCGCGGAATTACCTGCTGCCGCAGGGGCTCGCGTACCAGGCGACCGAGCAGAACCGTCGGCGCCTCCAGCAAGAGCGCACGGCCGCGCTGATTTCGGAAGAGAGAGACCGGAGCAATGCCGGGGCGGTAGCGGACCGCCTGGAAGGTGTATCCATCACCTTCTCGATGCTCGCCGCAGACGAAGGGAAGCTTTACGGTTCGGTCGGGCCGCGGGACATCGCGGCTCAGCTTAGCGAGCAGGGCTTCGATGTGCACGGGCGCCACGTCGCATTGCAGGAGCCGATCAAGGCTCTCGGCGTGTACGCTGTTCCCATCAAGCTGTACCCGGGGGTCGAGGCCTCGGTGAAGGTCTGGGTCATCAAGGAAGAGGGCGAGTAGGGCCTGGGGGGATGCGTCGAGCGACAGCCAGGACCGCTTCACATGACTGAGCCCGGGTCGCGTCTGGCGGCTGCTGGACGGCTGCAACAGGCCGACCTCTCCGCACTGGTCAAGCGGGCGGTGGAGCTGTGCCTGGAGCGCAATGCGCGTGAGCCGCTGATCCTCGACCTGCGCGGGCTGTCCGATGCCACCGACTTCTTTCTGATCGCGTCCGGTGACTCGGATGTGCACGTTCGCGCGATTGCGGAACACATCTTGACGGGACTGGCTGAAGAGAGCATTCGGCCTTCAGGTGTGGAAGGGGAACAGACGGCTCGCTGGGTGCTCGTCGATTACATCGATCTGGTGGTGCACGTGTTTCACCCCGCTGTGCGTGAGTTCTACCAACTGGAACGGTTGTGGGGCGATGCGCCCATGATGCGCGCCGAGGACCCGGGCCCGTGAGCGGCGGTCGGGGGTTCGGCGGAGCCAGGGCGAGCCCGCGAGCGGGTGGTGCAGTCGCGCTACTCGCCGTCGCCCTCCTTTCCCTTTTGCCGGAACCGGCTCTGGCGCAGTTCGGGCGTAACAAGCTCCAGTACGAAGTCTTCGACTTCAAGATCCTGCGCACCGCTCACTTCGACATCTATTACTACCCACGCGAGCGCGAGGCGGCGCTCGATGCGGCGCGGATGGCCGAGCGCTCCTACGCACGGTTGAGCCGAATACTCGGCTGGGAGTTCGAAGAGCGGAAACCGATCATTCTCTACGCCTCACACGCCGAGTTTCAGCAGACGAACGCCTTGCCGGGCTTCATCTCGGAAGGGACGGGAGGCGTCACGGAATTCGCGAAGCGTCGCGTGATCTTGCCGTTCACCGGCTCGTATGCCGATTTCGAGCACGTACTAACGCACGAGCTGGTGCACGCCTTCCAGTTCGATGTCATCGCCACCGGACTTGTCGGCCAGCTGGACCCGGGCGCGTTTCGGCCGTCCCTGTGGTTTATGGAGGGGATGGCCGAGTATCTCTCTATCGGCAAGCTGGACGTTCTCACGCACGCGTGGGTCCGTGATGCGGTGCTTACGGGCTACCTGCGGACGATCCCCGAGATGTCGCTCTACAGCGACTACCTCTCCTATCGCTTTGGCCAGTCGCTGTGGGCCTACATAGGAGGGAAGTACGGCGATGAGACCATAGGCCTTCTTCTCCAGCGAGCCATGCGCATCGGGCTGGAGGCGGCGGTCCAGGTGACGCTGGGCATCACAGTGGCCCGGCTTTCGGATGAGTGGATCGAGACCGTTCGGACGACTTATCTCCCGGACGTGGCGAGGTACGCGTATGCGGGCGACGTGGGCCGCCGCCTGACGAGCCACGCGTTCCGGCCGGGGTCCGGACAGTTCGCTTCCTACGTTTCGCCGGCCCTGTCGCCGGACGGACGTTACCTGGTCTATCTCTCGGATCGCGGTAACGACCTCTACTCTTTCTACGACCTGTGGCTAGCCTCCGCCGAGGACGGGAAAGTCCTGGCTCGACTGGTGCAGGCCTCCCGCACGCCCGATTTCGAGTCGCTGCGATTCCTGAGTTCGTCCGCGTCCTGGTCGCCTGACGGCCGGCATCTTGCCTTCGTCGCCTTGGTTGGCGGCCGCGACGCGCTCTACATCTACGACGTCGCCAAGCGAAGAGTGGTTCGCCGGATAACCGTGAACCTGGACGGCATCCAGAATCCGACGTTTTCTCCCGATGGCCTGCGCATCGCGTTCACGGGCTTGCTTGGCGGCATCAGCGATCTGTTCGTGGTCGATGTGAGCGGCGAGCGATTCCAGCAGCTGACCGACGACAAGTACGCCGATTTCCATCCCTCCTGGTCGCCGGACGGCCGGTACATAGCGCTCGCCACCGATCGCGGGGATGAAACGGATTTCGAGGAGCTGGTCTTCGGCAACTTCAGAATCGCCCTGTACAACGTGGGCCGGGGTGATGTCGAAGTCCTGCCCTTCCAGGAAGAAGGAAAGAACATCAATCCCGCGTGGTCTCCGGACGGCACGGCGATCGCGTTCGTCTCGGACCGCACGGGCGTGAACAACGTGTTCGTCTGGTCGCGTCTGCAGAACCGCCTTTACCAGGTGACCGATCTGGTTTCGGGCGTGGCCGGCGTGACGCCGCTGAGCCCGGCGATCTCATGGTCCGCGCGGGCGGACCGGCTGGCTTTCACATACTTCGAGGCTGCTGGCTACAATATCTACGTCGTCGACGACCCGCGCGCGATCGCGCGGCCCGTCGATGCGGCGCCGGCCCCGATGCGGGTGGCGTCATCCGACAGTGGCGGCGATGACGGAGGGGAGCACGGCGGCGCGGACGGGACGGACGCCGGGGACAATGGCAAGGAGGCGGGCGAGGACGGCGGGGGCGACGACGACGGCGACGGTCACGGCGTGTTGCCGAGTGTCGAATCGGAGGGCCTCGATCTCTCCGCCGGGGTTTCCGCCGCTCAATCCTACTACAGGGTGCTGGACGGTTTCCGGCCCTCGAGCGAGCGGCCGGACGCTGGAGAGGTTGTCGCCGAGCGTGAGGTGACGGTGGCCGCCTTGATGAGCGACGCGCGGACGGGGCTGCCGGATACCACCACGTTCGAGCAGCGCGAGTATCAGGTCAAGCTTACGCCCGATATCATCGGGCAGCCTGTCATCGGCGCGCAGGTTGGCGGTTTCTACGGCAGCGGCGTTTACGGCGGGTCTTTCATCCTGTTGTCGGATATCATGGGCGACCACAACCTGCTGCTGTGGGGACAGATCGCCGGCTCGCTCGATGATGCCTACATCCTGACCCAGTACTCCTACCTGCGTGAGCGAGCCAACCTGTCGATGGCGTATCAGCAGTTCCCGCTCTATCGCTTTTGGGGCACGACGGCCACGATTAATCAGGCGAATGGGCGGATCGTCGAGGATCGGTTCGAGCGCGATGTCTATAGGATACTGACCACTAACATCGACTATCCCCTGAACACGTTCCAGCGTCTGGAACTCTCGGCGGCCGGTTTCTTCGTCAGCCGGGACAGCGTGATCGACCGCCTGCTGGTTGGCGTAACGAACGGCGGCGACAGGTCCACGCGCCGGCTGGAGAACATGGTGTTCGCCGGTCCATCGGTGGCCATGGTCTGGGACAACACGCTCTACGGGTTCACGGGCCCCATCTCGGGCCGCCGCTTCAGGATCGAAGTGGGACGGTATTTCGGGGATGTCGTCGTCAACAACATCACCGTCGACCTCCGCCACTATTTCAATCTGGGGGGGCAGTTCACGCTGGCCACCCGGCTTACGAGCTTCTCCAGGACGGGTCCTGACGAGCATGAGTTCCGCGTCTATTGGGGTGGCCCTTACTTCATTCGAGGCTATGACGGCGGTTCATTCACGCTCGCCGAATGCACGGCATCCACGATGCAGGTGAGTGATCTGGGCACCACCTTGTGCCCGGTTCGCGACCAGCTCATAGGCAGCAGTGTTGCCTTCGGCAGCGCGGAATTCCGCTTCCCGATCTTCAACTTCCTGGATCTGGGGTTCCTGCCGCTGGGCCTGCCGCCGATGGACGGCGCACTGTTCTTCGACATGGGGGCGGCGTTCAATTCGTTCGACCAGCTCGTGTGGGCGCGGAGGCCGGGGGACGACCCCTTTGACGTACGCGAGCCTGTCGCTGCCGTGGGGGCCGGCCTTCGAGTCAACATCTTCTACAATGTGTTCCGGATCGACTACGCGTATCCGCTCGACCGGCCGTTCCGGCGGTCGGGGGTGTGGTCGCTGTCGTTCGGGCCGACGTTCTAGTGAGCCGCAACCTGGCACGCCTTGCGTTGGCGAGTCGGCAGCGGCTATCTTGTTCCGTGCCCACTGAAACTCCAGCCTGCCCGGAAACGATCCGAGGGGTATCGGTCCGAGGACCGCACACACCGAACTGAAGTTGCACCTGTCGAAGAGCATCGCTTTCGTCGCCGTTCTGGCTGGCGCGTCGCTGGCGTTTGTCTCGTGCGGCTCCGAGAAGGAGTCGACGCCCGCGAACGCGGCTTCCCTTGACCGTGTCGCGTGGCTGGGCAGCGCCGAGGGGTGGGGTGTCCTGGGGTTGCCGCTGGACGGCGGCCCGCTGGCTTATCTGAGCGCCGAGAACCTGGAATCGCCCACCTGGGCACCGCCCGAGCTGGGCCGCATAACGGCCGCTTGGCCGGCGGAGGGCGCGATATGGGTCCAGTTCGAGGATTCACGTATCGGCCGATACGACTACGCGACCGGCCACCTGCTCAGCTTCGACAGCCTGGGGACGACGGCCGTGGCGGCTGTCGAGCTCGAGGATGGGAAGGGCCTTGTCGTCGCTCCCGATGAAGAGACGGTCGAACTGGTGGCCGAGTCGGAGCCCTGGCGCGTGCGGCTCGGCGGGAAGCTCGTGCGGCTGGAGAGCGCAGGGAACGGATGGGTGGTTGCCGTGGTCGATGCGGAGCCCCGTACGGATCTGGTCGTCCTGCAGCCGCCCGAGGCGGAGCCGTTGGCGCGGCTGCAGACCAGTGGGGTGCGTGATCTGGTCGTCACCGCCTGGGGTGGTAGGCTCTACTATCTGTCGGAAGATGACACTGACCCGACCGTTCACGGTTTGAGCTTGCCGGATCTGGAGGAAGCGGAAGAGATCCTGCTCCCGGGACGCGGCAGAGCTATCGCGGTCACGCCGTCCGGCCATCGTCTGTACACGGCGGTGGAGCGGAGCCTTCAGGTCTTCGATCGGTTGCGGGAACAGTCCGTGGGGGAAATCGCCTTGCCCGGCGCCGCCTCGGCCCTGCGATTCAGCCTCAACGGCGCGAACCTGCTGGCGCGGCTGGATGGCGATCGGGTTGCGGTTCTTCAGGTGGGGATAGACTCGCTGTTGGCTGTCGTAGAGGCGGAGTGGGACGATAATCTGCCGGTCGCGCTTCCCGGTGGCCGGCTCCTCGCGCGAGTGGACGGGGAGCTGGTGCTTTACGACATTCCGCGCTCCGTGGAGGTGGCCCGGACGGCTGTGGACGACGGACAGCTGTGGCTGGCGGTGAAGTGGCAGCCGCCCCGCCCGCGCGTCGAGCTGGCCCGGCGCACCGCAGCGCGGGTGCCTAAGGAGACGCCGGCGATGTCAGGCGCGACTGGAAGTGCCGCCGCTGAGGGAGCCGTCATCGACCCGGACGCGGCTGTTTCGCCCGGCTTCTACGCCGTTGTGCTGGCGGCCCGGCAGCGAGGTGGCGTCGACGATCTCGTGATCTGGCTTCGCAGCGTCGGCTATCCCGGAGTCGTTGACCGGCACCGCGACGTCATGAGCGTAACCTGGTTCCGAGCGATGATCGGCCCGTACGCCAGCCGGGAGCGGGCAGAAGCGGCGGCGCAGGAGCTGGGCGCCCGCTATGGTTACAAGCCCTGGATCCTCCGTGTCGATCGGCCGTCTGATGAGGCGGCTGCGCCCGCCGATTCCGCCGCAGCTGCGGGCGCGGTGTCCGAAGGAGATGAAGGGGAGGAGCAGGGAGCGACCGATGAGGAAGGCGGTGGCAACCAACGGGTGAAGAGCTCGGGAGGATTGGGAGGTGGTTGAAGCGATGGGAGGTTCTGAGACCGGTTGGCCGCACGCCGTCACGCTCGTTCTCGCCGCGGAGAGCCGGCGTCAGCGGCGATGGGCTGTTGACACCGCCATCGAGATCGCCCGCAAGCTCGCGGAACAGCGCAAGGTCGTGCTCGCCGATGTTCGTGTACGGGCTCCCTCTTCCATCCTGGCCGCTCTGGATGTGGAAGAAGGGGAGGGAATCGTCGACGTGCTGTTTCGCGGGGCATCCTTCTCCGCTGTCGCTCGGCGACCCCGATCGGAGTCTTTCTTCTGCCTGTCCGCGGGAAGCGCTCCGCCGCCTCTCCAAGTTTTCTACCACCATCCTCGCTGGCAGAAGATCGCATCCAGGCTCCCGGCGGCCGATGCCCACCTGTTGCCATGCGTGTCCGCCGAGGACTGGCTGCAGGCCGGGCCCATCCCCGGCTTCGAGGCCTGCATCGTGCTCAACGGGTCGGGCCGCGAGATCGAGCTCCCGGGTGGAGCGCGACGACTGGCCGAGTTTCTGGCGCCGGCGGATATCCGCGAAGACGCGGACCTCGCGGACGTGTCGATGTCAGCGGAAGCCGCTTCGCGAGGGGAGGACGTACAGGATGAGGGTGACGCGGCGCCGCCTGATACGGAGCAGCCGGCTGGGACTGAGGCTCTCGTCGCCGAGAACCAGGATATCGGTGTGTTGAAGACCGAGCCGATCGACAAACCTCGTGCTACGCCACGTTTGCGCTCCGGCCCGCGCCGGCGGAGCGCGGTCCCGGCCGCCGGCCTGATTGCCGGCCTCGGGTTCGTCGTCCTCCTCCTCTGGCGGATCGTGAGCGGCCCGGAAGCGCCGGGAGGGTCCGAGCCGGTCGCGGTGATCGACATGACGGAAGCCGCCGGACCCGGCGCCCTCGTCAGCGAAGCCGGTGCGGCCGGGGGTCGACCTCAGGAGGTCAGTCTGCCATATTCTGTGGCTATAGCTTCCTACAGTTCCCTGGACGACGCCTTGGCGCGTCAGAGGGAATTGATGCGGGCGGATTTGCCGGTGTACGTTGCGCCGACGCCGGTGCGCGGCGTTGTCTACTATCGGGTGTTCGCCGGCATGTTGCCGGGGCGGGAGCAGGGTGAGGAGCTCATGGCGGACCTTGTCCGCCGAGGCATCAAGGACACCGTCAGAGCTTGGGACGTGAGGCCGGCGCGGTACGCGTTCAACTTTGGGGTCTATCCCAGCGCCCGTGACGCCCGGGCGGTCGTCGAGACGCTGCGGGGCCAGGATGTCCCCGCCTATACGGTCGCGGCTCCCGCTGCCGCAGGAGGCGATGAGACAGCGTACCACGTCTACGCTGGCGGTTACGAGAAGTCCGAGGATGCCCAGCCGCTGCGACGGATGATCGAGCGGGCTGGACTGGATACAGAACTTGTGGAAAGGGTGGGGTGGGTGCCGCAATGAAGCTTGTCGGGCTGGAGTTCCACGGCTTCAAGTCGTTCGCCGATTCGCAGGACCTCCGCTTCCATGATGGAATCACGGCGATCGTGGGTCCCAACGGATGCGGCAAGTCGAACATCTCTGACGGCCTTCGCTGGGTGCTTGGCGAGCAGCGGCCCACCGCGATCCGTGGCTCGCGTATGGAAGAGGCGATCTTCCAGGGCACGCAGAAACGTAAGCCGATCCAACGGGCAGAGGTCACGGTTCGGCTCTCCAACGAAGACCATGCCCTGCCGGTCCCGTACACCGACGTAGTGATCAGCCGCACCGTGTTCACAGGCGGTGAGAGCGAGTATCGGTTGAACGGCACGCTCTGCCGGCTTCGAGATGTCCAGGATCTTTGCCGCGATACAGGGCTGGGCTCGAACGCGTACTCGATCATCGAAGGCCGCATGATCGATGCGATCCTCAGCGATAGGGCGGAGGAGCGTCGCTCCATGTTCGAGGAAGCGGCGGGGATCGGCC
>FXBF010000232.1_pt1 | contig 18202 bp, 17 predicted proteins | sample 5335321 | NCBI WGS metagenome assembly FXBF01 (sample SAMEA103928391, study PRJEB20085) | sediment metagenome | isolation source: sediment
TCTCAAACACTTGATGTAAGCAGACGTCAAGACGCTGAGATCCAGAAAATAGCCTTTGAGGACGCAATCCACGGACTCTACGTACAACCCCACGCCGTACACATCGAGCAGCCCTGGGTAAGAGGCTGGTACTACAACCCGGCGCTGCCCACGATCGACTTCTACTCGATCTGGAAGGAGATCCCGGCTCCATAGGTTCAATACCCGATGAGTAGCCTCTGCTTAGCATAAACAGAGAAGCAACGGAAAGCTCATCTTTAACCGAGCTTCTATGGTCTTTTTATCGCTGCCTCCACTAAGATCTCATCGTGCTGAGACGGAAGTGTGAGCTAATGGACCAACTCTTGCGTTCGATAAGGAGGCTTACATGGAGAGACGATGGAGGTTTCGTGGGTTCACGCTTGCCGCACTGCTGATCTTCCCGTTGATTCCCCTCCCACACCCGGCCCTTCAGGCCTTGTCTGAGATACGCATCGTCCGCGACACCTACGGCGTGCCCCACATCTACGCCGCCAGCGATGAGGCCACACTCTATGGTTTCGGCTACGCCCAGGCGGAAGACCACCTGCTCGATATGCTCCAGAATTACCTGGCTGCCGAAGGCCGAATGGCGGAGTTCTTCGGAAGGGCACATCTCAACAGCGACATCAAGGCCCGCGCCGTGCTGGGCTACAGCGACGAGGAGCTGCTTTCGGCGGTTGACCCCGAAACCATCCGACTGGTGAACGCCTTTGCAGAGGGGATCAACCGCTACATCCGCGAGTATCGTCAGGCGCTTCCGCTGTGGGCTCAAGACTTCGAAGCGACGGCCGCCCGAGTGCTCCGCTTCGCTCACTACGCGATGATCTCGCGCTCCTTGAACGCTGCTTTCGACGAGTTGCGCCAGGGCTCAGCGGCTTCGACGTCGGCCTTGGCCGGGAGGCCAGCACTCGTTGAGGCCTCCAACCAATGGGTGATCGGCTCCTCGCGCACTGCTGACGGAGCGCCGATCTTCCTCATGGACCCGCACCTGCCTTGGTCGGGGATGAATCGCTGGTACGAGGCCCATCTCGTGGGAGAAACCCTGAACGTCTACGGCGCGTCGTTCTACGGCAATCCGTTCATCGTCATGGGCCACAACGGGCGGGTCGCTTGGTCGATGACCCGCAACGCGCCGGACCTCGCCGACGTCTTCATCGAGGAGCTTCACCCCAGCGCTCCGACGCGCTACCGAACGGAGACAGGCTGGGCCGAGATGTCCATGCGCGAGGAGCTTTTCAAGGTGCAGGGCCAAGGAACGGTGACCCGGCAGATCTACTACACGCGCAACGGCTGGGTGGCCGACCTAGAGCCGGAGCAAAACAGGGCGCTCGTCCTGGCGCTCGAGGGCCTGGATCTGTGGAGAAGCTCAACGCAACTGCCGGCTATGAGCCGGGCAGGCAGCATCGCCGAATTCAAAGAAGCGCTGGCGAGGCAGCAGTTGCTTTTGTGGAACGTGATGGCCACCGATTATCAAGGAAATCTCTTTTACGTCTACAACGCGCGACTCCACCGCCGCAGCGAGGCCTGGGGACGAGCCGAGTGGCGGCCCGGCTGGGACCCTGAGGCCCGCTGGAGCTCTGAGATCATCCCCTTTGACGCGCTGCCACAGATCGAAAATCCAGAGAGCGATTGGATGCAGAACAACAACGTCATGCCCTGGTTCGTCACCGAGGGGCTTGATTTCAACCCAGAGGATTTTCCATCGTATCTGGTGCATCGTGGGGCGGGACTCAACGACCGCGGACAGCGGGCCAGCGATGTCCTCTCCCAGGCTGAAGGGTGGACAATGGCCGACGCTTTGGCGCTCACGATCGACACACTGGTCATGGCAGCCGAGGAGTATCTCCCTCAGATCTTCGCAGCTTATGAGGCGGCTCCTCCGGAGCGGAAAGAGGCTTTAGCTTCAGCGATCGAAATCTTGAAAGCGTGGAACCGTCGTGCCGACGTCGATCAAGCGGGGATGACCCTCTTCTACCTCTGGTGGCATCGTCCGGCCCGTGAGCGGCAGGAACCGCTTGTGGCACTGAAAGCGGCGGTCTCCGAGATGGAGCGCCTCTACAGCTCGATCGCTGTGCCTTGGGGGGAGATCCATCGCATCCGCCGCGGCAAGGTGGATCTACCGATCGCCGGCGAGCAGAGGCCGCCGACGCTCTGGATGGCTTCTGGGACGATGGACGAGCAAGGGGTTATCTACACGGATCACGGCTCCTCCTTCACCATGGTCGTCCGGCTCGCCCCACGAGTTGAAGCTTACTCCGTTGTCCCTTACGGCACCAGCGAAGATCCCGCTTCGCCGCACTACGCTGACCAAGTCCTCTTGAAGAGCCGCGGGGAGCTGAAGCGGGCCTGGTTCTACGAGGACGAAGTGTTGGCACACGCGAGGGAGAGCTACACCTTAGACAACGCCGAATGACTGTGGATTATCGCCTCTCGCCCGACCCTTCTAGATGGGGTAAGATACTCCCATCTCCGCACGGAAGGAGACGAGGGCAATGGCGCAAGCTCGTGGCCGCGTCGTTATCGAATTGTTCGAGAGTGCCGTACTCAAAGGGAACCCGCTGGGAGACCCGCCCATCCGGGAGGTGCCCGTCTACCTGCCGCCCGGCTATGACACGTCAAGCGAGCGCTATCCCGTGATCTACGCGCTGACGGGCTTCACCGGCTTCGGCCGGAACCTCCTCAATCGCAGCGCCTTTAGCGAGGCTTTGGATCAGCGCCTGGATCGTCTCATCCAGACGGGCCGGATGCGCCCGGCGATCGTCGTCATGCCCGATTGCTTCACCCGCTACGGCGGGAGCCAATATCTCGACTCCGCAGCCACAGGACGCTATGAGACCCATATTATTGAAGAACTGGTTCCCTTCATCGACTCCAAGTATCGCACAATTCCTGAAGCTGCTCAGAGGGCCGTGATGGGCAAGTCGAGCGGCGGCTACGGTTCTCTCATCTTGGGCATGCGCCACCCGGACGTGTTCGGGATCGTGGCCTGCCACAGCGGAGACATGGGCTTCGAATATTGTTATCTGCCCGATTTCCCACCCGCGATGATCCAGCTGGAAAAGCACGGCGGCATCCAGGGCTTCCTGGAGCAGTTCTATGAGAAACCCAAGAAGAACTCGGAAGATTTTCTGACGCTGAACGTGATCGCCATGGCGGCGTGCTACTCCTCCAACCCCAAGGCAAAGTCTCATCTGTTCAATTTGCCCTTCGATCTTGAGACGGGAGAGCTTCTAGAAGACGTCTGGCAGCGCTGGCTGAGCTGGGACCCCATTCGCCTCATTGATGAGCACGAGAGCGCGCTTCGCAAACTGAAGCTCTTTCTGGATTGCGGCACGAAGGACGAGTTTCGCTTGTATATGGGCGCGCGGATCTTCTCCGCGAAACTGCAAAACCTCGAAATTGAGCACCTCTATGAGGAGTTCGAGGACACGCACATGCACATCCCCTATCGCTACGATCGCTCGCTGCCGTGGATCTCGGAGCAGTTCTCTCACTGAGGGCGGCCTCATGGTTTATCCCGCGTAGCGGAGGATCGCGCCGACCCCGTGCGCGGAGAACGCCTCTTGGCCCGTGAAGATGTGCTCGATCTCGGCGTTTTGGGCGATCGCCTCCTCTACATCTCGTCAGCTAGATCTTCTACAGGCTGCATCTCCTTGCTGCAGAGCGGGCATTTTTCGAGATACGTCGAAAGGTAGTGATCCTTCAGGCAGAGCGTCCCCGGCGCGCGGAAGTCGTGCTGGACGATGAGCGTGTGAACCCGACCGAGCATCAGCGCCTCCAGTGTGGGCTCCAGGCCGAGCGCGCCCTTGCCGTTCGGACCGCTCAGATCGAGCAGCCGCCCGATGAGCCGCTTCTCATACTGCCGCTCCCACCGCTGCGCGACCTCCAGAGCCTTCTCCTTCAGTTCGCCCACGCTCACCTCGGGCCGAGCGTGGAACTCCCCGGCCAGGCGCTCTTGCAGATAGCTGTGTAGGTGATCTTTCAGCCAGGGCAGGACTTTATCATCGGGGCCGCCCAGGATGAGCAGACTAAATCTCCTCTCCTGGAAGAACTGGAACGCCTGGTCCGCAACGCCCTTGAGGTGGCGATGGACGTGGTCCTCGATGTGCCGCTGGATGCGCTGATCGCCGAGTCCTCCCCAGACGCCTGAGCCTGCGGAGACGGTCATCGAGCGGCTTACCCGCACGCGATCCGGCACCTCGTCCTCGACGAAGACGTCGGGATGTTCCTCAAAGTCCCCCAGATAGAGCGAGAAGGTGCGAGCCTTGCGCGTGTCAGTCACGAGCACACAATAGCGATCGAACTCGTCGAGCAGCACCGTGAGCGGACGCGTGTGCGGGTTGGGCTCTACAACGAGGCGGCTGGGGAGCGCCACCGGCAGGCGGTATTCCTGCCAGAGGTTCTCTGAGTCGGCGAAGATCACGAGGAGCCGCGTCCCTTCTAAGCTGCGCTCGTGGGCCCGCACGTGGCTCTCGATCCGCTTGAAGGTCGCCTCGAGCGCGCGAAGACCGTCTTTCGTGAGCGTCCCACTCTCTTTCAGCTGATTGCGCTTGGTGTGCAACAGCGAGTTCAGCTCGCTGAGAAACGGCCGGGGAGGCGTGACATTCAAATAGAGACTGACGACGGGGTGCCCCCTTCCGCGATGACGCAAAAGCTCCTCGATCTGGTGGAAGTAGATGACCATGTTCCTGTCCCCCTGATGATCGGTTAAGATCGGGCTAAACGGCAGCCTCCATTCTAGATGGACTGGAAATCCCTGTCAACCGGCGCGTCTTCTTCTGAAATGTACTCAGTTTCGACTGACCGTAAGCTGGAGCATTGACGGTTGACGTCGGTTCCCCTATCGTATTCCTCAATGCATATCGAAGTAGATCAGAGCGGACGCATCGGCATCCTCACCCAAGATTCGGCACTCGGCTTTTCAAATGCTGTGGAGTACGGCATCTTCATCCCTCGCAGGGAGAAACGGCGGATCTTTGACGTACTGAGGGTGCGGTATCGGGAGTTGCGCAATCCCGAGTTCCGGATCTTCGCCGCTGCCGTATTCCTGCTCCTCCGCGATTACCTGGACCGGATTGCGCACATCACAATTGACCTCGAGTATCCCGGCCACGAAGCCGCGATCAAGGGCATGCTCCTGAGACACATCAGAAGGATAAGGCCGAATTTTGATAAGCGCCAGATCAGCTTTCAGAGCATCGGGAGGAAATCGCCTGCCCACTACAAAGCCTACGGGATTTTCTCCGGCAAGCAACCTCCGGATCAGACGATTCGCGCGGAAGAACTCCTCTCGGTGCTGTAAGTAAAAAAGAGAACCAGGGGGTCCCGGCTGGTTACGGGAGCAATCCCATGCTACACCCCAGGATGGAACCTAGCGATTCACATGGGCACCTGGTTCACTGCCTGATAAGTATACCATCCTCCCATCTCTTGTCAAGTCTTGTCAAGCCTGGTGAGGGTTCAGATCACACCTTGCACCCGCTCGGGCAGTTTGGATACAACATAGGGCGATGAACGACAAGCGGGAGAAGCTGGCCTTCGTCCTCGGCGGCGGCGGGTCCCGCGGCGCGATGCAGGTGGGCGCGCTCCGCGCCTTATGGGAAGCGGGCTATGGTCCCGACATGCTCGTGGGGACCTCAGTTGGCGCAGCAAACGCGGCCTATCTGGCCCTCCATGGCTTCACACCCAAAGGGCTGGCCAAGCTGGAAGAGATGTGGCGGGAGGCCGCACGCATCGACCTGCTGCCCTCGAATTACCTCAAGCTGACGATCCAGTTCCTGCTCAGCCGAGTAGGCGTAGGCCCACAGTGCACGATTATTCGCGACTTCTTCGCGTCCCACCTCCTCGATCTCGACGTCAAGTTTGGGGATCTTACGGGGCCGAAGCTGATCTTGGTCGCCACGGATCTCAATCACTGTGATCCGGTGCTCTACGGCCGGGACCCCGAGCAGTCGGTGCTCGAGGGGCTGCTGGCCTCTACGGCAATCCCCCCATGGGTGAGCCCCCTGGAAGTCGCAGATCACATCTTCATGGACGGCGGGCTCGTGAGCAATCTGCCGCTCGAGCCCGCGATGTCGCAAGGGGCCACCCGCATCATCGCGCTCAACCTCGCCGATCCGCGGGACATCGCTCCGGAGGCCTCAGGGCTCGGTCCGCTCATCACCAAGATGATCGTCACCGTGGAATTCCGCCAGATCTACCTCGAGAGCGCGCTGGCCCGCGCGCGGGGCGTGCCTCTGTTCTTCCTCAACCTGCGCTCCGAAATCCCAGTCCCCATTTGGGATTTCCACCATTCGGCCGAGTTGATCGAGCACGGCCACCGACTCGCCCGCCGGTGGATCGCCCGCTGGCCTCCGATGGAGGAGTAGCCACCCGAGCGCCGGAAAACTTGGAATAGTCAAACTTCATGGTCACTCATCCTCTTCGGAGTATATGAATCGTAGATGGGCAAGAGCAGAGACGAGATCTACCAGAGGAGGCGGAAGTCATCATCAGTGATTGAACTGATTCATCACCGTCTCGATGTCCCGATGGAGGAAACAGTCGATCGCGTCGGCGACTCGGTCCAAGAACGCCTCAAGCTGTTCTTCTTCCTCGGGCGTGAATTCTTCTAAGACATAGCTCGTGAGGTCGTCCGGGAGCGGGTCTCGGCCGATCCCCAACCGCAGACGGGGAACCTCCTCAGTGCCCAGGGCTTCGAGGATCGAGGCCATGCCGTGATGGCCGCCCGCACCTCCCCGAACCCGAGCGCGCAGCTTCCCGAACGGCAACATCACGTCATCGTAGACGAGGAGGAATTGCTGCGGCGCCAGCCGGAAGCGCTTAGAGATCTCGCGCGCGGCCAATCCGCTCCGGTTCATGTACATCTGCGGCTTCACCAGCAGAAACTCTCCTAAGCGATAGAGCTCCGCCGTCTGAGCGGGGAGCCGCTGCGGTCGACGGCGGCTCTTCTCCAACAAGCGATCGATCGCCAGGAAGCCTAGATTGTGGCGCGTTCGCTCATACTGGGAGCCGGGGTTGCCCAACCCGGCGGCGGCCTTGCGAGCCCAGGCGGCCATGGAGCCCCGGATGCGCTCCCGCGCCCACAGGCGCCTTACTCGCCGGAGGACTCTTTGCCCCCCGCCTCTGGGGCAGCTGCGTCCTCTTCGGGAGCCGGCGCACCGGCCTCGACTTCTGCGACGACCTCCTCTTCGACGGCGACCTCTTCGACCTTGCGCGGCACTAGGATCGTGACTACAACGGCCTCCGTGTGGGTGAGGAGCTCCACGCCCTCGGGCACTTGCAGCTCTCCGGCGAGGATCGTCTCGGCCACGTCGAGCTCCGTGATGTCCAGTTCGATCAGCTCCGGGATGCGGTCGATCGGCCCACGGATCTCCACGCTTTCCAGAATCTGCTCGACGATCCCGCCCGCCTTGCGGCCCTTCGCCTCGCCGTGGAGGTGCACCGGCGCTTCCACGGCGACGGGCCGGTCCGCCGGGGGCTGATAGAAGTCGACGTGAAGAACTTGATCGGTGAGGGGGTGAACCTGGATCTCTTTGATGAACGCCTGGTACTTCTCGTCGCCCTCGACCTGCAGGGCGATGAGCGAGCTGTGCGTGATGCGGCTGAACAGCCGCTCGAGCTCCTTCTGATCGATGGTCACGTGCTGATGGACGCCGGGGCCGTAGACGACGCCGGGGATGCGCCCGCGGCGCCTTAGCTCCCGGGGATTCTTCTCCTGACGGATCTCCGCTTTCAGTTCATAGGCCATTTAGAACCCTCCGAGTGATGGCTCTATCATAGCGGATCGCTCCATAGGATGCCAGCTCAGTAGTGGGGGAAGAGCTGGCTGACCGAGCGGTCTTGGTGGATGCACTCTATGATCTCTGCGAAGAGCCTTCCGACGGAGATGGGTGTGATCTTGGCGCTCTTGGGAGGGCGGATGGTATTCGTCACGATCACGCGCTCGATGGGCGAACGCTCGAGCCGCTCGATCGCGTTCGCGGAGAAGACCCCGTGGGAGAAGGCCGCATAGACCTCGCGCGCCCCGTACTCCAGCAGCAGATCCACGGCGGCGATGACCGTCCCCCCGGTAGCGATGATGTCGTCGACGATGATCGCCCGTCTTTCGTCGACCTCGCCGATGATGTGCCGGGCCTCGACCTGTCCGGTCTTCTCGCTCACGCGGCTCTTCTCCACGATCGCGTAGGGCAAGTTGAGCCGCTCGGCGACGAGGCTGGCCCGCCTGGCCGCGCCCACGTCCGGGGCCACGATCACCGCGTCCTCGGATAGACCCTCTTGGGCGAAGTACTCGGCTAAGATCGGGTCGATGCGCAGATTGTCCACCGGGATGTCGAAGAAGCCCTGGATCTGGCCCGCGGGCAGGTCGAGCGTGAGCACCCGATCGGCTCCGGCCGTCTCGATGAAGTTGGCCATCAGCTTGGCGCTGATCGGCACGCGCCCGATGTGCTTGCGATCTTGGCGAGCGTAGCCGTAGTAGGGCATCACGGCCGTGATGCGACGGGCCGAAGCGCGTCGCAGCGCGTCGATGATGAGAAAGAGCTCCATGGAATGCTCGTTCACCGGCGAGGACGTCGATTGGATCACGAAGATGTCCGTGCCGCGCACGGTCTCCTTGATGTGCACGTTGATCTCGCCGTCGGGAAACTGCCCCACCTCCGCGTCGCACAACGGGACCCCGAGGCACTCGCTGATCTCGGCGGCCAGCTCGGGGTTCGCGTTGCCCGCGACTAGCTTCAGGTCACTGTCCATTCGCAGACCTCCTCGCGTTGGATCTCCCTTTCTCATGGTGCGGAATCACGCTCATCTCCGTCAAGCGGCGCGCTCATTCGTACCGCAGGGCCTCGACGGGCGAGAGCGCGGCCGCCCGCCGGGCCGGGAGTCCGCCGGCCAGCACGCCCAATCCCGTGGAGAGCAGCAGCACGAGCCCCACCAGCCCCGGTGACACGAGGGGGGTCAGCGCCGCCGCGCCCGCCCCGCGGGCGACCAGGGCCGCGATGCTGAGCGCCAGGCTGACCCCGAAGAGCAGTCCGATCAGACCGCCGATGAGTCCGAGCAATCCGGACTCCAACACGAAGAGGAGCGCGATCTGCCCCGGGCGGGCCCCCAACGCGCCGAGGATCCCGATCTCGCGCGTCCGCTCCAGCACGGCGGTGTACATCGTGTTCATGAGCCCCACGGAGCCAACGAGCAGGGCCACGGCTGCGATGCCCGTGAGCGTCCCCTTGAGCACGCGCAGCACGGTCTGCACTACATCGCTGAGGCGCTTCGCCGTCTGGACGCCGAATCTCGCCCCGTCGGCGCGCAGGCGCTCCTCGATCACAATCGCGAGTCGTTCAATGTCGATGCCCGGCGCCGCTCGGACCCAGGCGAGCGAGACGAAACGTTCTCTGTCTGTCAGCTCCCAGAGGGCCTCCATCGGGATGAAGATGGTCCCTTTCGTATTGACATCGCCGGTCGGCCGCAGCACGCCGCTCACGGTAAACCGACGCTGGCCGATGCTCAATTGTTCTCCCAGACCCACGCCGAGATCTCGGGCCGCCCCATCGGTAAGGAGCGCTTCGTTGCTATCTCGAGTGGGATCTCGCCCCGAAGCGAGTTCGAAGCGCCTCGTGAAGCGGGCGGCGGCGGTCACCTCCGGGTAGACGCCGATGACTACGAGAAATCCCTGCGTATCACCCGCGGAGACGGGCAAGGTACGCCGCAGGAGCGCGCCCACGCTCGCCACGCCGGGGAGCGCCTCCAACACGCTCAGATCGATCGCTTCCGCGGCGCCGAGCGATCCGCCCGACGGTCCCGAGGACGCGGGCAGAATGAGCGCCACGTCGTGTCCCAGGCGCTCGAACTGGGCCGTCAGCGCGCGCTCTAAGCCGCTGCTCAGGCTGAGCAGCGCCACGACCGCCGTCATGCCGATTGCGATCCCCAGCACGGTGAGGAGCGAGCGCAGCGGTCGGCGAACGAGATTGCCCAGCGAGAGCTGAGCGAGCTCCCACAGCGATCGAACTAGGCGAAGCTCAGTCACGGCGTTCGAACTCCGTCAGCGCCAGCTCGAACGTGGCGACGAAATCCTGGCTCGGAGATGAAGCTGTCTGCAGTAGCAGCACGAGAGATCGACAGAAGCGAAGCGGCTCGGACGCCCGCCCTGAAGACCGCAGCCGCTCCAGCCGGATCCACGGCGGGAAGGGAAGCGTCGATTCTTCGGCGATCGCCAGCAGCGTGCGGCGGTCCGGCTTCTCCGGGTCGGTGAGCAGACCGCAGAGCGCGGGGACGCCGGCGATCGCCTCCCGATCTGTCGTCGTGAAACGTGCCCCGCCGGGCAGGATGAATGACGCGTTCGGCTGCAAGCTCTTACGGTTCTCCAGCAACGCTTGTACGGCTTGGTCCTGGATGATGAGCTGAGTTTGCGCCACCCCGTTGGCCACCCCTAGCTGGAACGCCTCCCGCGGGGCGATCACCTCGTTCGTCGTGATCACTCTCAGCTCATCCCCCTCCAGGGCCTCCACCTGCCATTGAATGATTATCGGATTTGCCAGTTCTTCCGTGGTGATCTCGTAGGCGGCGTGGGTGAACCCTCCGGGATACTGCTGAAAGTAATCGCGGGTCTGCGCCCACGCAATGAGTCCCAGACCCGTAAACGCGACTACCATCACGAGCGTCGGCCATCGAACCGTTCGGTTCATCGCAACCCTCCTACGCGCACCCGCAATGTAACGGACGGCACAGACACCGTTGCGCCATTTCTAGTATGATAGATTTGTCCCTCTACTCTAACTTCCTCTCACCACCGCAAGTGGAGGACGCAGCCCCTGCCCTCGGCAGGGGCTATCTTTTATACTGAGAGCGATATTTCTCCTCGAGGAAGCGGTAGACCTCTGCATCGAGCGCATTGGGGTCTTCGAGCCTGCGCATCTCGAGGTTCTCCACGTTGTGAAAGTCCCCGAGGGCCTTGCGAGTGGCCTCGTCGAGCCGGCCCGTGACCTCGCCTCGATAGTACCCGAGCGCTTTGAGCATCGTCTGAATCGATTTCGCCTCGCGCTCGTCCAGCTTAACCGTCTCCCGGGTCTCGCCGAAGTAGAGCTGCTGAAGCTTCAGCAGGCGGGCGAGCTCGTCGATGGGCGCCGGATGGTCGTCCACCCGAAGGTCGATCAGGAGGTCCGAGAGGCCTCCATAGCCGCCCTGCGGTTTCACCACGAGGAGCGAGGCCGATTGCTGCCCGCGTCGATCTCCTCCGGCCCGCTGTCCGGCCTGTAGGGCAGCGATGAGCCACTCTGCCAGAGAGCCGCCTCTGTTCTCGAACGCCTCCGCCATGGCCCGCACGACGGCCTCTCCGGCGAGGATATTCCCCTGACAGGCGTGGCCCTCGCCTACCACGTGACCGGCCCAGTCGTAGCACTCTCGTCCCGTGAATGCAGCAGCCCGGCCGAGGGCGTCGACGATCCCCAGCTGGCGGTGTTCTCGGCCGTCGTCCTCCGTGGTGAGTCGCTCGACGACCTCGGGCGCGCTCAGCCCCGAGCGCAAGAGCTCCAGACCCCGCGGGCCGTAGCTGGGGTTGGCGTACGCTTGCGTGGCGATCGCGCCCACTTCGACCTCGGCCCAGGGCACCACGGACCCCACCGCGAGGAACTTCGATTGGACGGCCACGCCCCACTCGCGGGCCTTCAGATCACACGCCACGATCGAAAACGTAGAGAGCATCTCGCCTCCTTTTCGGACTATTCGAGCTGTCTCGCCTCTTCGATGAGCCGTTCCATCTCGGCGCGCGCCTGCCCCGGCAGGCGGTCGAGAAACGCCTCGTCCAAATCCGTAAACCGGCCCACAACGAGGAGGCCGACCATTCCCAACGTCTCGTGGGGCGCGCAGAAGTACGCATAGCTCCCCTCGGGAGCGTCCGGGAGAATTGAGATCTCAAACGACTTTCCCGGCTCGGCGATCACCTCAGAGTCCCACGAGGGCGCTCCCTGGGGTATGCCCTGCGCTCGACCGTCCTCTGCAGAGTAGGCCGTCGTGGAGTGTGTGCCGGTGGCGTTCACCCAACGCACCGTGTCGCCCGGTTGGATGAGCAGCACGGCGGGCTCAAAGAATTGCCTTCCATCGGGCGTGGTGATCATGCGAACTTCCCAGAGCGCTCCCCGCGCGCCCGTTCCGGGCTCGACCCGGATCTCCAGCGTAGTCTGCGCGGATGCGCCATCCTCGTCTACGACCGTGAGGGTCACGGTGTATACCCCAGATTGAGTGTACTCGTGGCGGACGCTCACCCCCGCGCCCTGCTGTCCATCGCCGAAGTCCCACTCGTATTGTGTGATCGCTCCATCGGGATCTGTGGAGCCAGAGGCGTCCAGCCCCACGGTGAGGGGAGCCGAGCCACGGGTGGGGATCACGGTCGCCCGAGCCTGGGGCGGCGCGTTCTTCACCGTGATCGTGATCCTCGCGGCGCTGCTTCTCGCTCCCTGGTCATCGATGGCGACGACTCTCACGGTGTATTCCCCTAACTTCTCATAGGTATGTACGACGCGGGCCCCGGCGTTCTCGAGCTGCTGGCCGTCTCCGAACTCCCACGTGAATACCAAGCTCTTCTCTTCGGGCAGATCCGGATCGTCCCCGCGGGCCTCGAACGCTATGATTCTCCCTTCGATCACCTCCCGATCCTGGGGGCTCAGGATCTGAACCGTGGGGACTCTGTTCCTCTCTCCGCCGCATCCGGCTAGGACGGCACTCAACGACAGGAGCAACCCTACCATGATGCTCGCTCTCATCACGTGCACTCTCATCGAGATCTCATGGCTCCAGAGGAGTCGAGGGAGGCGCTCCCTCTTCGGGCCACCCTTCCTCGCCGATCAGCGGCACGAAGCTGCAATCGCCGAGCTCGCGCTCGTCGAAGCGCTCGCCCGCGCGCCAGATGTGCAGTAGTCGTTGAACGTGTCGTCCTCCCACGGGGAGGATCATCCGACCGCCGACCGCCAGTTGCTCGCGGAGCGAGGGGGGAACCTTCGGAACGGCGCCGGAGGCGATGATCGCGTCATAGGGCGCGAACTCCGGCCAGCCGAGCGTCCCATCCCCCAGTTTATCATGGACGTTGCCATACCCCATGGACTCCAGACGTTGGCGGGCCTGCTCGAGCAGCTGGTACAGGCGTTCGACGGTGTAGACATCCGCGGTGAGCTCTGCCAGGAGCGCCGTCTGGTAACCGGAGCCCGTTCCGATCTCCAGCACCCGGTCCGTCGGCTGCAGCTCAAGCGCTTCGATCATGAGCGCCACGATGTACGGCTGAGAAATGGTCTGCCCCTCTTCGATGGGCAGCGGGCGGTTCGCGTAGGCCTGATCCCAATAGGCTTCCGAGATGAACCGATGGCGCGGGGCCTTGAGCATGGCCTGGAGGACCCGCTCATCGCGGATGCCGCGGGCGCGCAGTTCCTCGACCATGAGCCGACGATCGACCTGCGGGGAGCCGGTGAGCGGTTCTTCCTCATTCCATGGGTGATGTGGGGCCATGCTGGGACCATTGTAGTTCCCGCGAGGGAGTCCCTTCAAGTCGAGCCACGCCGTTCGCTGTCGACCTCCTCGTGGGGCCGGAGTCGATCGATGGGGAGGCGTTCGAACCGCGCGTTCACGAACCGAGTTCCTCCCGCATTTTGAGCTTGTACTCCCGTCGGCGCTTCGCTTCCTCGTAGCGCGCCTTCTCCTCCGGCGTCTCGGGGATGACGGGCGGGACCGGGGCGGGACGCATCCGCTCGTCGAGCGCCACGAACGTCAAATACCCGTGGGTCGTCTCCCTCCGCTCGCCGGTCATGGGATTCTCAGACTCGATCCACACGCCGACTTCCATCGAGGTGCGATGGGTGTAGTTCACGGAAGCCCGGATCACGACGAACTCTCCGACGTGAATAGGGGAGATGAAGTTGAGATAATCGATGGAGGCCGTCACTACGGGCCGGCGGGCGTGCCGCATGGCGGCGACGGCCGCGGCACTGTCCATCCAAGCGACGACCGTGCCGCCGAAGGCGATCCCTAGGGTGTTCGCCACTCCGGGGCGCACGACCTGGATCATCTCCACGTACGACTCGCAGACGGGTTTTCCCGGCAGTTCTCGCGTCTCGTTTGCCATAACGAGCGTTATTCTAGCGTCTGGGACGCCTCGCGTCGATCGAGCTCGTTATGGACAATCGGGATGCAGTGATCCGCGTGGAGCACCGTGGGTCCGAGTGAGATCTTCTCGTAGTCTTGAAGAAGCGCCAGCTCTTCTGTAGTGAAGTTCACGTGGTCACTCAGCACGAACGCCGCGGGCCGTAGAAGCTGCGCCCCGCGAATGTCGAGCCCGTGCTCGTCGAGGACGCATACGCGGATGCCCCATTCTTCAAGCTCTTGGAGCACCCCGCGCAGGCCGCGCTCGGCGACCGTGACGCCGGGGGTGCTCTCCGAGCGGCCCTCCCGGAGCGCCCGCAGGGCGTGTTGGATGAGCGCGCCGGTGCTCCGCTCGTCCGGATTGAGTCTCTTCAGTCTTGCCCCCTGGAAGCGCACCGTGATCTCATCTCTGAGCACGAGATAGACCTCGACGTCGGCGCGAATCCCGTGGGAGAGACAGAACGCCGCCGTCACGCATCGGGCTAAGATGTCCAGCCGTCCGGCGCTCCCCGGCAGGTCATTGAGCGTGAAATCGGGCGTGATGGCCGCCTTGTGGCCCAGGATCACGAAGATGCGCTTAGGGATGTTCATTGCCGGATCGCGCTAGCTCCGCCAGTAGCCGCGGGTGAGGAGCACGAGCACCGGGAAGATCTCCAGACGGCCCAGCCACATCAGCCCCGCCAGGAGCAGCTTCGACGAGTCTGGCAGAGGCGCGTACGAGGCCATCGGTCCAAAGACCCCGAACCCCGGACCCACGTTTCCCAGCGAGGCGGCCACGGCGCTCAGGGCATCCAGCACGGGCAAGGGCCGGCCGAGAATCCCGCCCGCCCGCTGTACGTCCAGGAGCAGCGCCAGGCTCCCCAGGAAGAAGATCCCCACGTAGACGATCACGAAGATCATCACGCCCTTGAGCGCCTCCTCGCCGATCACCCGCTCCCCCAGGCGAATGGGCATCACGGCCTGAGGATGGAGAATCCGCCGAATCTCACGGTGGATCAGCTTGAGCACGATCAGCGAGCGCACGAGCTTGATCGATCCCGCCGTGCTCCCCGCGCTTCCGCCCAGGAACATCAGCGCCAGGAGCAGCAGCTGGGCCGTCGAACTCCAGGCGTCGAAATCGGTGCTCGCGTAGCCCGTGGTGGTCATGATGCTGATCGCCTGGAAGGCGCTGTGGCGCAGCGTCTCCTCCAAACCCGAGTACGTGCCGATCAGCAGCGAAAAGAGCATCAGCGTCATCAGTCCGAAGACGATGAGATAGAATCGGAACTCCTGGTCGCGCGCCAGGGCGGCGCCGAATCGGGGCCCTCGACGGATCGCGCGGTAGAGCAAGGCGAAGTTGCTCCCTCCCAGCAGTATGAAGGCGACCAAGACCCACTGGGTGATGGGTGCGAAGGGCTCAATGCTCGCGCCCCTCGTCCCGAAGCCCCCCGTCGAGAGCGTCGTGAACGTATGGACGATCGCCTCGAAGGGGGCGACGCCCGTCACCATCAGCAATCCAATCTCTACCAGACTCAGACCGGCGTAGATCTTCCACAGCGCGCGCGCCGTCTCGCGGATGCGTGGAGTGAGCCGCTCGATCTCCGGACCCGGCACCTCCGCTTCCATGAGCGGTCGACCGCCCACAGCCAGCCGCGGGAGCACGGCGATCGCCAGCACGATGATCCCCATGCCGCCCAGCCATTGGGAGAGCCCGCGCCAGAAGAGGAGCGCTCGGGGCTGGCTCTCGATCTCCGTGATCACCGTCGCGCCCGTGGTGGTAAACCCGCTCATCGACTCGAAGAAGGCATCTACCGGTGAGAGGTCTCCGGCGAGCAGATAGGGCAGGCTCCCCACGGCGGCGATCGAGAGCCAGCTCATTCCTACGACAAAGAAGGCCTCGCGTACGCGAATATCATGGCTCTCCCGCGTGAACAACCGGAGGGTCCAGCCTAGCAGGGAGGTGACTCCGGCGGAGATCGCCCAGGGCCACAGGGGTTCCCCATAGATCCCGGCAATGAGCAACGGTGCCACGAAGGCCAGACCGAGCCACTGGAGCACGATCGCGATGAGGTGGATGGACGAGCGGACGTCGACAATCGGTCTCATAACAGCCGTTCGACCTCGGCGCCGACCTCCTTCTTGCTGAAGATGATCACCCGGTCGCCCGGTGTCAGGACGTCGTCCCCGTGGGGGATGATCACGTCGTTTCCCCTTACGATGGCCCCGATAATCGCGCCTCCGGGTAGGAGGGCCTTCTTCAGAGAGACGCCGAGGAGGGGACTGTCGGCGGAGACGGTCACTTCCAGCACCTCCGCGCGCTCCCCCTCGAGGATGGACATGCCCGCGATGCGCCGCTTCGTGAAGCGAATGATCTCCTCGGCGATCACCTTGCGGGCGCTCACGGCGACATCGATGCCGACGCGCTCGAACAGTTCGATATAATGCGTATCGGCCACGCCGGCGATCACCCGCTGGACACCGAGGCTCTTGAGGAGCAACGCCGAAAGCAGGTTCTTCTCGTCCCTGTCCATGACGCTGATCCCGACTTCGCACTCTCCGATCCGCTCGCGCTCTAGGAAATCAAGAGCTGTCCCATCGCTACGAAACACTTGACTGCGGGGGAGCTGTTCCGCCAGCCAGCGGCTCCGCTCCGGGTCGGCCTCAATGATCTTAGGCCGCAGGCCCTGCCGCTCGAGTGTGTAGGCGAGGCGATACCCGATGCGGCCGCCGCCGATGATCACAATGTCATGAGGCACGGGTTGGCCGCTTGCCTTGCGATTGAGCACCCCTATCGCCTCCGGTGCGCCGATCGTGACTACCAGATCGCCGGGCTGAATCACATCCTCGCCTCCGGGGATGACGATCTCACCCTTACGGACCACGCTCACGATCATGGCCCCGGAGGGCAGATCCAGCGTCCTGATCGGGCGGCCTGTCAGTGGAGAACCTTCTTCTACGGAGAGTTCGGCCATGAGGATGCGCCCTTCGGCGAACGCGTGGACGGCCCGGGCCGCGTGGACGCCGATGAGCTGCGCGATGGTCTCGGAGGTGAGCAGCTCGCTGCAGACCATGAAATCGACACCCAGCCGACCGCGCTCCCACGTCTCGATGTACTCCGGATCGTGGACGCGGGCGATGGTGAAGGCCGCGCCTTGCTGCTTGCTCCCCGCGCAGGCGACGATGTTCACCTCGTCGATGTTGGTGCAGGCGATGACGAGATCCGCCCGGTCTACTTCGGCCTGCTTGAGCACTCTGAGGCTGGCCCCGTTGCCTTGGAGGGCGAGGATATCGTAGTTCTGCAGCGCTTCGAGCTGTTGTGTAGACCGTTCGATGACCACCACGTCATGATCGTGTTGCAGCGCTTGGGCGATGCTCTGCCCGACTTGACCGGCGCCGATCACGACAACGCGCATACCGATCCCCCCTGTGGAATAGGCTATTGTATGGCGGATGCCGAGTGGAGTCAAAGCCGCTTTCGGCTTGACCGCACGGCGGAATGTCGGCTATGCTTGATGACGCGATGGGGTTCGTCGAGAAGCTACAGCGAAAAGCCACAGAAAACGGGAGCTGGCTCTGCGTAGGGTTGGACCCCGACCCGGAAAGACTGCCATCCCATCTTCGCCGGCGAGATCTCCACACGGCGATCTATGAGTTCCTGACGCGAATTATAGACGCAACAAGTGACCTAGTATGCGCCTATAAGCCGAACATCGCGTTTTACGAAGCGCTGGGAACTAGATACTTAGAGATGCTTCTCGAGATTCGAAAGAGCATTCCTTCAAATACACCGGTAATCCTCGATGCGAAACGTGGAGATATCGCTAATACAGCTGAGAAATACGCCATTGCCGCCTTTGACGGCTACGGATGCGATGCCGTGACGGTGAGCCCGTATCTGGGCTTCGACTCAGTCGAGCCCTTTTTGCGCTACCCTGATCGAGGCGTCTTCCTGCTCTGTCGCACGTCCAATCCGGGAGCGGGTGATCTGCAAGATCTCGTATGTCAAGGGCGACCCCTGTATGAGGTCGTGGCGGAGAGAGCGAAGGCATGGCGTATGCAGGGCGAGGGGGATCTGGGGCTCGTG
>FXBF010000233.1_pt1 | contig 18187 bp, 14 predicted proteins | sample 5335321 | NCBI WGS metagenome assembly FXBF01 (sample SAMEA103928391, study PRJEB20085) | sediment metagenome | isolation source: sediment
CGGGAAAGAAGATAGCGACGCGAAATCTCTGGATCTCCATCCCCAGCCTGCTATGCGGATTTGCGGTTTGGCTGATGTGGGGGATCATTACGGTCCAGATGCTCAATCTGGGTTTCCCGTTTTCAAAAGCCGAACTTTTTACCCTCATGTCCATCGCCGGGTTAGCCGGCGCCACGTTGAGGATTCCAAGTACTTTTTTCATCCGCATCGCAGGCGGAAGAAATACGATTTTCTTTACCACGGCTTTATTGATGATCCCTGCTATTGGGGCGGGGATTGCGTTACAGGATAAAGACACCCCGCTTTGGATATTCCAGGTACTGGCCTTACTTTCCGGTTTTGGTGGCGGTAATTTCGCGTCCTCTATGTCAAATATCAGTTTTTTCTTCCCGAAACGTGTGCAGGGGACCTCTTTGGGACTCAATGCCGGTCTCGGGAATTTCGGTGTCACCACCATGCAGATCCTGGTGCCATTGGTGATGACCGTAGGACTATTTGGCGGTACATCGATGCTCCTGGAAAACAGCAGCGGCACCCTGATCGGGAAAATCCCCGCCGGTACTGCGACCTATATTCAAAATGCGGGATACATATGGCTGGTATTGCTTATCCCGCTTGCCTTTGCGGGCTGGTTTGGCATGAACAACCTCGTGACTGAAAAGGTAACACCTCACCCGGGTTCACCCATTACCGCGTTCATGAAAATTTCCGGGCTGCTGGCTATCGCTTTGGTAACTGCCATAACGGGATTGTACTTCCTTCTGCCCGCACCGACAGGGTTGGGACTCTTGAGCAAATGGATCGTCCTGCCCCTGGTTATTGCAGCAACAGTCTTGTTGATGCGCTATCTCACCCGAGGCGGGTTGCAGCAGAACCTGAAGCGGCAGTATAAGATTTTTAATAATAAACACACCTGGGCGATGACGGTAATCTACACCATGACCTTCGGTTCGTTTATTGGTTATTCGGCGGCCTTTCCTTTGGCGATCAAGGTGATTTTTGGCTTTACCCACGTACCGGGCCCCGACGGCATACTGGTACATAGCGTGGTTAATCCCAATGGCCCGAGTGCCCTGATGTATGCCTGGATGGGTCCGTTTATCGGTGCATTGATTCGCCCGGTGGGGGGTTGGATTTCAGATAAGGTAGGGGGCGCCAAGGTCACGCAGATCGTCTCCATCGTCATGATCGCATCCGCCTTGGGCGTGGCCTATTTCATGGCCGCGGCCTACAAATCGGCCACCCCGGAACAGTATTTCTGGCCGTTCTTTGGTTTATTTATTATCTTATTTACCGCCACGGGAGTGGGCAATGGCTCAACGTTCAGAACCATCGCCATGGTGTTTAATGCGGAGCAGGCGGGGCCGGTCCTGGGTTGGACATCCGCTGTAGCTGCTTACGGGGCCTTTATTATCCCCAAGGTCTTTGGTGAACAGATCAAAGCCGTGACTCCGGAATACGCACTTTACGGGTTTGCAATATTCTATGCGATTTGTCTCGTGCTGAACTGGTGGTTCTATATGCGGCCCAATGCTTATGTTAAAAATCCTTAAGACTTGAGATTAAGGTATTAGTGTCCTGTCCGTGCGTCCGCGATGCAAGGGTAGAGACCCCTTTTGACATAACCCTATCCTTCCCCATTTCCTAAAAATCTGGAAGATGCCGCTAACATGAACCTCCCTCCCGATGCTCAGGAGGACCTCAACGCCACCATCGCCGCGGCGTGGGAGGTGGGACATTAAGGGATTGGCGTAGCTGCTAAACGCACAAAGACCCCGAACCGGGACCTTTGTGTTTTCGGCATCGGGGCGCCGTGTTCGCCGGGCCGATTGCGATTTATCCAAAAGGGCTTATAATTTTGTTTTGATAAGCAGGTTGGTAAGAATGTTAAGAAGTGGGCCGCGCGCCCACTTTTGTTTTATAGGACAATGGGTTATGCACGGAGACAGGGCCAAGCTGCGGGGGTTGCTTGAGTCCGGGGCCAGGGCTCTGGGGTTCGAGCTGGTGGATGTGGAGCTGAGCGGGAGCGGCCGGCACGTCACCCTGCGGGTCTATATCGACAGCCCGCACGGGGTCAGCGTCGACGATTGCGCGGACGTGAGCCACCAGTTGAGCGCCATTCTCGATGTCGAGGACCCGCTGCTCGGCAGCTATACCCTGGAGGTGTCGTCGCCTGGGCTGGACCGGCCGCTGGTAACGCCGGAGGATTTTAGACGGTTCACCGGCGAAACCGTCAAGATTAGGCTGCGGGAACCGCTCATGGGGCGGAAAAATTTTACCGGCCGCTTGGTGGAGGCCGCCGGCGACCATGTGGTATTGGAAGCCGATACAACTCCCGGAGGGGGCAAAGAGCGTTTTAATTTGGTATTCAAAAACATCGACAAGGCAAGGCTGGTGCCACGTTTGTAAATGGCGATTCGGATGAAGCCGGCGGGCCTGATGGGAGTATTTATATGGGTAATGAAATTCTGATGATCGTGGACGTCGTATCGCGCGAGAAGGGCATTGATAAGGACATCATCTTTCAAGCGATTGAGGCGGCACTAGCGACGGCGACTCGCAAGCGTCATAAAGACGATATCGACGCGCGCGTCGCCGTCCAGCGCGACACGGGCGATTACGATACCTTTCGCCGTTGGGAAGTGGTGGAGGACGAGGTCGAGGAGCTCGAATTTCCGGACCGCCAGATCAGGTTGAGCGACGCCCGCAAGCGCGATCCGGATATCGAGGTCGGCGGATATATCGAGGAACCCTTGGAACCCGTTGAGTTCGGACGCATCGCCGCGCAGGCGGCCAAGCAGGTCATCATGCAGAAGGTGCGCGAGGCGGAGCGCGAGCAGATCGTCAACCAGTACCAGGAGCGCAAGGGCGAAATGGTCACCGGCGTCGTCAAACGCCTGGAGCGGGGCGACGCCATCGTGGATCTCGGCAACGCCGAGGCGCTGTTGCCCAAATCGGCCATGATTCCACGCGAAGGGTTGCGCCCCGGGGATCGTCTGCGCGCGTTGCTGGAAGATGTGAAATCCGTGCCGCGGGGGCCGCAGCTGTTCCTGAGCCGCACGGCGCCCCAGCTGCTGGTGGAATTGTTCAAGCTTGAGGTTCCGGAAGCCGGTGAGGGATTGATACAGATTCACGGCGCGTCGCGCGATCCAGGCATGCGCGCCAAGATCGCGGTCAGTTCCAGCGATCCACGCATTGACCCGATCGGGGCATGCGTGGGCATGCGCGGGTCTCGCGTGCAGAGCGTGTCCAACGAGTTGGCCGGCGAGCGCGTGGACATTATTCACTGGTCGGACAACCCGGCTCAATTTGTGATCAACGCCCTTGCGCCCGCCGAGGTGTTATCCATCCTGGTCGACGAAGAGCTTCACAGCATGGATGTCATCGTTGACGAAAAACAGCTGTCGCAGGCCATTGGGCGCGGCGGGCAGAATGTGCGTCTGGCATCGGACCTGACGGGATGGGAACTCAATATCATGACGGAAGAGGCCGCCAATGAGAAAGGCACCGCCGAAACGGCGAATGCCGTCCAGGTTTTCATGGAACAGCTCGACGTGGATGAAAACGTGGCCACCATCCTGGTCCAGGAAGGGTTCAACAACCTGGAGGAAGTGGCGTATGTGCCCAAGCAGGAGTTACTGGCGATTGAGGAATTCGATGAGGAACTGGTTGAGGAGCTTCGAAACCGCGCGCGCGACTTCCTGCTGACCCGCGCCATTGCCCAGGAAGAAAAGATCTCTCTGTCGGAACCGGAAAAGGATCTGCTCGAGATGCAGGGCATGGACGAGCACACCGCCCACTTGTTGGCGAGTCACGGCATCAAGACGATGGAAGGGCTGGCGGAACAGTCCGTCGACGAGTTACTGGAGATCGAGGGCATCTCCGAGGATCGCGCCAAGGAGTTGATCATGACCGCGCGCGCCCCCTGGTTTGAAAACCGCGAAGAGGCCTGACCGGAAGCGAACGATTCATGGCACAGATCACCATCAAAGGGTTTGCTAAACAGATCGGCGTTCCGCCGGAGACCTTGCTGCGCCAATTGATCGCCGCCGGCGTCGACGGCAAACAGGCCGATGACGCACTGAGTGATGAGGAAAAATTGACCCTGTTGAATTTCTTGCGCGGCAACGACGATGCCGCGGGAGAGGGGGCCGCCAAGAAGAAGATCACGCTCAAGCGTAAGTCCACGAGTCAGATTACACAGAGTTCCCGTACCGGCCCAACGCGTACCGTGCAGGTAGAGGTGCGCAAGAAACGCACCTTTGTTAAACGCAGCGTCATTGAAGAGGGCCAGCCACCGGAAGCCGAAGCCGAGCCGGCGGTCGTGGCCGACGCTGTGAAAGGGGCGGAAGCTGGTGCGGCGTTCGAAGCGGTGAGTGAGCCGGCGCCGGTGCCGGATAAACGCCACGCCGAAGCGCCGGCGCAGGAAATGGCGCCGGCACCCCCACCGCCTTCCAAGCCCGCGCCAAAGAAGACGCCGGCCAAGGAGGCGAAGAAGCCTGCCAAGGGAAAACCAGACAAACACAAGAAAGGCCGGCTTGAAAGACTTGAAGAGCGCGAACGCGGCGAGCTGCACATCGCCGAAGGCAAAAAGATCCGCCGCAAGACCCGCCTTGCTCACAGGAAGCCTGTGGTGACCAGCATGTCCGGCCAGCATACGTTCGAGAGGCCGACACAGCCGGTCGTGCATGAGGTCTCATTGCCGGAGACCATCACTGTCGCCGAGCTGGCCCAGAAGATGTCGGTCAAGGCCGCCGAAGTGATCAAGGTCTTGATGCAGCTGGGCACCATGGTGACCATCAATCAGGTGCTGGATCGGGATACTGCCGCCGTCGTGGTCGAGGAAATGGGGCATGTCGCCAAGGAGGCCAAGCCCAGTGACCCCGAAGCGCTGCTGGTGAGCCCCGTCAAAGACGCCGTCGGCGAGCCGGAACCGCGTCCGCCGGTGATTACAGTCATGGGCCATGTCGATCACGGCAAGACCTCGCTGCTTGACCACATCCGCAAGACCAAGGTCGCGAGCGGCGAGGCGGGTGGCATCACCCAGCATATCGGCGCTTATCATGTTGAAACGCCCAAAGGCGCATTAACCTTTCTGGATACCCCCGGCCACGAGGCGTTTACTGCCATGCGTGCCCGCGGCGCCAAGGCGACGGATTTGGTCATCCTGGTGGTGGCCGCCGACGACGGCGTCATGCCACAGACTATCGAAGCGATTCATCATGCACGTAACGCCAAGGTTCCGCTCGTTGTGGCGATCAACAAGATCGACAAACCGGAAGCCCAGCCGGAACGCGTTCAGCAGGAACTCTCCAAGCACGGCGTTATTCCCGAGTCATGGGGCGGCAACGAAATGTTCGTGAATGTCTCGGCGAAGACCGGCGAGGGCATCGATGGTCTTTTGGAGACCGTGTTGCTGCAGGCGGAAGTGTTGGAGCTTAAGGCGGTGAAAGACGCCCCCGCCGCCGGATTGGTGGTGGAGGCGCGTCTGGACAAAGGACGCGGTCCGGTGGCGACGGTTCTGGTGCAACAAGGCACCCTGCGCAAGGGGGACATTATTCTTGCCGGACGCGAATATGGCCGAGTCCGCGCGATGCTGGACGAAAGCGGCAAGCCGGTGAAAGAGGCGGGTCCGTCCATCCCGGTGGAGATACAGGGATTATCGGGCGTACCGAACGCTGGCGAAGAGGCGATAGGGGTGGAAAGCGAGCGCAAGGCGCGTGAGATCGCCATGTACCGCCAGGGCAAATTCAAGGACATTCAGCTCGCGAAAAGCCAAGCCGCCAAACTCTCGGACGTGTTTGAACAGATGGCGGAGGGCGAGGAGGTCAAAACCCTGAACCTGATTATTAAGGCGGATGTACAGGGTTCCGTAGGAGCCTTGACCGAGGCGCTTGAGAAACTCTCGAACGATGAAGTGAAGGTTAAGGTGATCCACGGGATGGTGGGCGGCATCACGGAATCGGATGCGAATCTCGCCGTGGCATCGTCGGCAATTATCATCGGTTTCAACGTGCGTGCCGATGCCAGCGCCAAGCAACTGATAGAAAACAGTGGCATCGATTTGCATTATTACAATGTCATTTACGACGCAGTGAATGAAGTCAAGGCGGCCATAAGCGGTATGCTTAAGCCCCACATCAAGGAACAGGTCCTGGGTCTGGCCGAGGTGCGCGAGGTCTTCCGTTTGCCCAAGATCGGCGCCATTGCCGGTTGTCATGTAACGGAAGGCGTTGTACGACGCGGCCAGCCGATACGTGTACTGCGTGACAATGTCGTAATATTCGAGGGCGAGCTTGAATCGCTGCGTCGCTTCAAGGAGGATGTGGCGGAGGTCAAGGCCGGGATGGAGTGCGGTATTGGTGTAAAGGGTTATAACGATGTGAAGGTTGGGGATCAGATCGAGGTCTTTGAGAGGATTGAAGTGGCAAGGACGCTGTAAATTCAGAGGAAAGAGAAAAGAAAAATCGAGAGTTTCATTTTTTCTTTTTCCTCTTTGTTCTTTTCTCTTATGCATAAGGACTCCAACCGACCGCGTCGTGTCGCGGAATTGATCAAGCGGGAATTGGCGGTACTGATTCCGCGCGAACTGAATGATCCCAGGATGCATCCCGTCACGTTGACCGGCGCCGAGGTGTCGCCCGATTTTTCGTTGGCCAGGATCTATTTCACGTTGTTGGGAGATAGCGAGGAGATGCGTGAGACGATCGCCGCGCTGAACCACGCAGCGGGGTTTTTGCGGCGCACGCTTAAACGGCGCTTGGTGCTGCGCAATGTTCCCGAGCTGCGTTTTTACTACGATGAGTCGGTCGAGAAAGGGGCCAGGATTTCCGGCCTGATCGATCGTGCCCTGTCGGAAGACAAAGGCCATAAAACAGATTGAACGAGGATTGCGTGGCGAGACACGTGCATAGTTTTGGCGGCAGGGAAGCGGCACACACAGGAAACGGTGCGCGCAGGCGTTGCGATCCGGTGGACGGTGTGCTGCTGCTGGATAAACCCCTGGGGATGACCTCCAATCAGGCGTTGCAGACCGCCAAGCGTCTGCTTCACGCCTGTAAGGCGGGCCACACCGGCAGTCTCGATCCCATCGCAACGGGTCTTTTGCCGCTTTGTTTCGGCGAGGCGACCAAGGTATCGCAGTTTCTCCTGAATGCCGATAAACGTTACTGGACGGTATTCCGGCTGGGAGCAAGCACCGATACGTATGACGGCGAGGGCGAAACCACGGAGGTGCGCGCTGTCACGGTGCAACGTCGGGATATCGAACGGGCTTTGCGGCGCTTCGAGGGAGAGATTGAGCAAGTGCCGCCGATGTACTCGGCCATAAAACATGGAGGCAAGTCGTTGTACAAGCTTGCACGGGCGGGCGTGCATGTGGAGCGCAAGCCCAGACAGGTGTTGGTGCATGAGATGCGATTGCTGGATTTTTATGATGATCAGATAGAGCTCGAGATCGCCTGTTCCAAGGGAACCTATATTCGCAGCCTCGCGCACGACCTGGGTCAGGTGCTCGGTTGCGGGGCGCATGTGGCGCAATTGCGTCGCCTGTCCGTGGGTGACTTGAATGTCAATCAGGCGTTTACATTGGAGGCGCTTAGGGCGATGCCGTCGTCCGAGGCGATCACCGAGGCGTTACTGCCGGTTGACGCGGTGGTTAGCGGCATGCCGGACATCCGCCTGACGCAGCTTGCGACCCATTACCTGTGTCAGGGACAGGCCGTTTCGGTCAGACACCGCTGCCCACCCGGCTGGGTGCGGCTTTATGATGCAAGGGACCGCTTTCTCGGCATGGGGCAGGTGCTCGACGACGGCCGGGTGGCGCCCCGGCGTCTCATGGGCGTCCATGGAAACCCTTGATATGTTGGTAAAACAGGTTGAGGGCGAGGGTGTCCACAGGTAGAATACGCGCCCTCACGAATCAAAGATTCTTAATTCTGCAAAAGTGTGCGAGGTGAGCAGACATGGCTTTCACGACTGAGAAGAAGGCTAAGATCATGAGAGATTATCAGACCCACCAGGGTGACACCGGTTCACCGGAGGTGCAGGTTGCGCTGTTGTCGGCTCATATTGATGATTTATCCGGTCATTTCCAGGGCCACCCCAAGGACCATCATTCCCGCATAGGGCTTCTTAAAATGGTTAATAAGCGGCGCAAGCTGCTTGACTACTTAAAACACGTAGATAGTGATCGATACCGAACGCTGATAGACCGGCTTGGTCTGCGCAAATAACACGATCGAGGACGAAATTTTGGCAAAAGTTACGAAATCCTTCCAGTACGGTCAGCATACAGTCACACTTGAAACAGGAGAAATCGCGCGCCAGGCAAGCGGCGCTGTTCTCGCCAGCATGGGCGATACCGTGGTACTTGCCACGGTCGTCGCCATGAAGGAACCCACTCCCGGCAAGGGCTTTTTCCCCCTCACCGTCGATTATCAGGAACGCACTTACGCCGCAGGAAAAATACCGGGTGGTTTTTTCAAACGAGAGGGCCGACCTTCCGAAAAAGAAATCCTTACCTGCCGCCTGATTGACCGCCCCATCCGTCCACTGTTTCCCGATGGTTTCACTAACGAAGTGCAGATCATCGTCACTGTAAAATCGATCGACACCGATATTGATCCGGACATTATTTCTATGATCGGTGCATCGGCCGCCCTGTCTCTTTCCGGTGCGCCTTTCAATGGGCCAATCGGTGCCGCACGCGTCGGTTATAAAGATGGGAACTACCTGTTGAATCCCGGCCTCGCCCAACTTAAGGAGTCCGCGCTGGATCTGGTGGTGGCTGGCACGGAAAAGGCGGTTCTGATGGTTGAGTCGGAGGCCAAAGAGCTTGCTGAGGAGATCATGCTGGGCGCCGTAATGTACGGGCATGAACAATTGCGCACCGTGATTCAGGCTATCCGCGAATTATGCCAGGAGGCCGGCGTGCAGAAGTGGGCGTGGCAACCTTCGGAAGAAGACTCCGCCCTTGTGCCCGCCATTGCCGCGGACGCCGAGACCGTCATCGCGGATGCCTACCGGATTCCGGAAAAGGCTGCACGTCAGGAGCAGCTCGCCGCTATCCGCGACAAAGTGTTGGCAAAACACGTTGATGAAACGGCTGCCGAAGGCACGAAGGGAAAAGTGAACAACATTATTGAAGAACTGGAAAGCAAGATTGTACGCGAGCGCATCCTGTCAGGGGAGGCGCGCATCGACGGGCGCGATACGCGCACCGTGCGTCCCATCACGGTTCGCACCGGCATACTGCCGAGGACACATGGTTCCGCGCTGTTTACCCGTGGTGAAACCCAGGCCATCGTGGTTACCACGTTGGGCACCGGGCGCGACGCGCAGATCATTGATGCGCTGGAAGGGGAGCGCAAGGAGCCTTTCATGCTGCATTACAATTTTCCGCCGTTTTCCGTGGGCGAGACCGGCAGGGTCGGCAGCCCGAAGCGACGCGAAATCGGTCACGGCCGTCTGGCGAAGCGCTCGCTCGCGGCGGTGCTTCCGGATATGGAACAGTATCCCTATATCGTCCGCATCGTGTCCGAGATTACGGAATCGAATGGTTCCAGTTCCATGGCCACGGTCTGCGGTTCAAGCCTTGCGCTGATGGACGCGGGCGTGCCGGTCAAGGCGCCGGTGGCGGGTGTGGCCATGGGCCTGATCAAGGAAGGCAATCGCTTTGCCGTGCTTACCGACATCATCGGCGATGAAGATCATCTGGGTGACATGGACTTTAAAGTTGCCGGTACCGATAATGGCGTGACGGCGCTCCAGATGGACATCAAAATCGAGGGCATCAGCAAGGAAATTATGGAAGTCGCCCTCAACCAGGCCAGGGAAGGGCGCCTGCATATTTTAAAGATCATGAATGAAGCAATCTCGGAACCGCGCTCGGAACTGTCCGAATACGCGCCACGCATTATCAGCTTCAAGATCAAACCCGACAGGATACGAGATGTGATCGGCAAGGGCGGCGCCACCATTCGGGCACTGTGTGAAGAGACCGGCGCCACCATCGACATCGGTGATGACGGCATGGTCAAGGTCGCCTCGGTGGACAAGGTCGCCGGCGAGGAGGCGCGCCGGCGCATCGAGCAGCTCACGGCCGATGTGGAGGTGGGGATGGTTTATGAGGGCAAGGTCGCCAAACTCATGGACTTTGGCGCTTTCGTCACCATCCTGCCCGGAAAGGATGGTCTAGTACACATCTCCCAAATATCCCATGAACGCGTGGAGAAGGTCGGCGACAAGCTGCGTGAGGGTGACTTCGTCAAGGTCAAGGTGCTGGAGGTGGATAAGCAGGGGCGCATCCGTTTGAGCATGAAGGCCGTGGAAGCCAATGCGTAACGCACCACCATGATGGTGCGCAACAAGAGGGGCCTTTATCAGGCCCTTTTCTATTCTAGAATGCGTTTGCCAGGTAAAACAGCAGGCCGCCAACCAAAGCGATAATCAGAATCCACGCCCAGGCATTCGAGCGTGTTGTGGCGTGAGGGGGCGAAGCATGCGAAGCAGTCTTTGGGTTATTGCGCGCCTGTGCATCCTTCAAATCTCGGATAAACTCATCGGCGGAGGTGAAACGTTCCGCGGGATCGAGGGCGCACGCTTGTTGCAACACTTCATCCAGCCACAGCGGAAGGTTCGCCTTGTAATGCGTAGGCGAAATAAATTCGCGTAATTCCTGATCGGTGGATTTGATTTTTCCGTAGGGGTATTTTCCCGTAAGCATGTGGTACAGGGTCACGCCAGCCGCGTAGATGTCCGTCCGCACATTCTCCTCGTTTCCTTCATCGAATAATTCAGGGGCCACGTAGCTCAAGGCGCTGACGGGTATCGCAGTGCTTTTTTCCTGTTCGTGCAGGCTCTCGATGCGGCTTAATCCCAGGCCGATCAGGAGTAGTTGTCGGCTTTTCTTGTCCAGCAACAGGCTCTTCGGCCGGATGTCGCGGTGGATGACGCCTCGGTGATGCAGGTGGCTCAGCGCGGATAGGAGTTGTTCAACAAGCAGCAGGGCCTGTCGGACGGGCAGGCCCTGTTTGCGTCGTATGCGCTTGGAGAGGTTTTCGCCTTTATGATAGGCCATCACCGAGTATAGTGCGGTGCGCCGGCCGGCCCTCATGGGCAGCATCCGCACCAGATACGAACTGTTGACACGTTTGCCGACCCACTCCTCGCGTAAGAAACTGTTGGTAAATTCCGGATCATCGCGAAATCGGGGATTCGGAAATTTAAGCGCGACGGTCTCGCCGGATTCTTCGTCAACGGCCTGATAAAGGCGGTAACGGCGGCTCTTGTGTATTAGGCTCTTGATGACAAAACCGTCCACCCTTTCATTAGCCTGAGGCGGATCAATCAGGGGCAGGGCGGCGATATCCTCTTCCAGATCCGCATCGGTTTCCGATGGAAGTTTTTCCACGCGCGCGACGCAGGCGCTGACATTATCCCGGCTTTCGGTCTCAAGCGCGCGTCGTGTCAGAATTTCCGCCATTTGTTGGGCGGAAACGTCGGTCTGCAGGGCGCTCCTGATCCAGGAGCTGTCGAGGGCGTCATGCACGCCGTCACTGGTGAGCAGGAAAATATCGCCTTCGGCCAGTTCGCCGGCGGCAAATTCGGCGTCGAAGCTTCGATCCAGCCCGCAGGCCCGGTAGACTTGTGCAAGATCCCGAGGGCGTGGATGGACATGGTCGCGGGTCAGCAACTTGAGTTGGTGATCGCGAAACATCCATACTCGGGTATTGCCCGCATGCCCGACGACCCATCGCCGTCCGCGCAAAATCAGCGCAGAGAGGGCGGCGGCGCGCCCATGTTCCCCGCTGGAGAGCACGGCATGGTTGGCGACGTCGAAGCTTTCCTTGAGCGCCTGTTGCAGCCCCCAACCCTCAATGGTGGTGTAGTAGCTTTCGCTCAGTTCGTGAATGGCGGTATGCGCCGCCCTTTCCGCGTCCGGCCGCTCGACCACGCCGTCCGCGATGGCGAACAGCGCGCCATGGGTGTTCCCTCGCCCGGAGCTCGGGATGACGGTCAGACAGGTATCGTATTTGTTGTCACGTTTCCCCGTGTTCGTCGAGAAACCCGCGTCGAGATATAACGGCATGGGCGCAACTCATTCTTGGTTTGGTCGGTGAACGGCTCACGCCGCCGTCTAATTATAGTTAGTTTTTCGTCAATGCGGGCGCACCCGGTTTCGGAGACGGCATCAGGGTGGATTGTCTACTAGGCGGTGTTCCGCACGGACCAGGTCTGCCGGTGTGTTGATATTAAACGTAATGTCGGCATCATTATCAGGGCCGAACACCACCGGTTCTCCGTGCCGCGCCAGCCATTCCTGGAGGCTGTGGTTACCCTCTTGGAGAAAAGCGTCAACCAGGCTTGCCATCCCCGGCGGACACAGGACGATGAGCGCGTGCCTTGCGCCGTCGCTGGCATAGCGGCAATCTTCGCCGGACCAACCCACCCGGAGTTTTTCTACAAGGTTCCCGGGCAGGAACGGCAGATCCACCGCCACGGCCAGAAGCAGGTCGTCGGGCCAAGCGGCGAGGCCGGCGTGGATGCCCGCAAGGGGACCGAGGTAGCCGGTCAGGCGATCCGGGATGACCGGCAACCCGAATTCACAGAAACGCTCGGGAGACGCATTGCTGTTGATAACGAGCCGATTCACCTGCGGCGCGAGGTGGGCGATGACATGCGCGAGCAGCGGCTTGTTGCCTAGGGAGACAAACGCCTTGTCCTGGCCGCTGAAACGGGTGGACCGGCCTCCCGCAAGAATCAGCCCCGTGGTGTTGGGATGTTTCAGTGGCAATCCGGCACGACCCCGACTTGGGGCATTTTCGCCAGCCCCGTTGCTCTCAGGCTGGTCCAGCACGCGAGATAGGTTTTGCCATAGGTCGTTAGCATTTGTACCCTCGATACCCGCGGCTTCGGCGCCGCACGTTTCCATATAACGTAAATGGGCGAGCAGGAAAACCCTTGGAGTGCCAGGCCCACAAGCAGGGGGGAAGGCGAGCCGCCGACGCGTTAACTCGCCCCGTGAAGAACAACGCCCGTACCAAACAGAACCTGTTGTGGGTCAATAGGTTAGGCACGGCGTGTCCGGGGATACGGCGCTAAAAAGCAATGTGGTTTTTGTACGGTGCACCGGCGTGGTGCAGTTACGGAGCAGAGGGTTGTAAGGTATGCTCCGGGCCATTGGGCCAGTTCGGCGCAAAAGAACAGCCATCGCTTCGCGATAAGAATGTGGCGGATAACAGAAAAAGATTTCTAAGGAGCAGAGAATGAATATAGAAAAAGTGGTGTTCAGCTTCTTTATCGTACTGGCGCTGACGCTTAATTTCGGATTTTTCCTCGGCGATTTTGACAACCCCCACCACCATAATGTGTACGAGCTCTTTGCCGCACTTGTGGTAAGCCTGATCGCGACGGTGCTCAAGTTCGGCGATCGCACGCACATGGGCGCGGTGTTGCTGGCCACGAGCCTGGTGGCGGATCTGCAATTGATCGCCGCGGCATTGGTCTGGGGATTGGCGGAGCATGTGTTCCAGGTCGGGCTCACCCCCGCCATCATGGTTAGTATCGTTTCCCTCTCCGGCGGCGCCCTGTTGGCCAACATCGTTTCCGTCATCCTGCTCTTAATAGAGACCACCACGCTTCGCCGCTGACTCCCGACGGGCCGCGATGAAGAATACGGCACTGTTTTTAATCCTGCGGCGGATGCGGCTTCCGCTGCTGGTGCTGATCACCGCCTACGCCGTGTCGATCATCGGTCTCGTGCTCATCCCGGGTGTAGACGCGGAGGGCAGGCCGTATCATCTGGATTTTTTTCACGCCTTCTATGTCGTTACCTACACGGTCACGACCATTGGTTTCGGTGAGCTGCCCTATGCCTTCACCGATGCCCAGCGCATGTGGGTCACGGTCTCCATCTATCTTGGAGTAGTGGCCTGGCTCTATGCTATCGGCGCTCTGATCACGCTTCTCCAGGATCCCGCCTTCCGGCAGGTCATCCGGGAAAACCGTTTTGCATACAGCGTGCGCCGCATCCGCGAGCCCTTCTACATCGTTTGCGGCTACGGGGACACGGGCAGTCTGGTGGTGCGCGCCATGACACAGCACGGCCTGTCTTCCGTGGTTGTTGACAGCAGTCAGGATCGCATCAATGAGTTATCTCTTGAGAATCTTGATGTGTATGTTCCCGGGCTGTGCGCCGATGCGAGCCAGCCAGGCGCCCTGATCATGGCGGGCCTGAAGCATCCGCTATGCGCGGGGGTGGCGGCGATCACCAGCGTGGATTCAATCAATCTTAAGATTGCCATCACCTGCAAGCTGCTTAATCCGGAGGTGGCGGTGATCTGTCGCGCCCAAACCCATGATACCAAGGCCAACATGGAGTCGTTCGGCACGGATGCGGTGATTACCCCTTTCGACACCTTTGCGGACCGTCTGGCGATGGCCCTGCACTCGCCCGATATGTACCTGGTGTACGAGTGGCTGACGGAAATCCCCGGCCTGCCTTTGCCGTTGCGTATCAATCCACCGCACGGGACCTGGGTGTTGTGCGGCTACGGGCGTTTCGGCAAGGCGGTGCACCGCTACTTGCACTACGAAGGCCTGCCGACGGTTATCATCGAGGCGACCCCGGAAGTCACCGGTGCCCCCAAGGACACCGTGATCGGTCGCGGCACCGAGGCCGTCACTCTGCGCGAGGCGCACATCGAGAAAGCTGTGGGGATCGTGGCGGGCACGGACGACGACGCCAACAACCTGTCCATTATTATGACGGCGCGTGACCTCAATCAAAATCTATTCCTGGTCGCGCGCCAGAATAGAAGCGAGAACGAGCCCATTTTTAAGGCCGCCGGGCTTGATCTCGTCATGCAGCGTTCGCGCGTGATCGCGAACCGGATCTTCTCCCTGATCCGGACACCGCTGCTGACGGATTTTTTGCGCCTGGCGCGCCATAAAAACAATGAGTGGGCAAAAAGACTCATCGAACAGCTATGGCCGGTGATCGGCAATGTCTCGCCCGACCTGTGGGCGATCGAACTTTCCCAAGATGCAGCACCCGCGGTTTACGAAGCGCTCGAGGCGGGGCGACACATCCGCTTGGCGCATCTTCTTATGGACCCGCGTAATCACAATGAGCGCCTCATGGGAATGCCGCTGCTCTTGATGCGCGCTGAAGAGGAGCATCTGTTGCCTGATGATGACACACCATTACAACCCGGCGATCAGATGCTTTTCTGCGGACGGCAAGGCATCTCGGAACGGATGCAGTGGGTACTCAAGAACCGTAATGTCTTAACCTATGTCGAGTCAGGCAAGGCACAGCCGGAAGGATATATTTTCCGCTGGTTGGCAAGGCGTGCCGAGTGAGACAATATATCAAAGCAGAAAAAAGGAGGGTCATGCAATGCCGCTGACACTAACAGCTTCCGCATTCAACCATAACGGTGAAATCCCCTTACGCTACACTTGTGACGGTGACGACGTCTCGCCCGCCCTGACATGGTCCGGCGTGCCCAAGGAGGCCAAGAGTCTTGTTTTAATCGTGGATGATCCGGACGCCCCCAATCCCGCGGCGCCCAAGATGACCTGGGTCCATTGGGTGCTCTACAATATTCCGACGGATGCCGCCGGTTTGCCCGAAACCGTCACGCCGCAGGATTTGCCGGCGGGCACCAAGGAAGGCCTCAACGACTGGAAACGCACCGGCTACGGCGGCCCTTGTCCGCCCATTGGCCGTCATCGTTATTTCCATAAACTATACGCCCTGGATACCGTGTTGCCTGATCTCAATCAGCCGACCAAGGCGCAGCTCGAGCAGGCCATGCAAGGGCATGTCCTTGCACAAGCGGAATTGATCGGGACCTATCAGCGTTCGTGGTGATTGCGGTAGGTGGTAGTGCCAACCGTGACTGCGCCCGAGGACGGGCCACCTGCGCGCTGGCTTAATAGCGCCTCGACGGCCTGCATGAGAATTGGAATGTCGCTGCGTTTTGGACGTATGTCAACGTGTGCCAGGCCGTCAATGATGAATAAGCGAACCTGTTCAGCAGGCAATGCGCGGGCCAGCGAGATGCTCTCGGTATAAGGAATCATGTCGTCGCTCCGGCCATGTAGCAAGATCACGCGTGCTTTGAGACGAGACAAATCGTGCTGCGCCGGATTTAGTGCGGCAAGCTGCGCGCGGATCGGGGCCGCCTGCTGGTCCAGCAAGGTGGGCACGCGTTCGGGGTTTGTGTTGGTCAGGAGTTGGTAGAGCGCCTGACCTTCGGGGCCCATCCGCGCGACATCCTGGGCCACATCGAGATCCGGTTCCCTTAACATGTTCCGCGCGATTTTCTGGAAGATGTCTCGGTCAGCGGGATCCGGAAGTAACTCCGCGTTGCTCAGGGCGAATATCCATTTTGCATAGGGATTCGGTTCCATGTGCCGCCATCTTGGCGTTTGCCCCGATCCGCTTACTGTCTCTTCCATCCTGTAGTAACCGGTGGTAAAGAAAACCACGGTACGCTGCAAGTCATGGTATCCGCCCACACCCAACAAGAATCCTACACGTTCCCGGATGTCCGGCTCTAGGGCGGCTAGTATGGCCGGACCTACGGCATAACTGAACGCACCGATGCCCGCCCTCCCTTTGGGTACCAGGTCCGCGCGAGACACAAGATAGCTGAACGCATCAGCGATTTCCCGCACGTCCGATGCCCGCACTTTGAATGCACGCGGCCCCGGCATGTCAGGCACCAAGACGGCAAAGCGCACCCGGGCCAACGTGTAAGCCGCAGCCACCAGTCTTGGGTCGTCCTTGCCCTTCTGCGCGACGCCGGGAATCAACAGGATCCCGGCCATCGAGCCCCCGGAAGATAGATACAGGTCCCCTCGATGACGGCGGCCATCCACCTCGTAGCGGACTGCGGTTCGGCTTGGTTGCGGCGTTATCGCCTGAAGCCGGCTGAATCCGCCGCGCGCCATGAAATCGCCGAGCACCAGCGCCGCTTCGCTGTCACCAAGGTCCGGCGTAACGCAGCCATTCAGCAAGGCGAGAACCGTTACAAGCGATGGAATTTGCAGGGGCCTAACGTATGGCAATGCTTCCTCTCCTAAAAATAAAAGGGGTCGGAGTGGAATGGCACTTACTTAAGCCCAAATGGTCGGGAATACTGTCATTCCCGCGAAGGCGGGAATCCAGAATGTGTGGAATTTAGGCAAACTGGATTCCGGGTCTTCCCCGGATCAAGTCCGGGGTTTGCCCGGAATGACGGTGCTTTTGGCTTAAGTAAGTGCCATTCGGGTCGGAGTGAACTTACCCTAATTTAACGGACACTCAGATAGGGGGTAGGATAACCCAAAGGAATGTCCCATGCGCAAACGGCAATACCGACAGTTTACCAAGGAATTCAAGTTAGAAGCGGTTGCGTGTGGTCGCCATCGCGTCGCGCGGCTCATGCGCCAGGCCGGAATCCAGGCCAAGATGGTGCGGCTGTGGCGACGATCCCGGCGCGGTCGCGCCTTCGAGCACATCGCGGCCGATCAGCTCAATCGCCAGTTTAGCGCCACGCAACCGAACCAGCGCTGGGTGTCGGACATCACGATGATTCCCACGGCCCAGGGCTGGCTGCATCTGTCCACGGTTATGGATCTGTACTCCCGCTTAATTGTGGGCTGGGCGATGTCCCACAAATCCGACCGCCACCTGGTGCTCGATGCCGTCACGATGGCCATCGGCCGACGCGGGGACGTGCACGGGGCGTTGCTCCATTCCGATCAGGGCATGGAATACCGCACGGCCGAGTACCACCGGCTCCTGAACGATCACGGTATGGCGCCGAGCATGAGCCGGAAAGGGAATTGTTATGACAATGCGGCGGTGGAGAGCTTCTTCTCTCATCTGAAAAACGACTTGGTCTACCATCGATCGTTCCAGACACGGGACGAAGCTAAAACCGCGCTGTTCGATTACATTGAATGCTTCTACAACCGACAACGGATTCATCAAACGCTGAACTATCGAACACCTGCAGAGTATGAGAAGCTACGATGTGTTGCTTAACCGTGTGTCTGTGGAATGCGGGGTGGTCCAAAACGTCCATGATCGCCGATCAGAAAAATATCCGCCAGGATACCCCTATCCAGATCGCCGGTGCCGGACCGGCCGGTCTGGCGGCGGCCCTGACGATCGCCAAGGGGGGCGGCC
>FXBF010000234.1_pt1 | contig 18166 bp, 15 predicted proteins | sample 5335321 | NCBI WGS metagenome assembly FXBF01 (sample SAMEA103928391, study PRJEB20085) | sediment metagenome | isolation source: sediment
CCTCCTGTTGGTGTCTCCACCATCCGCGAGGCCGGTCACCCCAGGCCCGCGCCCCCCCCGCAGTCGCCGCCGCCTTCCTTTCTGCTTCCTCGAGGTCGCTCGTCGGAGCCGCAATCGATCCGGTAGGAGAAACCAGCCCCTTCCCCAGCAGCGCGGCTCCGGCAACACCCAACGCTCCTCGGTTCAGGAAGCTTCGACGGTCCAGCGCCGCGTTGAGCGTCCCCCGGTTTAGCTCCGGTGAAGCTGCGGACGCCGGACCGGAATCGGCGTCAGCCGCGACCGCCGGTAGCTGCACATCCTTCCGCTCCTTGTACCTTCCCATCCTTCGGACTCCTGGGTTTTGCACGCGCAGGTTTTCGGTGCGTCGACCGTCACAAGTTGAGTTCGATAATATGCGACGGACTCAAGTTTTCTTCAACCCGCTAGTCTACGAAGCCTCGGCCTAAGATGGAATTAAGCGTATCGCAAGATTTCTTCAGGCAAGCGCCGAGGTCTCCGGGGGGTTGCGAGCCGGGTTCCTATACACCGCAGAGGGCCCCTTGTATCATGTATTGGTCGCGAATAACCGGCTACCGGCGACAACCCGCATTACAGGGATACTGGTCGACGAAGACGAGCCGCGCGAAGCCCAGTTCATCAAGAGCGGCCGGCAAGTTGCAGGTGACAGCGCGCATAGTTAAGATAACTTCAACTTGGTCGTAAGATTCCTTCAATACGCTTCGTGAAGGTTCCCGGCCCGGAACTATGCTTCTGCCACTGCGGCGCCGGACCGGGCGATCGAACTTGTAGGCCCGTTGACCATTGCCAGGCGGCCATCGGCACTGGTCGCCGCCCGCGCTCTGAGATGAGAATACTCGTTGTAGAAGATGAGCCGCGCGTGGCTCAATTCATTAGGAAGGGCCTGCAGGAGGAGGGGCACGTCGTGGACGTGGCCGGAGATGGTGCCGAGGGCCTCGCCCTGGCGTCTGTAGAACAGTACGACGCCGTAGTGCTAGATGTAATGCTTCCGCTCAAGAGCGGGTTCCATGTGGCTTCCGAGCTACGGGCCCAGGGAAACTCGACGCCGATTCTCATGCTGACAGCGAAGGATGCTCGTGAGGATATCATCCATGGGCTGGACGTGGGAGCCGATGACTACATTACGAAGCCGTTCGACTTCGCTGAGCTCCTGGCTCGCCTACGCGCGCTTTCGCGCCGGGGCCAAGCGATACAGGAAGATGTCCTCAGGTTTGACGACATCGAACTTGATCGCGTTCAGCACTACGTCCAACGGGGGGGAGATCCTCTGAATCTCACACCCACGGAGTTCAGGCTCTTAGAGGCCCTAATGCGCAAACCGGGCCAGGTAGTCCGGCGAACGGAGCTGCTGGATCGCGTTTGGGGGATGAGCTTCGATCCGGGCACCAGTTTGATTGACGTTCACATAGCCAACTTGCGAAAGAAACTGGAGAACCGAGGCCGACGCCGTGTAGTCGTAACTGTAAAGGGCGTCGGCTTCACGCTCCGGTCTGGGGGGAGCAGTGATCCGGCTTAGTTCTTTTCGCGGCCGTCTCGCCACCCGCTTCGGCGCTACAGTCATGCTCATGGGGATCGTCAGCACAGCCCTGGGTTACTTCGCGCTTCAGCGGATACTCTACCGACACGTTGACAAGAACTTGCTGCGTCTGGCCGAAATCGAGGCGGCGGCGACGGCGGACTCACCCGACGGGAGCGTCCACTTTCACGAGGAGTTGTTCACCAAGGGTCCGAACGACGCTGCGGTAACAACTGGGTATGCAGAAGTATGGACACTCCGAGGTGAGCCCGTCGCTCGTACCAAGAACCTCGAGGATCGCGATCTTCCGCTGCCAGATGACGTACGGCGTAGCGTTGCCTCAACGGGCAAACCGGAACTCTTTAGCTTCCGTTGGCAAGGCAGAAGTTACCGCGGACTGGTGTACCCGCTGGTACTCATCGGTGTCGAGCATAGCGACCACCTCCTGGAGGTTGTCGCTCCAAGGGAAGAAGCCGACGCAGTGCTCAGCCATTTTCTCCGGGTGTTGAGCCTGATTCTATTATTCGGTACGGCGGCAGCCTGCGTATTGGGCTGGTGGCTGGCCGGCCATGCGGTCCGGCCTGTGACTGAGATCATTCGGCAGGCCGAGTCGATAGACATGAGCAGCGCACCGCACAGGCTGTCCGCCAAAACGGAAACGGACGAGCTTAGCCGCCTGGTCTCGGTGCTCAACACCATGCTCGCCCGAATCGATACCGCCTTCCATAATCAGCGCCGCTTCCTGGCCGATGCCGGCCACGAGATAAAGACTCCGCTCACCATATTGAGAGGTGACGTCGAAGTTGCTCTTCGACGGCAGAGACCCGCCTCGGAATACAGGACCGTGCTCGAGCAAGCACTCGAAGATCTGAAGGAAGTCTCGTCCCTGGCCGAGGGCCTCATAACGTTGGCGCGAAGCGATAGCGAAGGCCTCGAACCTGGGCGGGCCAACGTTTCTGTTCAGGAACTATTGCGTAAGGTGCAGAGCAGGTATTCAAAAGCTGCTCTGATCGCCGGTGTCAAGCTCAACGTAGACGTCGACGGTGCTCTGTTTGTCAAGGGTGACGCGGGCTTCCTCGAGCGAGCCCTGAGCAATCTTGTCGATAACGCGATCAAGTACGGCCGTGGCGGCGGAGAAGTCTCACTGTCGGCGAGCCCGGCCCAGGCTAGCATGGTCCTCATCGAGGTTACAGACAGAGGACCCGGAATACCCGAGAGCGAGAGAGTTCACGTGTTCGAGCGGTTCTACAGAGGAGAGATGGCTCGCCGCTCCACGCGTGGCTCAGGACTCGGGCTGGCGATTGTGAAGGCCATAATCGAGAGCCACGATGGCCAGATACGCCTCCAGTCGGAAACCGGGCACAGAACAACTTTGAGTCTCGTTTTGCCAGCTGCTGCGCCACGCACACAAGGGAGTTCGACCGACGAACGTGTTGCGAGCGCTGGCCAGTTGCAGCCCTGAACTCGCCCCCCCCTCGCGCACTAAGATTTCTTATTCCCTTCTTAGGGGAATCTTATAGTAATCTTTGCTATTTTCCTCCACTGGCTAATCTGGAAACGACATACAGTGCGCCTCTCGAAGGCCCGGCGGCACGAATCGGCCGCTGTCGCCTGAATATGGGTGGGATGCAGACGAGCGCGTATGCGCCAGCGAAGACGTCACGGTCATACGTAAGGTGCCGTAATTGAAGAAGAGCGCGGCCCGAAGGCGGCCCTACGCATCGCAGGTGAGCTGGTGCGTTGCGCGTTGGCTCAGTTGAAGTTCCTAAAGCGCGATCCGTTTCACGTTCGTCTCACTCAACTCTTTTCCGCGAGGAGGAAGCATGCGGCAACGTTTGATACGAACTCTCGCACTGATGCTTGTTTCTTCGGCAAGCGTCGCATCATCGGGGCTCCTGGCACAACAGACAGGCGTGATCAGGGGCCGCATCCTGGAGTTGCGCACTCTGCGCCCGCTGGACGGTGCTCAGGTCTACATTCCTGACACGCCGTTTGGTGTCCTGACCAACAGTGCCGGTGAGTACCGGATCCGCGGTATTCCTGCCGGCGAGGTGGAGCTACGAGTTGAGATCATCGGGCATCAATCCGCGTCGAGGACCGTCACGGTTACTCAAGGCAGAGAGACCGAGGTGAATTTCGATCTGGAGCCGCTCGCCCTCGAGCTCGAGGGCGTGATGGTCACGGTCACTGGTGGACAGCGAGCGCGTGAGCTAGGGACCACCATCGCCAAGATCGATGCAACCGAAGTGGTAGACGCTCCGCTCACAAAATTCTCCGATCTCGTGCAAGGACGCGCGGCAGGCGTTCAGGTACTCGAGAGCGGGGGCACGACCGGCACTGGCACCCGCATCCGGATTCGCGGATCGAACAGCATTTCGCTCTCAAACGAGCCGCTGGTCTACATCGATGGGGTAAGGATTTCCACCATTAGCGGGCGGTTCGGAGACAACGCCACATCGAACGCCGCGCCGTCGATTTCCTTCGAAACGGGCGGACAGTCCCCCTCTCGGTTTGAAGACCTCAATCCGGATGAGATCGAGTCGATCGAGATCGTCAAGGGGCCATCAGCGGCTACGCTGTACGGCACTCAGGCGGCGAACGGCGTCATCTGGATTACAACGAAGCGGGGACGATCGGGCAAGGCTCGCTGGCGGGCCTACATCGAGCAGGGCGCGGTCAAGGAGCCGAACACCTACCCCTCGAATTTTCGCGCCTTCGACGCCAGCGGAAACGACTGCCTCCTCTTCGACGTGGCGGCCGGGAGCTGCACGCAGGCCAGCTTAAGCTCGTTCAACCCGCTCGAGAACAGTCGAACGACCCCTTTCCGCACGGGCCGCCGACAGCAGTACGGCCTGAACGTCTCCGGTGGCACTCCCGGACTCACCTACTTTCTGTCCGGGGAGTTCGAGAATGAGGACGGCGTGACGCAGGTGAACGCACTCGAGTCGATTCGGCTGCGAGGAAACTTTAACGCCCAAATCCGCGACAACCTCCAGGTCGCGGTCTCCAACGGCTACGTATCCAACGACCTGACGCTTCCGCTGAACGACAACTTCGCGTTGGGAGTTATTACTAACGGGATGGCCGGCTTCTGGACCGATTCGATTAACGACGGTTACGGAGAGTTCACGCCCGCTGAGCTCTTCACCATCGACACCCGGCAGGAGCTCGATCGCTACACCGGTGGGCTCACGGTGAATTGGTCCCCCTTCAAATTCTTGGAAACCCGTGGGACAGTCGGACTCGACCAGGTGAACCGGCTAGACAGCCAGTTCTACCCTACCGGTGAAGCGCCGGCGTTCTTGGGCCGAGACGCTGGGGCCAGGTTCTCGAATCGATTCCAGTCCAAAGTCTTGACCGTGGATGTCGGCGGAACGGCGGCGTACGGTGTAGCGTCGAACGTTAGCTCCCGGACTTCGGCAGGATTTCAGTATTTCCGCGAAGAACTCAAAGGGACGTTTGCCTCGGGGCTGGAACTCGTTGCGGGTAGCAATTCCCTCGCAGGCGCAGCCAGCACAGTGAGCGGTGAGAGGCAGAATGAGTTCGTCTCGCTCGGTGCTTACGTTGAGCAGGTTTTTGCTTTTAGTGACAGGCTCTTCCTCAGCGGCGCGTTACGCTTCGACGACGCCAGTTCGTTCGGGACGGACTTCGATGTTACCATTTTCCCGAAGTTCGGCGCCTCGTGGGTGATCTCCGAGGAATCGTTTTTCGGGAATCCATTGGGCATCAACGACCTGCGCCTGCGGGCCGCGTTCGGATCTTCGGGTCTCCAGCCGGGTCCCACCGACGCGATCACCTTCTTCAACCCGGTTGCGGTCACCACTGGCGGTGCGAGCACGACGGGTGTCACCTTCGGCGGAGTTGGCAATCCCGACCTCAAGCCCGAGCGATCGCGTGAGATAGAGGCCGGCTTGGACGCGCAGTTTCTGCAGAACAGAGTGGGGCTGCAGTTCACCTACTACAACAAGAAGACGACCGACGCCCTGATATTCCGGCAGCTCCCACCCTCGCTGGGCGTTTCAGATGGGCGCTTCGAGAACCTCGGTTCGGTAAGGAACAGTGGTCTCGAGGCTTTGTTGACGGCTCGAGTCCTCGAGAACCCGACTGCAACCTGGGATTTCACGTTCAACGCTTCGACCAACACCAGCGAACTGGTCGAGTTAGGTGCGGGGATTGAGCCCATCATCTTCCGCTTCCAGCGCCACGTCGAGGGATTCCCGGTCGGCGGTTATTGGGATTTCCCGATTCTTGGGTTCAGCGACGCGAACGGCGATGGGATCATCGCCCAGGACGAAGTGCAGATCGGCAGTGAAGAGGTCTTCTTGGGATCCCCATTCCCGAAACGCCAGCTTGCGATTCAGTCCAGCTTCGTCCTCGGCATGTTCCGGCTCAGAGGGCTGCTCGACCACAGAGGTGGGCAGAAGCTACTGAACTTCACGGAGGCGTGGCGACTGGGCCAGAACACGACTCAGTCGCTCAACGACCCCAACACCCCGCTGGATGAGCAGGCCCGTGCCGTAGCCTCGAAGTTCTTGGGAACCGACGCTGGTTACTTCGAGAACGCAAGTTTCTGGAAGCTGCGCGAGGTTTCGCTCACCTTCTTCGCCCCACGGCGCTGGGCGACGAGCATCGGTGCTGATGCGTTCAGCGTGACGGTTTCGGGGCGGAATCTGTTCACGATTACGGACTATTCCGGGATCGACCCCGAGCTCAACGAGACCGGGCAGAGCAACTTCACGACACGCGAGTTCATGACGCAGGGACCCGTGCGATTCTTTACCGCGCGTGTTGATGTGTCCTTCTGAGTTGGAGAGCGAGTGATGATTGATCAGATGAGAAGCACAGGCCAGCCTGTGAAGTGGAGGATCTTGCGGCGTGGAGTACCGTTCGTCGCTGCGTTGCTAGTTTTTATCGCGGGCTGCGAAGGCCTCCTTGACGTGAAGAACCCGGATATCGTTACACCCGACGATCTCGAAGGCGCGGCGGGACTCGCCACGCTTCGTGCGGGGGCGCTGGGTGACTTAGCCCTCGCCCTCAGCGGCAGCGCTGCGGGGCACGGTGGCACCCCCGGGCTCATCCTGTACACCGGCTCCATGTCGGACGAAATGGTCTATTCAGGCACTTTCCCGACGCGCCGCGAGTACGATCAACGAATAATCCAGCGCGAGAACGTAACCAACACCGAGGTCTACCAACTTCTGCACCGGGCTCGCGTCGCAGCACAAAACGCTGCCGACCAGATCACACTGTTCTCGCCGGATCTGGCTAACGAGCCCATGTTCGCCGAAACGCGGAGTCTGGAAGCCCTGACCTACACATTCTTCGGCGAGACTTTCTGTTCCGGCACGCCCTTCAGCAATGTGATGGAGAGCGGTGAACTCATCTTCGGCGAGCCGCAGACCACCGAAGAAATGTTCCAGGCCGCAGTCTCGCGTTTCGACCTGGCGCTGGCCAACACCGGAGGCTCAGCCGAGATGGGGTATCTGGCGGCGGTGGGCAAAGGGCGTGCTCTGCTCAACCTGGGCATGACCAATGAGGCCGCGGCCGCTGTCTCCCCGGTGCCAACGGACTTCACGTATTGGCTCGAGCACTCCGTCGCCACTCCTGGCCAGTCGAACGGCATCTACATCATGTCAGCCGTTCGGCGGCAGTATTCCGTCGCCGATGGCGAGGGGATAAACGGACTGATGTTCCGATCGGCGAACGATCCACGCGTGCCCTGGGAGGACAGGGGCGAGACGGGTCAGGACGACCAGACGCCGTACTTTAATCAGCTGAAGTACCCGGATGAGAACGCCTCGGTCGCTCTGGCTACGGGTGTAGAAGCACGCCTGATCGAAGCTGAGGCCGCATTAGCCAGCCCCACCACGTTCGAAGATATACATAACACTCTCCGGGCGACGATGGGCCTCGCGCCGATCGATGCGGACACGATGACCCTCGCCCAGCGTGAAGATTTCCACTTCTCCGAGCGCGCTTTCTGGATGTGGGCTACGGGCCATAGGACCGGCGACCTGCGGCGGCTGGTGCGTGAGTTCGGTCGCGGTCCAGAGTCGGTCTTCCCGACGGGTGCCTACTTCAAGGGCGGAAATTATGGACCCGACCTCAACTTTATCGTTCCGATCGAAGAGGAGAACAACCCGAACTTCAGCGGCTGTATCGACCGCGGCGCATAACCCGCCAGCGGGCTAAACGCTAACAGCCCTAGAAACCTGGCGTGATACCAAGGAAGGGGGCGTGCTTTCCAGCCGTCCCCTTCTTTGTCAGTTTCCCCGTATGCAGACGCCCGATAATCACTCGGATCCGAGCCGGAACCTCGCATGAAGGCCGGAAGGCTGGATTCCTCGCCGCGACTGATCTTTTTACTCGTTCTCTCGCTCTTCTTCGTTTCGGGCTTCGGATCCCTCGTTCTGGAAGTCCTCTGGCTCAAGGAATTGCGCCTCCTCTTCGGCAGCACCGCCTATGCTGCGGCGGCGAGCCTGTCCGCTTTTTTTCTTGGCCTCTCCGCTGGAGCATACGTTTGGGGGCGCAAGGCGCCGACTATGCGCAACCCGCTGCGGGCCTACGCTCTGCTCGAGCTCGGTATAGCGATCACCGCTCTCCTCTACTTCCTGATACTGAAGCTCCACTACATCGCGTACGAACCGCTCTTCAGCATCGCCGGAAACAGCCGCTCCGTCTTTGTCGCCGTTAAGCTCTTGCTGGCCCTTGTGCTCCTTTTCCCGCCTTCGTTCCTGATGGGCGGCACCCTTCCCGTCCTGGCTCAGTATCTGGTACGGCGACCGGAGAAGCTCGGCGCAACGGGCAGCCTCCTTTACGCGGTCAACACTGTCGGTGCGGCGACAGGTGCTTTCCTGGCCGGGTTCTATCTGCCGAGGCTCTGGGGGTTCAGGGCCTCCTATCTGTTTGCCGTGGCACTCTCGACCGGTGTCGCGGCCGCAGCGTTCGCAATCAGCCGTTCGCTGGCGCGGCCAGGCCGGTCGCTAGATAAGGATACATATGTAGAGCGGCAGAGGGCGGTTGGGGTGCCGGCAATCGAGTCTCGTATGGCCTTGTCGGTTGCGCTTCTGTCCGGCTTTGTCACTTTGAGCCTCGAGGTCCTGTGGACACGAATGTTCGCTCAGGTCCTGCAGAATTCTATCTACTCGTTTTCGACGATACTCGTCACCTTTCTGATTAGCCTGGCTTTGGGAGCGGTTCTGGCCAGTGTGCTGTCACGCAAGACTGGTAGCCCGATGCTGACGCTTTCGGTTCTCATCATGCTCTCCGGAATCGCGGTAGCGCTCTCACCCTACGCATTCGATCGTCTGACGCACGGCCTGTCATACGTCACCGCCGGAGTCGGCTGGGCGGCCTACGTCCGGGCGATATTCAAGACCGCGGCGCTAGTCATGTTCGTGCCTGCCCTCCTCCTTGGTAGTATCCTGCCTTATCTCTTTCGAGTCGTTCAGGGGCCGGCTACGAGCCCGGGCCAGGTCGTCGGTCGACTCGCCTCGATCAATTCCATCGGCGCCGTCCTCGGTCCCCTCGTAAGCGGCTTCATTCTTTTGAACTTGATCGGTATCTGGGCAAGCGTTCAGTTGATGGCATACATCTACCTCCTGCTGGCAGCGGCCGTACTGGCGCTCACGCCTTCACTTCGCTCGGGAATCCGTTACGTCCCCCTAGCTATCATGGCCGTGCTGGTCCTGCTGGCACGTAACTTCGAGCTTCCTGTGGTCAAGCTGGCGGAAGGCGAAACCCTGCGCGAGGTCTGGCAGGGAGGCAGCGGGGTCGTAGCCGTAACACAGCAGGGTGACAACGTGACGTTGAAACTCGACAACTACTATATCCTGGGCGACTTGAGTTCTTTAGCCGCAGAGCAACTCCAAGCCCACATCCCTTTGCTACTTCACTCCGAGCCCAGATCCGTTTTCTTCATCGGTCTTGGAACAGGAATCACTGCGGCTGCCGCCCTGAGCCACCCCGTGGAACGCGTTGTCGCGACCGAACTCGTCCCCAACGTCGCGACCGCGGCCCGCAAGTACTTCGCGCCTTATACCAGCATTCTGTTCCAGGATCCCCGTGCCGTCGTCATACTCGAAGATGGCAGAAATTACTTAATGGGAACACGTGAGAAGTTCGATGTGATCATTAGCGACCTGTTCACTCCATGGCATGAAGGAACCGGGAGCCTTTACACACTCGAGCACTTTCAGACGGCTAGATCTCGGCTCAACGATGATGGCATTTTCGCCCAGTGGCTACCTCTCCATCAGCTCTCCCTGCAAGAGTTCCGCATAATCGCCAGGACGATGGCAGAAGTGTTTCCTCAACTCACGTTGTGGCGAGGTGATTTTTCGCCATCCCGACCCATCGTGGCGCTCATCGGCAGAGGTGAGACACGACCGCTGGACCAGGAGACCGTCGCGGCGAACGTTACCAGGCTGAAATCCGCGCCCCTCCCGGGAGAAAGCGCCAGCGACCACATGATCGGCCTGTTTTATGCCGGTCGTATATCCTTTACGGAAGCAACGCTCGAAGCTTATCCGATAAACACTGATGACCGTCCGGTCATCGAATACCTATCACCGATAACACAGAGAACCCTTCAGTCGGCAAATGGAAGCTACCTCACCGGGCTGCGGTTGAGTAAGTTTTACGATGAGCTGATGCGGCTGGTCCCGCCCGAGAGCGATCCGTATCTTCAGAATCTCCCGGATCGCGAGATAACCTACGTGCGTGCTGGGCTCGACTTCTTCAAGTACCACATCTACCGGGAAGCCGGCCAGGTCGAAACAGCCCAGTTCTTCCTCGAGCGTTTCCTCAGAGCTATACCGCCCGAACTGAGAGAACGGGCTAAAGCACAGGGCCTATCGGCGCCTGGACAGTAGCGGTGGCTGGGTATCACAGGGACTCCGGAGTGGTCCAGCCGTGCATCGCTGGGCTTCCTTAAGCGGGCGAGCCGGATCTTTCACGCTAAGGGACAAGATCGTGACCGATAGGTCGCCCGGATTTCGCGCCTGCCTGACGATCTGGGGCCTTCGCTGCGCGTTCCGAGGGAACACCGCTTGAAGGAGCTTAGGGCTCCTTAGTCGGAAACATTTCACGGATAAGAAGGGGTGCCTGCTTCAGCTTGCGTGCGTCTCGCGCTGCCGGCCTCGCGGAGCACGACGCCGATTCCGCCAAGGGTCATTGCGACGCCGATCCCCTCAGTGACCCCCACATCTTCGCGAAGCAGGACCACGGCCAGACCGAGCCCAAGCACAGGGACGAGGAAAAGCACTAGACTCAGCCGGCCGACATCGTCGCGTTGTACGAGCCAGTACCATAGCGCCGTGGTCAAGGCTGTCCCGACTAGTGAGAGGTAGAGGAGTAGCGATATCAATAGGGAATTCCAGGCGATGGCCACATCGCGCTCGAGCCAAGCGGAGAGAACAAGAAGGGGCGAACCGCCGATGAGCAACTGCCAGGCTACGATGCTGAGTAGCGCATCCTCGACATCCATTCGCTTGACGAGCACGCTGGACAAAGCGAATCCGGTGGCAGCGACGAGAGGGAGGACGGCGCCCAACAGGCCGGAGCGAGCCGGGTCCGTGATCGCCGGATAAGCAATCAAACTGACGCCGACGAAACCCAGGATGAGAGCCGCCGCCTTGCCGGGAGTCACACGCTCGCCCAGGAAGCCTGCTGCCAGCAAAACGAGGATGAGCGGCATCGTGTTGCCGAGAACGGACGCGATGCCGGCTCCGGTTCGGCCGGGGCTCAGGAACATCGCCCAGTATGCGAAGAACGTTCCCGTCGCGGCCAGGGCAAAGACTCCCGGCCAGAACCTGCGTGGCGGAAGCAGCGGCCGCCGAAGTATCGCGATCAGGGCGAGGAGAGCCACGCCGGCGATAAGTGCCCTTAGCCCCGCAAATCGAAGAGGGGGCGCGTACGCGAGACCGGTCTTGATCGCCGCATAGCACACGGCGTAGATCGCAGCCAGAATCGCCACCAGCGCCATTCGTCCCCGTGGTGTCATCGTCTCGTCTCTCTACAAGAAGGCAAGGGAACGGGTCGCTTCGAGAAAGTGGCCCAATCCCGGCAGCTGCGCAGCGTGCTGACCAGCAATTTGCCGTCGCTGGCCAGCGTGCGAAAGTCGGCTGTCGAAACGGGCCTCTGCCAGCTGCGCTCCCCACATCGGGGCAAACGCCCCATTGGGTGCGTTGCTAGCCCCATCCCTCCAGGACCTCTTTGAAGGGGCAATTCGAAGAACACGTTTGCGTAGCTGAACTTCCCACAGATCGCCTGGTGGCATCAACCGTGCCGTTTCCGGCCAGCGTATCCGCTTCGACACCTGGATAAGGAGAAACGATGTGGCCCGGCCAGACCCACGACTACGGACTCTGGGGATGGATGCCGGGAACGTCCTGATCTTCGGGGCGTTCGTGCAAGGCTGGAACGCGAGGCCTAAACGGGCAGGAGGATCGGCATGGACTGGTATTGGTGGATTCTGATCGGGGTCGCTGTCTTCTGGCTCCACGGGAAGATGCACGGTGGGCACGGCGGGCACGGTGGGCACGGTGGGCACGGCGAGCGCGGCGAGCGCGGCGGACGCGGTGGGCACAGTGGGCACGGCGGCGCTGGAGGGTGCGGAGGGCACGGCCACTCCAGCGACGACGATCGGCCCGACGAGCCGGCTGAGCGCAAGGAAGAGCGACATGCTAAACATTAAGGTTGTGACCTTGTCTCTGGGACTTTTCGGCGCGGTGACTTTCGTCGCCTGCGTGCTGTATGGCCTGGTGATGCCCGAGTCGCTGCGTATGACGCGGGGGCTCGAGATCGCGCTGCCCGGCTTCAAGTGGCTCACGCTCACTGGCTTCTTGATCGGTTTCATCGAATCCTTTCTCTATGGCGTTTACGCCGGACTGGTCTTTGTGCCGATTCACAACACGCTTGCTAAGCGGTGGAGTGCCAGCTAGTTCTATAGGGAGAACGCCGGGCCCGGTTCGCGGTCTGCATATGTCTCACGCGGCTCCTCCCGGCGGGCGAACTAAGAAGGGAGGATGACAGCTGGGCTTGCCTTATCGGTCACGGATGACACAAACACGAATAGGGGACCGACCCTTATGGAACACAGATCAACGAAGGAACAGGAGAGACTTGAAGTCCCGCCTCCTGCACAGGACGCGGCGAATGCCGAATTCTCCCTGCTGAACATCGATTGTGCGACCTGTGCGGGGACGATCGAGAACGCGTTGAAGGAGGTCGAAGGCGTGCGGGACGCTCACGTCAACGCGGCCACTGAGAAAGTGCATGTCTCGTACGAGCCCTCGAAAGCACGAATCAGCGATCTGGTGGGGAAGATCGAAAAGGTCGGATATCGCGTGGGCCGGGACACCTTGCGCGTTAGCGTACGCGGCATGCACTGCGCGAGCTGCGTACGGGCGATTGAAGAGTCGCTTCGACGGACGCCCGGTGTGCTGAACGCGACCGTCAGCCCGGCGACCGAGACAGCGACGGTGGAGTACCTCCCGAGCCTCGCGAATTTCAGGGCCATCAAGGATGCCGTGGAATCGACCGGCTATTTTACGGCGCATCTTCTAAGGGAGGAGCAGCCGGATCGCGAGACCGAGGATCGGCAGGCCGAGTATCGCTCGCTCATCAGGAAGTTCTGGTTCGCGGCCGCGGTGTCGATTCCGGTTCTCGCGACCGCCTACCCGGAATACGTGCCCGGTCTGTCGCAGCTGAGTCAAACGACGATCCGCTGGATCTGGGCGGTGGATGGACTACTCGCCCTCGCGGTCCTGTTTTACTCAGGGCGTCATTTCCTCACCGGTGCCGTGTCCGCATTCAGGCATCGATCCGCCGACATGAACACGCTGATCGGCGTAGGCACGAGTGCGGCCTGGCTCTTTTCGGCGGTGGCGATCGCCGTACCCGGGATTTTCCCGGAAGGTACGGCGGAGCCGTTCTTCGACGTGACGGCGGTGGTGATCGCGCTGGTGGTCTTGGGCCAGGCTCTGGAGGTCCGGGCGAAGGGGCGAACCTCGGCGGCGATTCGTAAGCTCCTTGACCTTCAGGCGAAGACCGCACGCGTCGTTCGAGACGGCAAGGAGATCGATATCCCGGCGGAGGAAGTCGAGGTCGATGACATCGTTGTGGTGCGCCCCGGTGAGAAGATGCCGGTTGACGGGGTTGTCGTTGAAGGCGCGAGCGCCGTGGACGAGTCGATGGTGACCGGCGAGAGCATCCCCGTCGAGAAGGGTGTGGGAGATGAGGTAATAGGAGCCACCATCAACAAGACGGGCAGCGTGAAGTTCAAGGCGACGAAGGTGGGCAAAGATACGGCCCTCGCTCAAATCGTCAAGATGGTTAAGGAGGCGCAAGGCTCGAAGGCGCCCATCGCGCGAACCGTCGACGTGGTATCGGGCTATTTCGTGCCGGCTGTCATGATCATCGCGCTTCTCGCCTTTGGCGTTTGGTACACGTTCGGCCCGAGCCCGCAGCTCACCTACGCCACCATCGTGACGGTGACCGTCCTCATCATTGCCTGCCCGTGCGCCCTGGGCCTGGCGACTCCGATGTCGCTCATGGTGGGAGTTGGGAAGGCAGCCGAAAAGGGCGTCCTGATCCGAAGCGGTGAGGCGCTGCAGACGGCGCGTTCGCTGGACGCGATCGTATTGGACAAGACGGGAACGATCACCAAGGGGCAGCCCGAGCTCACAGACGTCGTTGCGGCTCCCGGCTCCGACGGGGACGAGGCCTTGCGCCTGGCGGCTTCCGCCGAGCGCCGATCGGAGCACCCCCTGGGCGAGGCGATCGTCGAGGGTGCGAACGCGCGTGGGCTGGAGCTGGGCGAGCCTGCGGGGTTCGAGGCGATTCCGGGGCACGGGATCGAAGCGGAGGTGGACGGCAGGACGGTGCTGCTGGGGAACAAGAAGCTCATGTTGGATCGCGACATCGACTTCGGAGCATTGTGGGATGAGGCGCTTGCCCTCTCCGACAACGGCAAGACCCCGATGTTTGTGGCCATCGACGGCCGGGCGGCGGCAATCGTTGCCGTCGCCGATACCATCAAAGCGGACTCTCCTGCGGCTATCAACGCGCTTCAGAGTTTGGGCCTCGAGGTAGTCATGATCACCGGAGACAACGAGCGGACCGCGGCCGCGATAGCCCGCCAGGTCGGCATCGAGCGGGTGATGGCCGAGGTGCTACCGCAGGACAAGGCGGCTCACGTGCAGAAGCTGCAAGCGGAAGGCAAGAAGGTCGCCATGGTCGGTGACGGGATCAACGATGCGCCCGCTCTCGCCCAGGCGGATGTGGGTATCGCCATCGGGACGGGCACCGATGTGGCGATTGAGGCGGCCGAGATCACTCTGGTAGGAGGCAACCTCAAGGGCGTGGTTTTGGCCATCGAGATCTCCAAACGGACGTTTCGGAACATCAAGCAGAATCTCGTCGGAGCGTTCGGTTACAACTCGCTCGGAATCCCGATCGCGGCGGGCCTCCTCTATCCGGCCTTCGGCGTCCTCCTTTCGCCGCTCATTGCGGGCGCCGCGATGGCCTTCAGCTCCGTCACCGTCGTAACCAACGCGAATCGGCTTCGTCGTTTCGAGCCGAAGGGGGTCTAAATGTCGTGGGATGTCATCGCCGTCAACCTCGCGGTTCTGGCCGCGATCGCCTGGGTGGTCTGGTACTTCTGGCTGTCCGAAAAGAAGGCCGTGCGGGCCGTTGCCGCCGGGGGAGCCCAGGAGGTACAGGTGGTTGTCAAAGGAGGATACGATCCAGACGTGATCGTCGTCGAGAGCGGGCGTCTAGTGAAGCTGCATTTCAACCGGCAGGAGACGGCCGCCTGCAGCGAGATGGTCGTCTTCCCCGACTTCGCGGTGTCGCGGGAGCTTCCGGCAGGTGAGATCGTCACGATCGAGCTCACGCCTGAGGAGCCGGGAGAATACGAGTTCGCATGTCAGATGGGCATGCTGCGGGGGAAGCTTGTCGTTGAATAGCCCAAAAGGAAGCGGGCAGTGACGTTGCGATCCCGCCACGCTGGCGATAAAGCGCCCTCAACGCTGAAAGAGTCCGCCAGCACGCGGGGCCCTCGCCCACTTGTCCGGGCTCTCAATCACGATTCACTGACCCGACTGTACGATCCCGTGATGCGATGGACCATGCGCGAGCAGGTCTTCAAGCGCAGCCTGGTGGAGCAGATCAGCGTCGAGAGGGGCGAGCGAGTGCTGGACCTCGGGTGTGGCACGGGGACCCTGACCCTCCTTATCAAGATGGCACACCCCAAGTCGGAAGTGGTTGGGATTGACGCCGATCCGAAGGTGTTGGAATTCGCCAAACGCAAGACCGCCAGCGCGGGCCTATCCGTAGAGTTCACCCTTGGGATGTCGTCCGAGCTACCATACCCCGACAGCTCCTTCGACCGCGTAGTCTCCAGTCTGTTGTTTCATCATCTTACGCGCGACCACAAACGACGCACCCTCACGGAGACCCTACGTGTCCTCCGTCCAGGCGGAGAGCTGCATGTGGCCGATTGGGGGAAGGCCGGGAGCGTAAGTATGCGCATCGTCTTTCTCATGGTGCAGATGCTCGATGGCTTTGGAAGGACCACGGACAACGTAACGGGGTTGTTGCCAGTGCTGATTGCGGAGGCCGGCTTCCAGAACATCGCAGAGCCCAAGCGATTCAATACGGCCTTCGGCAGCCTCTCCCTGTATCGCGCAGTCAAACCCGGAACGAGGAAGACGGGATCTGAAGAAAGCTTAATCTTCGCTTAAGTCTCAGTTAACGCGGCGAGGCTCATACTGTAGGGATAACCAACTTGGGATCGAGTAGCTAACCGCCGAAATCAAGAGAGGGGAACGATCATGGAAGTGTTGGACCCTGTGTGCGGGATGCGTTGCGACGCATCCGAAGCTGTCGCCACCGCTGAACACGGCGGCACGACCTACTACTTCTGCGGAGAAGGTTGTAAACAGACATTCGAGAAAGAGCCGGAGCGCTATATCGCGGGCTCGGGCGAGAGCGAAAAGACAGGCGCTGGGTAAGCACTGTATCCGGGGCCGCCCTTGGGCCTAGCCGTTGCAGAGAAGGCGACTGCTCGGATGAAGGCATTCGGTCGTGCATCCGACGAGATAAAGGACGTAAGACCGAGGGCGTGCCGTGTACATGAAAGTTCTCGAGGCGCGGGTCGCGGCGATGATGTTATGGGGGGGGCGCCGCATGGCGAGGGGGCTTGGAGCGTCCGCGTGAGCGAGACGTGGTACCGTGCGGCGCCGACCTTCCGTGCACCGACGCAGAGACGTTGGGAGTGGAGGGTCGGATCGAGCGGGGCGCTGCCATCGAGATCAAAGGGCAAAATGGAAGCGAGGGCGGCAGAATCGGGGCCGGTGGGGGCACGCTGATCGTCAAGACGGTGAACGGGAACATTCAACCGCGTCGCTCCTAGGCCTGGAGGGAAACTGCGCGAGTTGGGGGCTCTAGGCAGCTGTAACACCCCCAGAGCTTACCGTGCAATGTGAGGGATAGCCGGCAATGCTACGAGAGTACATACCCGTACTCTTCCTCTTCGGCCTAAGCCTCGCTTTCGCCGCCATGATGGTGATGATGTCAAACCGCATCGGCGCGCGCCGGCCCACGCCGGTCAAAGAAGAGCCCTACGAATCCGGAATCCTGCCCCTGGGCGACACCCGTCAACGATTCGCGGTGAAGTATTACGTCGTAGCCATATTGTTTCTGGTGTTCGACGTCGAAGTCGTCTTCCTCTTCGCCTGGGGTGTGGTATTCCGAAAGCTCGGCTGGTTCGGGTTCCTGGCGATCATGATCTTCCTTACGCTTCTTATCGTCGGTCTGGTCTACGAATGGAAGAAGGGCGCCCTGGACTGGGATTGACTCCATCCGGTCGCCACGACGCAGCGCCATACCGCAAAGGCATCCGCATCGCACACCGCGGCCGCTATCGTCAAGGAAAAGGAGAGTGGCACGTTCGAGCAGCTCCTCGTTTCACTTCTGCGGCCGAGTGAGCTAATCGCGGCCAAGACGCTGCCGACGTGCTGATCGCCACCCTGGTTCGAACACTCCAGCAGGCGCTGCTCGTCTCATTCTTCGTGCTTAATTCCAGTGATGTTCCTTTCCGGGACGATAACGCCGATCGAGAGCATGCCTGCATTCGTCCAGACCCTGTCACGACTCAGTTCGCTACGATACTACATGGAGGCGCTGCTCGCTGCCTTCCCGAAGGGTGTGGGACTCGACGTGCTCTGGCCCCGAAGAACGTGGACCTCAATAGCGACGGCGAGCGCATCGCGGCCTAGCCGATGCCTCATGCACCCGGGCATGGTGAACTGGCATACCGAGCACCCGGTCGATAGCATTAGCAGCGTGTAAAACATCCGTAAGTTGGGCCTGGGCATCGCCGTTCTGACTTCGGGCTGCACTCCGGAGTTCGGACCGCGCCTGTTGGCGCGCGGCCAGCGCGCCTCCCTCGGGAGGGGGACCTCTTGGCATGGTGGGATCGCTGATGGACCGGATCATGCCCATGCAGATAATGGGCGGAGATCCTCAAGCGCCGCGACGCCCGCGGCGAGATCGACCGCGACGAGTTCGAAGTGATGAAGCGGGATCTGGGTTACGGCTATCAGTTTACGACTGCGCGGACTGACG
>FXBF010000235.1_pt1 | contig 18154 bp, 17 predicted proteins | sample 5335321 | NCBI WGS metagenome assembly FXBF01 (sample SAMEA103928391, study PRJEB20085) | sediment metagenome | isolation source: sediment
ACTCATGGGGGCGCACTGCTTAGGGCTGTTGCAGGCCCGGCGCCGCCCCGACGTCCCGGTCCGCCTCGCGCGCGAGCCGCTCCAATGCTTGCGACACGCGCACCGGATAAGCGGGCCCTTCATCGAGGTTATGCAGGTGTGGCGGCAGGCGCGACAGCTGCTCGGCTGCGCGCTCGCGGGATGCCGCCAGCGTCACAGCTTTATGGATGCGCTGGCCGTCTCGCATCACCGGCTGAAGCAGTGCGGCGCCGGCCTGGTCGTCATGCTCGACCGTCACGACATCGCCATGCATCCGCCGGGTGCCGCCGGTTTCATAAGAGCGGTAGACCTGCTTGCGTCCCGGCAGCGTCACTTTGCCCTCGGAGCGCTTGCGTCGTGGGTGCCCGGCGTACTCCACGAGCTTGTATGCGCAGTCCAGGTACGGGGCATCGGCCGAGGTGTCCAGGCGGGTGCCGACACCGAAGCCGTCGATGGGCGCGCCTTTCCGCAAAAGCGCGCGCAGCGCGTACTCGTCCAGATTGCCGCTGGTGAAAATGCGGGCCTCGGTAAGGCCGCCGGCGTCGAGTATCTTGCGCACCTTGTGAGCGTGGTCGCTAAGATCACCGCTGTCCAGGCGCACTCCCTTGATGGTGATGCCCCGTGCTTGCAATCGCGACGCCAGTTGCACCACGGTTTGCGCCCCTGCCTCGGTGTCGTAGGTGTCGATCAACAGCAGGACATTATCGGGTTGGGCATAGGCGAAATGCTCGAACGCCGTCAACTCGTCGCCGTGCGCCTGGATGAAGGAGTGTGCCATGGTCCCGAAAAGCGGGATGCCGTAACGCTTGCCGGCCAGCACGGTAGCGCTGCCGGCGAACCCCGCCAGATAACTCGCACGCGCCGCCAGCAAACCGGCCTCGGCCCCGTGCGCGCGACGTAGACCGAAATCGACCAGCAGCTTGCCCGGGGCGGCCAGCACGCAGCGGGCGGCCTTCGATGCTAGCACGGTCTCGAGATGGAGCAGGTTGATGATGCGCGTTTCCACGAATTGCGCCTGCGGAATCGGGGCCGTCACCCGCATGATCGGCTCGTTGGCGAAGAATACCGTGCCTTCCGGCATGGCGTGAACGTCGCCGGTGAAGCGCAAGCGCGCGAGATAATCCACAAACTCAGGCGTGAATCGGCCGGTACCGGCGAGCCATGCCAGCTCCTCGTCCGTGAAACACAGTGTCTCCAGATACTCCAGCACCTGCTCGAGGCCCGCCGCCAGTAAAAAGCCCCGCCCCGGCGGTAGCTCACGCACGAAGAACTCGTAGACGGCCGTTTGCTCCATACGTTGCTCGAAGTAGCCCTGCAGCATGGTGAGCATATACAGATCGGTCAGTAGGGCGCTGGTATTCGAGCTCATCGCTGTGGCATTACCTGCAAGTGACTGTTGAAATCGTGTACTGTCAGGCATGATGACGGCGCGGCTGTGCGTTCTGGTCGCTGGCTCGCCTCGTTTACGCGGCCGAGCCGCCGTTTCGGGGTAGGCGCCCAACACGGCCCAAGACTTGGTTATAATTCTAAGGGAGCCGGCCCAAGCGAACCAGTGGCCTGCCCGGTCGACAGTGCGTGAGACGGACCAGCTGTCGGTCAACTGGATGATGGCCGGGGCTGTCCACGAGGCTGGATTAGGCCGGCAAGGAGCCGATATGTTACACGCAGCACTCCCGGTCCCCCCACATTTCAAGCCCGACGAAGTGGGTAGTATATGGCGTGTGCGCTACCAGGAGCGTGCCGAGCAGGCCCGGCAATGGGCAAGACAACATGGCATAACGCCGGCAGCCGTAGACACCTTTAGAATCGGCCTGCTCGCGGTAGATGTTCAGAACACGTTTTGCATCCCGGGATTTGAGCTTTTTGTGGGCGGGCGCTCCGGCACCGGAGCGGTCGGTGATAATCGTCGCTTGTGCGACTTTATCTACCGCAACCTGCCTGTTCTCACGCAAGTCATACCGACCATGGACACCCATCAGGCGATGCAGATCTTCCACGCGGTCTACCTGGTCGATGAACATGGCGGGCACCCGGACCCGTTTACGCTGACCGCGGTTGAGGATATCGAGCAAGGCCGCTGGAAGTTCGATCCTGAGGTCGCTCGCGCCCTGGGCCTCGACTACGATCACGGGCAGCGTCACCTGCTCAACTATACGAAACAGCTTCGCGATACGGGCAAGTACAACCTCACGGTGTGGCCCTATCACTCGATGCTCGGTGGCATCGGTCACGCGTTGGTCTCGGCCGTCGAAGAGGCCATATTCTTCCATGGCATCGCCCGCTACTCGCAACCGGACTTTCGCATCAAGGGCGACAATCCGCTGACCGAGCATTACTCGGTGCTGGGACCCGAGGTAACGCTCGGCCCTGGGGGGGAGGCGATTGCGCACAAGGACCAGCAGCTGGTCGATAAACTACTCGAGTTCGACGCGGTCGTTATCGCCGGCCAGGCCAAGAGCCACTGTGTGGCGTGGACGATCGAGGATCTGTTGCGCGGGGTACTCGAGCGCGACTGTGCGCTAGTCGATAAGGTGTACCTGTTGGAGGACTGTACCTCGCCCGTGGTGATACCGGGCGTGATCGACTATACGGATGAGGCCGATGCCGCGTTCCAGCGATTCGCCGATGCCGGTATGCACGTCGTGCGCTCCACCGAGCCGCTCGCGCGCTGGCCGGGTATTGAGCTGTGAGGCATTGTCCCACCAGTCCCGGCGTGAGACTCTGAAACCCGCCAAGAGCGAGATATCTGGGGTATATAGGCTGCGCTCAAAGGGCATGGATCGGGCCTTTGTTTCCGAGACCGTCGCCAGCAGGGAGGCTGGCGCCGAGCCTACAGGGATGTATTCACGGCGTGTCTCGGAAACAAAGGCGTGATCCATGCGTCGAGCGGTTGTGGGCAGTGGCTGTGAGGTAGGCGCTTGGGGTTACCCTGTCTCGGGTGCCCGCCCATACACGACATCTACTGCATCGTGCTTTTGAGCAGTTTACGCAGCTCGCGTAACGAGCGCGTGTTGAGTACGTCAGCGCGTTCGAGCCAACCGCGCCGCGCCTGGCCGATCCCGAAACGCAGATTGTCCAGTCCCGCAGTTCGGTGAGCGTCCGAATCGATACTTATTAGCACGCCCTCGGACTTGGCCAGCTGGCAGTAGGTATCGATGAGGTCAAGACGCTGGGGCTGGGCGTTGAGTTCGAGAAAACAGCCACGCTCGCGCGCCTCGCGAATGACCTGCGCCATGTCGACATCATAGGCTTCGCGCTCGCCGAGCAGGCGGCCGCTCGGGTGAGCCAGGATACTGAAGTGCGGGCGATTCATGGCGCGCACTATGCGCCGGGTCTGCTTCGCGCGCTCCAGACCGAACTTGCTGTGCACGGCCCCCACGATGACATCGAGCCTGCCGAGCAGCGACTCCGGGAGGTCGAGCGTGCCGTCTTCCAGGATGTCCACTTCAATGCCTTTGAAAAGATGGATGCCATCGAGTTCCTCGTTGAGACGCTCGATCTCCTCGATTTGTGCCGACAGACGGCGTTCATCCAGACCGCGGGCGATGGTGAGACTGCGCGAGTGGTCGGTGACGGCGAGGTAGCGCAACCCGCGCTCGCGCGCGGCGAGTGCCATTTCGCGAATGGAGTCCTGTCCGTCGGAGGCGCGCGTGTGCGCGTGCAGATCGCCTTTGAGATCGGCCAGTTGCACCAGGCTCGGCAGCGAGCCCTTCTGTGCAGCCTCGATCTCGCCGCGGTTTTCGCGCAGCTCCGGCGCAATCCAGGGCAGGCCGACGCTGGCATAGACCGACTGCTCGGTTGCTCCGGCGACGCGCTTGTTCCCCTTGAATACGCCGTACTCGTTGATCTTGAGGCCGCGTTGCTGGCCGAGGCGGCGCACGGCAATGTTGTGCGCCTTGGATCCGGTGAAGTACTGGAGCGCGGCGCCCAGGCTCTTTTTTTCAACTACGCGCAGATCGATCTGTAGGCTGCACCTCAGTATTACGCTGGCGCGCGTTTCCCCCTGCGAGACGATCTGGTCGACTTCATCATAGGCCGTGAAGCGTTCCATCACGGGGCTGTTCCGGCTTGCGGTGGCGAGGATATCGAGATCGCCCACTGTTTCCTTGCAGCGCCGGTAGCTGCCGGCCACGGTGACTTGATCGACCCCGGGCGTCTTTTCGAGGTACGCGACCAGCGGCTCCACGTAGTCCTGTGCCGTTGCGATTCCAAAGCGGCGCTTCTTCTGCATATGGGTCTCGAGCGCCTCGAGGATGTGACGCTCGGTTTTCTCTCCGAATCCGGCCAAACCACGGATCCTCCCATCTCGCACGGCGCGTTGCAGCTGGGCTGCGGTGTTCACGCCCAGGGCTTCGTGTAGCGCACGTACGCGTTTCGGACCGAGGCCCGGGATCTTCAGCAACGCCGCCAGCGCCGCAGGCACGCGCTGGTGCAACTCTGCGAGCGCGCGCGACTGGCCGGTATCGACTATTTCCTTGATCTTTCCTGCGAGGTCTTTGCCAATCCTCGGGATTCGCGTGAGATCCTCGCCCTTTTCGAGGAGGCTCTTGACACTGGGCCCCAGGGCCTGGATGGTGCGCGCGGCGTTGCGATAGGCGCGCACCCGAAACGGATTGGCACCCTCGATCTCGAGCAGATCGGCGATGTCATCGAAGATAGCGGCAATGTCGGCGTTATGGATGGGCATAGGTTAAGGTGTCACCTGCGGCGAATATTTTAACGGGGTTTCGGCCCCGTGGGACAAGTGGGTCGCCTGCCGGCGACAATATACTAGCCGGGTCTCGTCCCGGCGGACGACGTCCTTTCTTGTCGCGACAAGAAAGGACGCAAAGAAGCGCTCCCCCGGGTCTGCGGCCGCCAACACCGCGGCTGCCCTCGGACCCAGACTGGCCTCAGCGGGTTCGCCCAAGGCACATCCCTGTGCCTGGGGCGAACGTCGGGGTCCCTGCCCGACCCCTGCGGGCCGGTCCTTCGGCTGCGCTGGGTCCTCGGCTTGACCAGGGCGCATAACAAAAACCAAACCTGCCAGTCCTGAGTCCTTCAGTCCTATCCTATTTCTCGGCTTGACCAGGGCGCATAACAAAAATCAAACCCGCTGGTCCTGAGTCCTTTTATTGCTCACTTCTCACACTTCACGCCTCACAGATCTATAGCTCCGCTTGTCCAGGGCGCATAAAGAAGCAATGCAACTGCATCTCTCCGATCGCCTCTGGCGTCTCCCGTGCGCGGCTTGATGAATGCCTCGGCCCTCACCGCTCGTTTTTTCTCGCTGCTTGTTACTTGCTACTTGCAACTGATGTCACTCCTCATCTTTGTTTCTTGTTGACCAGCCCGATCAGCCGCAGGGCATCGCGCGGCGCGGCACCCTCGGCGTCGTTGTCGAAGTAAACGTGGACGTCTCGTCCTTCGGTGAGCCACGCGCGCGCGCGGTTTGCCCAGCGCTCGAGCGCGGCGGCGCTGTATGCGGATGCATAGGTGCGCGTGTGGCCGTGCAAGCGGATGTAGACAACGTCGGTAGTGACCGCATCCCACATGGGCCAGTCGGCGGCATCCGACATGCACACCGCAAGCCGGTGTGTGCGCAGGCAATCCGCGACCTCTTCGTCGAACCACGACGCGTGGCGAAACTCCAGGGCATGGCGGGTCTCAGGCCAGCCGCTCAGCGCTGCCGCGAAATCACGCAGCCTGCCTATATTTTTTCGCAGAAAGCGCGGCATCTGCCAGACCACAGCCGCGAGCTTGTTGCCCAGACCCCGGGCGCGCTCGCGATCCAGCCGTACCGATCCGGCCGCATCGGCGAGCTTCTTGTTATGGGTCAGAAAACGGTTGCCCTTGATGGCGAAGCGGAAGCCATCGGGGGTCTCGTCGTGCCAGCGCTCGAAGGTGCTCGTTTCCTGGAGGCGATAGAACGTGGCGTTGACCTCGATCGCCGTGAAGCGCTGCGCGCAGAAACGCAACCAGTCCCGCTGCCGCACGCCGGCATAAAAGCCGTCCTTCCAGCTCTTATAGTTCCAACCGCTGGTACCGATGTAGGCGTGCCGGTTCATTCAGTGCATCGGACGCTCGCTGGGACGCGAGCAACGCAGCTAACCTTTGACACTCACCAGCGGCTCCAACCGCGCCACCTTGCGCGACAGCCCGGCCTGATCGGCGGCATCGACCACGGCGCTGACATCCTTGTACGCCCCCGGTGCTTCTTCCGCCACGCCTCGCATCGAACGGCTGCGTATTAGAATACCGGAGTCCGCCAGGTCATCGACAAGCTTGCGCCCTTGCCACGTGCGCTTGGCCTGGTGGCGGCTCATGGCCCGGCCGGCGCCGTGGCACGAGGAGCTGAACGACCGCGTTTCACCTTGCTTGGTCCCCACGAGGATGTACGAAGCGGTCCCCATGGATCCGCCGATCAGGACGGGCTGACCGACGGGGCGCAGCGCGCCGGGCAGATCCGGATGCCCGGGCCCGAATGCGCGCGTGGCGCCTTTGCGATGCACGAACAGGCGTGTCGGTTTGCCGTCGATGACATGCTCCTCGACCTTGCAGGTGTTGTGGGAGACGTCGTAGAGCAGCGAAAGCCGCGCCTGCGGGAGCACCTCGGAGAACGCCTCGCGCGCCAGATGAGTAATGATCTGGCGGTTCGCCAGGGCGCAGTTGATGGCGGCGCGCATGGCACCCAGGTAGGATTGACCGACCGCGGAGTCGATCGGCGCGCAGGCCAGCTCCCGGTCCGGCAGCTCGATGCCGTGTGCGCCTGCGCTGACGGCCATACGCTTGAGATATTCGGTACCGAGCTGATGCCCGAGCCCGCGCGAGCCGCAGTGAATGCTGATTACGATGTCGCCCGGGCTGATACTGAACATCTTTGCCGCCTCGACATCGTAGATGTCGCTAACGTGTTGCACTTCCAGGTAGTGGTTGCCGGAGCCGAGCGTACCCATCTGATCGCGCTGGCGCTTCTTGGCGTGATCCGAGACCTCCTCCGGTCGTGCCCCAAGCATGCACCCGTGCTCTTCGATGCGCTCCAGGTCCTCGCGTTGACCGAAGCCCCGCTCGACCGCCCACACCGCACCGCCGGAGAGCATCGCGTCCATCTCCTCGCGTTCCAGGCGTATGCGCCCGGTGCTACCGACGCCCGCGGGTATCTGGTGAAACAGGGCATCGGCCAGCGGCTGCTTCGCCGCCTCGATGTCCGCTCGACTCAGCCCCGTGTGCAGCGTGCGCACCCCGCAGGATATGTCGAAGCCCACACCGCCGGCGGATACGACGCCGCCGCGCTCCGCATCGAACGCCGCCACGCCGCCGATAGGAAAACCGTAGCCCCAGTGCGCATCGGGCATCGCGTAGGACGCACCCACGATCCCCGGCAGCGCGGCAACATTCGTGACCTGCTCGTAGACTTTATGATCCATCTCTTTGATCAAGGGCTCGCTGGCGTAAATCAGTCCGGGTACGCGCATGTTGCCGCGCGGGTCGATACGCCAGGCGAACTCTGAATCGCGTTTCAGTAGTTTCAGGTCCATTATGTGTCCGTGATCCGTGAATCGTGATCTGTGATCCGTAACTCGTGAACGGTAACGGCTATAACTCCAACCCAGTCACCAATCACGAGTCACCAGTCACCGAAATCATACATCCACTATACATTGGGCCACCCAGGTCCCGTCCGCACGGTGCCCGACGTGCAAGGCGGTGTACGTGGCACCCTTGACCTCTACCGCGGGCTGGTGCTTGTGCACGTTGACGGGTTCGCCCCAGACCTGGGCGCGCAGGCGCTTGTCCGCTATGTCGACCTCGAACCGCCTGAACAGCATTTTGCGCGTCGCCATCTCGTAGATTAGAGCGTTCAGCCAATCGACCAGCAACAGCTCCTCGTCGGGTGCTTCACAAGAAATCTCGACTTCCTTGCCGGCATCGACTGTCTGCGGATCTGTGATCACCGCGGTCATCGCCAGCGCCGCCTGCTCGAACGCCTCGTTCCTGGAGTCGCCGAATCCGCGCACGCCCATGTCGGCCTCGTGCGGAAAGTGTTCCCAGCGCGTCGTTACCATCGAGTGATATCCGCCTTGATGCAGGTCAGCCATGGCGCCGGGCGGCCCACCGTCGATCGGCGATGGTGCGCGCGCGTCAGGCGGCGAAGTCCTTGAGGCGCACAGGCGTGCGCCGCGCACCCCAGGTGCCAGCCGTGGCCTCGAACACGCCGGCGCACGGTGTCCCGCAAGCCTTGCATGCGCCATGCTCGTCCAGGTTCCAGGCGGTTAATACGTACCAGTCGCGCCCGATCAGTTTCTCACCGCATTGGTGGCAAACCGTGCTGCCGCCTTGTTCATCATGGACATTACCCGTGTAAACGTAGCGCGCGCCATTGTTCATCGCGATCTTTCGTGCACGTGCGAGCGTCGACGCAGGCGTATGAGAATAGTCCATCATCTTCCAGTCAGGGTGGAATGCCGTGAAGTGCCAGGGCACGTCCGGGCCGAGGTTTTCGACGCCCCATTGCGTCATCTGCTCGATTTCCTTTTCGGAGTCGTTCTCGCCCGGGATCAGCAACGTGGTGATCTCGAACCAAACGTTAGTCTCGTGCTTGAGGTAAGTCAGCGTGTCGAGCACCGGCTGCAGATGACCGCCGCAGATTTTGAAGTAGAAATCTTCCGTGAACGCCTTGAGGTCGACGTTGGCGGCGTCCATGCAATCGAAGAATTCCTTACGTGCTTGTTCGGTAATGTAGCCGGCCGTGACCGCCACCGATTTGATGTCATACTCGCGACAGGCCTTGGCCACGTCGATCGCATACTCCATGAAAATGACCGGGTCGTTATAGGTATAGGCAACACTGCGGCATCCCAGGCGGTGAGCCGCCTTGGCGATCTTCTCCGGCGACGCCTCATCGGCAAGCGTATCGGTCTCGCGTGACTTGCTGATGTCCCAGTTCTGACAGAACTTGCACGCCAGGTTGCAACCCGCCGTGCCAAACGACAGGATCGGTGTTCCGGGCAGGTAATGATTGAGCGGTTTCTTCTCGATCGGGTCGATGCAGTACCCGCTCGAACGCCCATAGGTGGTGAGGACAATTCGACCGTCGTGGTTGGCGCGAACGAAGCACAGCCCGCGCTGGCCGTCACGCAGCTTGCAGTAGCGTGGGCACACGTCACACTGCACCCGACCATCCGCAGTCTCATGCCAGTACTGCGTCGATACGACCCTGCCGAAATCCTCTTGCTGCTTCATTGCGACTCTGGCGCAGGCGCCAGCTGCGCTTGCGTACGGCGAGCTGTATGGACGCGGATATGCTCGAATTCGAACGCAGTCGCACCGGCACGTTTCGTCGGTCGTGCGTGCGATCCGGAAATCATTTTATCTATCAATCGCTTCGCGCGCCGCCCGTGGCGGCCTTGCTGTGTCGTGGTCGTTAAAGGGTACACCTATCGCTTGCAAAAATAACCGTCTGGCCGCATGTTTAGCCCCATCGACCACCCGAGCGAGGGCAAGTCCATGGCCATTGTCAGGCGCCCGGCGGTAGCCGGTATGTTCTATCCTGCGGAGCGCGAGAAGCTGCAGGCGATGGTGGGGGACTTCCTGAGCCAGGCCAAGTCCGCCGGATCCGTACCCAAAGCGATCATCGCCCCGCATGCGGGCTATATTTACTCGGGGGCGGTGGCCGCCAGCGCCTACGCCTTGCTCGCCCCGGCACGAAACACGATTACGCGCGTCGTGCTGCTGGGTCCGGCGCATCGCGTACCTCTGCGCGGCCTGGCACTGCCGAGCGCCGATCGCCTGGCGACGCCGCTGGGCGAGATACCGGTGGACGCGGATGCGGTAGCGAGAATTACCGACCTGCCGCAGGTGCAGATCATCGATCAGGCACACAGCGATGAGCACAGCCTGGAGGTGCACTTGCCCTTTTTGCAGATGGTGCTCGAAGATTTTTCGGTCGTACCGCTGGCGGTCGGGGACGCGACGCCGGAAGAGGTCGGCGAGGTGTTGGAGCGCCTGTGGGACGGCCCGGAGACGCTCATAGTTATTAGCTCCGACCTGAGCCACTACCACGACTACGACACCGCGCGGGAGTTGGACAATGCGACCTCCCGCGCCATCGAGCAGCTCCGTCCGCAGGACATCGGCTACGATCAGGCGTGTGGCCGCATCCCTATTAATGGTCTGCTCCATGTGGCGCGCAAACGCGGGATGAGGGCAAAAACGGTTGATCTGCGAAGCTCGGGGGATACAGCGGGCCCGCGCGATCAAGTCGTCGGCTACGGCGCCTATGTCTTCGAGTGAACCCGGTTTGATGCTGTCGCCCGCGGATCGGCGGGCATTGTTGCAGCTTGCCGAGACATCTATCGAGAAAGGTCTTGGCGGCGAGAGACTGCGTGTCGAGCCCGGCGATTACTCGCCGGTGCTGCAGCAACCCGGAGCCAGCTTCGTGACGGTCAGGATTCGCCGCGAGCTCCGCGGCTGCATCGGGACGCTGGAGCACGAGCGCGTGTTGGTGATCGACGTGGTTCAAAATGCCTATGCATCGGCATTCCGCGATCCACGTTTCGCGCCTTTGAGCAGGGCCGAGTTCAGACACTTGCACGTACACATCTCGGTGTTGGGACGCCCGCAGCCGATTGAATTCACGTGCGAACGCGACCTGATCGAGCAGCTGCGCCCCGGCATTGACGGCATAATCTTGCAAGAGGGGTCGTGTCGAGCGACCTTCTTGCCGGCGGTGTGGGAGTCGTTGCCCGACCGGCAGGAGTTCATGCAGCAACTCAAATGCAAGGCCGGACTCGCAGCGGATTACTGGTCTGACAAGATCACGGTGCAGCGCTACATCGCCGAGAGCATTCCTTAACTGCGGCTCGGTGGCGCCGCCCGGTGAGAAGCGCATGGCGCAGGGGCAGGGGGCAGGGCAGCCCGCGGCCGGCTCATTTGCAGTGGTTTGTCACGGTTGGCTGAAATGGATGGCCACGAAAACGAACGTCGAAAGTGGCGCGGTTTGAAGCGCCAGCGACCGGCCGAGATCGACGCGCCGGGGCGCGGGCAAGAATCCGTTTGGAACTACCCGCGGCCGCCACGCCTGGAGCCGGTTGACGCGCGTGTACGGGTCGCATTCGGCGGAATCGAGCTGGCGGACACACGGCATGCCTACCGCGTTATCGAGACCGGCAATCCGCCCGTGTACTATCTGCCGCAGGCGGACGTGCGCATGGAGCATCTGGCGCTGGCTGATCGCTCGACGTTCTGTGAATGGAAAGGTGTGGCGCGCTACTGGTCAATCCGCGTGGGCGCGAACATCGCGCAGGACGCGGCATGGAGTTATCCCGAGCCCGATCCCGCATTCGATCCCATCCGGGACTACATCGCCTTCTATCCCGGCAAGATGGACGCGTGTTTTCTTGACGATGAACGTGTGGAACCACAGTCGGGCGACTATTACGGCGGGTGGATGACGGCCGCCATCGTCGGTCCGTTCAAGGGGCGGCCAGGCACCGAGGCCTGGTAGGAGAGGGTTGGGTAGTGTCGCCTTCGGTGACGATTGTTTATTAACGGGGTCCCGTCCCCGTAGGACGGGTTCATTTTCTTTGTTCGTCCAAAGAAAATGAACGAAAAGAAAGGACGCCCGGGGTCTGCGGCCGCACACCCCGGGGCTGCCCTCGGACCTGCGCTTGCCTCAGCGGGTTCGCCCTAGGCACATTCCCTGTGCCTAGGGCGAACGTCGGGGTCCCTGCCCGACCCCTGCGGGCCGGTCCTTCGGCTGCGCTGGTCCTCGGCTTGACCAAGGGACCCAAAAGCAACTCAACTGCACCGATAAGCTGTACGGACTTAAGCCATTGATTTCCCGGTCGTATGTGCGCAATGGATTGCCCCGGGGCAGCGGTGGGGATAAAGTTCTAATTATGAGTTCCGTCGACATCCAAGAAATCCTAAAGTTGAGCGTGGCCGAGCGGATGCGACTTGTCGAAGACATTTGGGATAGCATCGCCGCACACCCCGAAACGCTGCCGGTTACTGAGGGCCAAAAGCGGGAACTGGATCGTCGGGTGGCTGAATACCGCACGGACCCTAATCAAGGGCGGACCTGGGAAGAGGTCCAGGACTCGCTGGACGATGAGTCTTGAGGCGCTCTGCGTCGGACAGTCTGCTGGTGTCCGTGATCGTGTGCGAGGGCACCTCAACAATCTGCGTCTGATGAGGCATTTGTAGGATGCGAACAGCGGTCGAAGGGTTGTAATGGCACGCGAAGTCATCACCACGCTTGCGAAACTACTCGAGCGTGCGTTTATCCTGATTGTCTTGGTGTTCTGTACGCGCCACCTAACACCATCGGCAACTGGCGAATCTAATAGGACGAAAAGACGGCGATGAATGAACTTTGAGATCCTCGGGCAAATTACGGATATCCGGATTATCGCGAAAGGAGGGGTATCCGGGATTTGTCGCAGTTGAGGCGTCTGTATGGTCGAGGAAATTGGCGTAAACTGAAGGGCGTTGCCCGTATTCGCCTAGTTGCCGGCCGCATTCGATTAGCCGAGCTACACTGGTACGAAGCGCACGGGATCGGAAGAAGGGAAATCAAGCGCAAGCGGTATATTGACTGATATGACTAGACAAAATGATCGGAAGATGGAATTCGTTGTGTGTATCAACAACGAGGGTTATCCGGCCTCACTGGAACTGCACAAGATCTATCGAGTCCTGCCGGACGAAGACGCCGCGACTGATGGTGACATCAGGGTGATAGACGAAAGCGGAGAGGATTACCTTTACCCGGCTTCGTATTTTGCTCCGATCAGCGTGCCCGCCGCCGTTGAAAAGTCGCTTCTCAAGGCGTCCTGATTTCGTGAGTATCACCGGGCAAGTTTTTTAACCCCTTCTCCCCTTGTGGGAGAGGGTCGGGGTGAGGGGTGAGAGGGGTGATTCACGAACCCCCCGGCACGACGATCTTCGAGATCGTTCCGGATCCGTGGTCGACGACGTAAAGCTCGCGTTGTTGGTCTTCGCCGAAACTGCTGATGGCGTGGCCGGTGTCGAGTAGCTTGCGCTGCCGCGTTACCTTGTTTCCGTTGTAACGCAGGCCCCAGATGCGCTTCGTGACGTAGTCACCATAGAGGTAAACACCGCAAAGCGCTGGCATCGCGCTGCCGCGATACACGAACCCACCGGTAATGGAGAAACCCTGCGGAGGGGCGTAGGTAAAGATCGGTAGCGTGAGGCCTTTGCGGTCGCATCGCCGGTTAACGCCAGGCGTGCAGATCTCGCCCTCCATGATATTCCAGCCGTAATTGCCGCCGCGCTCGATAACGTCAATCTCCTCGAAGCGGTCCTGCCCCACGTCTGCGAGAAACAAGCGAGCGCTATCGGCATCAAAAGAAAACCGCCAGGGATTTCGCAGTCCGTAGGCCCAGATCTCGGCGCGGTGGCCGGGCCTGCCGACAAACGGGTTGTCCGCGGGGATGGCGTAAGCGCGGCCGGCCGCGCGGCGGTCCACGTCGATGCGCAGCAGCGCGCCCAGCAAGGTATCCGGGTTCTGTCCGTTGTCGTGTGGATCGTTGGCGGCACCGCCGTCCCCCATGCCGATATAGAGGTAACCGTCGGGACCGAAGGCAAGCTGTCCGCCGTTGTGGTTTGCGAACGGCTGGCGAATATTTAGAAGGATCTGCTCGCTTTGCGGATCTGCGCGGTTGCGATCGGCGCGCTCGAAGCGCGCCACGATCGTGCGCAGGCCGTTGTCGCGGGTCGTGTAGTCTACGTAAAAGCGCCCGTTAGCGGCGTACTGCGGGTGAAACGCCACGCTCAGAAGCCCTTTCTCGCCACCGCTCTCCACCCGGTCGCGAATGTCCAGGAACGGCTCGGCCCGTAGCGCCCCGTTTTCGATGACGCGAACAACACCGCGTTGCTCGACGACGAACAATCGCCCACTGCCATCGCCGGCGTGCGTGAGGTGCACGGGCTGTTTGAAGCCACGGGCGATCTCGCGCAGCGCGATGGACGGGATCGGCCGATCGGCGCCCGCGTCCACGCACGCGGCCGCAGCCGGGGCATTAATGACAAGCATTACTAATGGGGCGAGGAGAAGTAGGGGTATGCGCCTCGCCGTCGCTGTTCCCTGTCTGCGCGGTTGCATCATACGTGGCTGCATCGTGCCTGTAAGTGGATGTGGGCGCGGGCTCGCCGGGGTCACGCGGCGGGCGCGCCGAGAGCGGTATTCTACCTGTGGCGGCACGATTTTCCGTAGCCTGAACGGGCGCCCCGGATCGGCTCGAAACACGGGCCCGGCGTGGCGCGCCACTGGTCTCGAACGAAGTTAGGCCGTATGCGGGCGTAGCGCCTCGCGCTGGCCACGCGCGCCGGCCCGGGGCCGCCAGGCGTTTTGCGGGGCGCCGGGTGAGCTGACTTGTCAACGTGCAAGGGGGAAAGTACTATGCGCCGTGCGATTCCAACACTAAGGTCCCCTACGCGATGTTTCACGGCAGCATGGTCGCCCTGGTTACGCCGATGCGGGAGGACGGGTCGGTAGATCTTCCGGCTCTGCACCGGCTGATCGATTTTCACATCGAAAACGGCACCAACGCCATCGTGGCGGTGGGCACCACCGGTGAGTCCGCCACCCTGGAAGTCGATGAGCACTGCGAGGTCATCCGCGAAACGGTGCAGCACGTCAAGGACCGCATTCCCGTCATTGCCGGGACCGGGGCCAACTCCACCTCCGAGGCCATAGAGCTCACCCGTTACGCGCACGAGGCGCGAGCCGATGCCTGCCTGCTCGTGACACCCTACTATAATAAGCCGACGCAAGAGGGTCTGTATCAACATTTCAAGGCGATCGCCGAGGCCGTGCCCGTTTCACAGATCCTGTACAACGTGCCTGGACGCACCGCTTGCGATATGTTGCCCGAGACCATAATCCGACTTAGCGCGATTCCTAATATCGTCGGGGTCAAGGAGGCGACTGGCAAGATCGAACGCGTGCGGCAGATCAACGAGGCGTGCGGCGACGCGTTGGACGTCTACTCCGGTGACGATGCGACCGCCTTGGAGCTGATCCTCGCCGGCGGTAGAGGCGACATCTCGGTAACGGCGAACGTCGCCCCACGGCTGATGAGCCAGATGTGTCGGGCTGCGCTGGACGGAAACGAAGACGAGGCGCGCGCGATAGACGCGCGATTGATGGGTCTGCACAAGAAACTTTTCGTTGAGTCCAACCCCATACCGGTGAAGTGGGCCTTGCAAGAGATGGGAATGATCGCGGGCGGTATCCGCTTGCCGTTGACGCCGCTGGCGAGCGAGTACCACGAGCAGGTACGCCAGGCATTGCGCGGGGCCGGGGCTATTGCCTAATTCAATCCCGGGCCTCGTCGTCGGTCGAGCATGAACAGACACGGCTTCACACTGGGTCTCGTTGCCCTGTTCTTTCTCGCCGCGCTAAGCGGGTGTGGCGGCAAGAAAGGCAGCAAGATCGACTACGAGGCGGCGCGGACGCTGCCCCAGCTGGAGATCCCGCCGGATCTCAGCAGTCTGCCACCCGATACCCAGTCCTCGACTGCGGCGGGGTCACCCGGCTCGGCGACCTACTCGGAGTTCGAGAAAGAGCAACAGCGTCAGAAAGGCCCCAAGTATGCGGGCTTGCTGCCGGAATACGAGAACATACGGCTGGTGCGCGCCGGCGATCAGCGCTGGCTGGTGGTGAGCGAGACGGCCGACCAGCTGTGGTCGCAGATGCTCGACTTCATAGAGAAGATGGGCCTGTCCGTTGCCAAGCAATCGCCGGCGGCCGGCATCGTGGAAACCAACTGGGCGGAGAACCGCGCCAGTGCGGGCGGTAAGGTAGAACGATTCTTCTCCAAGATCACGGGCCAGGGCGCGGGGACAGGGCAGCGTGACCGCTTTCGCATCCGTCTGGAACGGGGTGAAAAGCCGGGGACCACCGAGATCTACCTGACCCACCGCGGCCTGCAAAGCGTGGTGGTGCAGGACACGGGTCCGGTCAACCTCACCGGGCGCGAGCTTGAGGGCAGCACGGCGTGGATAGCGCGCCCGAATGACCCTGAGCTCGAAGTAGAGATGTTGCGCCTGCTCATGGTGCATCTGGGGACCGCGCCTACGCGTGCCAAGGCCATCATCGCCTCACCGGAACCGGTGCCGGATCGGGCCAAGCTGGTTCGCGCGGAGAATGGCTATCCCTATCTGACGGTGGCGGACAGTCGCGAGCGCGCCTGGCGTCGCGTCGGGTTATCGCTTGACCGCATCGGCTTTACGGTCGAAGATCGCGACCGCTCGCAGTGGACCTATTTCGTACGCTATATCGACCCCGGCGAGGAGACCAAAAAGAAAAAAAAGAAGAAGAAGAAGAAAAAGGAGCAACAGAACGTAGAGTATCAGATCGCACTGCAAAGCATGGACGAGGGCACGAAGGTCGAGGTGCGGGACAACAACGGTCAACCTGAGGCCTCCAAGACCAGCGAGCAAATCCTGAACCTGCTCTACGAGCAGCTCAGGTGAACAGGGTAGGTAGGGACTGACTGCCAGGGCATCCGCCATGCGGTTCGCATGCCTCGGCAGTGGCAGCCGTGGCAACGCCTTTCTTGTCGAGTGCGGCAATACACGGCTGATGATGGACTGCGGGCTGCCGCTCAAGACCACCGTTGAGCGTCTCGCGCGCCTGGGCACGGCCGCGGACAATCTGACCGCCATTCTCCTGACCCATGAACACCACGATCACGTGAAAGGCGTAGGGTTGCTCGCCCGTCGCTTCGGCCTGCCGGTGTGGATGACGCCGGGCACGTTTCGCCAGTGCGGGGAGCGCGCGGGTGAGCTGCCACAGCTCGAGCTGTTCAGCCCGCACGGGGCGTTCGAGATCGACGATGTGATGGTGACGCCTTTCCCGGTCCCCCACGATGCCTGCGAGCCCAGCCAGTTCGTGGTGTCCAACGGGGCGGTACGGCTGGGCATTCTGACCGATACCGGCAGCAGCACGGACCACATCGAGGATGTGCTGCAGGGTTGCGATGGGCTGATCCTGGAGTGCAACCACGACCGGGACATGTTACTGGGCGGCCCGTACCCCGAGCCACTGAAGGCGCGCATCGCCGGCGCCCAGGGCCACCTGGACAACGCCACAGCCGCCGAGCTGTTGGCCCGCCTTGCGCCCGGCGATCTGCAGCACCTGGTGGCCGCGCATCTGAGTGACACGAACAACACGCCGGCGCTGGCGCGGGTGGCATTGAGCGAGGCCCTCGGCTGCACGCCCGACTGGATACAGGTCGCCGATCAGGACGAGGGGTTGCCCTGGTGCAGCCTCTCGCCCGACTGCGCATGAAAGAATCACATCATGACGGTGCGTAAATCACAGGCCCGCTCCGGTCAGACGGCACAGGCGCCCGCGCTCTTGCAGCTGCGTGGCTCGCCGATGCTCTCGGACTTCCGTCGCGAGAAACTCTTGCGTGAGATCAGCGGCCCGCTGCCGGCGATCGAGCACGTGTACGCCGAGTACTGGCATTTCGTGGCGACATCAAGAGATCTCGGTGCCGATGAGACCGCGATCCTCGAGCGCCTGTTACGCTACGGCCCGTACCGCTCGGACGAGACCGCGACCGGAACGCTGCTGCTGGTGGTGCCACGCCTGGGCACGATCTCACCGTGGGCCAGCAAGGCCACCGATATCGTGCGAAGCTGCGGGCTCGATCCGGTCAAGCGCGTGGAGCGCGGCGTGGCCTGGCATTTCACCGGCGCCCACGGCGCCGAGCTGAGTGCGCGGGAATGCGAGCGCCTGCTGCCGTGGATACACGATCGTATGACGCAAAGCGTGCTACGCGATTTCGATCGGGTGGCCGAGCTCTTCCGCGAAGCCGAGCCGGCAGCGCTGACGACGATCGACGTGCTCGGCGGCGGGCGCTCGGCGCTCGAGGCCGCCAACACGAATTTGGGGCTGGCGCTGTCGGCCGATGAGATCGACTACCTGTTGGAAAACTTCCTGCGCCTGCAGCGCGACCCTACGGACGTCGAGCTGATGATGTTCGCCCAGGCCAACTCCGAGCACTGTCGCCACAAGATCTTCAATGCCGGCTGGGTCATCGACGGCAAGCCGCAGCCGGGCTCGCTGTTCACGATGATCCGCGAGTCGCACGCCCGCAGCCCGAAGGGCACGATCGTCGCC
>FXBF010000236.1_pt1 | contig 18107 bp, 14 predicted proteins | sample 5335321 | NCBI WGS metagenome assembly FXBF01 (sample SAMEA103928391, study PRJEB20085) | sediment metagenome | isolation source: sediment
GCTATATGAATGACTGCTTTATCGGCCGTGAACGGATTTTCTCAGATTTCCGCATCAGTAGGAAGCCGATTCAATTCGAGGAAATACTTATCTGGCGACCGATGAACTGCATTGTGTAAACGATGTCAAAGTGAGGCTGCATGTCCCGCTTCATTGCGCGAATGTGGGCGGTGTTCTTCGGGGTTTTTACCCTGTCCGTGCTACAAGTGAACGCAACATCAGATCGCCTCTGCCGGATGGAACTAATGGTCCCTGCGGAGCAGCACCATAATCGCTTTGGTGATGAGAGCTGCACTTGCGTGAGGAACTCAGAAGTTCATCAGATACTTCGGTCAGCAGGCTACCAGCCGGGCATATCAAAACACAAGTCGGTCGACTCGAGCAGTCGCATTCGATACGTTCCCGCCCTTTGGTGCCCGGGGCGAGACTCGAACTCGCACGTCCTTTCGGACAACGGATTTTAAGTCCGTAGCGTCTACCAATTCCGCCACCCGGGCCGGGTTTCTGACATGTTACATGGAGGCTAGGGACGGAATCGAAAATCGACCTGAGAGCCCTATCTGCGCTATTTCCGGCTCACTCAGCCGGTGAGATACCCCAGAAATTACCCCAACTGTAGTGCCCCTGGCATGGGCCGCCGCAGTGTATCAGCAACGCAGCAGACCAGACAGAATTCTCTGCGGCACAATAGGGAGCGACGTATGTGTCCTGATTCGCTGCAAGCATTCCCGTGGATAATGCCGGCTCTGGTATGAAACTCTGCACAGGTTTGCATGAGTTTTCCGCCGTGTGAATACTAATTCCCGAGGGACAGGTCAAATTACGCCACTGCCGTTCGCGGTTTTATACATTTGGCGATTTCCTTGCCGGACTCTAACTCAGCCACTCGCAATTCGAAGGTCTTCTGTAGGTTCAACCACACTTGCGGTGTCGTACCAAGATAACGCGACAATCGCAGCGCGGTATCTGCGGTGACCCCACGCTGTCCCTTCAAAATAGCCGAGATGCGGTTGGCGGGAACATTCAATGCTGCGGCGAACGCGTTGGCCGACATCTCGAGCTCCTCGAGCTCTTCACGCAAAATCTCACCAGGATGCACCGGTCGCATGGCATTCTTGAAGCTCATAATCTAAACCTCATTCATTGATAATCCACAATTTCAACGTCGCGGGGGCCATCCTCTCCCCAACGAAAACAAATGCGCCATTGCCGATTGATCCGGATGCTGTACTGCCCTGCCCGATCGCCGGACAGTGATTCCAATCGATTGCTGTGCAACTCCGACAAGTCACGCAAACTCTCTGCGTTATCCAGGTACGTCAATCGACGCGTGGCCTGATCCCTGAAGCCTTCGAAGGCACGAATCCGACGACCTTCAAAAAAACGCTCGGTGTTCCGGTTACCGACGCTTCGAATCATAGGTGATCATATTATCATCATTGTACGTAGTACGTAAGTAGTACAATCATCCAATTTGTGTGTAGAGTGGTGATTAAATGCTTTGTTTAGCGAAAGAATGATTTTTGACGCAGTCGGAATAGTGTCTGACCTCGGCCGACCGCTGATTTTCGCATAACTCAAATAGCGGAGATTCTGCTATCTTAATAAGTTGTAGCACGACCCCGTGCTGCGAAAAACACTAAGAGGAAATAGCTATGCCCGAGAGTGTTTACAGAGTGACGGAGATCGTTGGGACCAGCAAGCGGTCGTGGGAGGATGCGGCGAGGCGCGCGATCGAGACGGCTGGAAAGTCATTGCGCGAGTTGCGTGTCGCTGAAGTGAGCGACCTCGACATAACCGTCGAAAACGGGAAAGTCAAGGCCTACCGCGCGAAGGTCAAGTTATCATTCAAATACGAGGCAGCGCGCACAGCAGCCGCGCCAAAAAAGAAGGCTGCAACGAAGAAGGTTTCAAAGAAGAAAAAGGCGCGGCGACGCTAACGTCAACTGACAACTGAAACCTATCGCGCTGCGCAGACCCTTACGAAGGTTTGCGCCTGGCCGTTTTGTGCCCTTCACGGCAACGTTTTTTTGCTCGGTTGAGTGACTCCTTCATGCGCAAAAGCCGACTGTCAAGAATCGGTTAAGGTTTTAAACGCTTTATTACGCGGTTTAAGAGAGTGAATTTTGGTGTAGGTCAAAACGGAATGGGTTCGATTCCGAGCGGGGGTATGCAATTTCAGTAAGAAGAATTGCCCGCGAATATACCCCCAAAATTCTAAGCGCTGTTAGCGAACGCTACCGAACAGTACGGAACATTAATTAATTCTATTCAGAAAGTTACAGTTTTTTTTGGACGGTACCGGATATCTCTGGATGAGGTAATGGAGGCTAGGGACGGAATCGAACCGACGTACACGGCTTTGCAGGCCGCTGCATAACCACTCTGCCACCTAGCCGGAGGCGGGCCAAAATCAATGATTGGCGGGCGAAAAAACAGCACAATATTCGGCAGGCGTCGCAGTATAACGCCACCTCACTCAGAATCAATTAAGCACCTATGTTCGGCCAGTTTGTGTATGCCGACATGGACTGCATAATGCGGGCATGGACAATTGTATTACGAGATCGTTGGGGCCCTGACTGATCATGCTCAGTCTGCTATCAGCCTGCACGGTCGAAGAACCGCCCCAGTCAGAGTCGCAGGGCATCGATATGATCGATGTGCCGGCAGGAAACGAAAGCCTGAGTTCTAAACTCGCCGACGGCCAGTTTGGTCCGGTGACTATCGTTTCAGGCGGTGACAATGTGTCCGCATTCAGCTTTCCTCAGATGGTCCGAACGGGCGAAGATCTGGTCTTGGCCTGGACAAGTCAGGTCAGCGGCAGCAATCAGGTGATGTCAGCCAGGGTTCCCATCGACACCCTTTAACAGGAGCGATCATGCAGTACATTCTGATTGTTGCAGGCGCAATTATCGGCATGTGGCTTGGGGAAGGCAGCAATGAGGTCCTGGGCATCGCGCTCGGAGCCGGCATCGGTTACCTGCTGGGCCAATTGCGATCTCTCAAGTCGCAGCTCGACCGACTCGAAGACCGCGTCACGAGGCTGGTAAGGGAACAAAAGACAGATGCGTCGCCTGTTAGCCCTCCACCGCCAGCCCGCACTGAAGAGCCGGCACCCGCGGCGGCAGTGGCGCAACGTCAGGCCGAAGTGCCGTCACAGCAAGTCACCGGTGAATTTGCCGAACCCGTCAAGAAGGCCGATTGGGGTCCGGGGTCGATAGAAAAACTGATTGCACTGGGTAAGACCTGGATCACAACGGGCAATGTCCCGGTGAAGCTCGGTGTCATCGTCTCGTTTTTCGGCGTCGCATTCCTGCTCAAGTATGCGGTTGATCAACGCATACTCGTATTGGCGATCGAGCTGCGACTGGTGTTGGTTGCGATTGTCGCAGCCGCTCTCCTTGGCATCGGCTGGCGGCTACGAGAAAAAACGAGAGTCTATGCCCTGAGTCTCCAGGGTGGCGGCATCGGCATTCTCTACCTGACGATCTTTTCTGCGTTTCGACTGTATGACTTGCTGCCTGCCCCCTTCGCATTCGTATTGCTTGTGCTATTAACGGTAGCCGCCGGTGTAATTGCGGTGCTTCAGGATGCGAGGGCCCTGGCCATCCTTGGCTCGGTCGGCGGCTTTTTAGCGCCGGTGCTCGTTTCGACCGAAACCGGCAACCATGTCGCACTGTTCAGTTATTACCTCGTCCTGAATGCAGCAATACTCGGAATTTCCTGGTATCGGGCCTGGCGCAGCCTGAACCTTATCGGCTTCGGCTTTACATTCGGTGTCGGTACGCTTTGGGGATACGATTATTACCGGCCGGAGCTTTTTGCTAGTACTGAACCTTTCCTGGTTCTCTATTTTCTGTTCTATCAGGCCATCGCAATTCTGTTTGCGTTCCGGCAACCACCAAATCTTCGCGGTCTCGTCGATGGCACGATCATTTTCGGTACGCCGGTCATCGCGTTTGCACTTCAGGCACAGCTCGTCGACAACACCGAGTATGGCCTGGCCATCAGTGCGGCAGCTATGGCTGCGTTCTATATCGCCGTCTCAATCTGGCTGCGCCGAATGCATGCCAGTCAGATGCGTCTGTTGAGCGAGTCTTTTATTGCGCTCGGCGTCGCATTCGGAACGATTGCCATACCACTGGCGCTGGATGATCGCTGGACCGCCGCTGCATGGGCGCTCGAAGGCGCTGCGCTCGTGTGGGTCGGCGTACGGCAACATGGAAGGCTCGCGAAACTCAGTGGAACTGTGCTTCTCATAGCAAGCGGCATTGCCTATATGCGCTACGGCTGGACCCGGGACCTCGGTATGCCCGTCCTGAACGGCAACGTCCTGGGCGGCCTGATGGTCAGCGTCGCCTCATTATTCAGTGCCCGGTACCTGGCTGCAGATGCGTATCCTCGCCGGTGGCAACCGCTGGCATCCGTACCCCTGATGCTCTGGGGCCTCGCCTGGTGGTTTGGCATTGGTGCAATGGAAATCGACGATCGGGCAGGCAGCAGTCTGGAGCTGCATTATCTGACGATATTCATCGCCGTAAGTGCGGCGCTGTTTGCCTGGATAGCGAGGCGCTATGAATGGACCGCTGCTCGTCGGGCAACACTGGCCTATCTACCCGCACTGCCGGTCATTGCTATTTTGTATTTGATCGACCGCGACCACTTTTTCGCGGGTGCCGGGACGCTTGCGTGGCTGCTCGCATTTGCATCGCATTTCTACCTGCTTCGGGCATATGACAATGGGCCTTCGAAGATCGCAGCAGGCTGGCACTACGCAGGCGTGTTGTTTCTTACAGGCGTTATTGCGTATGAAGTGTACTGGCGCATGGACCAGGCATCATTTGGCGATGTCTGGGCCGCGAGCGGTGCGATGCTGGTGCCGGTACTGGCAACGTTATTGACTATTCTGGCTCGCGAACGGATTGCCTGGCCGATCCAGCGCTATTGGGGCGCCTATCTGCTTGCCGCGGGCACCCTGATAGCGATGCAGCTGTTCATTGTCGGTGGGATTGGCCTGGAGGATCCCGGAGATCCGGCACCCTTGACGTATGTTCCGATCCTCAATCCCTTTGATGTCCTGACCATCGTCGGTCTCATCGTCGGCCTGTATTGTCTTGTGATAGTCAAGAGCACTACCGACTGGCTGGGTCCAAACGGCTTCAGAATTGCAACGGCCGTATGGGCGTTTGCGGCACTTGTATTGACCACTATCGCCGTTGTCCGCGGCGTGTATCACTTCGCCGATGTTCCGTGGGACGATCGATCACTCTCGAAATCGGTTTCGGTTCAATCAGCGCTGTCCATCTACTGGGCTCTGCTCGCATTCTCGGGCATGATCTGGGGTGCCCGAAATACCAACCGCTGGGTCTGGCTTGCCGGCACCGGACTAATGGGACTCGTCGTCCTCAAATTATTTATCGTCGACCTCGGCAACACGGGCACTGTCGCTCGGATCATTTCCTTTCTCGGGGTCGGCGCATTGCTGCTCGTTGTGGGCTATTTCGCGCCGGCACCACCGAGGCAACCTGCCGTGGCTGATGAAGGACATGGCAGCAGAATCAGGAGTGACCTGGACTGATTCTATGATGCCTTCAGCATTTCCTCAGGATAAGCACATCTTGCCGTCAGGCGCCAGCTGAACTCCTCGCGCATTGTCAATCGTGCCAGACAGCGCTGTTTGGCAATTCAACACTAATGAGGAGATGCAAAATGAACGTGAAAGCAATAACCAGGAATCGTGCCTGGTTCATATGCACGATTTTATTGGTATTCATACCTGGTCTTGGCCAGACCGAGGGATTCAAGCCGCATCACGGTGGAAAATCTTCAGAGATATTCATCTTTGGCGACAGCTTGTCCGATCCGGGGAACATATTTGTACTAACCGGACTGGTATCAACGCCGCCATTTGATGTAATTCCGGCTGCTCCATACGTCACCAGACGCTTTACCAACGGTCGAACCTGGCCGGAAGTCCTGGCAAGGAAATTGCGAAGTCGCGATAGCGGAAAACCTGCGCTTCTGGACCCTTCCAGCTTTGGTAATTATGCGTTCGGTGGTGCCCGTGCACGCGCTTCGGGTGAGGCGCCGACGCTCACCGATCAGGTCGGCATGTTTCTGGCAGCGAAAGGCGGCATCGCACCGGCGGATGCGTTGTACATCGTGCAGTTCGGTGGCAACGATATTCGCGACGCGTTGGAAGCAGCTGCACTTGGAGATACAGACGCAAGTTTCGCGATAATGACCGAAGCGGCACAGACGACCGTGTCAAATATCGAGTTGCTCTATTTTTCCGGTGCGAGAAAGTTCCTGGTCGCGAACGTACCAGATCTCGGCAAGGCTCCTGCAATCATCTGGGCCGGGGCAGGAGGGACGGCCACTTTCTTTTCGGGGTTCTACAACGGAACACTCGAAGGTGGCCTCCAGACTGTGGAAATCAGTCCGGCTTATGCTGATATAGAGATTCTTCGCCTGGATATATTCGGCTTTATCGACGCCATCACAACGGCTCCGGAAGCGTTTGGCTTCGCAGATGCAACAACGCCATGCCTAAGTTTCGGCGTTGTAGTGGATGCTGTTTGTGACAATCCGCGTGACTACGTATTCTGGGATGGTATTCATCCGACGGCCGCTGCCCATCGTGCATTGGCTCGTACTGCCTTGAGGGAATTGCGAGAAAACCGAAGACTTAGACGTCACAGGTGAATGAGTAAGTGGTCACTGAATTGGGGTGGTGCGCCCTGGCCACCCCTGTTTTGCAGATTCAAACAAAAAAAGGCCCCGATAATGGGACCTTTTGGGTATTTGGAGCGGGTGATGAGGATTGAACTCACGACCCTCACGTTGGCAACGTGATGCTCTACCGCTGAGCTACACCCGCATTGACTGTTCGATCGATCCCGCATTCCAGCGGAGGGCCGAGATTTTAGCCGGTGCTATCTTGCTGTCAAGGCCATCGGCGATTTCCGCCGTATCGGGGGAGATTTTAGCTGCTTTTCTCGATCGCAGGCCAAGCGGCGCGCAGGTAGACGATCATGGACCACAAGGTCATGCCTGCGGAAATCAGGAGCAGGATATAGCCAACGTTGTAAATATCGATGCCGAGAATATCGCGCTCGTACACCATGAATCCGATGCCGAACATCTGCAGGACAGTCTTGACCTTGCCGGACCATCTCACCGCGACGTCGGCTCTCGATCCGATGCTCGCCATCCATTCGCGTAACGCGGATACGGTAATTTCCCGGCCGATAATGATGACGGCAATAAGGGTGACGGTGATCCGCGGGTCGCCCTGTACAAGCAACACCAGGAGGATAGTTACCATCAACTTGTCAGCGACCGGGTCGAGAAACTCACCGAACTTTGATGTCTGCCCCAGTTTTCTGGCGGCGTAGCCATCCAACACGTCGGTTACAGCGGCGAGCCCGAATACGATGCCGGCGATTGGTCGCGCGAAGTCCATCGAATTGTAGAAGCAAATGACGACAACCGGAATCGCTGCGATGCGAATCAGTGTCAGCATATTGGCAAGGTTGACTTTCAAAAAATCAGTCCGGCCCTACAGGCTAATCGTTACCGTCAAGATGAAGGTTGTCATAGATTCTTTGGGCCAGTGAGTGGCTAATTCCGTGTACTTTAACGAGGTCGTCGATTCCGGCACCGTGGACGCCCTGCAAACCGCCAAACTGTCTTAACAATTCGCGGCGGCGTTTTGGTCCCAATCCTGGAATCTCCTCCAGTCTGGATGTTTTTCTGGTTTTGGCGCGTCGCTGCCGGTGTCCGGTGATGGCAAAGCGGTGTGCCTCGTCTCTGATTTGCTGGATGAGGAGCAGTGCCGGCGAATCTGACGCGAGTATAGTGGGCGTGCTTCTGCCTGCCAAGAACAGTTGCTCGCTGCCTGGTTTTCTGGCTCTCCCTTTTGCGATGGCGACAAGCTGAAGCCAGTCCAGTTCGAGCTCATCTAAAACGGTCATTGCCTCTGAAAGCTGGCCTTTGCCGCCATCGACGAACAGGACGTCCGGCATAGGCACTTCCCCTTTCTTGACCCTCCTGTAACGTCTTCGAAGCGCTTCCGACATTGCCGCATAGTCGTCGCCGGCTGCGGCCGGTTTCAGGTTGAAGCGCCGATAGTCGCTTTTCAATGGCCCGGCCAGGTTGAACACCACGCAGGACGCGACAGTTGCTTCACCGGATGTATGACTGACATCGAAACACTCGAGGCGCTCCGGCGGTCCCTCGAGCTGCAATACTTCACCGAGCGCTTCGAACTGCCGGCGAATCGTTGCATTGCTTGCTGCCTGCAGGCTCAGCCCCTGTTCTGCATTCGTTCTGGCCATCTGCAGCCAACGGAGCCGGTCGCCGCGGACGCGGTATTTGATCTGCACCTTATGGCCAGAACGTTCCGACAAACTATATTCCAGTAACGAGCGATCGTCGATGTCGGAGTCGATAATGATTTCTGCTGGTGCATCGCGGCCGAGATAATATTGCGAAAGAAATCCGGCAAGCACCTGCCGGGTATTGGCATCGCCGCTAATCCTGGGAAAGTGGTTCCGGCTGCCGAGCATCGTGCCGTGTCGAATGAACAGAATGGTCACGCAATGAAGGCCGGGACGAGATGCAAGCGCTATGACATCCAGGTCCCTGGTAGAAGTTCTGGAAACAAGCTGCTCCGCTTCGACCTTTTTGATGCGAGCAATTTGGTCTCGGAATCGACCCGCTTGCTCATAGTCTTGCTCCTTCGAGGCCCGGTCCATGCGCTCGACGAGCGTGTTGATCACACTGCGATTCTTTCCCTCGAGGAACAGGAGAGCCGCGCCTACATCTTGACCATAGCCAGCTTCGTCGATATAGCCGACGCAGGGTGCCGTGCAACGCCTGATCTGGTATTGCAGGCACGGACGGGTCCGATTATTGAAGTAGCTGTCCTGGCACTGCCGGATCAGAAAAAGCTTCTGTAACTCGTTCAGCGTTTTTCTAACCGCACTCGTGCTCGGATAGGGACCAAAATAGCGGCCTTCTCCTTTGCGTGGCCCGCGATGAAATTGAAGTCGCGGAAATGGATGATCCGTCGACACATATATATAAGGGTAGCTCTTGTCATCTCTGAGGACGACATTGAAGCGTGGCTTATGCCGTTTGATCAGGTTGTATTCGAGGATAAGCGCTTCGGCTTCCGTGTTGGTCACGGTTACCTCGACATCTCCGACTAACTTCATCATCGAGGTGGTTTTGGCGTCCGAGTGTGTGCGATGAAAATAACTGGACACGCGTTTCCTGAGGTCACGTGCCTTGCCGACATAGATGACCTGCCCTTTGGCATTCAGCATGCGATAGATACCCGGACGATGTGTCAGGCTTGCGACAAATGATTTCGCATCAAAGTCTGTGTGGTCGTCGGGTTTCACCTGGATGCCTGTGCAAGTAATTCTTTCGCCCGGGCGAAAACTGACCGGAACATCTCATCCGTCAGTCGTCGGGTATTCGTGTTGTAGCGACTGCAATGATAGGAGTCCAGCAGCACCAGCCCTGGAGCCAAATCGTGTTCGACCCCATGCCCGAAAGAATAGTCGGCCTGCCTGAGGGACATTGCGCGGATGATAGCTCGGTGGGCAATGCCCCCTAGTGCGAGCATGACGGAGTTCTCGGGCAACATACGAAGCTCGTTTGCCAAATAGGCATTGCAGGTGTTGATCTCGGCACCTGCTGGCTTGTTATCGGGCGGCAGGCATTTGACGGCATTGGTGATTCTGCAGTCGATAAGCGCGAGGCCGTCGTCCACCGCAACCGCCTCGGCCTGATTGCTGAATCCGAAGGCATGCAACGTCTCGTACAGCAAAAAGCCGGCGTGATCCCCTGTAAACGGCCGCCCGGTCCGGTTGGCACCGTGCATGCCGGGCGCGAGGCCGACTATCAGAAATCGGGCGTTCGAGTCGCCGAATGGAGCAACCGGCTTGCAATGATAGTCAGGGTTCTTCTCTTTGACCGCGTCCAGAAAAGCGGCAAGCCGCGGACAGTTCCGGCAGCTCGGGTCGAAAATGCTGACCGGCTGCCGCCTCGGTGAAATATGCCGGCTAATCATCCATATGGCGGATCACGGCTGCACCAAAGCCTTTTGTGCCGAGCAACTTTGCGCCGGGAATCAGCTGTTCCAGTTCTTCCTCGACTTCCTTTTTGTCGTGTGGCCCGGTCTTGCGTTTTGGCGCCCGAATGGCCTCGCGAAGTCTGGCGAGATCAAAGGTCAGCTCCTTGTTGGCGATCGTATTGGCGACGCCTTTGATAATGAGGTCGGCGGCTTCGTTCCAACCCAGATAACGAAGCATCATTTCCGCAGACAGGATGAGGGAGCCCGGGTTCACCCGGTCTTTGCCGGCGAAGCCGGGCGCGGTGCCGTGTGTTGCTTCGAATACAGCGATGCCCTCACCGATATTGCCACCTGGCGCAATACCGATGCCACCGACCTGTGCGGCAAGAGCATCTGAAATGTAATCGCCGTTTAGATTCAGTGTTGCGATGACATCGTAGTCTTCCGGTCGCATAAGAATCTGTTGCAGGAAGTTGTCCGCTATGACGTCTTTGATAGTGATTCCGCGCCCGGTTACCGGATTGCGGAAGCTGAGCCACGGTCCCCCGTCTATTTCTTCTGCACCGAACTCTTCCCTGGCCACCTCGTAGCCCCACTGACAGAAAGCGCCTTCAGTGAATTTCATGATGTTGCCTTTGTGGACGAGCGAGACTGAGCTGTAGTCCTGATCGACACAGTAGCAAATCGCTTTTCGCACCAGCCGTTGTGATCCCTCTCTGGAGACCGGCTTGATGCCTATCCCCGAACTCGCAGGAAACCGAATATTTTTGACATCAAGTTCGGTTTGCAGGAAGTTGATCAGCTTCTGTACTTCCTGAGATCCTGCCGGGTACTCGATGCCGGCATAGATGTCTTCGGTATTCTCCCGGAACACGACCATGTCGATGAGATCCGACTCTTTCATCGGCGTTGAAACGCCCGGGAAATAGCGAATCGGACGAATGCAGGCATACAGGTCCAGCGATTGCCGTATCGACACGGTCAGTGAGCGAATACCGCCGCCAATTGGGGTCGTTAACGGTCCTTTGATCGACACGACATAGTGCTGCAACGCGTGAATGGTTTCATCGGGCAGATAGGAATCGCTGCCATAAGCATCCGCCGCTTCCGCGCCGGCATAGACCCGCATCCATTTTATGTCTCGTTTTTTGCCGTAGGCCCGCCCGACTGCCGCCTCAACGACGCTTTTCATAACGGGCGTCACGTCGACGCCAATGCCGTCTCCAACGATACAGGGAATGATCGGCTTGTCAGGCACGTTAATAGAGTGATCGCGATTGACGGTTATGGCTTCACTGTCGGCCGGTACATCAATTTTGTCGTATTTCATTTGGAATCTTGTCTCAATTGACTTCCTGATAGGCCACCGATGTCAGAAACGGGGCAAATTGGTTATCTGCCGTGATCCGATCCATCAACTCAGCAGCATGTTCGTAGTTGGCCGTTTTGTATTGCTCCTCGCCGACTTTTTCGCGGATTTTGTCGAGTTCCTCACCAAGCAGCGTCTTAAAGAACTCGTAGGTCACGTTACGACCTTCATCGAGTACACCGGTCTCGTGATGCACCCATTGCCAGACCTGTGCCCGCGATATCTCGGCCGTGGCGGCATCTTCCATCAAATTGTTGAGCGGCACACAGCCGTTGCCACCCAACCAGGCGGCCATGTATTGCACGCCAATACTGATATTGTCACGAAGTCCGGCTTCGGTGATTTTTCCTTTTACAACCTGCAGCAGATCGGCGGCAGTAACGTGTACGTCCTCGCGAAGCCTGTCCAGTTGATTGTCACCAGGCATGTGCTCGTCGAATATTTCCATCGCCAGCCCAACCAGGGCCGGATGCGCGACCCAGGTGCCATCGTGACCATCGGTCACCTCGCGTTCCTTGTCGGCGCGCACTTTCGCGAGTGCTTCGCGGTTTGCCTGCTCGTCGTTCTTGATTGGAATCTGTGCCGCCATGCCGCCGATCGCGTAGGCTTTGCGGCGGTGGCAGGTCTTGATGACCAGCTGCGAATACGATCGAAGGAAATGCGCCGTCATGGTGACTTCGGCGCGATCCGGCAATACGAATTCCGGATACTGGCTGAATTTCTTGATGAAACTGAAGATGTAGTCCCAGCGGCCGCAATTCTGGCCGACGATGTGATCCTTCAGCTCATAAAGAATCTCGTCGACCTCAAATGCGGCCAATATGGTCTCGATGAGAACAGTTACCTTGATCTCGCCTGGTGCGACGATTCCGGCATTCTCCGAGAACTTGAATACGTCGCTCCATAAGCGCGCTTCGAGGTGATTTTCGAGTTTCGGCAGGTAGAAATACGGCCCTGTACCACGCTCTTTCAATGCATTGGAGTTATGGAACAGGTAAAGGCCGTAATCGACAAAAGCGCCCGGCACTTGCTTGCCGTCGACCAAAATGTTCTTTTCCGGCAGATGCCAACCCCTGGGCCGAACGATCAATGTCGCGGTGTCGTCGTTGAGCTGATAGTGTTTGCCCTTGGAATCCAGTTCGATGCTGCGGTTTACAGCATCACGCAGGTTTATCTGGCCCTGCACGATGTTGTGCCAGTTCGGCGTTAGCGAGTCCTCGCAGTCCGCCATGAAGACTTTTGCCCCCGAGTTCAGTGCGTTGATGATCATTTTGCGATCGGTCGGCCCGGTAATCTCTACGCGGCGGTCGCGCAGATCTGCCGGCACTTCCGTAACGAACCAGTCGGATTCGCGAATTTCGGCCGTGTCGGGGAGAAAATCCGGCATCTGGCCAGCGTCGATCTTCTTCTGGCGCTCGAGCCGCATTGTCAGCAGTTCCTCGACACGCCGGGAAAACTCCCTGGCCAGAGAGGCGACGAAGCTCATCGCTGCGTCGCTCAGAATTTCGTCGAATTCCGGGCTGCTACTCCCAAGGATCCGGATGTCCTTGCTGCTCATGCTGTTTCCGCCTCATGCGATACGAGTTAGGTCAAAATATAACCTTTTTAAGCAAAAGGTTATGTGTGTTACTTCATGTATATTCTGGTTACGTGACAATCACTGCTGCGGCGGTGCGCCAACCATAACCACGCGACTGCCGAGATTCAATTGGATCGAAGGATTATAGGTTCAGTGACGCAAGCCGGCTATGCGCATGGCGATTTCCATCGCCTGCTCGTAGTTCAATCTTGGATCGACTGTCGATTTGTAGGCTCTCGCCAGGTCGCCGTCGGTGAGGCCCCTGGCCCCGCCGGTGCATTCTGTGACGTTTTCGCCCGTCAGCTCCAGGTGCACACCGCCCAGGTAGCTGCCAAGCGCATTGTGCACTCGAAACGCCGACTCCAACTCGGAAACAACGTTGTCAAAGCGCCTCGTCTTCGTACCGTCCGCCGTACTCTCTGTGTTGCCGTGCATCGGGTCGCAAACCCAGAGAACCGGCGATCCGGTCTCGCGCACGGCCCGAATCAGATCCGGCAGGTTGTCTTCAATCGACTTCGCGCCGAATCGGTGAATGAGCGTAATGCGCCCAGGCTCATTGTTGGGGTTCAGAACGCCAATCAACCCTTGCAGCCATTCTGCGTTCATGCCGGGACCGACCTTGATGCCAATCGGATTTGCTATACCCCGGAAGAACTCGACATGCGCACCGTCGACAGCGGCTGTCCGCATACCGATCCAGGGAAAATGTGTCGTCAGGTTGTACCAGCGCTCGCGATGTTTGAGGAAGCGGGTTTGAGACTGCTCGTACAAGAGATGCAGCCCTTCATGCGCGGCATAAATATCGGCTCGCTGCGTCTGGTGCAGTTCCCTACCCGATATCGACTCCAGAAAATCGAGCGAATTCGAGATCGAATTGACGATGCTGTGGTATTCATCAGCCATCGCCGAATGGCCTACCCAGTCCAGGTCCCAGAACTCAGGATGATGCAGGTCCGCGAAACCACCGTCGATCAGCGAGCGAACAAAATTGAGCGTCAGCGCTGCCCGCTCGTAGCCGCGCAATATCAGCTGTGGATCAGGTACACGATCATCTGCAGTAAAAGGATTGCGATTGACGAGGTCGCCGCGAAAGCTCGGTAAAGTCTTATCGTCGCGAGTTTCGGTGTCGGCCGAGCGTGGTTTCGCATATTGTCCGGCCATGCGCCCAATTCGCACAACGGGTTTCTTGAGCCCGTAGAGCATCACAAGGCTCATTTGCAGCAGGATCTTGAGCTTTGCGACGATGTTCTCAGACGTGCACTCGTCGAAAGTCTCGGCGCAGTCACCGCCCTGAAGCACGAATGCCTCACCGCGCTGCGCCTTGGCGATCAGCGATCGCAGCGCATCGACCTCCCAGGAGGTCACAATAGGCGGCAGGCGGCTGAGTTCGGATACGGCGCGCTCCAGAGCCGGCTTATCCGGATAGGTCGCCTGCTGGGCGGCCGACAGGCTCTGCCAGCTCGCGGGGTGCCATTCTGATTTGGCGAGGCTGCGTGTCACGGTTATTCCTGTTACTTCGGACTCATTGGAGCCACAAACACTTGCATTGTCGCGGACTATGCCACGATGCGCCGATCTTTCGCAAAAGTTTCTTCTGTAAACAGTGGCTTACGCAGAGGACTGCGGGCTACTCTGGTAAGGACCACGAGAGCTTGGCACAATGCGCGCCTCAAAATCTCCCTTCGACGATCGGCTATCTGAAAAGACAGCCGTGGATCCAGAAAATCAGGAGTTCCGATGCAAGAGATACTGGTTCTCGGGGCCGGCAAGATCGGTGCGTTGATCACCGGTTTGCTGGCCGATTGCGGTGACTACCATGTGCAGCTCGCGGACAAAGAAGCTGGTTCAGCTGACGAAGTGGTCAATGCTCACGGGTATGGAAATCTCGACGCCTATACCTTTGACGCAGCGGATGCGGCGACCCTCGCGTCGCATATTCGGAAACACAAGCCCGTTGCCGTGATTTCAGGTTTGCCCTATTACTGCAACATCGCTGTCGCGAAAGTTGCCAGAGAAGAAAATCTGCATTACTTCGATCTGACTGAAGATGTCGCAGTAACCGAAGCGGTGCGGAAACTGGCTGAAGGCGCGGAAAAGGTCTTTGTACCTCAATGCGGACTGGCTCCGGGCTTCATCAGCATCGCCGCAAATGAACTCATTCAGCACTTCGACGAATTGAAATCTGTGAAGCTGCGTGTCGGCGCCCTGCCCCAGCATCCAAACAATGTATTGAAGTATTCACTGACGTGGTCGACCGACGGCGTGATCAATGAATGCGGCAATCTCTGTCAGAGCATTGTCGACGGTACCGAAGTTGACGTGTTGCCGCTCGAGGGCCTCGAGGAAATCGAGATCGATGGCAAGTTGTATGAAGCATTCAATACGTCGGGCGGTCTCGGTTCCCTCGGCCGTACTTATGGTGGCAGTGTCACCACGATGAATTACAAGACGATCCGGTACCCGGGTCATTGCGAACAGATGCGTCTGCTGATGAACGGTCTTAAGCTGAACCATGACCGGGGCACTTTGAAACGTATCCTCGAGAATGCTGTTCCGCAGACATTGCAGGACGTCGTCATCATCTATGCGGCCGTCACGGGATTTCAGGATGGTGAGTTGCGCGAGGAAAACTACGTCAACAAGGTATATCCCGAGCTGGTATCGGAGCGCCTCTGGTCTGCCATACAAATCACGACAGCGGCCGGGATCTGCAGTGTCATGGATCTGGTGATGTCGAGTTCGTCCAAATATTCCGGTTTCATTGCACAGGAAGAATTTGGACTAAGCGACATTCTCGACAATCGTTTCGGCGAATATTACGCACATGGCGGAACGAATCTGACCTCGGCCGAAGCGGTAGCACGCGGTGAAACCGGGCATCAACGGGCCAAAGCAGGATAAGTGTAATGAATGAGATACTGGCCAGACTTGGTCTGGAGGAAAGAAACGCGGGCACCTGGTCTGGTGCGGATGCTTCCGCATCGGATGATGCGCCCCTGATTGAGTCCGTTAATCCCGCCAGTGGCGAAGTGATTGCCAGCGTGCGATCCACGACGGCTGAGGAATACGACAAGCTCGTCAACAACGCGCGGGCGGCGTTCCTTGAATGGCGCAAAGTGCCCGCGCCCGTCAGGGGCGAAGCAATTCGTCTCGTTGGCATCGCCCTGCGCGACAATAAAGACGCGCTTGGCAGTCTGGTCAGTCTGGAGAACGGCAAGATAAAAGCGGAAGGCGACGGCGAGGTTCAGGAGATGATCGATATTGTCGATTTTGCGGTCGGCCAGTCCCGCATGCTGTATGGCAATACGATGCATTCCGAACGCACGAATCATCGGATGTACGAGCAATGGCACCCGCTGGGTATCGTTGGCACGATTACGGCTTTTAACTTTCCGGTTGCCGTATGGTCATGGAATGCCTGCATCGCGTGCATTTGCGGCAATGTAAACATCTGGAAGCCGTCGCCCAAGACGCCCCTGTGCGGTGTTGCCGTGCAGAAAATCTGCAATGAAGCGCTCGCCGACGCCGGTCTCCCGGCGATTTTTCATTTGTTCAACGATGGAGACAATCAACTGGCGCAGCATTTTGTCGAGGATACGCGGGTCGATCTGCTTTCATTCACTGGATCTTGCGCAGTCGGCAGGAAAGTCGGTGAACGGGTCGCGGCAAGAATGGGTAAATATCTCCTCGAACTTGGCGGCAATAACGCCATCATCGTCGATGAATACGCGAACCTGGATATCGCCGTGCCGGGGATCGTTTTCGGCTCAGTCGGAACGGCCGGCCAGCGTTGCACGTCGACGAGAAGGATTATCGTCCACGAGTCTCGCATGGATGAGCTCAAGGACAAGCTCGTACATGCATATGGCCAGGTCAAAATTGGAGACCCGCTGGACAACGATACTTTGATGGGTCCGCTCATCGACGAAGCCGCGGTAACCAGGGTCGTAGAAGCTGTCGCGACAATTCGTGATCAGGGTGGAGAGATTCTTTATGGTGGTGCGCGCATCGATCGCTGCGGGCACTACGTCGAGCCAGTCATCGCTGTCGCCCAAAACGATTGGGACATTGTACAGACGGAGACCTTCGGTCCGATTCTGTATCTCATCCCGTACCAGAATCTCGACGAGGCGATTGCCATGCAAAACGGCGTGGTTCAGGGACTCTCATCCGCAATATTTACCGACAATCTGCAAAACGCAGAGTATTTCCTGTCGAACCTGGGTTCCGATTGCGGAATCGCGAATGTCAACATCGGTACATCCGGTGCAGAAATCGGCGGCGCATTCGGCGGGGAAAAGGAAACGGGCGGTGGCAGAGAAGCTGGTTCCGACGCATGGAAAGCCTACATGCGTCGCCAGACCAACACGATCAATTGGGGCAAGGACCTGCCGCTGGCGCAGGGAATCAGTTTTCAGGTGTAAGAGCGGTTTTAGCCGCGATACGCGAATCCGGCAATAACAATATCGCAGCTGAAGCCACTCTCACGGGCCAGCGATTCCCGACGCAACGCGAGCGCCAGCCAAATGCGGTGCATATTCTATCCCGAGCCAGAGGCAGGATCCTCTATTTTCTCAAAACGATTCTCGGCGCGGTTTTTCACGACTTCGCCTGCAGCAAAGACCTGCCCGTTCATCGCGATATAGACACCGGGCTGGACCGACTGCACGGCTGCAACGGCCAATCCGATGTTAAAAATGGCGTCCGTCGTCTTGAATCGCGCCGGACTCAGCGACCCGGTCAGCACGATCGTCTTGCCCGGTATCGAGCTCAGCATTGTGGCCGTGTTCACCATCGTATCCGTTCCATGCGTAATGACATAGGCGCTTGCATCGTCCTTTTCGATGAAGTCCTTGAGCGCCTGGCGATCTTCGTCGGTAATCTCGAGACTGTCCTTCTGGAATATTGATACGACGTCGTAGTCGAAACTGACATGGCCCTCGGTTAGAATGTTGCTGATTGGCGATTCACCGACTTCGAACTGACTCATGGCATCGAAATAGATCTTGTCGATCGTGCCGCCGGTTGTTATAAATCGAATAAACATGTCTCGCTGCCCTGAATCAGTG
>FXBF010000237.1_pt1 | contig 18081 bp, 12 predicted proteins | sample 5335321 | NCBI WGS metagenome assembly FXBF01 (sample SAMEA103928391, study PRJEB20085) | sediment metagenome | isolation source: sediment
GCCTGATCCCACGACCGGCTCGGTCATGACACCCATCTACCAGACGTCAACTTTCCAGCAGGAAGGGGTGGGCAAAACCAAGGGATTCGAATATTCCCGCAGCGGCAACCCGACCCGCGCCGCACTGGAGGCGTGCCTGGCCTCACTGGAGGGCGGCCACTACGGTCTGGGATTTTCGTCGGGTATGGCAGCCATTGATGCCGTCGTGCATCTCCTGAAGCCCGGTGACCACCTGCTCGCCGTGAGCGATCTTTACGGCGGCACCTATCGGCTTTTCGAATCGGTCTATGCGCAGCTGGGATTGGAGTTTTCGTACGCCTCGGCGACGGATCCGGAACCCTTCGTGGCACAGATGAAACCGAACACGAAGCTATTGTGGCTGGAAACACCGACCAACCCCTTGCTGCATCTATGCGATATCGAAGATATCTCAAGGCTGGCCAAGGCCAGGAATCCAGAGGTTTTGGTGGCGGTGGACAGTACCTTTGCCACACCCTACCTGCAGCGACCACTGGAGCTAGGAGCGGACATCGTTCAGCACTCTACCACTAAATACCTGAGCGGCCACTCCGACGTAGTCGGCGGCGCGATCGTCACGGATCTTCCCAGGGTTGCCGAGCGGTTGGCCTTCTACCAGAATACCATCGGCGCCGTGCCCGGGCCGTTCGACTGCTTTATGGTCCTGCGCGGCATCAAGACGCTCCCGGTTCGAATGGATCGTCACTCCGCTAACGCCCTCCAAATTGCCGAGCATCTCCAGGAGCAGCCAGGAATCCAGCACGTGAATTACCCAGGCTTGCGAAGTCACCCCCAGTATGAGCTGGGGACGCGCCAGATGCGGTCGGCGGGCGGCATGGTGTCATTTACGGTAGAAGGGGGCGCCGCCGCGGCGAAGCGATTGGCGGAGGCAACGAAGGTTTTCAGTCTTGCTGAGTCGCTGGGCGGGGTGGAGTCGTTGATCGAGGTTCCCGCGGCGATGACCCACGCCTCAACCGCAGGCTCAGGTTTGGAGGTCGATCCGGCCTTGATTCGTATGTCTGTGGGTCTGGAAGCAGTGGGGGATCTTATCGATGACTTGGATCAGGCACTTGCCTGATCACTCGTCGAACACAAACGTGGACTCGGCATAGAAGCGCACCCTGCGTTGATCCACCCTCTGCCGGATCCACTCTTCCAAAGCCCTGCGCTTTTCTTCGATCGGAGATCGGTCGGCCAGCATGGCCAAAGGAAAATTGACTCGAAGCGCCCTGGGAGAGATCAAGAAGCGAGTCAGTCCACTCGGAAATAGCGCGCCGCTGGAAGCCACTTCAATCACGTCGCTCACGCTAAACTGAGGATATACGATCAAGCAGTTCATTTCGGGGTACAGATTTGACAATCCGTTGAGGTTTGAGGTGGTCGTCCGTTCGCGTCTAAAGCGCCCCTCGTACAGGCTCACGAGCTCAGTCAGCCCTTTAAGCTTCTCCGAAATACCCACTCCATCGACACCGAGCTGCCAGGTTTCACCATCCGGCAGCACCATATAAGCAATCGATTCTTCTCGGGCTAGAGCTGCCGCAGCTCGAAACTCATCCGACTTGCTCACTTCTACCTCGGATATGCGGCTTACTCCCTCCAGCACTGGGCGTAAATTGCCTTCGCTCAAAATGTGATTCCAACTCTTGACTTCCACACCCTCATTTGCGATCTGAACCAGCATGTGCGGGAAGCCCATCTTGCGCACTGCCATCGTTCGGTTGGCGCCATCTAATACCACGTAGCATTCGGTCTCGCCCTCAACTCGCAACACTACGGGCGGATTCTTCAGAAAGCCTTGAGTCTGCAGCGCTCTTATGAGCCGCTGGGAGCGTCCCCCCTCAATAGCCTCATGCGGTCGCATGGCGGCCGTGTCAACGATTTGCAGCTCTGGGAGTTCGGGGAGTTGATTCATTGCGTAGCCACGTACTCAAGCGCATCAATAACCGTTACGATGCCCGTGGGTCCACCGGCTTCGTCTGTGAGCACAATGACCTTGCGGGAGACCAACTCAGGTAGGACGTCTTCCAGCGGGTCTGTCTCAATAGCGCGGCCGACATCCTTGTTTACCATGGGTGCGATCGACGTTGCCGCATCATGATCGGGCTTGAGCATATGATCCAGCAGGTCGACCTCGGATACGAGGCCCACCAACCGCCCCTGGTCATCCACTACCGGGAGCTGAGAAACTCCGTTGTCTCTCATGCGCGCGACAACCTCCTGCAGCGGATCATCTTGAGTGGCAATGATCAGATCCGCCAAACCGCGCGCGCTGGCAATCTCCCGCACCGGCGCCCGCCGGCGGTCCAACTCTAAGAACCCGTTTTCGCGCATCCAATCATCGCTAAAAACCTTGGAGAGATAACGGTCTCCCGAATCAGGAAAAACCACGACCATAAGCCGTTCGGGTCCGAGCCCTTCCGCGGCCTTGACCGCCCCCGCCATCGCCGCCCCAGATGAACCTCCACAAAAAATGCCTTCCTCTCTAACCAGGCGTCGGGTCCAGCGAAAGGCCTCGGCATCATCGACCTGGACGACCGAATCTACTAAGTGCAAGTCCAGGGTAGTGGGTACAAAGTCTTCGCCAATCCCCTCGATCTTGTAAGTCGTGGCTTCGAGTCCCTCGAGCGCACCGCCTGCCTTCCAAACGTCGTACAGCAGCGATCCCTTCGGGTCAACGCCGATAATGCGCACTTCGTGAGCGCTCTCACGCATGAATTGCCCAATGCCCGAGATAGTTCCACCTGTGCCCATTCCCACGACCACGTCGGTTACCTTGCCCGCCGTTTGTTCCCAAATTTCTGGGCCAGTGGTAAGTCGGTGGCTCTCAGGATTAATGGCGTTGTGATATTGGTCGGCCAGCACCGCATTGGGGGTCTTCTCTACAATCCGCTCCGCTACAGAGTAGTAAGAGCGCGGATCGTCAGGTGCGACCGCGGTTGGAGTGATCACAACCCGCGCCCCGAATGCTCTAAGCAATTGAATTTTCTCGTGGCTCATCTTGTCGGGCATCACAAAGATGGCCTGATAGCCCTTAAGCGCGCATGCGATGGCCAAGGCTACCCCAGTGTTCCCTGATGTCGCTTCAACCACTGTTCCGCCTGGGATGAGCTCGCCAGCCCGTTCATAAGCCTCCAAAATGGGCAGAGCAATGCGATCCTTGACAGAGCCACCCGGATTGAAAAATTCCAGTTTGGCGAATACTTGGCAGGGGAACCCGCGGGTTACGCGGCTTAGCTTGACCAGCGGTGTATTGCCGATGGTTCCGAGTATGTCCTCGTGTACGCGCATAGATGTGAGGTACGAGAACCTCGATTCCAAGAGTACCATAGCAGGGGAAGACGAAACAAGACGTTTTGTGCGTTACAATCACCGCGTTTTCCGCGCAATCCAGCAAGCCCCCGCCATTCATGCCCTTGATCCATTGACCAGGAGGAAGGATGTCCAAGGAAGCTCTAGACTACGCCCAGGGGAATAGGAATTCCGCGTTGGATGATCTGAAATCCATCCTGCGAATTCCCTCCATCTCAACCTTGCCCGAGCATGAGGTCGATATGACCGCCGCCTCAGACTGGCTAATCGACCGGTTGGACCAGCTCGGGTTTCAGGGCCGAGCCATCGATGCAGGCGGTCCGCCGGTTGTCTATGGAGATTGGCTCGGGGCCGGCGCAAGCGTCCCCGTGATCCTGGTGTACGGACATTACGATGTCCAACCGGTAGATCCATTAGAGCTCTGGGCAAGTGGTCCATTCGATCCCGAGGTGCGCGGCAACGATCTGTACGCCAGAGGAGCCTCGGATATGAAGGGGCAGATCGTAGCCCACCTAATGGCCGTTAAGGCCCTGAAGGAAACTACCGGCATACCGGTAAACATCAAATACCTGATCGAGGGAGAAGAAGAGATCGGCTCGACACACCTGCGCGAGTTCATCAATGCCAATGAGGATTTGCTCGCCTGTGATTTCTGCCTCAATATCGATGCGGGCGTTATTGGTCCGGAGGCGCCCTCCATTACTTACGCCCTCCGGGGCATGGCCTACTTTGAGATCCGACTTGAAGGCCCGCCTGGAGATCTGCATTCAGGCACATTTGGTGGCGCCGTCGTAAACCCTGCCAACGTGCTTGCAGCATTGATCGGTGAGATGCACGACGACCATGGTCGGGTCACATTGCCAGGCTTCTACGATGACGTCAGACCACTCTCCGATCAAGAGCGATCAGACCTGGCGAGTCTCCCGCAGTCGGATGAGTGGTGGAGTGAGCAGTCGGGCGCAGCCGTTCTTGGCGGTGAGCAAGGCTACTCGGCCACTGAACGCGCAACGGCCAGACCCACGCTCGATGTGAATGGCCTGCTTAGCGGATTTACGGGAGAAGGCGGAAAGACTGTGCTTCCCTCAAAGGCAATGGCGAAAATCTCCGCCCGCCTGGTTCCCGACCAGGATCCGAATCAGGTTCACGATTCCTTACGTGTCTTCATGGAGCAAAACGCGCCTCCGGGCGTCTCATGGGAAGTTGATATGCTGGCGGCCGCGGTGGCCTCGATCATTGACCGTGATTCCGTTGAAGCCAGGGCAGCCGCAGAGGCCCTGGAGGCGGTCTGGGGCGTGCCGGCCAGGTACAAGCGAGAGGGCGGAACGGTACCGGTGGTGGGCATGATTGAGGAAATGCTGGATGTCAAGACGCTCATGCTGGGCTTTGGGCTGCCTGACGACAATCTTCATGCGCCGAATGAGAAATTTCATCTTCCCAATTTCCACCGCGGCATAGATACCTTCATTTACTTCATGACCTCCTTAGCGGCGTGAGCGCTGAAACGCCGCTTCCCAATTACGGTGGTCAAGCCGTCATCGAGGGCGTGCTGATGCGCGGAACACGCACCTACAGCATTGCGGTGCGAACCCCCGATCGATCGATTCTGATTGAATCACAGGACTTCGGCTCGACTCATCGAGCCCGCTGGCTCCGTGTCCCATTCTTGCGCGGCTTATTGGTGTTGTGGGAATCGCTAGTCATCGGGATGCGGGCGCTGACATTCTCCGCGAATGCTCAGGCGGAGGATGAAAGCGAGCGCATTGAGGGGGCATCTCTAACGCTCACTCTGCTGGGTTCGATCGCGATCGCGCTAGTCGCGTTTCTGCTCTTTCCGGCCGGGGTGGCAGTGCTCTTGCAGCGCGTGCTCGGCATCACGGAGGTCGCGACCAATGTGATCGAGGGAGCCATTCGGCTGGTCCTGCTGATTGGCTACGTATGGGGTATCGGCCGCATGCCCGAGATCGACCGTGTTTATGGCTACCATGGCGCCGAGCACATGACGATCCACGCATTTGAAGCGGGCGCTCCGCTGACTCCCGAGTCGATCCGCACCTTTCCGAGGGAGCACCCCCGTTGTGGCACCGCGTTTCTGCTCACGGTGGCTCTGCTGTCCATCCTGCTCTTTGCTCTATTGGGGCCGCTGCCCCTATTGGCCAAGCTCGCGAGCCGAATCCTGTTCATCCCCGTGCTGGCGTCTCTGGCCTACGAGTACATTCGGCTTACCGCGCGGTTCGCCGATCGAGCGTGGGTCAAACCATTTATGTGGCCTAATCTTGCGCTCCAGCGTCTCACCACACGGCCGCCCAGCCCGGGAATGATCGAAGTCGCAGTTGCCTCCTTTGAGGCGATGAGACGGCGCGAGGACAAAGTTGAGGGGCCTGCGTAGGATCAGGGGAGATGAATTTCCTGAGGTCAGGCGTTGGATCTCGGCATCAGCGTCCAGCCGGCGTCGTTGAAACTGAGCGAGGGGTACGAAGCAAGACCCGGCACCACCGTGCGCGAGGCCATGATGAAGCATGATGGTCGGCCGGAGGCGGTGATGCGCACCCGTGACGGCGAGCTCAGATCCGAAGACGAAATCATTCGCGAAGGGCAGACCCTTCGATCGGTGGCGGCGGTCTCGGGCGGAATGCGCGCCCCTTGTGCCGTGAGACTGTGGGATTCGACGAGGCGAAGGCTTTACTGCGGCTAGTGCCTGACCCATGCCTGCTCGGGCTGCAGAGCATCATGCCCGGCCGGAGTTATCAGACGGTAGACGAATTCTGGTGCGGCCGGCCCACCCTCATGGGTCAGAAGGCGGCTCACCGGGATTCCAAACAGTCGCTCGTTCTCTTCCAATAGCGGCCGAACCAGTTTCCAATGATCTGGGCTCATCTCAGAAAATTCTCCCCCATTCAGCTGATCCGCGCCCACCGCTCGATTCGGATCGCGCAAAAAGATCGCTCCCCCGGAAGCCAAGGAAAACAGGTTTCCGCCCGGATACGGTGTCTCAAAATCAATCAGTCGTCCTCGGCCGTCGAATGAAATACCGTTCAGCACCACGAAGCCTCCATCGGCCAAAGGATCTCCAGCCATAAACGATTCAGCGAGATAGTCCAGACAGCTGCCATTGATGACTACCCGTGGATTGCCCACCGCATTGATGAGCGGACGGCCTGCGGCATTGCCCAACACGTACGCTTCGCCCCCTTTGGCGCCGTACATGAAGGTCTGTCCCACGTCGCCATGAACGACAAGCTTTCCGCTCTTCATAATCTGCGCCAATTGATCCTGGCCAGAACCGTGAACAATGACCTGCGCACCATCGATGCCAGAAGCAAGATAATCTCCGGATGAGCCGAAGACGTCGATCCGAATATCGCCAGTATCGCCGCCCAGGCCATTGGCGATGAATCGCTGGCCTCTCACGTTCATGAGCACGATCTCGCGAAATCCACGATCCACAAGCGAACCCATCTCGAGGGCGAGAGAGTGAGGGCCCTGTGCGGGAAATCCCGTGGCGTCAAGCACTACGGCCGGCCTCGGTTCACCCGGCTCAGGGAGAGCCAATCCGTGCGCATGGTAGGTGAATTGACCGTTGGCATCATCTTTAACCGCCCGGACCCATTTGGCCAGCGCCTGATCCAGGATGCTCAGCACGGAACTGCGCCGCATCTGCCCGGTGTCAACCCTTCGATCCAGTAGCAAGCTGATGAGCTTCAGTTGGTCGCGGCGAGTGTGCTCGCTATTGAGCAAGTCGCTGAGATAGCCCTGCAGATCCGCGTAGCTCCAGGAGCGCAGGTCGTCTCTCACTCGGTCAAATCGGTCCCCCTTCGCTGACCCGGCAGCCCGATTGATCCGAATTTCCCCGCGATAGGGACGGGAGACTTCTTCGATCTCAATCTGACGGCCGAATTTATCTCGGCAATGCAGCTCGGCCAGTCCATCCGGCCCACGCACAACATTAAACAGGAAGGCGCCACCGTCGGTATGGCTGCCCCCACGCGCGTTCCAAATCAGGTCGGAGTGGGTCCAGAATCGGCCATCGGATTCAGATAAGCTCTGAAGCGCGGCATCGATGGCCTGTTTCTCCGATGCTGCGAATCCGATGGAGGGCTGACCGGCCTCCCCTTGCTGCAAAGCAAAGACTTGGGGCCTCAGCATGCTGGTGTCGGTGATGCCGATCAGGCGCACCTGGCGCGGGCCTGCACCGTTTTTCAGCGACTGCGCCAGCAGGAAGAACCACGGACCATCCGGAGAACCGTGGATATGGGAAGCCTGAAGCTGCCCATAAATGCGGCGTTTCTCTTCCGGAAGCATGGCAAAGTCGCGCTCGGTTGTGGGAGCCAACGTTTCGATGACGTATTCCAGCGGATAGCCAAACGTGCGGTGATGCAGGTCGAAAACCAGTGCCGCCACTTCTGTATCGGTCAGGAACAGGGGCCGGATGTTGTGCTGGGCCAGGTAAGAGCAGACCGATGCGTAATTTGCAAAATCGCCATTGTGTACTAGCGCTTCATGCAAGCCGACAAAGGGATGGGCGCCGCCAGGGTGCCACACTCGACCTTTTGTCGGGTATCGATGGTGACCAATCCAAATATGGGCCTTCATGTCCTCCAGGCCATAGACCCGAAAGACATCGTCGCCGAAGCCCACGAGTTTCAACACGAGCAAATCCTTGCCGTGCGACAGTACAAAGGCTCGTGTATCCCCCAGAGCTGCGTAGAACGATCGATTCAGTTCGTAGCTATTCTGGTAGACAAATTCGTCCTCAAGCTCCTCCGCACTCAGACCGGACAGCTGGCTGGTCTTTACGAATTCCGCCAATGCTCCGGATTTCGGCCGTGCGAAGTAGGCCACGACCTTGGGCGGCCTGGGTTCGAGCTCTCCGTGCAGTGGAAATTCATGTGTGTGGTCGATCTCGAATTTGGGAATGATGAACTGGCGCTCGACATCGGGCCTGGCCGCGAGATCGAGATAGGCGACCGCGATCAGGTAGTCCTCGCGCAGAATGGAGGAATCCACACCGAAGGCGGCCGGCTCGAGGCCGGCGAGCGCCGCGCCGCCGCCCTTGCCGTTGCCCCGGTTACGCATCTGCATCAGGGACTGAAGCAGATGCCGGCCTTCAATTTGCACACTACACGCAATCCCGATGACTCCACAGCCACCTTCCGCAGCGGCCTTGCGCGTGAACTCGCGAGGATCAATTGACCCGACTGTCTGCTTACGAGCACGGATGATCTGGCGTGCGATCGCGGTTCTGGTGTGTTCCATTATCGGATGTAGCGAAGAAGGTCCGTGCGCCCTCGCAGCTCGGCGACCTTGCGGAGACCCAGCTTTCGCAAGATATCTTCCAATTCAATCTTCATTGAGCCGTAGAGATTGCTAATACGCTCCGCTCCCCAGGACGGATCGATCAATAGCGATAGCTCCGGATCGGTGGTCGTGAGCCCGAACGGGCAGCCCCGACCGCGCTCACAGTTTCTGCATCGGGTGCAGCCCAGCGCGACAAGCTCGGCGGTTCCGAACACCGCTCCGTCGGCTCCCAATGCAATGGCCTTGGCCATATCGTGCGCGGTGCGGAGCCCGCCGCTGGCCAATACGACGATTTCGTCTCGCACCCCTTCTTCCTGCAGGTAGCGATGGACCTTCGGGATGGCGAATTCGACCGGCATGGCAATGTTCTTTTTAGCAATTTCCGGTGCCGCACCCGTCCCTCCATAAGACCCATCAATCTGCAAGATATTCGCTCCCGCGTAGTAGCTGCCAACCGCTACCATATCGATATCGGTGGGGGTGGAGACCTTTACAACTACCAGCGCCTCGGGATTTACGGTTTTGATCCAGTCCACGTGTTTGCGATGGTCCTCCACCGAATAAACGCTGTGGAACGGGAACGGAGAAAATAGGCTTACCCAGGGGGGCGATTCGCGCATGCGCGCCACGGGCAGCGTGGTCTTGTCGCCGAGCAGGTGACCCCCCAGTCCTGGTTTCGCACCTTGCGCGTACTTGAACTCAACGATTCGGGTGCGTTTGATGGTCTCTTCGCGCACTCCGAATAGCCCGGTCGCGATTTGCGTGATCACATGTCTTTGATACGGAATCAGCGAGTCTGGATAGCCGCCTTCTCCGGTCGAGGTAAAGGTGTTCCAGCGCTCGGCGGCCATGGCTCGAGCAAGCATAATCTGCTCGCTTACCGACCCGTAGGACATGCCAGCTCCATACCATGGAATCGGGATCTCGATGCGCGGCTCGGAGCTTCGACGGTTGAGCTGGAGAGTGGTGTCTATTTCCTCGGTCTCCGGCACCCAATCCCGCTGGGGAAGGACCTTGAGTTCGAGCGCGTCAAATCCGCCCCCGGAATCTCCTTTACGATATTCCAGGCCCGAGGGGTGGACCCCCTCCGATTGCATCCAGTTAGCCAGGATCAGATCCGACGTCCACCGGCGATCTCCCAGCGCGGGAGGAGGCTCATCTGCCCGTGGCCAGTATTGAAATCCTGAGCGCAGCCACTCTGTATGTTTGTGTGTTCTGCCAGCAAAAGGGTCCGAGCCAGGATTAACCATAGCCCTCAATCCCGGCGAAGGCCTCGCGCTCTAAATCCGCCTGGAACATCGCCCTCCCGATCTCGCCGCGCAGCCTTCGCACCTCGCGCAGACCCATGGCTCCCAGGATTTCGAGCATCTGGTCTCTCCACGAGCCCATTAGATTGATGAGCCTCTGAGCCGCCCACGTTGGATTTGTGAGTGGCAGCTCGATCTGTGCGGCCGCACGGTCGCGCAGCTCTCCCTGAAATTGAGCCTGTAATGCAATCAGGGCTGCTGTCTCAATCGCCACTGCATCGAGCCCAGCAATAATCGCTTTGGGAACATGCTCTGCAGCCGCGATCCCCCCGCTCCCGATCAGCGTGATTTGCTCCCTGATCCCCTGAGCAATCAAGCTCTCATGGGCGGCACGAATGGCATCCAGCGTAAATCCGCTAGCGGTCTGACCGTGATAGTCGGCCGTCAGGTGGAAGACGGCAACCCCGGCCTCCAACGGCTCGCTTAGGTCGGCATCTACTTCCAGACGGACCGCTATGATCGCACTTGGAAAAACTGACGAAAGTTGAGAATAGGCCGCCGCATCCCAACCATTGAGTTCGATCATTCTGAGAGATTGGCTTCCGGCAGGCAAGCGCTCAATATTGTCAGGATCGACCAGAGGGACCACTGATTCTGATGGCGATATCTGCTCGTCCCACCGCTGAACCGGCACGATAGCTAGCGTCTCCAAGGCGACGGCAGCCGCTGTGGTTGCCGCGTAGGCACGCGGCTCATCAATCGGCAGCCGATCGAAGAGCACCGGAATCGGAAGCTCGATCAGGGCCGGGGAGGATGCTGCGAGGTTTCCGCGCCCGTCGAACTCGTGCATCAGCGGTTTCCACCCGAGCTGAACTGAGGTTGAGATGTATTCACGGCCGTGAATGCCGTCACGTGTGGGGCGAACAATCTCCGACATATCCGTCCAGACTGCGTCCCAACCCGTGCCGCCAAATCCGCCTCCATATCCGGCGCCGTGCACGGGGATTCGACCGCTTGCCGCCTCATATAACAAGGTTTCGACCGCATCCGGGTCAATGTAAGAATCTCCAAGATCGAGTCGCTCCGGATTGGGCAGAATGTCAACGATATTGGGATGCTGCACCGTACAGCGTAGGCAACCCACACAATATTCTTCGCGGGCCCGAAAGGCTCCCAAAGGGGATGAGAACACCCCGTATACGCAGGGTCGGCTGAGCACGATGTCCAGATTTCCTCGGTACTGGATCATCTCGCGGGTCAGTAGCTTAGCGAGCTCGAGGCGATTGATCTTTACTTTGAAGCGGCTGGGATGGGCCGCGGCATTTGGAGCCGGGCGGCTCGGGACACTATAGCGAACGTACTTCATGCCGGCCTCGCGCAAACAAATTAGGCACGCAGGGCGTGCCTAATGGCAGTTTCCACACTGGTAGCCCTCCCGTATCTTCCGAGCCTCAAATGAGGACCCGACCACCGCCTAGGCACTTGTCCCGCCCGTCACCGGACGGTTTTAAGCCTTGGCCTATTTGGAGGGAGAGGGAAGCCTGTGGCTGGCTTCGGAGGCATCCGCTGATCTATCGATTTTCCCCCGACACTTTTCAGAGCCGGGGTTAGCCCCGCGGAGCGGCGAGGAACCTCCACCTCGTAGTCTCAGCTGATCAGCTGAGACCCATACGCTGATCTCCCGTTATTTAGTTGTTGGTGCTAGATGGGCGAGATTGTAGCAAATGGCCAGGAACCCGTCAAGCAAAGAGCTTCGTGTACAGACGGCTTGCGATTTCGGTGCCCAGTAGAAGCTCGCGACCGCTAATTTCCAGTCGAATAGGCCCCCTGAATGGCGCCTTGGTAACGACGTGAAAGGGTGTTCCTGGAGCCCGACCCTCGCCGGCCGGGCAATGGGCCACGCTTGATGAAATTCGAGTTGGTTTGCCTGGCATTCGGGTCTGCGTGGGAGCGATCAGTTTGCCATATCGCTCGGTGTCAGCAGCCGCATCTGAACGACCTTTCGGGTCCTGGGAGACACACTTGCACGCTCAGCGCGGTGCAGACCGGGAACCCAGATGATCTCCTCCCCGCAAGCTATCACAGGCCAGCGTTCCCGAGCTCGCCAGGGCACTTTTCGATTTACGAACAAATCGGAGAGCTTTATGGAACCCGACATACCGATCGGCGCCATGCGATCTCCCGGCCTCGGGGCACGCAGCGCTAGCTCACCCTCGATTCCTGAGGCGTCGAACCAAACCTCACCCGCATCCCCTGGAATCTCGCCTTTGGGCTCCTTTTCCGTACCCGTCAGGGTCCACCCCGCTTCCAGCTGTACTTGAAAGGGGACGCTCAAAGGTTGGGTCCCTTTCGATCTCATCTGGGGCACTCCATCGAGCGGGATCGAGGCGCCTGGCTTCTTGAGGTAAGCTTCGCCGTTCAGAGTGAGCAAGTCCAGGCCACCAAGGAGTGTCAGCCGCTTTCCCTCTCGTATAGTTTGCAGGGCGCGCTCGATCGTATCAAACCCCACATCCCGAATCGCTGGATCGAGCTGAAGGATGGCGCGGCGGAACGCCGCACGCTGCAGAGCCAAGGGCGCTTGAAGGAGCGCACCCACTTGAAGCGCAAGGACGCCTTCTCCTGCCGTTCTCACCCAATCATTCCAGTGCTCCTGCACAAGTTGATCGATTGCCTCCGCTTCGGCAGCCATCACCTTTGCGGTACGCAAGAGCACTTCGTGAATACGCGGGTTGTAGGTCCGCAGTTCGGGCAGCAGCTCGTTTCGCAGGCGATTGCGGAAGTAGCGAGAGTCCTGATTGGATAGATCATTGCGTGCCGCTATTCCGTGCTCGGCGCAATACGCCTCCGTTTCGTGACGCCAAATATCCAGCAGGGGCCGGACAAGAAATGTGCTCTCGGTTTTGGAGAGGCTGACCCACTCGCTGAGATCGGTCAGCGGAAGCATCCCGCGCAGGCCGGACGGGCCTGCCCCTCGGATCAGGTGCATAAGCACCGTTTCGGCCTGGTCATTCGCAGTATGGCCGACGGCGATCCGCTCGATCCCTTTCTTTCCTGCCACGCTGGCCAAGAAGCGGTACCGATGGAGACGAGCGGCCTCCTCCAGGGATTGTTTCCCCCGCTCCACCGGTCCCCGACCAAGCTCAAAAGGAAACCCATACGAAGCCGCAACCTGCTCCACAAATTCGGCCTCCTCCGCGCTCTCCGCTCTGAGTTGATGGTCGAAATGCGCCACAACGATCCGATAATTCAATCGGAATAGGCAATGCAGGAGACAGAGGCTGTCTGGACCGCCCGATACGCCAACAACAAGGCTCTGCGTAGGCTCCAACAGGGCCTCTTGATCGATATAATTTGCTACTCGCTCACTTAGATGCATTTAATCCGCCATTATACTTAACGCCTTAGCCTCGCTCCTCGGACTTGTAGCCGCAGTGGCGTCGCCGCCCGAATTAACCTAACATAAGCGCTAGGAAGGCACCCGCATGGTATAATGCCGCTCGCCCTCCAGACGGCCCCTTGGAGGTCTCCACCTGTGGCAATCAATCCTCTCAACTGGCTTCTCGGCCTCTTCTCCCTCGACATAGGCATCGATCTGGGAACGGCTAATACCCTGGTCCATGTTCGAGGCAAGGGTATTGTATTGAATGAACCCTCCTGGGTGGCCATCGAGAAACGGACAAAGCGACCACTCTATATAGGAGCCGAAGCCAAAGAAATGGTCGGTCGAACGCCCGCCAATGTCGTAGCGTTGCGACCGCTGCGTGACGGCGTCATTTCGGATTTCGACATCACGGAGGCGATGCTGGAGTACTTCATCGGCAAGGCGCATGAACAGAGCGTGGCGCCTGTCCCGCGACCGAGGGTAGTGATTGGAATTCCCAGCGGTGCGACAGAGGTTGAGAAGCGGGCTGTTTTCGACGCTACCATGGCCGCTGGCGCGCGTGAAACATACTTGATTGAGGAGCCTACCGCAGCTGCCCTTGGCGCCGACTTGCCCATCGGAGAGATCGGGGGCTCCATGATCGTTGACATCGGAGGAGGGACAACCGAGGTGGCGGTCTACTCGCTCGGTGGAATTGTGGTCTCTAGATCGTTGCGAGTGGCCGGCGATAAGATGGATCAGGAAATCATTACTTACATCCGCAACAAGTACAATCTGCTGATCGGCGAGCGCATGGCCGAGCGCGCGAAGCTTTCTCTTGGGTCGGCATTCCCGATCAAGGATGAGAAAACCTTGACGCTTCGGGGACGCAATCTGATCAGCGGATTGCCGGAAGCAGTCGAGGTCTCGTCTATTGAGATCCGAGAGGCACTCTCCGGATCGGTCAAGGTGATCATCGAGACCTTGCGCGATGCAGTTGACGAAACACCACCTGAGATCATCGCGGACCTGATGGAAGTTGGCGTCTGCCTCGCTGGGGGCGGTTCCCAGCTCAGCGGCCTCGATGAGCGAGTCAGTGATGAGCTGAACATGCGCGTTTGGGTTGCCGAGGATCCCATGACCTGTGTTGCCAGAGGAGCGGGTCTGATACTGGACAACCTGGATATCAACCGACAGTTCCTCGTCAGTACGGATCGAACCCCCGCCTGATCCGACCGGTACACTGCGATGCTGTCCCAATTCTCCTCCAAAGCTCTATTGGCGAGCGCCCTGGTGCTCCTGGCAGGCGCGGTCTTGATCCTAAACCTTGGCGGGTTTCTCGGGTCGGCTCAGGAAGTGATCCTCTCCCCGCTAGCAGCGGGGCAGGATTGGGTGTCTCAGCGGTACTTCACCATTCGAGATCTGATGACCTCGCCGCGTGACGTGGCTGCGCTTCAGGTCCAGATCAGCGAACTCGAAGCAGAAAACGCTCAGCTTCGGGACCAGATCATCGCACTCCAGGAGCAGGCGGCAGAGGCTGAGAGGTTAGGCGCGCTGCTTAATTACGCCCGCACTCGACCCGAGAGCCGCTATCTGTCAACGAACGTCATCGGGCTGGATCCAAGCCCTTTTATCCGTTCCATCAACATTGGGGCGGGTTCAGATCGAGGGGTCCTGCATGGAATGCCGGTTCTCACCGACGAAGGGCTCGTCGGGCGCGTCACCGAAGTCACGGCCGGCACCTCACGGGTGCAGTTGATCACGGATCCCGCCTCGGCGGTCAATGTGCAGCTCCAGGGATCTAGAGCGGACGGGCTGCTCGCAGCCCAACCTAACGGCGAGCTCTGGGTGGAGCTGATTGACCAGAACGCCAACGTTGAGCCAGGTGAGCTCGTTCTCACCTCGGGTCTCGGAGGGGCATTCCCGGCAGATATTCCGGTGGGCTATGTGGTCAGCGTGCGCCGGCGGGACTATGAACTCTTTCAGAGAGCGGTGATCCAGCCTACGGTCAACTTTGAAGAACTAGAGATAGTACTATTGGTGACGAATTTCCAACCGCTTGAGATCGCTCAGTGACCTACCTTATTGGGATCCCCACGATCGCGCTGCTGGCCATCTTGCAGACCAGTCTGGTCAGCCACCTACGGCTGCTCGAGGGACGTCCCGACCTGGTACTGCTGGCGGTAGTGGCCTGGGCGCTAACGGGCAGAGGTCAGGAAGCGATGATTTTGGGATTCGCGGGTGGTCTATTCCTGGATGCCTTCTCGGCGGTGCCTCTCGGCGTGAGTTCGGCCGCGCTGGTGATCGTAGCCGCCATCGCCTCCTACTCCGAAGGTCAATTTTGGGGAATCAATCCCATCATGCAATTGGCGGCAGTCCTGGTGGGCTCAGGGGTCTACTACTTGATCATCATTCTTACGCTGTTTGCCACCGGCCAGCCGCTTGATCTGCAGCTGGCACTCGGCCGCATCGTACTTCCTGGCGTGTTTGTGAATTTGCTATTGGCGCTCCCAACCGTGCAGCTGGCGGAAGGTCTGGAAAATTTGCTGCATCCACCTAGGGTTACGGCATGATCCAATCTTGGAGACTGCGCGTCACGATTGCTGCCATGGGCATCCTGTTGGCCATATTTATCGGCCGCCTGTTCAGCTTGCAGATTTTGCAAGGCGAACTCTATTCGACCCTGGCGGACGACAATCGTTTTGATCGGGTCAGTATCCCCGCTCCACGAGGGGTGGTCTACGACTCGAACGGCTCGCTATTGGTGAGGAATCTTCCCGCTTTCAATGTATATGTGACCCCGGCCCTGCTCCCGGATTCGGAAGCGGAGATCGATGCCATATTCCTGAAGCTATCTGAACTAACCGGCGTGCCGCTCGATCAGCCTGGGCCACCTGCAGCTCCTTGCGTGGCCGGTCGCGGAATCCAACAGCTCGTTGAGGAAGGGGCCACCAACCGACCCTTCGATGCGTGGCCTGTGGCATGTGATATTGACGAAACTACGGCGCGTGTGTTGAGGCAGCAGCAGATCGACATGCCGGGAGTCAGCGTCGAGGCCGTGCCCGTGCGCGAGTACCCTACAGGCAATCTGACCTCCGCCGTCATCGGATATCTTGGGCCCATTCCCGCCGCGCAAGTCGATTTCTGGGAAAGCCTGGGCTTTGTGGCTGACCGGGACAAGGTGGGATATGGCGGTGTCGAACTGAACTACCAGGACATTCTGGCCGGCCAAAACGGGCTCAAGCTTGTCGAAAAGGACGTGGCCGGTTCGCTGTTGGCCGAGGTTGGGGCGGGCAATCCAGCCGTCCCCGGCAACAACTTGAAACTGACCATCGACACGCGTCTGCAGGCAATTGCCGCCTCCGCCCTCGAAAGCCGGATGGAATTCATCAACCGGTCTGCTGGGGACGTTCAGACCACGATCGGAGCCGTCATCGCCATGAACCCACAGACCGGCGAGATCCTGGCGATGGTCTCCATTCCATCCTACGAGAACAATCGATTGACGCGTTTCATCCCAGAGTATTACTTTCGCCAGCTAACCGAGGACGCCAGCAAGCCGCTCGTCAACCATGCGATCTCTTCGTCCTTCCCGCCCGGATCCTCGTTCAAAATGGTGACTGCTGTGGGTGTGCTCAATGAGGGCGTCATCGATCCGAATCGAACCCTGTTTAATACCGGCAAGATCACCATTCAAAACGCCTATTTCCCGAACGATCCCGGGCAGGCCAAGGACTTCGTGTGCTGGAAAGCGGATGGGCACGGGTACGTGGACTTCGTTCACGCTATCGCATGGTCCTGTAATGTTTACTTCTACAAGGTTGGCGGAGGGTTTGAGAACGAAGTGCTCGACGGAGGCCTGGGCATCGAGGCTCTTGGCGTCTACGCGCGCGCCCTTGGCTACGGCTCTCCTCTCGGCATCGACCTTCCCGGAGAAGAGGATGGCCTGATACCCAACAAGGACTGGAAGCGTCTCAACCTCGGGGAGAACTGGTCTACCGGAGACACCTACAACTCCGTGGTCGGCCAGGGCTTTGTCGGCGCCACGCCGCTTCAGGTGCTGACCTCCATCTCGACCATCGCCAATGGTGGGCGCGTGATGTGGCCGCACGTGGTTCAGGAAGTTCTAGACGGCGAGGGGAACGTTCAGCATCGATATGAGCCATGCGTGCTGTGGGACATCGCAGATGGTGTGCTCATGGAAGATACAAGTGAAATCGCGGCCGGATGCGATAGCCTCGATCCTGAGCTGCGTGACCGCCTCATCGCAGGCTATTCCGTGTCACCTGACATCACTGTCGATCCCGGTGTTCTCGACTTGGCCCGGGAGGGGATGCGACTGGTCGTGGAAGACGAAGAGGGTACGGCAAACCCGTACGCGGTGCTCGATGGTATCTCATCCGGGGGAAAGACAGGCACCGGCGAGTTCTGCGACGAGACCGCCTTCAAGAGAAACCTTTGTGAACCCGGCAACTGGCCCTCGCACTCCTGGTATACGGCCTTTGCGCCCTACGAGAATCCCGAGATTGCAGTTGTGGCTTTCGTGTACTACGGTGAGGAAGGCGCAATTACCGCAGGACCCATTGTCAAGCAGGTGATGGAGGCCTACTTCGAATTGAAGGCCATCGACGCAGCCCGATAGTTTCTGCCAGAAATGACAATGGCAGGCCTCATGATTGAATGATCCACATACCTCCGCCCTACTGTTAGATAGCAAAGTCCTCTTTGATCCAAGGCGCATCCACCTACTGCCGGCCCAGTGACAGAGGGCAAACCCTTCACTAGACCGAAGGCAAGCTGCTAGCCCCCAATTCACCTCAGTGCTATACTCCGCGCCCGATTGCCCTATGA
>FXBF010000238.1_pt1 | contig 18075 bp, 21 predicted proteins | sample 5335321 | NCBI WGS metagenome assembly FXBF01 (sample SAMEA103928391, study PRJEB20085) | sediment metagenome | isolation source: sediment
TTCAGGCAGGTGTCGGCGGAATCGCCGCCGCCGTTGTAGAAGAAGTAGCCGATGTCATGGGCCGCGAACACCTCAATGAGGCGCTCGTATTCGCGCCGGTTCTGCTCCAGCCCCTTGAGCTTGTAACGGGCTGACCCAAAGGCGCCCGACGGCGTGTGGCGCAGGGCCCGTATCGCTGCTGCTGATTCCTTGCTGGTGTCGATCAGGTCCTCGGTCAGCGCTCCGATGATGCCGTTGCGGCCGGCATAGACCTTACCGATCTTGTTCTTGTGCTTACGCGCGGTTTCGATTATGCCGCAGGCAGAGGCGTTGATGACGGCGGTCACTCCGCCGGATTGGGCATAAAAGGCGTTTTTAGGTTTAGTTTTGGGTTTGGCCATGTGGCGGTGTCACTTTCTGGAAGTTTTTTAATATTTGAAATCGGTGGATGGCTCAGGTATTCGCACCCGCGTTGTTCGTGTCGGTTTCTGCTTTTTTCCGTTCGTGGTCGGATTGTACCTGCAGCAGCGTGACGACACACTCGGCCAGGTCATTATAAGCATCGCGTCCGGTCCCATACTGTTCGTGGCCCCTGTAATAGAACAGGCAACGATAGGCGTTTTCGCCAATCTTGAATATCACGAAATTCGCACCACGCTCTGACCAGAAGGCCGTCGGGCATAGGGTCAGGTCCTGGTCATGGGGATTCAGGCGCAGTTCACTATCGGCGAGCTCGACCTTGACTTCTTTTTTATAACGCTCGTTGACCGTTGAGCGTATGGTCCAGAGCTCGGTCTCCGTGAAATCCGGTATTGAATCTTCAGCCATCGGATGTCTGGTTTTGAACCGCTCCTTAAACTTTGTTTAATAAGCCAAATTTCGTTATCTGAAGCCGTTGTCGTAAAATCCCGTGGGGCAAAGGGCTAGATTATCCCAATTTTCTGCAGCGGTTCACCGGGAAAGATTAAATTGGGGAATAGGCGGTATTTATGACAGCAAGAAACCATTGACGCCGGGGTGGGCAAGAATGTAGTTTAACCAATCCTGCCCTAAAATCAGGGAAAATCCTACGTTTTCAAGCAACACAAGAACTTAAAGCGAGAAAAACCATGAGAATCGTGCTATTGGGAGCGCCGGGTTCCGGCAAGGGAACGCAAGCTAAGTTATTGGTTGATAAATACAAAATTCCGCAAATCTCCACGGGGGACTTGTTGCGTGCGGCGGTGGCAGCCAGGACCGAGCTCGGCAAGAAGGCCAAGGCCGTTATGGAGGCCGGGCAGTTGGTTTCCGATGACATCGTGCTTGGCATTATTCAAGAGCGTTTGGCCAAGCCGGATTCCAAGGGGGGGTTTATCCTCGATGGCTTCCCCCGCAATATTCCCCAGGCCCAGGCGCTGGATGCCATGTTGGCCCGTTTGGGGCAGCCCCTGCAACTGGCCCTGTTGGTCGATGTGGATGACGCCGTGTTGATGAAGCGCCTCACGGGACGCCGCAATTGTGGGTCGTGCGGCGCCATCTACAACATCTATTTCTCGCCGCCCCGGACGCCGGGCAAATGCGATCATTGCGGGGGGATATTGCAGCACCGTTCGGACGACAACGAAGAGACGGTGCGCAACCGGCTCAAGGTCTACCATGAACAGACCTCTCCCCTTGTTTCCTATTATAAGGCTCAAGGAAAGCTGCGCACCGTGCGCGGGGTCGGCGGCATCGGCGATATCTTTAGGAATATATGTACGGTGATTGAGTCGCAGATACGGCCGCTGGCAGCGGTCATGGGTCAGATCGGGGCCTCGCTCGCAGCCAAGTCAAAGGCAGCCAAGGCAAAGAAGGCGGCCGCCAAACCCGTTTCGGTGGTGAAGACCAAACCGAAAAAGGCGGCCAAGAAAAAAGCTAAGAAGAAGGCTGTTAAGAAGAAGGCGGTGAAGAAAGTCGCCAGAAAAACCAAAGCCAGGAAGCCGGTCAAAAAAACCAAGACAAAAAAGGGCAAAAAGGCCAAAAAAACCAAATAGGCTGGATTCGCGCCGCTGTGAAAGCAAAGGGCTCGGCAGAAGCGGGCCCTTTTCTTTTCCAGGAAGACAGACTAAAGGATGTAACACAGAGGGTTTTATAAGGAGTGTCCCGACGCATGACCCCTTTTGATACTGGACAAGGCCGTTTCCCCCGCATTCGCATGCGCCGGATGCGGAAATCGGATTTTTCCCGGCGACTGATGCGCGAATCGCATCTGCATGCCGATGATTTGATACAGCCCCTGTTTGTCATCGAGGGAAAGAACAGATCCGAACCCATTGCTTCCATGCCGGGCATCCAGCGTGTGACGATGGATCTGGTCCTCAAGCAGGCGGAAGAACTCCTGAGACTCGGGGTGCCCTCCGTCGCCCTGTTCCCGGTGGTCGAGCAAGAAAAAAAATCCGCCCTCGCCGAAGAGGCCTACAATCCTAAGGGACTTGTCCAGTGGGCCGTGCGCGAACTGAAAAAGCGTTTTCCCGAACTGGGGGTGATCACCGATGTCGCGTTGGACCCGTTTACCTCTCATGGTCAGGACGGTTTGGTGAATGACGTCGGTTATGTCATGAATGACGAGACGGTCGCGGTGCTGGTCAAGCAGGCCCTGTCTCACGCCGAGGCCGGTGCCGACATTGTGGCGCCTTCAGATATGATGGATGGACGGATCGGAGCGATACGCGAGGCCCTGGAGCAGGCCGGTCATATCCACACACGCATCCTCGCCTATGCGGCGAAGTACGCCTCAAATTTTTTCGGACCGTTTCGCGACGCAATAGGTTCGGCCGCCAATCTCGGTGAAGGCGATAAGTACACCTATCAGATGGACCCGGCCAACAGTGACGAGGCGTTGCGGGAAGTGGCGCTCGACCTTGAGGAAGGCGCGGATATGGTGATGATCAAGCCGGGCATGCCGTATCTCGACATCGTGCGCCGGGTGAAAGACCGGTTCGGCGCGCCGACATTTGTGTATCAGGTCAGTGGCGAATACGCCATGCTCGTAGCGGCGGCGCAGAACGGCTGGCTCGATGAACGCGCCGTGGTCATGGAATCCCTGCTTTCCATCAAGCGCGCCGGCGCCGACGCCATCCTGACCTATTTCGCCGAACGGGCAGCGGGATGGTTGAAACAAAGTAGCGAGTAGCTAGTAGCGAATAACGAGAAAATCAGATTGCTGATTATCCCTTCCTAGCTACTCGCTCCCGGCGCAATTGTCTGCGGCGGCGTGCCGGGATGGGTCGTATCGCCGTGGATTGGCTGGTCCCGGAATAACCCCCCATTCACAATTCAGTCCCTTGAAAAACCCATATTTTTTATGAGATTAGTGACAAACGGTATGTTGGTCTCGACAAACGGCAAATCAGCGGGTAGATTGCAACCTGAATTCGGGAATTACCGAAAAACAACAATAGATCAGGCTTACAGAGGCAAGTGGGCCTAGATGCTCGTTAATACGACCCTTTTGAGGGGGGATGATGGAGACCGAGAGACGGGAATGCCCCCGGATGCCGGTGGCGTTCGATGTGGTGCTGCGGTGCCAGGCAAGCACCGTCGTCTGTACCATTCGTGACATCAGTCTGAATGGCGCTTTTCTTGAAGCCCATCCCGAAGCGCTTCCTTACAATGGTGCGGTGGAAGTCGGGATGTGGGTGAATGCCGATGGTAAAATCAAAGACTACAATTTACCGGCCACCATCCGGCGTGTCACGGAAAAGGGGGCGGGTATAAGCTTCGGTGATATCGGACAGGAGGCCTACTTCAGCTTGGTGGACATCGTATACGCTGACCGGACGAGTTCGGATCCGCTTCGCTCCCGAACAGCGCTCTAGCCGAAGACAATTTCCTAAACGGTACCCTATTTTTTATCCTTGTGGTGAAAACCCATCGCCCGTTGTCTTCTCCAACGACAGCCGCGAACTAGCTTTGTGCGTGCAAATAAATCGTGGACAGCAAGGCAATCGCCGCTGTTTCGATCCGCAGAACCGCTGAACCAAGGTTCACAATCCTGCCTCCCAGTGCCGTGACTTGCGCGACTTCCTCCTCCGTAAACCCGCCTTCGGGGCCGACCATGACCGTCACTCCGGAGGCAAGGGCCGAGTGATGAGAGCTTGGGAAGCCCCCGCCGGTTGGGTGGGCCAGCCATACAATATGATTCGCCACCGCCGCTCGTGACGCCGCCTCCGCAGGCGTTAGGGCTTTGTGGATAACGGGAAGATGAAGCCTCCGGCTTTGTTTGCAGGCCTCAAGGCAGATGCGCCGCCAGCGTTTTTCCGCATTGACACTGGCTTTGACCACACTGCGTTCGCAAAGCAGCGGCGTGAAACTGGTTATGCCCACTTGTGTCGCCATATCCAGAAGTACCGCTTGGCGGTCGCCTTTGGGCAAGGCGCAGGCCAGGTGCACGGACGGATGCGGCGACGGTTCGGTGTGGCGCGCAGTCAGCCGCGCCTCCAGTTTTCGGCCGTGTCGGTTGATGGCGCTGAGTTCGGCGCGGGCAACGGCACCATTGCCGTCAAATAATTGCAGGAAGTCGCCGACATGGAGACGACGCGCGCCGGCGGCGTGACGCGCCTCGTCGCCGGCGAGGGTGACCGTTTCCCCAACGGCGGGCAGATCCCGGCAATAGAACAGCGGCTCGGACATAAGCGGATTTATGTAACTCGATGGCTGGTGCGGGTGTGATAGACATCGTAACGTACCAGCTTGCTGGAATAGGATACAGTGGGTTTGGGAGCGAGCGCCGGCGCGTGGTCGGGTCGCTTGACGACAACACGGTCGGTGGCACAACGTCGACTGATCTCAAGTAATTCCTGTGCGTCGGCGTCATCCCCAACGAGCATACGCAGCAGGCGAATTTCCTTTTTTACCGCGGCCGATTTTTTTCGTTTCGGCGGAAACATGGGATCGAGGTAAATAACATCCGGTTTGGGGCGAACATCAGGGAGCACCTCCCGCGCGTCGGCCGTGACGAGGTGTAATCTGTTGCCGCAAGCACGGGAGAGGGTTTCCTGTTGCTGCGCCCGGCGCAGGCCGTCCCGCAGCAGCGCCGCGACGGCGCCGTTGCGTTCAATCGCCGTGACCCGATAACCCATGCATGTTAGCAAAAATGCGTCATGGCCGAGGCCCGCGGTGGCATCCACCACCACACGGTTTTTGGCACCGATGGCGCGGGCGAACGGTTGACGGCGTGAGAGGTTCGGGCTGAAGGGCCGCACATCCAGATCGCCGAATTCAGCAAACACTGGACCCATGTGCATGTCCCGGCAATCACGCAGCTCCAGGCGTTTGGGTGTGTATACCAGCAACAGCTGGAATTCCTGCCCTGGTCCGGGTTCGGTCCACAGCAGCCCCAACTCACTTGCCAGGTTGGCTGCTGCTCGGCGTGCGGCAGGGTCATGTTCCGAGGCTGTGACCGCGACGCTGATTTTTCCACTGTTTGTGGAAGCAACTCGGAGGTCTGACAAGACGTTACTCATTGGAAGTTTCCGCATTTCGTAAGCATACCATGCGCCTTGGGCCGCTCGCGTTGAGCGGGCGTTTCCCTTGACACGGGTGTTCCTAGCTTGGATTGGATACAATCATTTTTTCAAAGAGACGTTGAGGCTGGATCATGTCTTGTTGTCATAGCCATGCTTGCGGGGCGGACCGGTTGTTTTCCCTGTTTGCGCGCCGGTACCGCAAACGCTATCAAAAAAAGGGATTGGAGCAATCGCAGAAGCATCTGGTAGATGGTTTGAAAAAGGCGGGCATAGCCGGTGCTTCGATCCTGGAGATCGGGAGCGGTGTCGGCTATCTGCATCAGTTGCTGCTGCAAGCCGGCGCCGCGCGCGCGGTGGGCATCGACCTTTCGGAGAAAATGCTCACCGAGGCGCGCATTCTCGCACAGGAAAACGGTCTTTCGGGTCGTGTTGAATACCGCCACGGCGATTTTGTCGAATTCGCCGGTACGTTTGCAGACGCCGAGGTGACCATCTTGGACAAGGTTGTCTGCTGCTACCCGGATGCCGAGGCGCTGGTCAAGCGCTCGCTTGCCAAGACACGCAGGGTGTATGCACTGACCTACCCGCGTGACCGTGTCTTTATCCGTTTCGGCATGGCCCTGCTCGCGTTTTTTCTATGGCTGATTCGCTCGCCGTTTCGCAGCTACGTGCATGATCCGGAAAAGATAGAATCTTGGATCCAGGCGGAAGGATTTAAGAAACACTACCAGAACCGGACGCCGGTCTGGCTCACCCAGGTCTATACCCACCCATAAAGGTATGAAGCGTGGTGCGGAAGAGCCGGTTCGAAGGGTTCACCGCCTTCCCGTTATTATAAGACCTGATCCTCATCTTGCTTCTTCGCTGGTTCGGCGTTTCAGGGCGCGGAAGAAAGCGCGAATCCGGTTAGCGTTTGCTCCAATGTCGCCGCCTCCACCAAATCGCGATGCGGAACGCACGTCAATCCGACTCCCGCCATCAACCTCCATGACCCGTACGACCACATCGTCCTTGAACCCAAACCAAAATGTGGTGTCCGCCGCCTCAATGCGCCCTTCGCCGCGATTGGATGCTAATAGTTCCCACCCCATCTCACGAACTACGTCAAGGGCGTGATCAAAGGCCTGCGTTACGGGCATGTGTAAGAAAACCGGCTCGATATCCGGATAGGCCTCTCGCTGCAGAGCGGCCAACGCTGGGCCACCGTATACATGTGATGCCGGCGCAAACCAAAAATCGGGGGGGTTCTCTGTGTCCGTAGTGATGTCCTGGATGGGTGGCAGCTTCTGCTTGGAATAGTTCCAGTACGCCGGTAACACAACCGTTGGTATAAGCACGATCAGTCCGAATAGGCCCAATAAAAAACCCCGCCTACCGCTTCGCGGCAGTGTTTTCAACGTACCCACCAGGCAGACCACAGCGGCAAGTGTTCCGCCGTATACGGTCCACCTCAGGATTTGTGATGCGAAGTCGTAATTCCACCAACCCACCCTGCTTCCTATCGGCGCCATGACAGCGATTGCCACCGTGGTAATCGCTAACCCAAAACCAACGACAGTCGGCTTGTAAAGGGGCCGCGTCTTTCCGCTGTTTTTCTGGACGGTCATCTCCTACGGTCTTTGCGGTCAGGTCTTGAGTCTTGAATTAATTTAAGTTTAGCGCATTATTCAAGATTCGAGATCTGGCCCCAACCAGCCTTAGAGTCTGTCAATGCTACTCGGCAATATCGACTACAAGGAATTCGATGTTTGCATGCTTGCAGGCCAGATAGAGGACGGCGAGGTGGGGAAGATTGCGCTGCTTCCGGGAACCGCTGCTGGATTTCAAGGCGTTAGGTTTTTTCCCCTGCTTTTTCTTTTTTGATCTCGCGATGCACTTCCGCCATGTCGAGCGCCTTGGTTTTATCGATGATTTCTTCCAATGCTGAAGCCGGCAGAGCACCGGGTTGGGAGAAGATGATGATTTTCTCGCGGAAGATCATCAACGTGGGAATCGAGCGGATCTGGAAATAGGAGGCCAGCGCCTGCTGTTCCTCGGTATTGATTTTGGCGAAGACGATATCCGGATATTTTTCCGAAAGCTGTTCATAAGCTGGCGCAAACGACCGACACGGCCCGCACCAAGGCGCCCAGAAATCCACCAGCACCATGTCGTTGCCGGTTATAACTTGCTCGAAATTTTCCTGTGTTACATTAACAGTAGCCATATGCTTTTCTGTTTCACCTTTAGAACGGCCATTTTATATTGATTTTTTGATCAGAGTATCATATCAGCTATCAGCGCATAAGGCGGTTCTCAGCTGATCGTTCTTCCAGGAATTTCTGGTTTGCTTTTGTTAGCCGCGGTTGTATACTGCGCGCGGAAAAAAATGACAGAGAAGAGATAACCGTTGCAGGGGCAACGGAAAGGAAAAATATATGAGTCCTCCGAGTTACTTGACCAATCTGTTTAGTCGTTCCCCGATTCGCCCGCTCCAGGAACACATGACGAAGGTCCATGCCTGCGTCTCCCAACTCAGGCCCTTGCTTTCCGCAGTTGTAACGGGCGACCAGAAGAAAGTTGCGACCATTCAGGAAGATATTACCCGGCTCGAACATGAAGCGGACGACCTGAAAAAAGAGCTGCGGCATCACCTGCCTACCGGTTTATTCATGCCCATCGATCGTCGTGATCTACTGGATGTCCTGTTGATGCAAGACAACATGGCCAACCAGACCAAAGATATTGCCGGCCTGGTGCTAGGACGGCGTATGACGCTTCCAAAAGAGATGCATCAACTATTTATTGAGTACGGCGACCGTAGTATCGATGCATCAACCCAAGCCCTGAAAATCATCAAGGAGCTTGATGAACTGGTAGAAACGGGTTTCCGTGGCATTGAAGTCGAGCGCGTGCAGGAGATGATCGGCGAGCTCAATACCATCGAAAGCGAAACCGACAAAATTCAGGTCAAGTTGCGAACTATCCTTTTCGGTTTGGAAGATAAATTACGACCCACAGATGTGATGTTCACCTACCAGCTTATCGTGTGGATCGGTCGGGTCGCTGATTATGCACAACGTGTCGGCAGCCGGCTTCAGCTTCTGCTCGCCCGGTAGGCCGTCATGGATCAAATATCGATATATATATTGCTGGCGGCAATATTCGGCCTGTTCATGGCATGGGGTATCGGCGCCAATGACGTAGCCAACGCCATGGCCACTTCTGTGGGTTCCCGGGCGCTGACTGTCTTCAAGGCTATTATTATCGCCGCTGTATTCGAGTTCCTGGGCGCTTACCTGGCTGGAGGCCAGGTTACATCAACCATCCGTAAAAGCATCGTGGATACCTCGGTGTTCAGCGCGACCCCGGAGTTGCTGATATACGGCATGCTGTCGGCATTGCTGGCATCGGGTGTGTGGTTGTTGATTGCCTCGCGCAACGGTTGGCCTGTGTCCACGACTCACACTATTGTCGGTTCCGTGGTGGGGTTTGCCGCCGTGGGCGTCGGTTTTGACGCTGTTCAGTGGGGAAAGGTCGGTAGCATTGTCATGAGTTGGATAGTATCGCCGGTGCTCGCGGGCGCGCTGTCCTTTGCCATTTTCACCAGTATACAAAGATTGATCCTTAATACGGAGTCGCCATTTAGCAATGCAAAAAAATATGGCCCGATCTATATCTTTGTGGTCAGCTTTGTCATCGCCATGCTGACCATGACCAAAGGACTGAAGCATATCGGTTTGGGCATTGGTAGTGGAGAGAGTGTGTTATTAGCATTAATTTTTTCAATCGCCGTGACAGTTGTAGGTGTCATGTTAATCGGTCGTATCAAGGTCGACCCAAAGGCTGAGATTGAATTCCATTTTGCCAGCGTGGAAAAGGTGTTTGCCGTATTGATGATATTTACCGCCTCCGCCATGGCCTTTGCCCACGGCTCAAACGATGTGGCCAATGCCGTAGGACCGGTGGCGGCCGTAGTGAGTATAGTAACAACCGGCGAAGTAATGCAAAAGTCTCCTCTTCCCGTCTGGGTCCTGCTGCTGGGCGGTGGAGGGATTGTGATTGGCCTGGCAAGCTTCGGTTATCGCGTGATGCGTACGGTAGGAAAACGAATCACGGAACTTACCCCCAGTCGCGGTTTTGCCGCTGAGCTGTCGGCCGCAAGTACGGTCGTTATGGCCTCGTTTACGGGATTACCGATCTCCACCACTCAGACGCTGGTCGGGGCGATCCTGGGTGTCGGTCTCGCGCGCGGGATTGCGGCGCTGAATTTGCGTGTAGTCGGCAACATTTTTATGTCGTGGATTATTACCTTGCCTGCCGGGGCCTTACTTTCCATTATGTTTTATTTTATGTTTAAGGGAATATTTGGTTAAGCAAAGGATGTATTGAGGAGTGGTCCAGGGATGGATCGATTACGGAGCCAAGGACGCAGGAGTGGTCCAGGGATGGACCGGTTACGGAGCTGAGGACGCAAAACAGCGGTATTTCGACCGCGGACCGGGCGGCATCCAGTCAAGGCGGATACAGCCCGGCGTATTTCCCATCACCTGTTCCCAGGTATAGATAGAAAGATCTCTTGCTTGAGGGCGCTCGCATACTGTCTGGGCAAGCGCTAGGCTTGGCATCCGTCGAATCGCTGTCCGCTCATCGATGATGGGGTTTTTGACCCGAATGCGTTTAGGTGCCGGCGTGAATATATAGTTAATATCCGTCATTTTGGGCATACCATAAACATGGCATTTTGGCTACCATAGTTGATTGACGCCCCAGACGCACTGAAACGCCGGATACATGTGGGGCCTTGTTTTCATTTGACGCGTTAACGGAGCAATATGCGAAAAAACACAGTAAGGCCGACGGATATCAAACTCCATCAAAAGTCACGCTTGCTCGAAGTTACGTTTGATGACGGCAGTCATTTTAAATTTCCTTGTGAGTATCTGCGTGTGTACTCGCCTTCGGCGGAGGTGCGCGGTCACGGGCCCGGCCAGGAAGTGCTTCAGGTCGGCAAGGAGAATGTGAATATCACCCAAATCGAGCCGGTGGGCTCCTATGCAGTGTGTCTGTATTTTGACGATGAGCATAACACCGGCATCTATTCCTGGGACTGGTTGCATCATCTGGGCGTGGAGCAGGATCAGCTCTGGAAACAGTACCTGGAGCGGTTGGAGAAAGCCGGCCACAAGCGTAAACCCATACCTGTCGAGTAATCTGAACCATGCCACAAGCCCGCAAGGACCAGGGCGGTCCCGCTCACTTCGGTTTTCGCGAGGTACCTGAATCCGCGAAGCGCGGCCTAGTGGCGGATGTGTTCCATTCGGTGGCGGGCAAATACGACCTGATGAATGATTTGATGTCATTCGGCATCCATCGCCTGTGGAAGCAATTCACGCTGGCGCAAAGCGGTGTTCGTGCGGGGGGCCGGGTGCTGGACGTCGCCGGCGGATCCGGGGACATGGCGGCAAGGTTCGCACGGCGGGTCGGGCCGACGGGATGGGTGATATTGAGCGATATCAACGATTCCATGCTCGAGGTGGGACGCGCACGCCTTGCGGACCGCGGTATTGCAGGCAATGTCGAATTCGTGCGTGCGGATGCCGAGGATCTGCCGTTTTCGGAAGATCAGTTCGATTGCGTATGTATCGCCTTCGGACTGCGCAACGTCACGCATATTGATCGTGCGATCAGATCAATTTACCGTGTACTTAAACCTGGGGGCCGGGTCTTGGTGCTCGAGTTCTCAAAGCCAGTATTGCCCGGTCTGAGCAGGGTATACGACGCTTATTCGTTCAGGGTTCTGCCGTTGCTTGGAAAGATCGTCGCCGACGATGAGGCGAGTTATCGTTATCTTGCCGAATCCATTCGTCGGCATCCCGACCAGGAAACTCTGAAAGACATGATGGCACAGGCCGGGTTCGAACGCGTCCATTATTTTAATCTCAGCGGCGGGATTGTCGCCTTGCATAAAGGATATAAATTCTAAGTAACAAGTGGCAAGTAACAGGTAGCAAGTAAAACCGCTGCCTTCCATCCCTATACTTGCTACTTGCCACTTGTTACTCGGGATCAAGGATATGACTACGTCGTCAGTCGTTATCACTGTGATGAAAGAGTTTGTCAACCACCTACTGCACCTCGACCCCGATACCCTTCGACATTTGGGTGACTTGGATGGAAAGGTGATCTGCCTGCGTCTTACAGGACAGGATGGCGGCGATCCGTTTGAATTTTACGTTTTGCCTTCAGAGGGCGGTTTGGCGCTGCTTGCCGGGTATGATGGCATGCCGGATGTGACGATCAGCGGCAATATTCCGGTGTTTGCCAGGATGGTTTTCGGCGATGCCGTACCCGCTGCATCCAGTGAGATCCAGATCAGCGGGGATATCGAGCTTGGCCAGCGCTTTCAGCGAATCTTTAAAGAAATGGATATCGATTGGGAGGAAAAGGTATCCCATGTGACCGGCGATGTTGCGGCGCACAGGCTGGGGAACGCCGTGCGTGATCTGCGCGATTGGGGTAAGCAAGCCGTGCATACCGTCACCCAAGACCTCACGGAATATCTTCAGCATGAAAGCCAAGTACTCGCGAGACGTGAACAGGTGGAGGCGTTTCTGAATGCCGTCGATGTGTTGCGCGCCGACACCGACCGTTTGGAGAAGCGCCTTCAGCGTCTGAAGGGGATAGCCTGATGTCACGAATTTACCAGATACGCCGGCTTTTGCACATCGTCCACATCTTCGTTAAGCACGACCTTGACGAGTTTGTCAGCGCCGTTCGCCTGTTCCGTCCTTATCGACTGATGCTGCGTCTTATGCCGTGGCGCTGGGCGTCTCGTTCGCTTCCTCCCCGCGGGGCACGCCTGCGCCTGGCCCTGGAGGAACTTGGGCCGATCTTTGTGAAATTTGGCCAGATTCTGTCCACGCGCCCGGACCTGCTCCCCGAAGACCTCGCCGAGGAACTGAGCAAACTGCAGGACCGGGTACCGCCGTTTCCCGGTGATCAGGCAGTCGCCATCATCGAAGAGGCCTTCGGCGCCAAGCTGGAGACCTATTTCAGTGAATTCGATCGTAAGTCGCTCGCCTCTGCCTCGGTGGCGCAGGTGCATATCGCCAAGCTGCATGATGGAACCAACGTGGTGGTTAAGGTGCTGCGTCCCGGTATAGAGACAGTCATCGAACGCGATCTAGGCTTGATATATACCCTTGCCCGGCTGGCGATGCGCTATTGGCCCTACGGCAGGCGACTGCGGCCGGTGGAAGTGGTGGATGAGTTCAGTAAAACGATCCACGGTGAACTGGACCTGCGACGGGAGGCGGCGAATGCCAGCCAATTACGCGCCAACTTCGCAGGTTCGGAACTGCTGTATGTCCCCAAGATATACTGGGACCTGACCCGCCGCACCGTGATGGTGATGGAGCGCGTGCACGGCATCCCCATCAGCAACGTAGAGGCCTTAAAGGAAGCGGGCGTGGACATGCGACGGCTTGCCGACAACGGCGTGGAGATCTTTTTTACCCAGGCGTTTCGTGACGGCTTTTTTCATGCCGACATGCATCCAGGAAACATCTTCGTATCGCCAGAGGGTCAGTACCGTGCGGTGGATTTCGGTATCATGGGATCGCTTGGTGAGGAGGACAAGCGTTATCTCGCCGAGAATTTTCTGGCCTTTTTCAACCGGGATTACCGCGCGGTCTCCGAGGCCCATCTCCGCGCCGGTTGGGTGCCGCCGGGAACCCGCGTGGATGAATTCGAGTCCGCGATTCGGGCCGTGTGCGAGCCGATTTTCGCCAAGCCCCTAAAGGACATATCTTTCGGCGGGTTGCTGCTGCAGCTGTTTCAGACGGCGCGACGCTTCAATATGGAAATTCAGCCGCAGTTGGTGCTGTTGCAAAAAACCCTGTTCAACATAGAGGGTTTGGGACGGAGGTTGTACCCGGATCTCGACCTGTGGGTGACGGCCAAACCATTTCTGGAAAAGTGGACCCACGAGCACATGGGGCCGCTGGCCTTGTTGCGGACACTGCGTAAGGAGTTGCCGAAATGGTGGCAGTGGTTTCCCGAGCTGCCGGGCATGGTGCATGATACGCTGCAAAAGGCCCAGAATAGTGAACTTACGCTCGAATGGAAATCTAAGGAGTTTGAGCGCATCCGTAAACAGATCCGGCGGAATCACCGGCGGTTGTATTTCACTGTCACCGGAAGCGGATTGGTGATTTCAGCAGCGGTGGTTCTGGGAATGGATCGTTTTGCTTCATCCGGCGAGGCCGTCATCCCGTGGCTGGGGTGGTTGTTGGGCGCGTTGGGTTTATTTCTGTTGATACGCGCCTGGCCGGGCGACGGCCTGTGACCTATCTGCGACTATCGGGCAGGGATAAACTTGTCATTGTGCTATAATTTTGAATTAGGTTGGTTTGAACGGATAAAAATCGTGCACCGAACCGCCATCACAGCCGCACTGCTTACCTTGATCATCCCGTTTGCCCAGGCGGAGGCGGGCAGGTATTCCTGGTTTAATGATCCCCTCTCCGATGATCTTGCCTTCAATAGTGGCGGCCTGCCGCGGCCCGGTGGCGGTATTCCACCGACATTCGACGTCAATGCCTATGCGACACCGAGCTTTGGCTCCCGGGTAGGTGAAGGCATGGGTTACCGAAACCTTGGGGAAGAGCCGCGCGAGGTAAGCGACGTGGTGCGTCTCTATGGCAAGATATCGCCCGGCCCCGCTTACCGATATCCACCTCTGGGTGATGAGACCGACGTTCGCCTGAATGCCTTCGGGGCGAAATGGCTGCACCGGCTGAATGCGATCCACAGTTTTGCAGTATCGGCCGGTTACAGTGAAACCGCATCGTCAACCCGCCTTTCACCGGATACTTTCGATACCCGTGCAGCGTTTTCCTGGACCAGCAAGTGGGCGGGCGGGTATCGTCCGGGGGTAACCGGCAGCATCTTTGTCGGGGATGAGACCGCAAAAGATGAGGCCTACCGGTATCTCGGACGCAAATACTACGGCTTTGCCATCGGCGGTGAGTTGACCCTGTTCCGGGAGCACACTCCCTATATTTCCTATCGGCTGCAACGCAGCCAGTATGAAACAGCGGTGGACCCCTTGTATTCTCCATATCGCAGCGATGACCGTTCATTGGTTGCGGCGGGATGGAGATGGCAGGTACAGCGGAACTGGAGCCTGCAGGCCGAGGCCAGTTACGGTTTGGGCGGGGCCGGTCTGGATCTGCAGAACTATGAGCGCAGCCGACTCTTTTTCGGTACACGCTTTGATTTCAAATAAGAATCATCATTCGTGAGTCGTTACGTCTTACGCTTTACGATTCACGGTTCATGAAGTCCCTCCCCAATCCAGGCGTTTAGTGAAATTGGCCGTTTGTACGCGTTCCTCATAACCGAGTGAGGGATAAAATCCGCGTTTATAGGATTCGCGCTCGCGGCTGTTCATCACGCTGATGCGGAAGCACTTGCGCTTGACGGCTTCAGCCTCGATGATTGCCATCAATGCCTTGCCCACGCCCTTTCCGCGCGCCGACCCTCGCACAAAAAGCTCGCTGATCAGCATCTCACGTCCCGCGAACAACAGGTAGGTCACAATCTCTCCGTGGATGTATCCGACGACCTTGTTTCCGAGTTCCGCCACCAGCAACAGGGCGTTTTCCTCCGTTGTGAGCGAAGTCAGGCGTTGACGCACGGTGCTGCCGTCAGCCTTGAAGGCCGGGTTCCATCCCAATTCGCGGTGCAACTGCATGATTGCATCTATGTCGCTTGTGCGCAGGGGCCGGATTTTAATCTTGGTTTTTTTCCGTTGCCGCATCGTGACGTCAAACCCCGCTCGCCCGGACGGTTTGTATGTGTACGGACGGCCGCTGGAGCGCGGCCTCGACCTGATTGCGCTTTTCCCCTCCCGCAAGAAGACCGATCAATTCCAGCGCAAAATCCATGGCGGTGCCCGGCCCGCGTGAGGTGATGACCTTGCCGTCGGCAATCACTTCAAGCTCTTCCACGTGCACGTGCGGAAAGGCTGTGACGTCCAGCGTGCCGGGATAGGCGGTCGCGCGTTTGCCCTCCAGGATGCCGGCCGTGGCCAGGACTTTCGGCGCGGCGCAGATGGCCGCCGTGTATTTATTTTCCGAAGACATCTTTTTAAGGAGCGTGATGATGCGCGGGTCCTTTTCCAGGTTTGTGGCGCCGGGCTGCCCGCCGGGCAGCACGATCATTTCGTAGTCGCGCTTTATCGCCTCATCTAAATCCATGTCTGGCAGAAGCCGGGTGCCGCGGCTGCCTTTTACCGGACCGGGCGCAAGCCCCGCGGTGACGACTTCGATCTGCGCGCGTCGCAACAGGTCGATGATGGTGACGGCCTCGAGCTCCTCACAACCATCGGCTAGCGGAATGAGTACGGTTGCCATGTTGCGTTTACCGGTTTTCGTGAGGTTTGCGTTTTCTTTGGAAGAGATATTTTTGCCAGCATAACCGACAGCGGGACCAGTTGGATATTCTTGTCGGGAAGTGTAGGCAACCATCGTTCAAGCACCTCCAGTGTTTCCGCATAGGGGTGGCCGATGGCCAGCGCGCTTCCCTTTCGACGGGCGATCGAGACAAGTTCTTCCAGCCGTTGTTCGATCGCATCGGGAGTGCGCTCGTTATCCAAGAAAACATTCCGTGCCAGCGCGGGTACGCCGTACTCGGAGGCCGTTCGCGCCGCCTGACTGTCCGGGCTGGTGAGTGAATCGATAAAAAATAAATTGCCGCGCCGAGAGATCGCCTGCATAAGAAACCGCATGGCGCGCGGTTGTTGGGTCAACAGGCTGCCCATATGGTTGTTCACACCTACGGCGTGCGGCACCGTCTCGAGGTCATATTCAAGAGTTATCTCGAGCTCACGTTTCGGCATGGCGGAATCCAGGACGCCGGGGCCGGGCTCGACCTGATCGAGCGACTCCATCGGCAGATGGAGCAGCACTTCCTTGTTGCGCGCATACGCTTCCTGGGCCAGATGCCGTGAATGGGCGGTATGCGGAAGGATGGCGCCGGCGACGGGACCGGGAAGCCGGATGGCGCGCCTTCCCTCGCGCAGGCTGTTGCCGAGATCATCAATGATGATGGCGATATAGGCGGTCTTCGGCGTTTCCTGGGGCGGTGGTTCTTCCGCACACGCTGCTGCGGCTGTCAGCAGCAAACTGAGGATAAGGCTGGCGCGAACAGGCGCCGGTATCCGTCGCTTGCAATCTTCGCTTTCCCGTACCACTAGCCGCCCTGGGTTTTGAAAATACTGATTCCTTTGAGCAGATTCAGCGCCTCGTGCAACTGGTAATCCTCGTCGGGCGGCGCGTGTTTCCCAGCCTCTTTTGTTTTTTTGCCGCCCCTTTTCTTTGCCCCTTTTGAATTTTTGGCGTTACCATTTTCCAGATGCCGTGCAAGGTCGGCCTCTTTCAGTCGGTCCCCTTTATCGCTCCGGGTAAGTTTGGCTTCTTCAGCGATAATGTCCGGCTCGATACCGGCGGCCTGAATCGAGCGGCCGCTGGGCGTGTAATACCGCGCCGTCGTGAGCTTGAGCGCGGAGCCGTTGCCTACCGGCACAATGGTTTGCACCGAGCCTTTACCGAAGGTTTTGGTGCCAATGATCACGGCGCGTTTGTGGTCTTGTAAGGCGCCGGCCACGATTTCAGATGCCGAAGCCGAACCGCCGTTTACCAGCACTACGATGGGGGCGCCGTCGAGGAGATCCCCGGGCGTGGCCGAGAACTTCAGCTTCGAGTCCGCCACCCGGCCTTCGGTATACACGATGAGCCCCTTGCTCAGAAAGGCGTCGCTTACGGCAACCGCCGCGTTGAGAACACCGCCAGGATTGTTGCGCAAATCGAGCACCAGCCCTTTCAGTTTGCCTTTATTTTTCGCCCCCAATTTCTTCAAAGCAATGATTAGATTTTTGTTTGTGCCTGACTGGAACTGGATGATGCGCAGATAGCCGTAGCCGGGTTCAAGCAAGCGGTGTTTTACGCTCCGGATCTTGATGACCGCGCGAGTGATGGTGAATTTAAGCGGTTTGGTATTGCCTTCACGTACGACGGTCAACATGATATCGCTGCCCGGTTTGCCGCGCATGACTCTGACGGCCTCGGTCAGGGTCATGCCCTTAACCGCCTTTTCATCCAAACGTATGATGAGATCCCTGGTCTTCAGCCCCGCGCGCGAGGCGGGCGTGTCTTCAATGGGGGCCACCACTTTGATAAAGCCGTTTTCCATGGTGACTTCGATCCCCAGACCGCCGAATCGGCCTTCGGTTTCGATTCGAACGTCCCTAAAGCTCTCCGGGTCGAGGTAAGTGGAATGGGGATCCAGGCCCGAGAGCATGCCTTGGATTGCGTCCTTTAATAGTTTGGTGTCCTCAACCGACTCCACATAATCGGATTTAATGCGGCTGAAGACCTCGGTGAACGTCCTCAGCTCGTCCAGTGGCAATGGCGAGAGCGCCTCCCCGGTTTCTTTGCGTTCGGCGAGGACCGTCATATCAAGCGTTATGCCGGCCCCAACTAACACGCCCAGGACCAGGACCAGAATATAACGTGTAGTAGCTTTCATTAATTAACTCCGTTGATTCACATCGACACCGAACGCA
>FXBF010000239.1_pt1 | contig 18054 bp, 17 predicted proteins | sample 5335321 | NCBI WGS metagenome assembly FXBF01 (sample SAMEA103928391, study PRJEB20085) | sediment metagenome | isolation source: sediment
TTTTCAATAACTTATACAAACTACTGAAATAAGTACTTTAAAATATTCACAAAAAAAATGACACTTTTATGAAATTTTTTTTTCACTACATCTAGTGGCATTAAGTGAAATACAAAACGTGCTTTTTGACACCCAAATCGCGTCTCATTTCGCCGCAACTTACCCCTTGAAATGGCGATCCACGCCCTTATTTTACCTCGCAACAAAGCATTTTCTCAGGGTCTTTTCAGGGCCTTACATGCAGAAGATACGCTTGTATTTTAGGAGTTAAATATGAACATACGTAGATACGAACCCTGGTCAATTTTCGACCTCATGCAACGCGAACTGTCGCCTTATTCAGGCCGTCGAACAGCACTGAATGACGAAAACAACACGGTAGCCGACTGGGTACCTGCCGTTGATATCGTTGAGGAAAAGGACAAATTTGTCCTTACGGCCGACGTACCCGGCGTCGATCCTGCTGACATTGAAGTCAGCATGGACGCGGGCGTCCTGAGCGTGTCCGGTGAACGGCATGGTGAGACCAGCGATGAGACTGACGGGCTCAAGAGAGTGGAAAGAATCAGCGGCAAGTTTTACCGCCGGTTCACACTCCCGGAAACTGCTGACGCCGAAAGCATCGCTGCGAAGTGCAGCAACGGCATACTCAAGGTCACGATACCGAAGCAACCCGAGATCCAGGCGAGACGTATCACCGTCGAAGCCGCCTGATCGGCCCGAGTTGCAACCGAATTGTGCAACCGAAAACTGCGAGCACCTGCCACCGTGGCGCATCGAGTAGGAATGCGCCACGGAGGTATAAGGATTCCGCCGGAACTTTTGGGCAACTCTCGTTGTCCTCCGTTATAGCGGATATCATGCAAGTTCACCGGCGATTCAGCCGTCGAACATTAGTATCGGTCCTTGCATGCATTGATCGATTGAGGAATCCTGACCCATGAGTACGAAAATCAGACTTCTTTGGGCCGCCACCCTCTTGTCTTTTGTGGCCATCGGCTCCGCGGCCTTGCCTGAGCAGGTTGGCGGCCAGCCTGTGTCGAGCCTCGCCCCGCTGGTGAAGAAGGTCTCGCCTGCCGTCGTCAATATCCGTGTCAGCCAAACAGTTGCGACACGATCTCCATTCGGTGACGAAACGTTTCGTCGGTTTTTCGGCATTCCGGACGAACGCGAGGTTGCCAGTGCCGGCTCCGGCGTCATCGTTGATGCCGAGAATGGCTACATACTCACGAATCACCACGTCGTCGCAAACGCCGACAAGATTATGATTTCCCTTATCAATGGAGATACTCTCGATGCCGAGGTGATTGGATCCGATGCCGCGACCGATATCGCCGTCATCAAAGTGGAACCTGGAAATCTCGTGGAGTTGCCGATCGGCGAATCCGATGACGTCGAAGTCGGAGACTTTGTTATCGCCATCGGCAATCCGTTTGGGCTCGGCCATACCGTGACTTCCGGTATCGTCAGCGCACTTGGCAGAACGGGAATCAGCCGCAACGGCTATGAAGACTTTATCCAGACCGATGCCTCGATCAACCCGGGCAATTCGGGTGGCGCTCTCGTCAATATGAACGGTGAGCTCGTCGGCATCAACTCAGCGATCATCAGCCGCACAGGCGGCAATGTCGGCATCGGATTTGCGGTGCCGTCAGAAATTGCCCGCTCGATTATGCGCCAGATCCTCGACTTCGGCGAGGTTCGCCGCGGCTTGTTGGGTGTAACCATCACCACGATCGACGAAGATGGCGCCAAAGCACTTGGTGCCGAAGTCGATAGCGGGGCGTTGGTATCGAATATCGAACCCGGTTCGGCGGCCGAGCAAGCAGGCTTATTGGTCGATGACATCATCGTTCAGGTAGACGAAAAGAAGATCGATAACAGTCTCGAGTTGCGTAATGCGATCGGTCTCAAGGGATCTGGCGAACAGGTAAGCATCGAGTTCGTCCGGGGCGGCAAGTCCCGCAAAGTGACCGCGACACTCGGTCAGCAGTCCGTATCACGCAGTGGAGGAGCTGAAATTCATCCGGGTCTCGCTGGGGCACAGTTTGCGACGAGTTCGACCAGCAGCATATCCGGCGTCGATGTCACGGAAGTCGAACCCGGAAGCCCTGCAGCCCAGCGTGGCCTGCGATCGGGCGACACGATCATTGCTGTCAACCGCCAGCCAATCGGCGATCTGCGTGAGTTGAGAGCCGTCGCCGAGGGCAATCGCATCCTGTTCCTGCTCGTGCAACGTGGCGACCGGCAGTTAATGCTGCAGATCCGCTAGAATCAAATATTGGGGTCGGACTCCGAGAAGTCCGTCCCCTACCTCATGTTTCTTCAGCGAGCGTCTCAGCCCGCTCGTAAAAACAGCGCAAGTCGCCCTCGCATTGCACCAGCAATTCACGAAATTCGGCAAGCCTACCCTGATACAGCGACAACGGAATCAGGGTCGCATTGTTGAGTGGAGTTCGGAGCCACCCTGGCGAACTGCGCCCGGTTCGATCAACCTCCCGGCCTGCCGCCTCTCTCAACTCAACCAGGATCGCCCGCTTGCGTTCTCGCTTTTGAACTTCGTCAGCCTGGCTCTCGTACAGCTTCGTCAGGTCGGCCCTTGCGGCCTGAACATGCTGCATTAGCTGTTGCTTGAACTCACGGCTGCTCCTGTACTCTTGCAATCGATTTGACTCTCCGCGGCTCGTCAACCAGCGCTCGATGCCGATTTCCTCAACCGCAGTGGCAAAGGACTCATTGAATTCGGAATTGTTTTTCACGTAGAGCTGTTGATGGGCGAGTTCATGAAAGAGTACTGCTACAAGATCAAGATCGCTCCAGCGCATCATGGTATTGAGCACCGGGTCCGAAAAACGGCCGAGCGTGGAATATGCGCTGACCCCGCTTACGATGACATCGAACTCGTCTAGCTTTAGCTTCTCCGCCTGACGCTCCGCGTCCTCTTTCGAGAAGTACCCACGATAACTGACGCATCCGGCAACCGGATAGCACCAGGTCTTCGGTTGCAGCGAAAATTCCGGCGCGGCAAAAACATTCCAGACCACAAAGTCACGCTCGAGATCTGCGTAGGTTCGATAACTGTCATTGTCGGGAAGATGAAGTTCGTTTATCGAAAACTCGCGTGCTTCTTTCACGAGGACAAGCCGCTCTTTAAGCGCGTCGCTTGATTCCGCATCCTGAATGACTTCATCGACTGGCCGGCGCTTTTTCATGACATCCATATGGCCACGCGCGGCTTGTGTGTAATAGCAAGCTTCCGTCTGCAGAATGAGCAGCAGAGACAAGAGCCCGATCATCGCACGCGGAATTTCGTGCCATGATCGTCTTGAAATCTTGTTAGCTATGATCATCGGCATCAATTCGGACTACCGTGTACTCCCCAAAACGCTAGAATCGGCAAATGGAAGTTTACCTTGTTGGCGGTGCTGTTCGGGATGAGCTGCTTGGATTGCCTGTCAAAGAGCGGGACTGGTGCGTCGTGGGCGCAACTTCTGATGAGCTTTTTTCCAAAGGCTACCGTCAGGTCGGCAGGGACTTTCCGGTTTTCCTGCATCCTGAGACTAACGAAGAATATGCGCTTGCAAGAACCGAGCGAAAAACGGGCCTCGGTTATCACGGCGTCGAGTTTCAAACATCGCCTGATGTAACGCTGGAGGAAGATCTTTGTCGTCGTGATCTGACGATCAATGCCATGGCAATGGATGCCGATGGCAAGCTCATCGATCCGTTCGACGGCAAATCCGACCTGGAGCACCGGGTGCTGCGTCACGTATCGGACGCTTTCACTGAGGACCCGGTCCGAATTCTGCGTGCTGCGAGGTTCAAGGCTCGTTTTTCCGAGCTTGGATTCGAGTTGGCTGGTGAAACGCTGGCTTTAATGAAAGAAATGGTCTCTTCCGGTGAGGCAGACGCGCTGCAGCCGGACCGCGTATGGCAGGAAACAGAGGCGGCACTTTCCGGGCCGAATCCACAGCTTTATTTTCAGGTACTGCGCGACTGCGGCGCACTGGCCGTCGTCTTTCCGGAGATTGATGCGTTGTTTGGCGTACCACAGGCGCCGAAATGGCACCCCGAAATCGATTGTGGCCTGCATACGCTGATGGTACTCGAGCAATCCGCGAGGCTCAGCGAAGATCTCAATGTCAGGTTTGCGGCTTTGGTGCATGATCTCGGCAAAGCCAGCACCCGGCAATCAGATCTGCCCAAACACCCCGGGCACGAACGCCGTAGCGTCAATCTGGTGTATAGCATGTCTGAACGGCTGCCTGTTCCACGGGCCTGCCGCGAGCTGGGCGCCCTTGTTGCCGAATTCCACGCTCACTGCCACCGTGCGTTCGAACTCAAACCATCGACAATTCTGAAAGTGCTGCAGAAACTCGATGCATTCAGGCGACCTGAACGATTTAATAAGTTCTTGCTCGCCTGCGAAGCAGATGCACGTGGCCGCACCGGCTTCGAAGACAGAGATTATCCGCAAGCCGGGTATTTTGAGCGTGCCTGGAAAGAAGCCAGCCAGATCACGGCAGATCAGGTGGCCGGCACGGATTTAAGTGGGGCAGAGATTGGCGCCGAGATCGACAAGATGCGCCTGAAGGCGATCAAGAAGATAAGAGCCGAGATTTCGAATCAAGTTCCGTAATGGAACCATCAGGTTCCGTAAAAGAACCAGAAAAAGGAAAAGACCATCGTACCACCGAAGTTTTCGGAGTCGTCGTAGCCAACGCGCAATTCGATGTCACTTGCGTCGCTGGCCGGAAAGAGAAAACCAACGCTGTAGGAATCGACACGGCCACCGTCAATCGCTGTTTGCCTGCTGCCGACTTCCAGGCTGAGCATCTTAAGGCCAAACTTGATATCCAAGCCCGCATCTAGCCTGTGGTCCAGTAGGCTTCTAGCGAGACTGAGCCTCGATGCCGAGAGAAAATTCAGGTCGGAGATATTCTGCAATCGCGTCAGATCGACAGAGTAATCGTAACTCATGCCGCGGACAAACAGGCCGACGCGTTCGCCGGCATTGGCTCGAAAATTCAATCCGTATCCATCCGCCTCGAACTCGACCTGGCGTCGCTGTAACAGAGGCTCGAGATTGAACAAGAAATCGAAGTTGCGTCTTTCATAGTCCACCGCAAGCACCACCGCCTTTGTACGAACGTAAAGTGAGCCGCGGATATCGAAGGAATCGAGGATATTGTTGTCGCCCCAGTAGGCCGTACCAACACGGACGCCGACCGGACCAAAATAATGATCGAGGCCGATATCTCCGTACACCGTTTGGAGTTGGCTAACCACGCCCTCTGCCTGGGCCATGGCAGCCGTCACGGAGAGCCAGGTTTTTTGGGTAAGGCCAAAATCGCCAAAGGCCGAGAATGCAAGGCTGTCCGAGGTATCGCCCTCGGCGCCGAGACCGATGATATAGCCATTCCCCGCAAAGGCATTGCCGCCTAGCAGTATTGCCAGCAATATCACTATTTTTCGCCTAAACAACGGCATATAAAACCACTCCCGCGAGACCGAGCCTGTATAGTGCAAACGGAAGAAGGCCGATTGCGTTGACAAATCTCATGAAGAAATTGATGCTCAGATAAGCCACAACGGCCGAAATTGAGGCACCGATCGCCAGCTGCACCCAGGCGATCTGCGTTCCCTCGATGAATAACAGCGCTGTCTCGTATCCGGTTGCAAGCAAAATAACCGGCGCTGATAACAGGAAGGAAAATCTTGCCGCATCCTGTCTCTGGAACCCCAGAATCATCGCTGCGGTGATTGTAATGCCGGAGCGAGATGTTCCCGGGACCAGCGCCAGCGCCTGGGCGATGCCGATAAAGACAGCGTCCTTGAGCCCGACGTCTGCGATGACGCGCTGACGGTTGCCGAAACGATCGGCCAGTGCCATCAATACGCCGTAACCCGACAGCGTGTACACGATGACGATCGGATCTCTGAGGTTGGCCTCGATCCAGCCTGCCAAATAGAGGCCGACGATCGCGGCCGGGACCGTACCGATGACGATGAACAAAGCCATCCGCGACTCGGGTGAGCTGCCGTTGCCGCCCAGCATTCTTGCCCCACCCGAGATGAGTGCCTTCAGGTCATTACGAAAGTAAACAGCAACTGCCAGTAGGGACCCGAAGTGGACGGCAACGTCGAACGTCAGGCCCTGGTCTGCCCAGCCGAACACGGCAGGCACGAGCACCAGGTGGCCCGAACTCGAAATAGGCAGGAATTCCGTCAGCCCCTGAACGATGGCGAGTACGATCGTTTGCAACCAAGTCACAATATGTGTGCCCTGTCAGCGCTGCTGAACGCTGTTACGCCCGTTAATTCCCCGCGACTTAAGCCAATACACTTGAAGTTTTCGCCCATCTCGCCGGGTAGCGTTAGAAGTTTGACTTGTCGCGACAATTCGAGCTGGTCGGCAATAGGCAAATCGGCGATGCCGGCCAATTCTTCTTCGAGACCGCCGTTGATCAGAAAATGTGCCTGTGTGACGAAACCAACGACCTCGAGCCCGTGTTCCTCCGCCGACTGGGCAACCGCAGTGAAGTCGACCCAGCTCGTCAGGTCCTGAATACCCGGATAAATAAGCGGCTCGTTATGGGCGTAATGACGAAAGTGACATCGCAGCCAACCCTGGTCTCGATCGGGGGAATAATATTCGCTTCGGCTTACACCATAGTCGAACAGGAGCACTAAGCCTTTGTGCAGGCACTTCGCCAGCTGTGCGATCCAGTCAGGCAACCCAAGCGAAATCTCGGACTGGTAGCCTCCTGGCAATGCTTCGCCAATGTCCGCCTCAATCTTTTCGACTGCTGCTTCGAGTATTTGCGGTGCCGGCTTCCTGCTCCAGTCGAAGCCTGTTGCGTCAGCAGTAACGTGCATTTGAAGCACAGCATCGTCAGTGCGTTCAAATCGCTCGACGGGAAGCGCATCGGCCACTTCGTTTGCGATCACCACGCCTGCAAAACTTTCGGGCAATTGGCTTAGCCATTCGACATTCTTATGCAAACCGGGCAATTCTTCGCGTATTAACGTTTCCTGTCTCGAGCGTAGATCGGCCGAAGTCTCGAGAATAAGATACTGATCAGGTAACGACTTCAGATCGGTCAACGACTGAAGAATATCGACGGCGAGCTTTCCGCTACCGGCACCCAGTTCCAGTATTTGTCCTTTATTGGTCTGCTCGAGCACAGCTTTACATTGTCGCGCGACAACCCGGCCGAAGAGCGGCGATATCTCCGGAGCAGTAATGAAGTCACCGGCCGCACCGAACTTGGTGGTGCCGACATTGTAGTAACCGAGGCCCGGCGAATAGAGTGCGAGGTGCATGAACTGTGCGAAACTTATGCTTCCATCGGACTCGTCGATCGCGTGTTTAATCGATGCACTGACTTTTTGGCAATGTGCCAGGCTGTCGTCATCCGGTCTCGGCAAACCGCTGATCGAGTGTCGTCCGTGTTGCATGTTACTTATGATGTCCTTAACAATGTCGATGTTGTTCACGGCAAAGTTACCAAAATGTCCAAAGCGAAAACCCGCACTCTCGACGGCAAGCGCGCACTGATCACCGGCGCCGCCAGAAGAATCGGCGCCACAATCACCGAGCGCCTGCACGAGGCAGGTGTTAGCGTCGCCATTCATTATCGCAGTTCCGACGCCGACGCAAAGGAACTCTGCAACCGTTTGAATGATGCGCGACCCGATTCGGCGGAAATTTTTGCTGCCGACCTGAATGATACGGCCGGACTGACAGGTTTAATGGGGGCTGTTGTTGAATGGGGTGGCGGGCTCGATATCCTGATAAACAACGCCTCGTCCTTTTACCCGACACCGATCGGTAGCATTATGGAATCGCAGTGGGACGATTTAATTGGCAGCAACCTGAAAGCACCACTCTTCTTGTCTCAGGCCGCGTGGCCTCATCTCAAATCGAGTCAAGGTGTGATTGTCAATTTGCTCGATATCCATTCAAGGCGGCCACTCAAGGATCATCCCGTTTATGCTTCAGCCAAAGCCGGCCTTTCCATGCTTACGCTTTCACTTGCAAAAGACATGGCGCCCGAGGTCCGCGTGAACGGTATTGCGCCTGGAGCCATCTTATGGCCTGAGGAAAGCATGACCGAGTCGATCAAGGAAAATATCTCAAACCAGATTCCACTGCAGCGACCGGGCGATCCTCGCGATATCGCCGACTGCGTTGTTTATCTTGTTCGCGACGCCGCTTATGTGACCGGTCAGATAATTGCGGTCGACGGTGGCCGCAGCATCGGCTGGTAGTTGGGGAATCGACAGTCGCCCGTCAGGACGGGCTCCAACGAACCGTTACGGCAATATTCATCTGACGAATAATCCGGGTCGCCCGTTAGGACGGGCTTCAACCGGTGCCAAAAAGAAATCGTAGGAGCCCGTCCTGACGGGCGATTTTCGATCAGAACGCGCCGGCAAACTCCCGCCATGCCGGGCCACGCAAGTCTATCTGCGGCGGCCCTTGACCGAACGCAGGTTTTAGCATTCCGGAAGCGGCAGGACACGCGCCGGTTTCGAGGTATGCCAATGCGGTAACCAGATTCGGATCCGTAGCTGCCCCAACGACCTCCGTTAAGTCATCCACTGCGGGACAGTCCACTGGCAAGCCGTCGAAGTATTGACCCTGGTTCAGCACGTTGACGGTCTCGAATGCCGTCGGACGCAGAATCTTGTCGCAAAACTGAATACCAACCTGACCCACGGGTTTCCCGAACGTCGTGTCCCCGACGATCGTAACTTCCGTATGCGGCTCCATGCTGTTAATAACCAACTCGCTCGCCGATGCCGTGCTCGATGTCGCAATAACGACGAGCCTGGACAAATTCATTGAATTTACGAGCCGCTGGAAAAACTCAGTCCTGTCGGAGTCTGTGTTCTTGTCGTTGAATAGGGTCCTCGAGAAAACCAGGTTGTCGGCAATCAAGCCGCCGAAATAATCGCCTAGCAATTCAGCGGTGTTGACCAGCCCGCCGCCGTTGTAACGCATATCGATAATCACATCAGTGACGCCGGCGGCACTGAAGTCTGAGAACACCGAATTAAAAACCGGATCCGCCGTGCTGATGAATGTTGCAAATTCGACATAGCCGACAGCAACACCACTCATGTCGATTACACGCCATTGCGGTAACGGATCGATCGTTACGATGTCGTGACTGGCGGTTACCAGGAACTCACTGTTATCGAGATTGCGAATTCTGAATTCCAACGGAGTCTGTCCAAAAACCACACCCAAACCCTCGTTGGCCTCAATCTCGGCGATCGTACGACCATCGAGTTCGAGAATTCTCTGGCCACGCTGGAATCCCGCCTGGGCGGCAGGGCTTCCACTGAATACCCGCGTGAACCGAAGATCGTCGGCCGCGACGAATCGGCTGCTGAAGCCGAATCCCTCGAACTGGCCTTCTCCGAAGAACTTGGCGTCCGCCTCGGCTGTGTTGATGAAGCTGAAGTTATCGAGAGGCTGAAACGAGATCAGAAACGCGAGCAGCTCCTCGGGGGATGCGTGCCGGCTCAGGTCCACGTTTGCAGGCAGCAGGTCATACCAAAAATAGATGTCACGCATTGCGTCAAGCACGAACTGCTTCTGAGCATCATTTGTGCATGCGGCGGTGCCGGACTGTGGACCTCCTTCGCCACTGACACTGCAGCCGGATAGCGTCATCGCAGCCAGCAGATAAAGCATCTTGCGCATTTCGGTCCCCTGAAGACCCACTTTGGTCAATGCGAACGTCCGAACCAGCTATTTTACTCGCAGAGGCCAGTCACGAACTCTGCACCAGTGCCCCGTTTTTGATTTGCAGCTGTAGCGTTCGGCTGCTTTTTACAAAATAACGTCTTCCCGCGTTATTGGATGACTGCCCAAGTCGAATCTGTCCCAGTGGTCCTGGTAGCTTTGATGGGTTTCGGGATGCTGACGTTCCGGCGCGATCTCCGCTAATGGGCCCAGCACAAAGCTGAAGCGCAGCACATCCGACCGTGGCAATCGGATTGGCGGCTCGTCAACTATCAGATCGTTATAGAGCAACAGGTCAATATCGAGCGTTCGCGACGAGTATCCTCGCGCCGCCCGGTCCCGGCCGGCAGCACGCTGAATTTCCTCCAGTTGTGCATGGATTTCGGCTGGCGGGAGTTCGCTGGCGAGACCGACGACCATATTTAGGAATTCGTCGCCATCGAAACCATATGCCTTACTTCGATACGCAGAAGACTTCTCGAGCTTGCCGAATCGTTTCTCTAGCTCTTCGAGAGCAAAGACGAGATTTTTCTGCGGGTCGATATTGCTGCCGATACCTAGATAGACTTTTGGCACTTCATTACTCGTTTTTCTCGCGCCGAATCTTTACACCAACATCCCTTGCACCACGAATAGCGCCCGGCTTATTCACTCGAACCTCGACCCACGGCACGTCGAAATCGTTTAGGACTACTTCCGCAATCTTTTCGGCCAGCGTCTCGACGAGCTGAAAGCTCGAGTCGGCAACGAATTGCTGCACCCTTTTGGCGACCAGTTTGTAGTTGAGCGTGTCGTCTATGCTGTCAGACGCTGCGGCACGGCGAATGTCCGCTGCCATTTCCAGATCAATGCTGACCGTCTGGCGAATCTTCCGTTCCCAGTCCCAGATGCCGACGATGGTTTCGACTCTCAAATCATTAAGGAAAATGGTATCCATCAATGGGCCTTCGGCAGATCGGGTGAGCCAGGCGGCGTTAATGTCTCCAGGGACCACCGGGCTTTCGCGACAATAGTAGCCGGTTCCGCGCCGTCGGCTAGCCTGAGCGCGCCGGCTACTGCGATCATCGCGCCATTATCCGTGCAAAACTCCAGTCGCGGATAATAAAGACGTCCGTCGAATCTCCCGGCAAGCTCGTCGCGCAGATGAATATTCGCACCGACACCCCCGGCGACGACGATTCGGTCGAGCTTCGTTTTTTCCGCCGCCTGAACAGTGCGTGTAACAAGCGTGTCGACGGCGGCGCGCTGAAATGATGCGGCGATGTCAGCCCGGGCGCTTTCGATGTTGCCTTCTTCGGTCGATTTTTTAACCTGCAGCATGACCGCAGTCTTCAATCCGCTGAAACTGAAATCGAGGCCGGGACTTTTCAACATCGGGCGCGGAAATACGAAGGCTTCGCCGTTACCGCTTTCAGCAAGACGAGCAAGCGCCGGCCCGCCAGGATAGCCGAGATCAAGGAGCTTCGCTGTTTTATCGAAGGCCTCACCAACTGCATCATCGAGAGTGCTGCCAAGCACCTCATAAAGACCGAGACCATCTACTGCGACCAGCATCGTATGGCCACCGGACACCAGCAGCGCCAGAAATGGATACTTGGGCGGATCCTCTTCGAGCATCGGTGCAAGCAGATGACCTTCCATGTGATGTATCGGTATCACCGGACAGTTCCAGGCCAGCCCCAGCCCGTTAGCCAGGCCGCTGCCGACCATCAGCGCACCGACGAGCCCCGGCCCTGCGGTATAGGCGACGGCGTCAGGTCGCTCGATACCGGCGTCCTCGAGTACATTCTTGATCAGGGGCAACAATCGGCGAACGTGGTCCCTGGCCGCGATCTCGGGGACAACGCCGCCATAGACTTTGTGCAGGTCGATCTGGCTGTGCAGCGCCTGCCCAATCAGGCCGCGCTCGGAGTCGAAGATCGCCACACCGGTTTCATCGCAACTTGTTTCCAGCCCAAGGACGTTCATAGGCGCCGCATCATACATCACGAAACGTCTGAAAATGGGCCCTAAGACGGCCCCAAATGGGCTTCAGTCCTTTGCAATATGCGGCCTCAATGGATATTATAGCCGGTCACGTCCCGGCCTTCGTGCCGGGTTTCTTTATATCTGAGCTGAAAAACGTATTTGTATGCCGAGTGTCCGCATAAAAGAAAATGAGTATTTCGACGCCGCCTTGCGCCGGTTCAAGCGTGCCTGTGAGAAAGCAGGTGTCCTGACCGAACTTCGTCGTCGTGAGTTTTACGAAAAGCCGACCCAGGAACGCAAACGCAAGAAGGCAGCGGCAGTCAAGCGCCATCTAAAGCGCCTGTCCCGCGAGACCTCGAAGCGGAAGCGCCTTTACTAGTGGTCCAACAAGGCACTGTTGACCGACCAGTAGTTACCCTTAAATTTCGCGAGACGATTCGCAGAGGCGAATTCCTACCCTGACAACGAATCGGCAGGCCCGGTATGACGCTCAAGGTCCAAATCTCAGAAGACATGAAGACCGCCATGAAAGCCGGTGATAAAGAACGGCTAAAAGTGGTGCGCCTCATTCTTGCAGCGATCAAGCAAATTGAAGTCGACCGGCGAACGGAACTCGACGATGCGGCGGTACTGGGCGTACTCGGCAAGATGGTGAAGCAGCGTCGCGATTCGGTCAGTCAATTCAAGAAAGGCGGCCGGCAGGATCTGGTCGATATCGAGCTTGCTGAAATCAGTGTCCTGGAAAACTATCTCCCCGAGCAGCTTGGCGAAGCGGAGCTCATTGAGATCATCGAGCAGGCAATCAAGGACTCAGGCGCCGAGAGCATACGGGACATGGGCAAAGTCATGGGTCAGGTCAAGGCAAAGGCCGCTGGCCGTGCAGACATGGGCGCGGTAGGAGACAAGGTAAAGGAGCGTCTCGGCGCCGCCTGATCGGCCAAACAGTGGCACTATCGGCCTCGTTAGCTATCCTTAGGTCGGTCCGGTCAAATAACAAAAATATCGGCATCAGTTTAGACCCCCGCAGCGAGAGTATCCGTTAACTTAATACTATGAGCGGCTTGATTCCCCAGCATTTCATTAACGATCTGATTTCGCGCGCTGATATCGTCGAGGTATTGGGCAAGCGCATTCAGCTCAAGAAAGCGGGGCGCGAGTTCAAGGCGAATTGTCCGTTCCATGACGAAAAAACGCCCTCGTTCACGGTGAGCCCGGCCAAGGGCTTCTATCACTGCTTCGGTTGCGGCGCCCACGGCACGGCGCTGGGATTCCTGATGGAATACGACCATATGAGCTTCGTTGAAGCAGTCGAAAGCCTGGCAGCATCGATGGGCATCGAGGTGCCGCGTGAGGATAGCCAGCGCCCGGCACGACGATATGACGAGTTGTTCGAGTTGCTCGCGAAGGCCGAACGCTACTACCAGGCCAATCTCAAGGACAGTAGGGCTGCGCAGGACTATCTGAAGGGCCGTGGCATCGACGGTGCTACGGCAAAACGATTCGGTATGGGCTACGCAGCGGCTGGCTGGAGCGCGGTACTCGACAAATTCGGTAAGTCGAGTGAGTTGATTGAGCGCTTGCTCGCCACAGGCCTCATCATTCGTAAAGATAACGGCAGCCACTACGACCGATTCCGCGACCGCATCATGTTTCCGATACGCGACGCGCGAGGACGCTGCATCGGTTTCGGCGGCCGCGTTTTAGCCGACGAGGAACCGAAGTATCTGAACTCCCCGGAAACGGTGCTTTTTCACAAAGGTCGCGAACTGTATGGCCTGTACGAGGCTCGCCAGGCCATTCGTAATATCGAAAGGCTCGTTGTCGTCGAGGGTTATATGGACGTCATTGGTCTGGCTCGACACGGCATCGAATTTGCGGTCGCGACACTGGGTACGGCCACGACCGATGACCACCTGAACAGACTCTTTCGTCTCACTGAGGAAGTATTCTTTTGTTTTGATGGCGATAAAGCGGGCAGAGCCGCGGCGTGGCGGGCGCTCGAAACCGCCCTCCCCCAGATTCGAGAGGGCCGTCAGATTCACTTCGTATTCCTGCCCGAGGGCCAGGACCCGGACTCGTTCGTGCGGGACAATGGCCACAAAGCGTTCGAAGAGGCACTCGATGCGCGTGTGCCGCTATCAGATTTCCTGGTCGAAGAGCTGGCACGGCAGGTCGACATGGATTCTGTCGATGGCCGGGCGAGATTGGCCGAGTTGGCAAAGCCGCTGGTGCAACGTATCCCGCAGGGCGTTTATCGCGAGCTCCTGACCGAGCGGCTCGCCCAATCCGTAGGTCTCTCGGCAACGAAGCTCAACGCTTTGTTGTCAAAGGATGACAAGGCAGGACCAGGACAACGGTCGGGCAGGGGCATCGCCGCTACTCGCGGTGCAGCCTCGCGGTCGGCCGTCAGAAATCCCTCGGTCGTTCGACGGGCAATTACGCTCTTGCTGAACGATCCGCAGGCAGGTCAGAAGCTGGACGTCGAAAAACTCGCGGGCGTGACGAAGCCCGGCGCGGATTTATTGCGGGAATTGATTGAAACTGTGCAAACAGAACCCACTATGACCACGGCCGGCATCCTGGAACGCTGGCGAAACCGGGAAGAGGGTCGACATCTCGGCAAACTGGCTGCGGTGGGAGTGCCTGACGACGAGGATTTCGACGCGGCCGCCGAGCTCGAGCAGAGCCTGGAGCAGCTTGCGGCTTTCCGGCAACGGGAACGAGTCGATAATTTGATTAAAAAAGAAAGAGTTAGCACACTCTCGGACACGGAACGCGCAGAGCTCAGAGTGCATCGTCGCGGGCCGGAAATGAGCGGCTGAGTTCTAGATTAGACCCAGTCAAAACAGTATAATTAATCGTTTGTATTTTTGACATGGAGGCCAACCGTCTTGAGCGATAAACGCGCAATGGTTAGCGGCAACAAGCAGGCACAGCAACTCAAAGATTTGATTGCCCGTGGTAAGGAGCAAGGCTACCTGACCTACACCGAGGTCAATGATCATCTGCCTAATGACATAGTCGACCCCGAGCAGATCGAAGACATCGTCAACATGATTAACGACATGGGAATCGCTGTGCATGAAAAAGCACCCGACGCCGAGTCGCTGTTGTTATCCGATGCAGCCGTCTCCAACGATGACGACGCCGCCGAAGAAGCCGAAGCTGCCCTGGCCAGTGTCGACGCGGAATTCGGCCGAACAACCGATCCGGTTCGCATGTATATGCGTGAAATGGGCACGGTTGAACTTTTGACTCGCCAGGGCGAGATCGAAATCGCCAAGCGCATCGAAGATGGACTAAACCAGGTCAAGTACCACATGGCCCATTTCCCGCCGACAATGGAAAAGCTGCTCGAGATTTACGATGCAGTGGCTGCCAGCGAGACCCGCATGCAAGACTTCGTTGTCGGCTTCATCGACCCGAATGCACCGGACGTGATCAAGTCGCCTGTTACCAAGTCGGATAACGGTGCCAAAACCGAAGATGACGACGAAGACGAAGTCATCGATACGGGACCCGATCCGGCAGAGGTTGCCTCTCGGTTGAAAGTAATAAGGCGCCTCTACAAAAAATCGCTGAACTTACTCGAGAAGTACGGCAGTGCCGACAGGAAAACGATTAAGGCACGCACCTACCTCGCCGATCAACTTATGGAGCTGAAACTTGCACCCAAGATGTTCGATATGCTTGTTCGCAATTTGCGCGGTTCAGTATCGGTCATCCGTACGCAGGAACGTCAGGTCATGCAAATTTGTGTTCGCGATGCGGGCATGCCGAAGAAAGACTTTCTGGCGAGCTTTCCAAAGAGCGAGACCGATCTCAGCTGGATCGAGAAACATATTCGCGCCAAGCGCAAACACTCGTCGACGCTGGCGAAACTCAGAGATGACGTGTTGCGAGCGCAACGCAAGTTACGCGCCGTCGAAACACTGACAAACCTCAAGATTTCCGAAATCAAAGAGATCAACCGGCAAATGTCGATCGGCGAAGCCAAGGCTCGCCGGGCCAAGAAAGAAATGGTTGAAGCAAACCTTCGGCTCGTAATCTCGATCGCGAAGAAGTACACCAACCGTGGCCTGCAATTCCTCGACCTGATTCAGGAAGGCAACATCGGCTTGATGAAGGCCGTCGACAAGTTCGAGTACCGCCGCGGCTACAAGTTCTCGACCTATGCAACCTGGTGGATTCGTCAGGCAATCACACGCTCGATCGCCGACCAGGCACGCACAATCCGCATCCCGGTGCACATGATCGAAACGATCAACAAACTGAACCGTATCTCCCGCCAGATGCTTCAGGAGATGGGCCGAGAGCCCCTGCCGGACGAGCTGGCTGAGCGCATGGAGATGCCGGAGGACAAAGTCCGTAAGGTCTTGAAGATCGCCAAAGAGCCTATTTCGATGGAGACGCCGATCGGCGACGATGAAGACTCACATCTCGGAGACTTCATCGAAGACCAGACCGTACACTCCCCAGTCGATTCGGCGACTTCGGAAGGCCTGAGGGAAACCACACACCTGGTGCTGGCCGGCTTGACGCCGAGGGAAGCAAAAGTCCTCAGAATGCGTTTCGGTATCGATATGAACACCGACCATACACTCGAAGAAGTCGGCAAGCAGTTCGACGTCACACGGGAACGTATTCGTCAGATCGAAGCCAAAGCGCTTCGCAAGCTGCGTCATCCGACGCGTTCGGACCAGCTCAGAAGCTTTCTCATAGAAGATTAGTCAACTTTGTCGCGCGTCGGGACTGACTCCAACATTCAATCGCCCGTCAGGACGGGCTCCAACAGGTGGCAATAGACGCGTCATAGGAGCCCGTCCTGACGGCCGATTCTCACAAGACGGAGTAAGATAGAGCAAATACAAAATGGGCCTGTAGCTCAGTTGGTTAGAGCAGGGGACTCATCAACAAACGGTGCGTTTGCGTCGAAAGGCGCAAAGTGAACGGGATGAATTCAGGGAAACCTTAACAGCGAGGCTGATGGCAACCCTGAGCCAAGTCGGAGGTACACCTCCGGAAGGTGCAGAGACTACCTGAGGACTTTAGTGTCCTTAATGACAGGCTGGAGCGTCCCGCCCCTAACAATCCGGTTGAGGGTGATGAGATAGTCCACTCCATTCAGAAATGATTGGGTTAAGTGAATCCCTTGGTCGTAGGTTCGAGTCCTACCGGGCCCACCATTCTTCGTTTGGCGTGATCAGCTTGCCGCAATGGCAAGCTCCTGCGTCCGCTCCTGCTCCCACTCTGCAAGATTTAGCTCAATCGCCCAGAAGCCGAATATCCAGAGGAATGCATCCCACGCATAAATCGGGTAGCCGGTGGCACCCCAGATGACTGCATTAATCATTAACTCGCCATAGAAAACCGTTTTCAAAATTCGGACTGGTTGCAGGGAGCGGCTGTCGAAGCGGTCGGCGGCCTGCATGCGGATCTCGATCTCGATCAGGAACACCACGATCAGCCAGACGAATGCGTCTGCAACGTCGACCCAACTCAGTTTTTGCACATGATCGAGGGCTGGAATATCGATTACCGACATTTCCCCGGCCTTCTGGTAATACGGCGCACTGGCGGAAATGCTTGCACAATTTTCGGCGGTGATCGGAGTATACGCAATCGTGTCCAACTGCAGTGACCGACCCTGATCGGCGATCTGACAAAGCTCGGTCAGCCCGACGACCTCGACATAATCATAGTAATCCAGGGTATTGACCGTGTAGCCGTAAGCGGCATATGTAACGCCGATGTAACAGACGATACGGACAGAGTGAATCGTCTTCGTCACCCAGCCTTTGAACGCTTCATCCGGCAGAGCATAAGTCTCGAGTTCGAACAGGAATACGAGGCCAAGCCAGGCGGCGATGTTAATCGTGGTCGCAAACTGCTCGAATATGTCGGACCAGGGCGCATCATCGGCCAGCGCTCTCTGGTACGCCATCCAGTCGTCGTACACGTACACACCAAAATTGATGATTAGTGCCAGATAGACCGTCCACTTGATAATCTGAGCGACACGCGGCCGCATCAGTAGCGGTACTAGCAGCGACTTGATCGTGAAAGATCGCACGGTTGTCTCAGAAGGGCGGGCTATGACTCTGTATCCAGCCCTCGCCGAATCGTGTAGAGAATATTGGCACGGTGTGCACGAGTCTCGGCGTCGACGCCGCGGTTTCCTTTTAACGTGCTTTCAATCTGCCGAAGATTATACAACGCAGTCGATTGCGACAAATAATCGAACTGCGCTTTCGTTTCGCCACTCACCATCGCAATCAGACGACTGACGTATTCGAGCTGCAGGTTTTGCCGATAGGTATTTACAC
>FXBF010000240.1_pt1 | contig 18011 bp, 17 predicted proteins | sample 5335321 | NCBI WGS metagenome assembly FXBF01 (sample SAMEA103928391, study PRJEB20085) | sediment metagenome | isolation source: sediment
GAGCAGGAACAAACCCTCAATACCACCCTGGCCAGTGCCTGGGAGGTGGGGCACTAGCACGACTCGACAGGTCTATTCGTTAGGTGGTGTGACCTCGGAAAAGGTTGGCGACAAATAGAAATCAGAAAAATTAACCTATCACGGTGCTTGAGACTATGAAATTTATGAAATTAAGGACATTAAAAAAGGCCTCCCCCGGGAGGCCTAATTAATTCTAAAACGATTAAGGTTTTATGCCTCGAGCATGCCCTGTTTCATGACCGTCATCGCCTTCTTCTCGATCTGGCGGATGCGTTCGGCGGAGATGCCGAATTCAGCGGCCAGTTCGTGCAGGGTGGCTTTGTCGTCAGCGAGCCAGCGGCGCTGGATAATAATACGGCTGCGCTCATCGAGCCCGGCCAGCGCCTGGGCCAGTTGCGTGTTCTGGGTGTCTTCATGGTCTTTACCGACAACGATGGCCTCTGGGTTGAAGCGCATATCCTGCAGGTAACCGGCCGGCGCCGCCTGGAAGTCGTCATCATCGGCATCGGTCACGGCATCGAAGGCGACATCGGTACTGGTGAGACGTCCCTCCATTTCCTGCACGTCCTTGCGGGAGACGTTCAGGTCCTCGGCCATGGTGCCGACCTCGTGTTGCGATAACCAACCGAGGCTGGTGCGGGCCTTGCGCAAGTTGAAGAACAGTTTCCGTTGCGCCTTGGTCGTGGCGACCTTGACGATGCGCCAGTTGCGCAGGACATATTCATAGATCTCGGCCCGGATCCAATGGACGGCGAAGGAGATCAGGCGTACCTCACGGTCGGGATCGAAGTGTTTGACCGCCTTCATCAGGCCGATGTTGCCTTCCTGGATCAGGTCCGCCTGTGGCAGGCCGTAGCCGTTGAATTTGCGGGCGATGATGACCACATGGCGCAGATGGGCCAGGATCAGTTCCCGGGCGGCATCCAGATCTTCCTTGGTCCGATAACGACGGGCGAGCTCGAGCTCCTGCTCGCTGCTCAGGATCGGAATAGCGTTGACTGTCTGGACATAGGTCGCCAGACCGGCTTCGCTATTCAGGTTGATCGCAATCGGTAAATGTTGCGTCATTTCGTCCTTCCTCCTCATCGATGGCCATATTTTAGCACTCTCGTATTAAGAGTGCCAAATGTATTAATAATCCCTTATATATAACGTTATGGTGGGGAATATAGGGTTATTCCCTGCCATTGTCATTGATACCGGTCAAACCAGGGGGCTTGAGGCCATATACTGTAAGTAAGTACTAACTGAGAATTATTTCGGGGCAATGGCCCGTAGGTGGCGCCCGACCGCGAGTTGGGCCCCGAGCCAGCCGAACGCGATTCCGGCCCCCAATAAAGCCGTTGTGGCGGTGAGGCCGAGTCCCTGCACCTGAAAACTATCCGTCAGCACGTTACTCAGCGTCCGTAACGGCCCCGACAACAGCGCCAGTGACAGGGTGATCAGCAGCCAGGCGGTGATCCCGCCGAATAGGCCCTGCAGGCTACCGGTGTAGAGGAAAGGCCGGCGGACAAAGGCATTGGTGCCGCCGAAAAGTTTGACGATCTCGATCTCCTCCCGACGGTTGGCGATCGCCAGGCGGATGGTGTTACTGATGATCAGCACCACCGCCAGCCCCAGCAGGCCGGCCAGGATCAGGACACCACGGCGGGCAAGGGCCAATACCGCCTGCAGGGTCTTGATCCAATCGAGATCCAGCCGTACCTGATCGATCTCGATATAGCCCCGCAGGGTCCGGACCAGGGACTGGACCTTGTTGGTGCTGGCGAATGCCGGTTTCGGCACCACGATCAACACCGCCGGTAAGGGGTTGTTCTTGAATATCTTCAGCGGTTTGCTGAAACCGAGTTGCTGTCGGACCTCGGCCAGGCCCGCCTCCGGCGAGACATAGGTGACCCGCTTGACCTCGGGCAGGCGCCGGATGCGCTCGGCGAGAAATTTGGCCGAGGTCTCACCGACGGCCTTCCGCATGAATACCGAGATCTGGGGGTCGCTCTCCCAGCCGGTGCTCAGCCGCTGGATGTTTTCGAGCACCAGGTAGAGGCCACCGGGCAGGGCCAGGGTGATACCGATGACACCGATGGTCATCAGTGAGGCCAACGGTGCCCGCGCCAGCTGGCCGAGGGTATAAAAGAAGACCTGCAGGTGGCGTAACAGATAGCCGCTCATGTCGAGATGCGTCCGCTGTCGTAGACCAGCTCACCGGATTTTAACTGCAACACCCGTTTGCGCAGCCGTTGGATGTGGTGCAGGTCATGGGTGGCGATGATGACGGTCACCCCGACCTGATTGAAGTCATGGAAGAGGTCGATGATCTCATCCGACAGGGCGATATCGAGGTTGCCGGTCGGCTCATCGGCCAGCAGCAAAGGGGGTTTGTTGACGACCGCGCGGGCGATCCCGACCCGCTGCTGTTCCCCACCGGAGAGGACGATGGGGTACTGCCGTTCCTTGTCCAACAGCCCGACCTTGTCGAGTGCCGCCCGCACCCGACGCGTGGTCTCGCGGGGGTTCAAACCGGTCACCACCAACGGTAGGGCGACATTGTCGAATACGGTCCGGTCCAGCAGCAGCCGATGGTCCTGAAAGACGATACCGATCCCCCGTCGGTGATAGGGGATGCGCCGGCCGGGCAGGCGATCCAGATTCTTGTTGCCAACGATGAGCTGGCCGTGGGATGGACGTTCGATCAGGGTGATGAGTTTTAACAGGGTGGTCTTGCCGGCCCCGGAATGGCCGGTGAGAAACGCCATTTCACCGTCGGCGAGATTGAAATTGATATCCTTGAGGACATCGTAGCCGCCGGGGAAGCGTTTGAAGACATTGATGAACTGCAGCATAAAATCAGTTGTCGAGGAACGCGAGGCGAGGGGCGAGTTGATAAAAAACACAGCCCGTTCCTTTCTTGTTACTTACCATTGCCGGCTTGCTACCCATCTGCCGGCAACAAGGCATTGATATATTCCATGGCGTCAAACGGGCGCAGGTCCTCCAGGGCCTCACCGACACCGATGTAACGGATGGGCAGACCGGTTTTGTCGGCGATCGCCAGCAGGACCCCACCCTTGGCGGTGCCATCGAGCTTGGTCAGCACCACAGCCGTTACTGCGACTGCCTGCCGGAAATGTTGCACTTGCGCAAGGGCATTCTGGCCGGTGGTGGCATCGAGCACCATCAGTACCTCATGCGGGGCCTCGGCCTCGAGCTTGTTCAACACCCGCCGGATCTTGGTTAATTCGTTCATCAATCCCTCGTGGGTATGTTGACGCCCGGCGGTATCGACAATGAGGACATCGATATCACGCGCCTTCGCTGCCTCGAGGGCGTCATGGGCGACGGCGGCGGCATCGGCGCCGCTTTGTTGGGCGATCACCGGGACATCGTTGCGCTCACCCCAGGCCTGCAGCTGCTCGATAGCGGCGGCGCGGAAGGTATCGGCCGCGGCCAGCATGACGCTATGGCCGGCCTGCTTGAGCTTGAGGGTCAGTTTGCCGATGGTGGTGGTTTTACCGACGCCGTTGACCCCGACCACCATGATCACTGTCGGCCGGTGGCTGGTGTCGATTGTCAGTGGTTGGGCACAGGGCGAGATGATCGTCAGCAGGTGTTCACGCAACTGCTGGTAGGCGGCGTCACTGTCCTTGAGCGCCTTGCGGGAGAGCGCCTGGCCAAGCCGATTGATGATCGCCTGGGTCACCTCGATGCCGGCATCGGCCATGAGCAGGGCGCTCTCGATATCCTCCAGGAGCTCATCGTCGAGTTTACGTTTACCGAGAAAGACATCGCCCAGGGTACGGCGGGTGGCGGAGAGTTTGTCTCCCAGCCGACCAAAGAGGCCACCCTGTTTTTCCGCGGTGTTGTTGCTGGCCTTGCTCAAATATGTACAGTTATCAGGATTTCGAGGAATAGGGTATCCTATCACTCCCCATGCATAGGTGTAAGCGTAGTAAATTCGGTTTCGGCCTCTTCGGGCTACTGCTTGTCGGTTTTGTTCTCACCGGCTGCGAACGCCCCGCGATCCAGGAGCTGACGCTCGATAATGGTCTCAAGGTCGTCGTCAAGGAGGATCACCGGTCGCCGGTAGTGATGTTCGAGATCTGGTACCGCGTCGGTATCATCGACGAGTCACCGGGTAAGACCGGCCTGTCACATGTGCTGGAACACATGATGTTCAAAGGGACCCAAAAATATAAAAACGGGGCCTTTACCCGCATCATCGCCGAACAGGGCGGTTCCCAGAATGCCTTTACCGGCTACGACTACACCGGCTATTTCGAAAAACTCGAGAGTTCGCGGCTGCCGATCGCGATGGAACTCGAGGCCGACCGCATGACCAACCTGGTGATCGATCCCAAGGAGCTCGGCAAGGAGGTCAAGGTGGTCATGGACGAACGCCTGTTGCGTACCGACAACAGCCCCGGCGGCAAGCTCTATGAACAATTCCGGGCGACCGCTTACACTACCCACAGCTATGGTCTGCCGCTGGCGGCACACATGCGTGACCTCCGGGGCCTGACCGTGGCCGACCTCGAGGCCTGGTACCGGCGCTGGTATGCACCCAACAATGCCACCCTGGTAGTGGTCGGTGATGTCCAGCCGAAGCAGGTGTTTGCCCTGGCGAAGAAGTACTTCGGCCAGATCAAACCACGACCGATCAAACGCACGGAATACCGGACCGAACCGCGGCAGACCCAGACCCGGCGTTCACGGCTGAAGTTCCCGGCCAATGTGCCAACCTTCATGATGGGTTTCCACGTCCCGGTCGTGGGGTTGGCCGACCCGTCCTGGGAGCCTTACGCCCTGAGTGTGCTGGTGAATATCCTCGACGGCGGTATCAGTGCCCGCTTCGAGACCGAGCTGGTGCGGCGCCAGCGTATCGCCACCAGTATCGGCTCCTATTACGAGACCTATAGTAAGGGACCGACACTGTTTACCATCTCCGGTACGCCCTCCAAGGGGCGGTCGGTGGCCGAGTTGGAGCGGGCGGTGTTGGCCTTGATTGAGCGCGTCAAGACCCAACCTATACGCCCTGAGGAGATGGCGCGGGTGAAGGCGCAGGTGATTGCCAGCCAGGTCTTTGGTCGTGATTCGCTCTATATGCAGGCACGGCTCATCGGCACCATGGAGACCACCGGTCGCAGCTGGCGCGAGATCGACCGTTATGTGGAGCGTATCAAGGGAATTACCCCGGCCCAGGTCCAGGCCGTGGCCCGCAAATACCTGTTGCCGACGAACATGACCGTGAGTGTGCTCGATCCCTTACCGATCAAAAAATCCAGCCAGCGCCGCCGGCAGCTGTCGGGGAGTCAACATGGGCGCCGTTAGAGCGATCATCGGCCTGCTGTTCTTCCTCGCCGGCGCGGTCCAGGCCGGCCCGACGATACAGTACTGGACACTGGATAATGGTGCCCGGGTCTATTTTGTCGAGAGCCGCGGCCTGCCGATGTTGCAGATCCGGGTGGTGTTCGACGCCGGCAGCGCCCGTGACGGCCGTGGCCGCAATGGCCTGTCGCGCCTGACCAACGCCCTGCTCAAAGACGGCACCGGCGCTCTCGATACCGGCGGTGTCGCTCGTGGTTTCGAGCGCCTCGGTGCCCAATACAGCTCAGCGAGCGGGCGCGATATGGCGACCGTCAATCTCACCACCCTGTCGGACCAGAAACTCTTATGGCCGGCGGTGGATCTCTTTACCCGCGTTATCCGGGAACCGAGCTTCCCCACCCAGGCGGTCAAGCGTGAACGGGCCCGGGCCCTGATCGGCATCCGTCAGGCCGAACAATCGCCGTCACGGGTGGCGGGCAAGACCTTCATGCATCTGGTCTATGGCAAGCACCCCTATGCCCTGTCTGCGCTCGAAGACCCGGTGGCGGTCAAGGCCCTGCGGTGGCCAGACCTGCTGGCTTTCCACCGGCGCTATTACGTCGGTAAAAATGCCCTGATTGTTATCGTCGGCGATGCCAGCCGGGAGACGGCCGAGCGCCTGGCTAAAACCATTGTCGGGAAACTGCACTCGGGCCGAGCGGCGCCGGCATTGCCGCCGGTACGCCCGCTGACACGGGGAATAAACAAGCGAATCCCATTCCCCTCGACCCAGGCCTATATCTTCACCGGTCAGACCGGTATCCGCCGGAACGACCCGGATTTCTTTCCCTTGTATGTCGGCAATCACATCCTCGGCGGCGGCTCTTTTACGTCGCGTTTATTTGACATCGTGCGGGAAAAAAACGGCCTGTCTTATTCCATCTACAGTTACTTCCAGCCGCAGCAGCAGACCGGGGTCTATTATATGTATCTGCAAACCAGTATCGCTAGTCGCCAGCGGGCGTTGCAACTGACGCGGCAGACGTTTATGACCTATTTCCGTCAGGGGCCGACCGAGCAGGAACTCGTCGCCGCTAAAAAATACCTGACCGGCAACTATCCCCTGACCATGGATAACAGCAGTAAGATCGCCGGTAAGCTCGCCATGATCGGCTTTTACCGCCTGCCGTTGAACTACCTCGATGAGGTTACGGCCAGGATCAATGCCGTCACCCTGCAGCAGATCCGCGACGCCTATCGCCGGCATCTGCAGCCCGATAAATTTGTCACGGTGATTGTCGGTGGTTAGGGCCAGGCGTGACACCGGGGCTGCCGGCAAGGGCTATCCCGGACAGCTCCGCATCATCGGCGGCAGATGGCGTCGCCGGCTGTTGCCGGTGCCGGCGAGTCTGGGCCTGCGACCGACGCCCAACCGTATCCGGGAGACCCTGTTCAACTGGCTGCAACCGGTGCTGCCCGGCGCGCGTTGCCTCGATCTCTTTGCCGGTACCGGCGCGCTTTGTCTGGAGGCGCTGTCGCGCGGCGCCGCCGCGGTGGTAATGGTGGAGCAGGCACCCAAGGTGGTGGCGATGCTGGAGGAGAACCTGCAACGCCTGGCGGCTGAACATGCGACCGTCGTCAACAGCGATGCCGAGACCTATTTGGCCGGACCCGTCAGCCGCTTCGATATCATCTTTGTCGACCCCCCGTTTGCCAACGACTTGATCGGTCCCTGTGTCCACCGGATCGCCGAGCGGGAATGGTGTAAACCCGGTGGCCTGGTTTATATTGAGGCCCCGAGCCGGCTGATCGAATTGCCGCTACCGGCCGGATGGCGCACCACCCGCAGCAAACGCACCGGTCAGGTCGGTTATCATCTGTTACAGGCGCCGCAATAACGGGGAGAGTGTGATGCCAGTCAGCGTGTTATATCCCGGGACCTTCGATCCCATTACCAATGGCCACACCGACCTGGTGACGCGGGCGGCGGCGCTGTTTAATGCCGTCATTGTCGCCATCGCCGCCAACCCGGAAAAGGCGCCCATATTCAGCCTCGATGAACGGGTCGACCTGGTTCGCCAGGTCCTGGGTGGTATCGACGGGGTGACCGTCATTGGTTTCGATAATCTGCTGACCGAGTGTGTCCGTGAGCAGGGGGCCGGGGCGATCCTCCGGGGTCTGCGGGCGGTGTCCGATTTCGAATACGAATTCCAGCTGGCCGGGATGAACCGTCAGCTGGCCCCCGATATCGAGACCGTTTTTATGACCCCCTCGGCGGCCGAGATGTTTATCTCGGCCTCGCTGGTGAAGGAGATCTGCACCCACGGGGGCGATATCTCGCGGTTTGTCGATCCCGTTGTCGAGGCTGCAATGCGGCAGAAAATCGGCTAAGATGATTGTCTAATCCTGAGTCTTTTTGTAAGGTATTTCCATGTCTTTGCAGATTACAGACGAGTGCATTAATTGTGATGTCTGTGAACCCGAGTGTCCCAACGGTGCCATTACCCAGGGCGAGGAGATCTACGAGATCGACCCCAAGCGCTGTACCGAGTGTGTCGGCCATTTCGAGACTTCGCAGTGTCTCGAGGTCTGCCCGGTCATGTGCATCATCCCGGACCCGGATTACGCCGAAACCAAGGAGCAACTCCAGTACAAGTATCAGGCCCTGGTATCGCCCGCCGCCTGAGTACACCCCAAGTGCTTACTGCTGGCCACGGCCGCGGCCGCCTTTTTTCGTTATAGTTCACCCCATCTCAACCCTGGACATAAGCACGTGCGCAGAGTTCTGATCGCCACCAGTGTCGGGGTCTTGCTGGGCCTGATGTCGCTTACTGGCGGCGGCCTGCAGGCGTCGGAACCCCGTCCACCGCACGCCGGCATCGCCACGGCCCATCCACTGGCGACCCTCGCCGGTCACGAGGTGCTCTACAAGGGCGGGAATGCCTTCGATGCCGCTGTCGCCGTGTCTGCGACCCTGGCCGTGGTCGAGCCCTACAGTTCCGGCCTCGGTGGCGGCGGTTTTTTTCTCATCCACCGGCAACGGGACGGTTACCAGACCATGGTCGATGCCCGCGAACGGGCGCCGCTGGCGGCAACGGCGAATATGTATCTGGATACCAATGGAACGCCGGTCCCGCGGTTGTCGCTGGATGGCCCCCGGGCGGCGGCCATCCCCGGGCTACCGGCGGCCCTGGTGTATCTCGCCCGCCGCTATGGCCGTCTGCCGCTGTCGCAGAGCCTGGCGCCGGCGATCCGATATGCCCGCGAGGGGTTCCCGGTCGGCCCGCGCTGTCGGCGCCTGGCCCGCCTGCGGCTGGCGGCCCTGCGTGCCAACCCGCCAGCGGCCGGGGTCTTTCTCGATCGGGGTGAGGTCCCCCGGGAGGGATTCATCCTCAGGCAAGCGGCCCTGGCGAAGACGCTCAAGCGGCTGGCGCGCTCTGGGCGCGCCGGTTTCTATGACGGCATTACTGCCCGGCGTCTGGTCAAGGCGGCACGGCGGCACGGCGGGATCTGGCGCCGACAGGACCTGCAGCAATATCGCATTATCGAGCGGCGGCCGGTCGTCGGCCGCTACCGGGGCTGGCGCATCGTCTCGGCGGCACCGCCGTCATCCGGCGGCATTGTCCTGGTACAGATGCTGAACATGCTCAAGGCCAGGCCGTTGACAGGTTTGGGCCCGGTCCGGCGACGGCATGTCCTGGTGGAAGTGATGCGGCGGGCTCATCGTGATCGTGCCCGTTACCTGGGTGACAGCGATTATGTCCACATCGATCGCGCACGCTTGCTGTCACTTGGTTATGCCCGTCGACAGGCGCGGTCGATCCGGCTGGATCGGGCCAGCCGCAGCCGATCGCTGGGAGCAGCGGTCACGCCGGCCCGCCAGCGGGGGCGGGATACCAGCCACTTCTCCATCATCGACCGGGAAGGCAATCGGGTGGCCGCCACCCTCAGTATCAACACCCCCTTCGGGGCCGCCTTTGTCGCCCATGGGACCGGGGTGTTGCTTAATAATGAAATGGATGATTTTGCTATCAAGCCCGGGGTGCCGAATGTCTACGGCCTGGTCGGCAGCCGGGCCAATGCCATCGCCCCGGGCAAACGGCCGTTGTCGAGCATGACCCCGGTCTTTCTCGAGGGGCCAGCCGGCCAGGTGGTGGTATTGGGGACACCCGGCGGCAGCCGGATAATTACCATGGTTCTGCTCGCCACCCTGGAGGCGGTCCATGGCCGTGGCTCTGCCGCGGCCTGGGTAGCCTTGCCCCGGTTCCACCATCAGTATCTGCCAGACCGGATCACCTATGAGGCCGATGCCTTCAGCCCGGTTGTCAAACGCGGCCTCATCGCCCTGGGCCACCGCTTACAGGTGTTATCCCGGCGTTACGGGAATATGCATATCGTTATCTGGGACCCGCGGCGCAGGCTTACCGAGGCCGTCAGCGATCCTCGTGGCGAGGGTCTGGCCGTAGTCGGCCATTGATTCTAATTCCTAGCATCTAGTCCCTAGTCCCTAGCTTCTAGTTCCTAGTCCCTAGTTTCTAGTATCTAACTAACCACCGATACCGAGCAGGCCCGGGTCGCTTTTCTTGTCGATCTTGACGCTTTCCACATCCTCGGTATCCAGGCTCTGGAGAATGGCCTCGACCTTATTTTCCAATGCCTTCTCCTGGGTGCGGATATCGTCACGGACATGCTCCAGCTCTCCCAGGCGATCTTCCAGGGTGTCGCTCGCCTGGTGGATGCGCTTAATACTTTCCAGCCGGCGACGCAATTGGATCTGGTGTTCCCGGACCTGCGACTCCATCGGTGACATGATATTTTTCAGCCAGTTGTCGGCATCGCGGTTCGCCATCTTATAGATGGCCCTGATCTTGGCGACCGAGGACTCGTAAAAGTTCCTGGTGACGGTCTTTTGTTCCGTCATCAGCAGCGACATGCCCTTTATGAACTGGATGTGCTTGCTTTCCAGGCGTTTGATTTCACGCAGGTAACGCATTACCGAGAAACTGCTGGGCTTGATGTTGATCAGTCCGTGTTCTTTCTGGAATTTTTTGTAGACGCTCTCCATCAGCTCCTTGATCTCATTCGCCTGTCTGGAGACCTCTTCCATGGTCACGCGGGCGGTCTTGAAGAAACTCGACATGCAGGCCTTGAGCCCGCCGGTGGTCATGCTGAGCTCCATGTCCTTCTTGGTCTCGGCGATGACATTGTCGAGGTTACGTAGATTCAGGTGGGAATACAGGACATTGGTCTGTTGCGAGAAAATGCTGCGGGTCGCCTGGAAGCGTTGCAGGCTCTTTTCGAAAACGTCCTTATCCTTTTTGACCTTGTTCATCATATGCTCGATGACATCCATATTTTTGCCATTGAGGCCTGTAAGCTCCTGCATATGTTCATAGACGCCCTTGAGTCGTTGCATGACCAACATACGCATGGACTTAATGATATGGGTCATATCATCATTGATATTATCGCTGACGATCTCGCGCTTGGCCGGAATCATTTCCTTACCCAGAGCCTCCTCCAGCTCCCGGATGCGGCTGCGCTCCAGGGTTTTCTTTTCATGTTTGATCTTGGCGTAGAGGGCCTTCTGGGCCGATACCGGATAGACGTTGTGTTCCGGGATCTTCAGCAGCTTGGCGGTTTCGCGGATCTGCTTGCCGATCTCGCGCTGGACATCGTCCCAGTCGCGGAGTTCATCCCAGAGACCATCGATTTTGTTGAGGACGACCAGCCGGCCCTTATTCGCGCCTTTGCGGCTGCCGATATGGTCGTGCCAGACCTGGATATCGGTCTTGGTCACGCCGGCATCGGCGGCCAGGATAAAGAGGATGGCATGGGCGCTTGGGAGCATGTTGAGTGTCAGCTCCGGCTCGGCGCCGAGGGCATTGAGACCGGGGGTATCGAGGATCACCAGACCCTGCTGCAACAGCGGATGGGGGTAGTTGATGATGGCGTGGCGCCACTTGGGGATGGAGACCTTGCCGTCATCGGTCAGGGGCATGCCGAAGTCGGTTTCGGATTCGGCCACGTGTAGTCCCAGGGCCTCCGCCTCTTTCTTGCTGACCTCCTTGGTCTCGACAATGTGTTGCAAGGCCTCGGCCATTTTATCCGGTTTGCGGGTATTCAGTTTGACGGTCTTCCATTCCTCATCGAAGCCCTTGTATTCATTGATGGTGGTACCACTCTTGCGGGTCTCGATCGGGAGCAGGCGCAGACAGGGTTTGGTGCCGTTCTCATATTCCAGCTCGGTCGGGCACATGGTGGTGCGGCCGGCACTGGACGGCAGCACCCGCTGGCCGAAGTCGGAGAAGAAGATGGCGTTAATTAGTTCTGATTTGCCGCGCGAAAATTCGGCGACAAAGGCGACATAGAGCTTGTCATCACGTAAATTTTGCAGGATTTGTTCCAGGCGCTGGTCGCTCTGGGCGTCCCCCAGTTCCTGCTCCTGGAGCCATGCCCGGAAAACCTTGATAGATGTATTGAGTTTATCGCGCCACTGGCTGTAGGCCTCAAAATGCTGCTCTATGGCTACCATTACCCCTCCCCGAGTTCCAACCAATCATGGTCGCTTACCCTTGCCTTGTCAGCTAAAAACCCGCTGATCTGGACGAAAGGTACCCTCCCCCGGACCGTATGGGGACCACGCACGCCACGGGCCCGGGTCTTCAGGGGATACAATACTGATATAATCAATAAAATCAAGGACTTTTTTAGCATACTTATATAATACATTAACTTTAGGACTGACAGTTACGGCAATAATAGGCACTGCGCCCGCCCAATCGCAGCTGCACCAGGGGTCGTCGGCATTGCCTACAGGGTTGGCCACCGCGTCCATAGACATTCAGCGCGAGCTGGAAATAACCGGGATTGCCCTGGCTATCGCGGAAATCCCGGAGCGTCGTCCCGCCGGCGGTAATCGCTTGCGAGAGGACTTTCTTTATTGCCTTAGACAATAAAGTATAGCGTCGACGACGAATTTTTCCTGCCGGCCGACGGGGGTCGATGCCGGCCTGGAACAACGCCTCGTTAGCGTAGATGTTGCCGATGCCGGCGATGATGCGGCCATCGAGCAGGAAGTCGCGCACGGCCCGGCGGCGTCTCCGGGAACGCTGAAACAGGTACTCCCCCGTTACTGTCGGCTCCAGGGGCTCCGGCCCCAGCGATGCCAGCAGCTTGTGTCGATAGGGATCATCAGCCGTCCAGAGGACCGCCCCGAAGCGCCGCGGGTCGCGCAGGCGCAGGCAATCACCCGTGTCCAGCCCGAGCTCGAAGTGGTCATAGGGACCCCGTGGCTCCTGACAGGTAACGACCCGCAGGCTGCCGGACATCCCGAGGTGGAGCATCAGGGTGCCGTGGGCAAACCGTAGCAACAGGTATTTGCCCCGGCGCTCGATGGTATGGATGCGCCGGCCGCGCAATTGCCGGGACAGGCCCGGTGGGATGGGCCATCGCAACCGCGGGTGTTGGACGCCGACGGCGGTTACGACCCGCTGTTCCAGATAGGGCCGGATCCCCCGCAGGGTGGTTTCGACTTCCGGCAATTCAGGCATGGGTCAAGGCATCAGCCGGCGACCGATTTCCGCCGGGAAGCGATATTCCAACCGCTCGTCACGCCGGTGGAGGATGAAGGCCGGCCGGTAGGCAAGGACATCAAACTTGAGTGCGACCCGTTTCCCGGTCTTGTCATCGGCGACGGTGATCGTGACCCGGTCAATGGCAGGCTTGCCGGCATAGGGTTTTACTGACTGGGCAGTGGCCTGACGCCAGTCCTGGACCCAGCGGGCAAGCGACGTTGGCCCGGTTTTTTCCCCTGTCGGTTGCCGTCGCCACTGACCTTGTACCAGCCACAGGCGGTGAGCGGGAAAACGGAAATCGACCGGCCGCTCGTTTGCTGCTAACAGGCGCGGGCTCAGGAGTGCTGTCAGCGGATTGGCAATGACATAGAAGTTGTTCAGAGAGATCAGATTGACTTTGTTCTGGACGCCAACGTATTGCAGGTTATTCAGGGGGTGGGCGGCGCCAAAGCGGATCTCGGTATCGTTTAACCACAGGGTGGCCAGGGGCTTGTCGAGCCCGAACTTGGCACGATTCCGGGAATCAATGACACCGATCGGGCGTGCCGCGGCCGAACTGATCTGAAGCAACCGGGTAACGTTGCGGGTATGGCTGCGCGCCGCCTGTGGCGCGACCAAGCGCCAGCCGGACTTGCCCCGCTTTAGAACGACGGTCTTGTTATTGCGGCGCTTGATCCGGATCGTGTGGATGGCGTCAGGCTTGAGCGCCGTCAGACTGGTGCTTGCCGAATGGTCCGGTTCTGGTTGCAAGAGCATAAACAGCAGCAGACCTGCGACCAAAGACAGCAGCAGGAGATTGATTAGCCAACGCCTGTGCATCAGCGCCGCCGGCGCCGGAGCCAGATTGTGATGCCGGTGCCGATTAGGCCCAAAGGGATGACCAGCGTGAATAACGCCGCCAGGGTAGAGCGCCAGAAGCGCGACAAATTGAGGTTGCGGTCGACACCGATTTTGACCGGGATATTGACGTAGTCATCATCGCGGCTGAGCCAGTTGATCATACTCATCCCCAGATCGAGGTTGTAACCCAGCATCAAAAAACGGTTTGAAAGGAAATCACCATCGCCGCTGACAACGACCCGTTGCGAGCGGTCTTCATAGGGTCGGCTGAGACTGACCGCTAACTGCAGGGGTCCGGGAATATCCTGGCCACGGTTGAACCGGATCTTGCCTGATAGCGGGCCGACTTCCGACCAGGTGGCATTGCCGGTCTCAAGCAGGGGGCTACTCTGCCAGCGGTTAGTCTCTTGGATGGCTAACGCCCGGGCGTTGAAGAACTGGGTGCGTTCCCGGAAGCCCCGGATTACCGGGTGCCGGCCGTACTGACTGATAGTGATGTGTTTAGGGTTACCGGTGATTGCCATGGAATTAAAGTCGACAACGGTCCCGGGCTGGAACTCGATCCCCAGGTACTCGGCGACCGCATCCAGGCCGCGTCGCTGACCGGGCTCTGTGAGCCACAGCAGGTTACCGCCTTGCTCCAGGTATTTCCGAATAAGCCGGGATTCACGCCTGAGTAGGGGTTTCTTCGGGCTGGCGATAATCAGGACGGCGGTGTTTCGCGGAATTTGCGGGCGCTCGTTCAGGAACAAGGTGATGGTCTTGAATCCTCGCTTGCTCAGGGTGTCGGCCCAGGCCGAGAGATCCCCGCCATCGCCCTTGTCTATCCGGCGTTCCCCATGGCCGGCGAGGAACACCAGCCAGCGCTCACCCCGATGGCCGAGGCGGACGAAGGCATTGGTGATGTTCTCTTCATTCAGGCGTGTCAGCGCCAGGGACACGGTCGCCTGTTTGTAGCGGATCAGGATCTCGCTGCCGCGCCGGATACTGGCGCGGGTGACCCGGTCGGGGTCGGTGTCGGGATCGACAAATTCCAGTTGGAGCTTGCCGTTCTCGGACTGGTAGGGCTGAAACCGATTGCGTACATAGTGACGTCTGTCACCGAAGCCGGAGACAAAGGCCGTGACCTTGATCGGGCCCTGCAGGCGCTTGACGGCGATAATACTGGCCTGCGACAGGGTATTGCGCCCCGACTGGGTCCAGTCAAAACGCCAATGGTAGCTGTTGGTTAGCCACTGCAGCAGACCTACAACCACCAATAGCAATAGCAGGAAGACCACCGTTGCCAACTGTGCCTCGCGCCGGGTTTTTTGGGTGATCTGCATCAGGCGCCGACCCGCTCCGCCTCCAGGCGGCGGACGCTAAAGATCAGAAACACACCAATCAAAGAAAGGTAGTAAAAAATGTCAGCGGTATCGACCACCCCTTCGACAAAGGGGAGATAGTGACGGAAGATGGACAGATAAGTCGCGACCGGGTTTCCCAGCCAGCTGATGATGGCCTCGAGAATCAGCAACAGAAACACCACCCCGAAGGCCATGATCGCCGCCAGCGCCGGCGATTGGGTGAGGGTGGACATAAACAGGCCGATGGCGGCGATGGCCGATAACAGCAGTACCAGGCCGATGACAGAGCTGGCCAGGACGCCTAAATCGAGGTTGCCGCCAATCAGCAGTGACAACGGCAGTAACACCATCAACCCGATCAGGACCAGCAGGTAGAGGACGATACCCAGGAATTTTCCCAAGACGATCTCGGTCATCGTGATCGGGGCACTGAATAACAGCACCAGCGTCTGATTGCGACGTTCCTCGCTGATCAGCCGCATGGTGAGCAAGGGGATGACAAAGGCCAGCAACCAGGCGGCCAGGCCGAACAACGGGGTAACGACGAACCGGGTCAGGCCCTCCGTCTGCGGCTGGTAGAGAAAAGCAAGCACGTCGGACAAAAAGAATATGGCGAAGATCAATGTCATCATCCCGAGGATGACCCAGGCTAACGGGGATAGGAACATACTCCGGAACTCGCGCAGGGCTATGGTCAGAATCACTGCCTGCCTCCCGTCGTGTTACCATCTTCCAGCATCAGGTCGACAAAGACATCCTCCAGCGACACCCGCCCGGGTGTGAGCTCATACAGTCCCCAATTCTTCTCAACCGCTAAACGGACCAGCTCATCGGTGAGGTCTTGCTCCAGTTCGTGCAGGATGTGCACCTGTCCCGGATCGACCACCTGGACTGATTTGACCCCGGGCAGTCGCTCCAGTTCGACGATATCGAATGGATTACGGAAGCCAACCGAGAGGCTGGCGGACTTCATATACTTGGCGAGCCCCTGGATACTTTCCTTAAGTACCAGTTTGCCCTGATTGATGATCTGGACGGTATTACAGCTTGCCTGCACCTCTGGCAGAATGTGGGTCGACAGGATAATGCCATGTTCCTTTCCCAGTGCGCGGATGAGCGACCGGATCTCGCGAATCTGGATCGGATCGAGACCGATTGTGGGTTCATCAAGGACGATCACATCGGGGTTATGGATGATCGCCTGGGCCAGGCCGACCCGTTGTTGATAGCCTTTGGACAGATTATTGATCAGGCGCCGGCCGCTGCCAGCGAGTCCGCATTTTTCCTTGGCCGTCTCGCGTGCTTGCCGACGCCGGTGGCGGACGATGCGATTGAGACTGGCACAGTAATCCAGGTACTCATCAACGGTGGCGTCACGGTAGAGTGGCGGGTATTCCGGCAGATAGCCGATCCGGTTCTTAGCGGCCCGGGGTTCGTCCAGCAGGTCGTGCCCGGCAATCAGAATGCTGCCCGCACTGGGTGCCAGATTACCGGTGATCATTTGCATGGTAGTGGTTTTTCCGGCCCCATTCGGTCCGAGGAAACCCAGGACCTCACCCTGGCGAACGCTGAAGCTGATATTGTTGACGGCGAGCATGGCGCCATAGGCGCGCGATAATCCACCGACTTCAACTAATACCTGATTGTTCATAGGCCCATGGTCATTAAAAGACACCCGTCGCTGTTTTGTCAATGCAGGCACAAAGAGTTCTGCGCCAAGAAACTGCGTGCCGGCAACCATGGCCGATGTAATCGCACTTTTCATGACAAAAAAAATGTGCACAATAACGGCCTGTTTTAATATTGTGTTGGCAACTCCCATTTAGAATGTATGGTGTATAAAGTACGAATTGAGCCTGTCGGCATCGAGATTGAGGTCAATGATGATGAGACCATCCTGACGGCGGCACTGCGTCAGGCGGTGACCCTGGCATATAGTTGCCGCAGTGGCCTGTGTGGTACCTGCAAGGGCAGATTACTGTCAGGGGATATCGATTACGGCCAGTATCAGGAGAAGGCGATGTCTGCCGGCGAACGGGAGCAGGGGCACGCCCTGTTCTGTCAGGCTAAGCCCCTGTCCGACTGTGTTATCGAGGCCAGCTTGATCGATGCCGTGGCGGATATCGAGATCCGGACACTCCCTTGTCGGGTAGCGAAGATGGATAAGTTGGCAGACGATGTTATGCGGCTTTATCTTAAGTTACCCGAGGATGACCGCCTGCAGTTTCTTGCCGGTCAGTACATTAACATCTTGTTAGGCGATGGTCGGGTGCGCAGCTTTTCCCTGGCCAACCCCCCTCATGACGATGCCTTGCTGGAACTGCATATCCGGCATGTCCCCGGTGGGGTTTTTACCGGGCGTGTTTTTAATGCTATGCAGGAGAAGGACATCCTGCGTTTCCGGGGGCCCCTCGGCACCTTCTTTCTACGTGCGGAGTCGAACCGGCCGATCATCATGATGGCCGGCGGTACTGGGTTTGCTCCTATTAAGGGTATCCTGGAACATGCCTTTACCGCCGGGTTTGCCCAAGTGATCCATCTTTACTGGGGAGTGCGCACCAAATGCGACCTCTACCATCAGGCGCTGGCTACCGCCTGGGCCGAGCAGTATGAGAATTTCACTTTCATACCGGTGTTGTCAGAACCACAGGTCGGGGATGACTGGCAAGGCCGGACCGGCTGGGTGCATGAAGCGGTGGTCGAGGACTTCCCTGATTTAGGCGGATTCGATGTCTATGCCAGTGGACCGCCACCGATGATCGCGGCCGGAAAGACGGTCTTTGCGGCCAGTGGCCTACCGAAAGACAATCTGTATTACGATGCCTTTGATTTTTCCCACGATAAAAATCAGTAACTAGTGGTCTGTTCTTATGTTAATGCACACTGCCGGTGCGGCCGGGGGGGGCTGTCGGCTGGTTTAGCCCGG
>FXBF010000241.1_pt1 | contig 17926 bp, 17 predicted proteins | sample 5335321 | NCBI WGS metagenome assembly FXBF01 (sample SAMEA103928391, study PRJEB20085) | sediment metagenome | isolation source: sediment
ACCAAAGGCCGCCAGGCTGGTAAACGAATAAACAATGATATAGAAAAGGGATGCACTGTATCCATTCGGATTCGCACTCAGTATTCCCAGCAGGAAATAACCCATGTGAGAGATGGCTGAATAAGCCAGCATGCGTTTCAGATTGGTCTGAACAATCGCCAGTAAATTCCCTGTCGCCATGGAGAGTACGGCAATGATAGTCAACATATCTGACCAGCTGACGGCAAGCCCCTGAAAACCATCCACTAACAGACGCATGATAAAGGCAAATGCGGCAACCTTGGGAGCGGTGCCCAGGAACAGAACAACCGAAGTCGGTGCCCCCTGGTAGATATCGGGCACCCACATGTGGAAGGGAACCACACCAAGCTTGAAGCCAACGCCCACTATAATGAAAACAAGCCCAAGAATCAGCATTACGTCATCTGACTCCATACCCTGTATCGCGCTTCTAATGCTTTCTATGTCGAGGCTACCTGTTGCACCGTAGATCAACGACATACCATAGAGCAGCATACCGGAGGCCAGTGCGCCAAGAACAAAATATTTCATCGCCGCTTCAGTTGCCAGATCAGAATCGCGGTTCATTGCAACAAGCGTATAGAGAGACAATGATAACAACTCAAGGCCAATATAGATGGATAAGAAATGACTGGCTGAAGTCATTACCATCATGCCGATCACGGCATTCAGGATCAGCACAAAATACTCACCGCGATACATCTTGCGTTCAGTAATATATGAATATGAATATATAAGCACGATGAATGTCAGAAATAGAATAACCTGCTTGCTCAGCGTCGCCATGCCATCAAGGACAAACATGTCATTGAATGCTTTTGCCGAGCCTCCTTCCGGGACAGTGGTCGTAACCAGGTATAAACCCACGAGCAGGGTAAGCTGAGTAAGCAAAAAGCTCGCCTTTGGCATCCGTTCATGGGTAAACCTGTCAGCCAGCAGGATCACACAGGCCATAGAAAATACAAAAATTTCAGGCGTTGCAAGCTGGATGTCTGCGAATATATTGTTCATAGACTGACCGTTACAGTTTGGTTACTGCCGAAAACGTAAGCAGCTTATCGACAGAGGTATGAATAATTTCCAGGAATGGCGCCGGCCATAGCCCCAGGATGAGTACACTAAGTGTAAGTATCAGCAGGAATAAACCTTCTCTATTGTTGATGTCCTTTAGCGCCTTAACCATGTCATTGTTTACGGCACCATATATAGCCTTTTTGTACATCCACAGAGTGTAGGCTGCACCCAGAATCAAAGTCGTACCAGCAATGATTGCGTACCATGCATTCACCTGGAACACACCCAGTATCACCAGAAATTCGCCGACAAATCCTGAAGTCCCCGGCAGCCCAACATTGGCCATCGCAAAGAACATCATAAATGCTGCAAATTTAGGCATGGTATTCGCTACGCCGCCATAGTCACTCATATTTCGCGTATGCATGCGGTCATAGAGTACGCCAACACAAAGGAACATCGCCCCGGAGATGAAACCGTGCGATATCATCTGGATGATTGCACCTTCCACAGCCATCTTATTAAACACAAACAAACCCAGCGTGACAAAACCCATGTGAGCAATTGATGAATAGGCAATCAATCTCTTCATGTCTGTCTGCGCCAGCGCAACCATGGAAATATAGACAATGGCAATTAATGACAGAACAATAATGAAAGTAGATAAACTGTGACTGGCATCCGGAGTGATCGGAAGATTGAAGCGGATAAAGCCATAGGCACCCATCTTCAACATAATTGCCGCCAGCACTACAGAACCGCCTGTAGGGGCCTCAACATGCGCATCAGGCAGCCAGGTATGCACCGGGAACATTGGAATTTTGACAGCAAAGGCACTTAGGAATGCTAAAAATAGCCATATTTGCTCAGTTAAGCCAAGCTTCACTGCATACATATCGCTAAGCGCGAAACTGTTGCCGCTTTTGACATAAAGATAGATCAGTGCCACCAGCATCAATAATGAGCCAAGTAGCGTATAGAGGAAGAATTTTATCGTGGCGTAAATCCTGTTCGGCCCGCCCCATATACCAATAATCAGGAACATGGGTATCAGCATGGCTTCCCAGAAGACATAGAATAAAATGGCGTCAGTGGCTGAAAACACACCTATCATAAGCCCTTCCATAATCAGGAAGGCCGCCATGTATTGTGCCACCTTCTCCTGAATCACCTGCCAGGCGGATATCACTACAATAATGGTAATAAAAGCCGTTAGTATGATCAGTAACAGTGAGATGCCATCTATTGCCAGAGAATAGTTTATATTCAGAGCCGATATCCATCGAAAATGTTCAACGAACTGCATGTCACCCGTTGTTATGTCGAAGCCGGTATACAGCGGCAGTGTCACCAGGAATGCGGCAATACTGACCAGCAAAGCGATTATCCTGGCCAACCCTGCGCGCTGATCATTCCCTGTCGCCAGCACAGCTATGCCACCGAGTATCGGCAACCAGATTGCAAGGCTTAATTGATTAGCTTCAAACATGGAAGGGTGGTCTCTTTATTTAATTTGTATGAACCAGGTCATCAGCACCAGCAGACCGATAATCATGGCAAAAGCGTAGTGATTTACCAGTCCGGACTGCAATGGCTTTAATGCCCTTGATATATATCCAACCACTTTTGCTGAGCCATTTACCAACCAGCCATCGATAAAAATCGTGTCGCCGTATTTTGATAGCTGGCGACCCAGATTGAGAGTGCCGTTAGCAAAGAATTTCTGGTTAAAATCGTCAAAGTAATATTTGTTCATCAACAGGCTATACAGAGGTTTGACCGATGCAACTACCTTGTCAGGTAAGTCCGGCCGTCGAACATAAAACAACCAGGCGAGGAATATACCGCCGACAGCCAGCCAGAATGGCGGCTGTAGAATTCCGTGGAACATGAAGCCAAGCACTACCGCCAGGCCTGATTTACCCTGATAGTCTTCTGCGATCGCAGCAAGTACATCATGCTGTGGCAGGACAAAAATTGCACCGTTGAAGTAATCGCCAAAGGCCATGGGATTAATATATAAAGCACCGGCGATGATAGAAGGTATGGCTAACAGCATTAAGGGCAAGATAACGACCATCGGTGATTCTTTCAGGTGCTGCAGTGTATGCTGATCCATCCGCGGCCGGCCATGGAAGGTCATAAACATCAGGCGGAAGGAATAAAAAGCGGTCAGTACAACAACAGACAGTACTGCAACATAGGCAATACCAGAACCGAATAACTCTGATTGATGCACGCTTTCAATGATCAGATCCTTGGAGAAGAATCCGGCAAAGGGCGGAATACCGGCCAGTGCCAGTGAGCCAACCATTGCAGTGATATAGGTCCAGGGCAGGAACTTCCTGAGCCCACCCATCTTGCGCATGTCCTGCTCATGGTGCATAGCAATTATGACAGAGCCAGCAGCGAGGAAAAGCAGCGCCTTGAAAAATGCATGAGTACCCAGATGGAAAATTGATGCCGCATAGCCTGATGCTCCCAGGCCGACTGTCATATAACCCAGCTGTGACAATGTTGAATAGGCAACGACGCGCTTGATATCGTTTTGCACCAGACCAAGCAGGGCCATAAAAAATGCTGTGATGGCACCGATGATCATCACGACACTTAATGCGGTTTCTGAAAATTCAAATATAGGTGAGGTACGTGCCACCATGAATATTCCGGCAGTCACCATAGTCGCTGCGTGGATCAATGCAGAGATAGGTGTCGGACCTTCCATTGAATCAGGTAGCCAGACGTGTAATGGAACCTGCGCGGATTTCCCCATTGCGCCAATGAACAGTGCGATGCTGATAAAGCTAATGACGCTCCATTGAATGCCCGGCAGTATTTCAATAGTCTGGTCAAGTGCGTCCGGTACGGAGGCAAAAACAGCGCTGTAGTCCAGCGAGCCAAATGTTGTGTAAATGGCCGCGATACCAATCAGGAAGCCAAGGTCGCCGACGCGGTTGACCAGAAATGCCTTCATGTTCGCGTAAATTGCCGTCTCTCTGGTATACCAGAAACCAATCAATAGATAGGAAACCAGCCCGACCAGTTCCCAGCCAAAGAACAACTGCAGGAAGTTATTCGACATCACCAGCATCAGCATTGCAAAAGTGAATAAGGAGATATAACTGAAAAAACGCTGGTAACCCGGATCATCATGCATATAGCCAATGGTGTAGATATGTACCATCAGTGAGACAAAAGTGACTATCACCATCATGGTGGCGGTCAGGCTATCAATCAGAAAACCCACCTCAAAGGGAAAGTTGTCACTGACACCCCAGATATAAACGGTGCCGTTGAATGTGTTGCCAGCCATCACATCGATATACACATAGACTGACAGGGCAAAGGCAGCTGCTACACCTGCTACGGCGATGCTGTGGGCACCCACACGGCCAATCTGGCGGCCGAAGACTCCAGCGACCAGTGCAGCGAACAAACACACGAGTGGAATAGCTAGATAAATGAGTTTCATACCATCCATCATGCTATCCCTTTAAACTGTCCAGATCTTCGATGTTAATGGTATGCCTGCGCCGGAACAGCACAATGATTATGGCCAGACCGATGGCAGATTCTGCTGCCGCTACGGTAAGTATAAAGAACACAAAGACCTGTCCTGCCAGATCATTCAGATAATGCGAGAAGGCAATAAAGTTGAGATTGACTGACAGCAGCATCAACTCGATAGACATCAGCAGGATGATGACGTTTTTCCTGTTCAGGTAGATTCCGGTCACGCTAATCGAGAACAGTATGGCGCCGAGTATCAGATAGTCAGTTAAAGCAATCATTATATGTTCCTGGTCAGTCCTGCTTCTCAGCATTCATTTTTACCACCCGCAAGCGATCTTCTTTACGGACGCGAATCTGGGCATCAGGCCTCTGCCGTTTTGCAGACAGGCGTCCTCTCAAACTCAATGAAATAGCTGCAACCATCGCCAGCAGCAGTAAAACTGCCGCCAGCTCGAACGGGTAAACATAGTATGTATAGAGCAACAGGCCCAGCTGATGCGTGTTACCGTAGTCAGCAGCCGCTGCGGCTGGAGCCGGCATTTGTTCTATGTCAAAAGGACCGGAACTGAAAACGATGGCCAGTTGCAGCAGTATGATGACGGCCACTGTCGCGCCGATGGGCAGGTATTCAGCAAAGCCCTCTCGCAACTGATCAGTGTCAATATCCAGCATCATCACCACAAACAGGAACAACACCATCACGGCACCAACATAAACCAGCACCAGCACGATGGCCAGAAATTCGGCTTCCAGCAATAACCAGATCACCGCTACTGTGAAAAATGTCAGAATCAGGAACATGGCTGCGCGTACCGGGTTACGTACAGTAATCACCAGGCCCGCAGCTATTACTGCTACCGATGCGAGAAAGTAAAATGCCAGTTGTTCAAATGTCATAGGTATATTGGGCTAACGGTAAGCCGCATCCTGTTTTCTGTCTCTTGCAATGCTTTCTTCCATACGGTCTCCGACAGCCAGTAACATATCCTTGGTGTAATAGAGGTCCCCTTCCTTTTCGCCGAAATATTCAAACACGCGCGTTTCAACGATGGCATCTACAGGACAGGCCTCCTCACAGAACCCGCAGAATATGCACTTGGTTAGATCTATGTCGTAGCGGCTGGTGCGTCGCGAACCGTCTTCTCTTACCTCCGAATCTATCTTTATCGCCACCGCCGGGCACACAGCTTCACACAATTTACAGGCAATACAGCGTTCTTCACCATTGGGATAGCGGCGTAGTGCATGCAGGCCTCGAAAACGGAAAGACATCGGTGTCTTTTCTTCAGGATACTGCACCGTGATTTTTCTCTGGAACAGGTGTTTGCCTGTTACTGACAGGCCTTTCAATAGCTCGATCAGAAACAAACTCTTAATGGCATAAATTACTTTTTTCATCATTTCATACCTCTAGTGGAACAGGTATCCCCATGGTGTAAGAAACATCGCCGCGGCCATAAATACTATCCAGAAAATTGTCAGTGGCAAAAAGACCTTCCAGCCCAGCCGCATAATCTGGTCATAGCGATAACGCGGAAATGTCGCCCGGAACCAGAGGAAGAAGAACAACAGGAAACTGGTTTTCAGCAGCAACCAGTGAAAACCATCGCCAAGAAGTAAAACATCGGATACCACGCCAAACGGCGACATCCAGCCACCGAGAAACATCAGAGATGCCAACGCTGCTATCAATATCATATTGGCGTATTCAGCCAGAAAGAAAACGGCAAAGGTCATGCCGGAGTATTCAACATGGAAGCCCGCCACAATTTCCGATTCACCTTCAGCCACGTCAAAAGGTGCACGGTTTGTTTCGGCAACACCAGAGATAAAGTACACCATGAACATCGGAAACAGCGGCCACAGATACCAGTTAGTCAAGCCTCCGCTCTGCGCCAGAACAATTTCACGAAGATTCAGGCTGCCTGCCGCCATCAGTACTGTCACCAGAGCAAAACCCATCGCCAGTTCATAGGAGACAATCTGAGCAGAAGCTCGCATAGCACTGAGAAAGGCATACTTTGAGTTGGATGCCCAGCCGGCGATGATGATGCCGTAGACGCCGATAGAGGTCATGGCAAGAATAAACAGCAGGCCTGCATTGATATCAGCCAGCACCAATGTATCGGTAAACGGAATTACTGACCAGGCAGCAAAGGCTGGCCCAATTGCCAGTATCGGTGCCAGTATAAACAGATATTTATTGGATTTTGTTGGAATAATGATTTCTTTAAGAATCAGCTTCATCGCATCCGCAATCGGTTGCAGCCATCCCCTGGGACCTACCCGATTGGGTCCAATACGGATCTGCATATAGCCAATGATTTTTCGCTCTGCGTAGGGCAAATAGGCGACCGCAACAACCAGTGGTATGAAGATCGCCACCACCTTGATGAGGGAGATAAGCAGGACATGCAGCCAGTCCCAGTCTGGCAGGAAATCAAGTAAATAGAGTATCCATTCAGGCACGGGACTTCACCTCTAACCAGTTTGCATTACCCAAAGCAGCCGTTTTCTCCGTTGCAGTCGGCAACAGCACACAGTTCAGCGGTACTGAAGTGCTGGCATATACACTGATGTCAATTTTTCCACTTCCATTTGCCAGTTCTATCGTGCTATCACTATTGATACCCATAGATGCCATTGTGTCCGGATGCATGCCCGCTGCTGCAGCTGGGTTATCCAGCGTCTGTTGCAATGGCTGTGAGTGACGTGTCACTGTATCAACACGATACAAAGAAAGATGCGGTATCCGCGCCAGCCTGTTTTGTTCAACCAGAAGAGGTGCATACACGTCCGTGCCGCCAGTCCCTTTTTCTATCCTGCTGCTTTCATCTCGTATAGCTTCACTTGCTGTGTAGTCAAAACCTCCCAGTTCAAGATAATTTCCCAGCACGCGCAGCACTTTCCAGCCGGGTCTAGCTTCACCCTGCGGGTGGAGTGCAGCCTTCCAGCTTTGTACATTCCCTTCACAATTAACGTGTGTTCCATCGCTCTCTGTAACTGAAGACAATGGCAGCATGACATGTGCAAGCTCATCAATTTCCTCACTGCGATAGCAACCCGCATAGATGACCATGCCCGTTTCACGTAAGGCTTCTACCGCCCTGTTGCCTGCTATACAATCCAGAGAGGGTTCAATATTTAACAACAAACAGGCTTTCAAGGCTGTGTTTAATATCTCAGTAGCGTTCTTCCCAGCGGTATCCCTGTCCAAAAATGGCAGGAATGATGCCTGCCAGGCCGCTGCTGCGTTGCCCTCTTCCAGCCTGCCGAATCTAGCATCAGTAATATTCCCAATAATCGTCGCCAGCGCAACTAACAGAGAATAATTGGCATCCATCTGTGCCATCGTTCCAACGATAACTTGCCCGTCGCTGCCTGCTTCAATCAGGCTGTCGGCCAGCACTACTAACTCTTCATTTGCGTGACATGGTTCAGCAATACCTTCCACCACGTCATTGATAGACACCTGTTTTTTCTGTGAGATGATCACTACAAGTCGCGCCAGTGTGGCTACAAACGATGATGGAGAAACAGCAATATTGGACTGTAACGGGAAAGCAAAATCGAATTTCGTGCTGTTAATGGCGCTGATGCTGGCACCATTTTTTGCCGCTTTGCGTAGACGCGTTGCCAATATTGGCTGCTCTTTGCGGATATTGCTGCCTATCAGCAGGACAGTCCTGGCCTGCTCCAGACTTTCTATGCTGTTGCCAAGCAAGGGTGCCGACATTGCACCATCAGCCCTGAAATCCTGTTGTCGCAGACGGTAGTCCATGTTCTGGCTACCCAGTCCACGCATCAGTTTTGCCAGCAGCGTAAATTCTTCCAGCGTTGAGGTCGGCGAAGCCAGTGTACCTATGCTGTCGGCACCGTATTCATCAACAATCTTCCTCAGCTTACTGGCGACATTATCCAGAGCCGTATGCCAGCCCGTTTCCTTCCATTCGCCATCGATCTTCAGCATAGGCGTAGTTAAACGTTGCTCTGAATTGTTCGCGGTGTAGCTGAAACGGTCACGATCCGATAACCATTCCTCGTTTATCTCTTCATTCTGGCGTGGTAACACACGTAATACTTCACCACGTAATGTCTGGACTACGGTATTTGAACCCACGGTGTCGTGAACAGCTATACCAGGGTGGTTCTGCATCTCCCAGCTACGCGCTTTGAAGCGGAAAGGTTTTGATGTCAGCGCACCAACAGGACACAGATCAATGACATTCCCTGACATCTCAGAACTGACGGCCTGTCCCATGAAGGTCATAATCTCGCTGTGTTCACCTCGGTTTACCATGCCCAGTTCCATAATGCCCGCGATCTCCTGACCAAAACGTACACAACGGGTACACTGAATACAGCGTGTCATGTCTGTGGAAATCAGTGGGCCTAAATTCTTATCCAGTACAACACGTTTACCTTCAGAGAAACGCGAGATGTTTTTGCCATAGCCAACGGCTAAATCCTGTAGTTCACATTCACCACCCTGATCACAGATCGGGCAATCCAGTGGGTGATTGATGAGCAGGAATTCCATGGTGCTTTTCTGTGCGGCACGCGCCAGTTCAGACCGTGTTTCTACCTTCATGCCATCCGTAATGGGTGTGGCACAGGCGGGTACCGGCTTCGGTGCATTTTCCACTTCGACCAGACACATGCGGCAGTTCGCAGCAATGGACAACTTGTCGTGATAACAGAACCGCGGGATATAGATACCCGCTGCATCAGCTGCCCTGATCAACATCGATCCTGCTTCTGCTTCTATCTTTTGTCCGTTAATTTCTAGTGTTGCCATGTCTAGTCTATGTTCTGTCTGTATACTTCAGGCAGTTGCTTTACGATTTACATTCATATCAATTTTTGCTTCAAATTCACTCCTGAATCGCGTGAGAAAACTTTCTACTGGCATCGCCGCCGCATCACCTAATGCACAGATAGTACGGCCCTGTATGTTATTGGCCATGTCAGTCAGTAGATCAAGGTCCTCTATTTTTCCGGCACCCGAATTGATACGGTGTATCACCCGGTACAGCCAGCCCGTCCCTTCCCTGCACGGTGTACACTGACCGCAGGATTCCTCATGGTAGAAGCAGGAAAGACGTTCCAGCACATCGACCATGTCCGTCGTATCGTCCATTACAATCACCGAACCTGCCCCTAACATGGAACCAGCACCGGCAATCGAATCATAATCCATGTCCAGTTCCATCATGACGTCGCCCGCCAGCACCGGAACTGACGAGCCACCAGGAATAACGGCCTTCAGTGTTCTGCCATCGCGTACGCCACCGGCTAATTCCAGCAGGTCTTTAAACGAAGTGCCCATTGGTACTTCATAGTTACCCGGTTTATTGACGTGACCTGAGACTGAAAAAAGCTTGGTACCGCCGTTATTCGGTTTGCCCAGATCGGCAAACCAGCTGCCACCCTTTTCCAGAATCACCGGGATAGATGCCAGGGTTTCTGTATTGTTAATCGTTGTCGGCTTGCCATAGAGGCCATAACCGGCAGGAAATGGCGGTTTAAATCGTGGCAGGCCTTTTTTCCCTTCGAGTGATTCCATTAATGCCGTTTCCTCACCGCAGATATAGGCCCCTGCACCAAGATGTACATGACACTCAAAATCAAAACCAGAACCCTGAATGTCTGCCCCGAGCAGCCCTGCTTCTCTCGCTTCCGCCAATGCAGCCTCGAAACGTTCATACGGCTCCCAGAATTCACCGCGTATGTAGTTGTAACCTACGGATGCCCCAATACTGTATCCGGCAATAATTATGCCCTCTACCAGTTGGTGTGGGTTATAACGCAGGATATCGCGGTCTTTGAACGTGCCCGGCTCGCCTTCATCTGAATTACAGACGATATACTTCTGTCCCGGTGCTGTGCGGGGCATAAAGCTCCACTTAAGACCGGTCGGAAAGCCAGCACCACCGCGGCCGCGCAGACCGGATGCTTTGACCTCTTCTATAATCTCATCAGCCGGTGTTTTTTCTTTTAATATCTTTTTCAGTGCTGAGTAACCGCCTACCTCGAGATAGCTTTTCAGACTCCATGGCTCATCACTGGCCAGGGTACGGAAACAGACAAGATTCAGTTTGCTTTCGTCAATCATGTCAGTCCAGTCCCTCAAGTATCCTGTCGATGCTGTCAGGTGTCAGATTTTCGTGGTATTCCTTATTGACCTGCATCATTGGTGCACCGCCACAGGAACCCAGACATTCCACTTCCTTGATGCTTATACGCCCGTCTGCGGTCGTTTCTCCCGGTCCGATACCTGTTTTTTCCTTCAGGTAGTCAAGTATTTCTTTCGAGCCGCACAACTGACAGGAAATATTGGTACAGACGGATATCTTGTGTACACCAACATCCTTGTGTTCATACATGGAATAAAAAGTAGCCACCTCGTAGACATGGATGGGCGGGATACCGAGCAGGTCGGCGATTTCCTGCATAATGTCTTTACTTATCCAGCGAAACTCTTCCTGAACGATTCGCAAAGCAGCCATTACTGCTGACTGCCTTCGGTCTGCGGGATACTTTTCAAGTTCCTTTTCGATCTGGCTTATTGCTGCAGTAGATAACGTCATGGCTGTCATCGATCAATTTCCCCGAAAACAATGTCCTGGGTACCAATGATGGCCACGACATCAGCCAGCATGTGGCCATTTGACATTTCATCCATCGCAGAGAGATGTGCAAAACCCGGGGCACGGATCTTGAGTCTGTAAGGTTTATTAGCGCCGTCTGATACAAGATAGATGCCGAATTCACCCTTAGGGTGCTCGACGGCTGCATAGGTCTGACCTTCCGGCACGCAGAAACCCTCGGTAAACAATTTAAAGTGATGGATCAGGGCTTCCATGTCGCGCTTCATCGATTCACGTTTAGGTGGAACAATTTTGTGGTCTTCCACCATCACCGCACCGGAATTATTGCGCAACCATTCAACACACTGACGAATTATGCGATTGGATTGGCGAAACTCTTCTATGCGTACCAGGTAGCGGTCATAGTTGTCGCCATTAGTGCCAACTGGAATGTCAAAATCCAGCCGGTCATAAACTTCATAGGGCTGTTTTTTGCGTAAGTCCCATTCCACACCTGAACCGCGCAGCATAGGCCCGGTAAAACCAAGATTTCTTGCCCGTTCAGGTGAAACAATACCAATATCAACTGTACGCTGTTTCCAGATGCGATTATCCGTTAACAGAGTTTCGTATTCATCAACATGGGTCGGGAAGCGTTCAGTGAAATCCCAGATGAAGTCAAGCAAGGAGCCCTGACGGTTCTCATTCATGCGGTCGACGGCTTTCTGGTTATGCCATTTCGACGACTCATACTGCGGCATATGATCCGGCAGGTCCCGATAGACACCGCCAGGACGATAATAGGTCGCATGTAAACGCGCACCGGATACAGCCTCATAGACATCCATCAGGTCTTCACGCTCTCTGAAACAATAGAGAAACATGGTCATTGCACCGATATCCAGGCCATGTGTGCCCAGCCATAGCAGATGATTCAGAATCCGTGTAATTTCATCGAACATGACCCGGATGTACTGAGCGCGCAATGGCACATCTACACCGAGCATTTTTTCTATCGCCATCACATAGGCGTGCTCATTAGACATCATGGAGACATAATCGAGCCTGTCCATATAGCCGATGCTCTGATTGTAAGGCTTGCTCTCAGCGAGTTTTTCAGTCGCACGGTGCAGCAGGCCGATATGCGGATCGGCACGCTGTATCACCTCGCCGTCCAGCTCAAGCACCAGGCGCAATACACCATGCGCCGCAGGGTGCTGCGGGCCAAAGTTCATTGTGTAATTGCGTATTTCAGGCACCGTAACCTTCCTCCCGAATTACTCTGGGTACAAGAACTCGAGGTTCAATGGAAACGGGCTGATAGATTACCCGGCCCTTTTCCTCGTCATAGCGCATTTCGACATGACCGGACAGCGGGAAATCCTTGCGGAACGGATGGCCGACAAATCCATAGTCTGTAAGAATTCGTCGCAGATCCGGATGACCCCTGAAAAGAATACCGAAGAGGTCGAAGGCCTCTCGTTCAAACCAGTCTGCTGACTTCCAGATATCGATGACTGAATCGACTACTGGTGAGGGTTCTTCAACGAAAACGCGAACGCGCAGACGCTGATTTCGAGAAGTAGAAAGTAAATGATAAACCACAGCAAATCTGGGTTTATCCCATTTTTCACCAGCCTCCTGACGATAATGAAGATAATCAACAGCGCAAACATCGATCAGGGTATCAAAGGCGAAGTTTTCACCGCTGAGTAATTTCCTGCAAATGTCATGCAGTGAATCTTCAGTTAAATCGACTGTTAATTCACCAAATTCGATTGCAGAAGCCTGAATAGAATTACCCGCAGCTTCTGCAATGCGCAATTGCAGCGCCTGTAGTCTTTCGATATTGGTCATCTGTCAGGTGCGGGCAATGGTGTTGGTTCGAATTTTCTTCTGTAACTGCAGTATGCCGTACAACAATGCTTCAGCTGTCGGAGGACAACCTGGCACATAGATATCTACAGGCACGATGCGATCGCAACCACGTACAACAGAATAGGAATAATGGTAGTAGCCCCCGCCATTGGCACAGGACCCCATGGAGATAACCCAGCGTGGCTCGGCCATCTGATCGTAGACCTTACGTAATGGGGCAGCCATCTTGTTGGTAAGTGTACCGGCGACAATCATAACATCAGACTGCCTGGGGCTGGGGCGAAACATAATACCGAACCGGTCCAGGTCATAGCGCGCAGCACCCGCGTGCATCATTTCAACTGCACAACAGGCAAGACCAAAAGTTACCGGCCACATCGATCCGGTGCGTGCCCAGTTAATCAGGCTGTCCGCAGTGGTAATCGCCCAGCCGCTTTCAGCAACACCTTGTTCTGCAACACCTTTCCCAGCAACGCTGTCATTCACTCCCATTCCAGCGCTCCTTTTGTCCATTCATAGATGAAGCCGATGACCAGTATGCCAAGAAAGATCATCATCGATACAAAACCGAACATGCCGACAGATTCTTCCTGCAGAACGATTGCCCAGGGAAAAAGAAAGGCTATTTCAAGGTCAAAAATTATAAACAGAATGGCTACCAGATAGTAGCGCACGTCAAATTTCATACGGGCGTCTTCAAATTCATCAAAGCCGCATTCAAAAGGTGACAGTTTGACAGGATCCGGACGATCGACTTTCAGTAACTTACTGAAAACCTTACCAAACATAATAAGCATTGCGCCGAACATAAAACCCACGGCAATGAACACCAGGATCGGTATATAGTTTTCAAGCATTGTCATTTTATACTATTGACTGTGCCTCTTGGCATGTCACCCCTCTAATCGCACAGGAAAAAAGCGAAGCGACCAGTCTAGGACGGCTCGTCCCCTGTGTCAAGCCAAAGCAAGTCTAGTTAATTGTTATAATTCAATGACTTATAATATTCCCTACAAAGTCAGCACAAGTATTATTTATTGCAGGAAAAGAAATTTTCAGCCCATTTTGCGGCTTAAATGGCCAAAGGAACCTCTTAATAAACAACCCCGCTGCCAGGTGGCGGGATGTTAGTCGAATACCAATTTTGAACCGCAAAGACGCAAAGGGCGCAGGGAACTGCGGCAGAAAATACCTGACGTCCTTTGCGTCTTTGCGGTTCAAAATTAACAAAAGCAAGCTGTGGGAAATTTAACCTGGAAAGATTTATGATGGTGCCGAAGGCCGGACTCGAACCGGCATGACTTGCGTCACCGCCCCCTCAAGACGGCGTGTCTACCAATTTCACCACTTCGGCAATGTTCTATTTATTGTTTTCACCCGGTACATTGGGTACTTCAGTGACTGCTGGAATATCCACACTCGGCGAACCCGTGTCTGTGGCCGGTAATGCAGGGATACTCTTCATTAATCCATCAACATTGCCAGCAGGTATAGATGGCATGGTTTCAGTCTTTACTGGTGGGGTTTTCTCAACCGCCTGAATAACACTGTCTGTTACGCTGGTCGGCTTTGCTGATTTGCTGTAAAGATAGGTAAGCGACAAACTGGTTAAAAAGAAAACCGTAGCAAGTACCGCAGTTGTTCGTGAGAGAAAATTCGCTGAGCCCTGACTACCGAAAAGAGAACCGGAAGCACCCCCCCCTCCACCACCAAAGGCGGCACCTGCATCAGCGCCCTTACCATGCTGTACCAGCACTAATACGACTATGCTTACTGCGACCAGTACGTGAATTGCTATCAGTATATTAGCCATGATGATTGTTTAATTACGTATAGATTGTTCGGTATGAATAATTAATTAGCAGACCTACATATTGCCAGGAAGCTTTCGGCCTGAAGAGATGCCCCGCCAATCAGACCGCCATCGATATCCTGCATACCGATAAGGGCATCTGCATTACCTGCGTTCATACTACCGCCATAAAGGATCTGCATGCTTTCTGCTACATCTGCACTTAGAGCCGAAAGCATATTGCGTATAAACCTGTGTACATCCTGTGCCTGCTCCGGTGTAGCTGTCATACCGGTGCCTATTGCCCAGACAGGCTCATAGGCAATAACAGAATCGACCAGTTTATCAATTCCAACCACATCTATGATTGCCTGCAGTTGGCGAGCAACGACCGTTTCAGTATCACCGGATTCCCTTTCGGTCAGTGTTTCACCTACACACAACACAGGGATTAGACCCCCAGCCTGTGCAACCTTGAACTTGGCCGCTACATCCTGGTCGCTTTCACCATAGATGGCACGCCGCTCCGAATGGCCAGCTAATACATATTTACAGCCGGCATCTACTAGCATGGAAGCGGATATCTGGCCGGTAAATGCGCCACTTTCGTTTATATCCAGATCCTGAGCACCGAGGGAAATATCATCACGCCCGTTTAGAGCATCGGCTGCACGTGGAATTAATATATAGGGGGGGCATATAAGGACTTCTGCATTCGTGACATCACCGCGACCATTAGCGATACCATTGACCAGGCTCACGGTGCTCTCAGAGTCACCGTTCATCTTCCAGTTTCCAGCAACCAGGGGACGACGCATTCAATACTCCTGTATTTTTACCATATATGATGGGGGCGCAATGGTACGCGTGAAGCACTTTAAAATCAATGTGAATTACCCGGGATTGTATTGAACTGCTAGTTTGCTGCCGACGCCTGGCGAACGATCTCAGCCAGTGATTCACAATGGCTTTTCACCTGGGATGCATCAACGCCTTCAATCATCACCCTGATTAAAGCTTCTGTTCCAGAAGGCCTGAGTACGACACGTCCACGGTCACCAAGTTCTGTTTCCATCGCGCTGATTGCATTCCTGATAAGGGGGTTATCATTCATATTAAAATCACGAGAAATTTCAACATTAATCATCATTTGTGGACAAGTTTCCATTTCTCCAGCTAGTTCTGCCAGTGTATCGCCGCTATCGTGCATGATTTGCAATACTTCCAGCGCTGCAACAATACCGTCACCCGTGGTTGATTTATCCAGACATATTATATGGCCGGAGGCTTCACCCCCTAATTTCCAGCCATTTTTCTTCATCATTTCCAGTACATAACGGTCACCCACTGCGGCCCTCTGGAAATCAATCTTATTGGCGCGCAATGCATTTTCCATCCCAAGGTTGCTCATCACTGTGCCAACAACACCGCCCTGCAATTCTCCTCGTTGTGATCGAGCCAGTGCCATAATGAGAATTAGCTTGTCGCCATTCACGATCTCTCCTTGATGATCAACCATAATCAGGCGGTCACCGTCACCATCAAGCGCAATACCCAGGTCAGCACCTTGCTTCACAACTTCAGATCGTAATGCTGCTGTGTCCGTAGCACCGTATCCTTCATTAATATTGAATCCATCAGGCTCGTCACCGATCACATGTAGTCGAGCCCCCAATTCTGACAGCACGCTGGGGGCAATGTGATAACAGGCGCCATTTGCGCAGTCCAGTACGATATTTATCCCTTCAAGACTTACCTGGTTGCCAATCGTCCCTTTGCAATATTCTATATAACGTCCGGCGGCATCGGGATAGCGGGTGGCCTTACCCAGGTCACGGGAGTCAACAGTCCTGAAAGGCTGCTGCATCATCTGCTCGATCGCCTGCTCGGTCTCATCAGGCAATTTCTCCCCCGCAGTAGAGAAGAATTTGATGCCGTTATCAGAATAGAGGTTGTGAGAAGCACTGATGACCACCCCCGCCTGCGCGCGCGCGGTACGTGCCAGATAGGCAATACCCGGTGTCGGCATCGGTCCCAGCAGGCTGACATCAACACCGGCAGATATGAGACCGGCTTCCATTGCAGACTCAAGAAGATAGCCCGAAACACGGGTATCTTTTCCTATGATTATCTTGCCGCGGACATCACCAATGTTACCAAGCACCTTGCCCAGCGCCCAGCCTAACTTCATCACTGTTGAGGGCGTAATCGGCTCTTCCCCCATGCGCCCACGGATTCCATCTGTTCCAAAATATTTCATGCGCTTTCTTTTCTCTCTTTTTCCACTGCTTCCATCATACGAATAGCCTCCGCTGTGGCCTTTACATCATGAACCCTGACAATATTGGCACCATTCCGCACCGCCAGCAAGGCCAGTGCAATGCTGGCATATACTCTATCATTTACCGCTAGACCCAGAGTCTGTTCAATTACACTCTTGCGGGACAGTCCTGCCAGAATCGGCAGATTATGCAACCTGACCCGATTTAGTTCGTTCAACAGAGTAAAATTTTGCTTTTGTGTCTTGCCAAAGCCAAATCCCGGATCGAGTATCAGGTTGTTGATGTCCAGCCCGGCTTCTACACAGGCTGCAACACGCTGAGACAGATAATCCCTGATAGTCGCCGTCACATCTTCATAAACAGGGTTGAGCTGCATGGTTCCAGGCTGCCCCTGCATATGCATCAGGCAAACCGGTACGTTTAATTCAGCAGCAACACTGAGCGCATCCTCCTCTGTCAGGGCCCGCACATCGTTGATCATCCCTGCGCCGGCATTCACCGCTGCATCCATCACTGCAGCCTTTGACGTGTCGATGGAGATCGTCATATCAAAGCGTTTCACCAGACCCTCAATGATCGGAATAACACGCTGCATTTCCTCATCAGCATTGACCGGGTCCGCACCCGGCCGCGTTGACTCACCGCCGACATCGATGATTTCGGCACCTTCATCAATCATTCCTGCCACATGATCTACCGCCTCATCAACAGCAAGAAAAAGACCCCCGTCGGAAAAAGAATCGGGGGTCGCATTGAGAATGCCCATGATGGCTGTCCGCCCAGTTTGCAGGAGCGGAGAGCCATCAGCTTTAATCAGCATACCTTTTGTTTAGTGT
>FXBF010000242.1_pt1 | contig 17917 bp, 12 predicted proteins | sample 5335321 | NCBI WGS metagenome assembly FXBF01 (sample SAMEA103928391, study PRJEB20085) | sediment metagenome | isolation source: sediment
GATCGAGGCGGTGCCCTCCTCCGTCGAGATGTAGGTGGCCGAGTAGGTGCCGTCGCTGTGATCTTGCGTCGGCCCGATCACTCCGGTCTCGACCCCCAACTCTCCGGTGGCGCTGAAGAGGACCGTGAGTCCACCCGCCGTCAACTGGTTGCCGAACACATCACGGGTCTCGAGGTCGAGCGTGGTCGAGTCGTGCAGCTCGATCAAATCATCGGCCACGGAGATCAAGGAGGAATCGGTGGAGGCAGCTCCCGGCACGACGGTGATCGTCGGAAGCATCGACACACCCGCGCTGTCGAGCATCTCCACTCTCGTGCTATCGATCAACGCTCCGACGGTCGCCGGCTCGCCGGCGGTCTGGCCGATGAACGTCGCGCTGTAGGTGCCGTCCCCTTGATCGACGGTCTCGCCGAGGGCTCCAGCACTCGACGTAGAGCCACCCGAGACGGTGAATTCGACGTCCAGACCGCCGCTGGTAACGGCGTCATCGTTGGTGTCGAAGACCCGCAGCCTGAACGTCGTCGAGTCCCCGGCAACGACGAGCGTGTCATCCACCGTGACTTCGGAGTTCTGGGGCGATGCCTGGATCTCGATCACCGCGATGGTCGGAAGCGGCGTCGTCAGCGAGTCGCCATCGATCGTGCCGCTGATCGTCGTCGGCGAGCCGGGTACGGTTCCTCTGAACGTCGATATATAGGTGCCATCTTCCAGATCGACGGTATCCGCTTCGATCACCCCTTCGCTGACTCCCGGGCCCACCGAGTACCCGAACTCCACAGTGTGGCCCCCACTGACCAGAGCGTTGCCGGCCGAGTCCCTGGCTATCAGCGTCAGCAGCACGCCGGCGCCCACGGTGACGCTATCCGACGAAACCGTGATCTCTGAGTGTGCCGCCGAGACGACGCCCGCGCCTACCTCGATCGAATCGGAGGCGGCGACCGGATCGCTATCGATCGTCGCCCGGATGGTCGTCGCCGTGCCTACAGCGGTCGCCGTGAAGGCCGCCGAATACGTGCCGTCTCCGTTGTCGGACGTCTGACCGATGCTCCCATCGCTCGTGCCGCCGGATGCCGAGAACCGGACAGCGAGCCCGCCGTTCGAGATGTCGTTGCCAGCATCGTCACGGGCTCGCAACCGCAGTTTCGATTCGTTCCCGACATCGAGGCGCCTTCGCGAGACGGTCACCAGCGATGTCGCCAACGAGGCCGTACCGGGGATCACCGTGATCGTGGGACGGGCCGAGGTGACCAGCTCACCGTCGATGGTCGCGTCCACCAACGCGGGAGTGCCCGCCGTCGTCCCTGTGAAGGATGCGCTGTATATCCCGTCGCCGTGGTCCTGGGTGGGTCCGATATCTCCATCGCTCGTGCCACCCCTGACGCTGAAGACGACCGTGAGTCCGCCCCTCGTGAGCCGTCTCCCCTGGGAGTCACGGCTCTCGAGGAGGAATACCGCGTCCGTCCCGGACGTCACCGTGTCGGGCGACACGGCCACGGTGGACCGTTCCGTGGACACAAACTGCGAGACGGGACCGCTGGGCGTTTCGTCACCGCAGGCTGTCGCCAGCACGAATGCGAGGGACCAGCTGAGCGTCGCCAGCGTCCCCGGTGACCAGCGGCGATCGCCGTTGGCGTCCGTTCTCTGCTGCTGAAACATTCTAGTCGTCATCACCGGCGCTATTGCTGCTCTCTCCAGAACACGAACTTGATCCCAAAGAAGTGGACCGAATTCGGCGTACGGAAACTGTCCACCGCGTCGTAGCACTCGAACTCGATCGCGTGTCGAGCCAGGAACTCCTTTTGAGCCGCAGGGAGGTCTGCTGAGCCGACAAGCACCCAGCTCTCACCCACCAGGTTCGGATCATCTCGCACCACCGGGCAGTCAGGATCGCCGATGAATACCGCGCCCGCCCCCTCAATCGTCCCCAGGGCGAAGGCCTCGTCCTTCTGCTCGTCTCCCGACAATCTGATCCTGACTTGGACCTCGACACCCCGCGCCTCTATGTGAGGCGGAATCTCGAACGAGCCGAGCGATGCTTCCGTCTCGCCTGCTTCAGCGATGATGAAGATGTCGTCGATCGCGAAAATCACCGAGTCCAGGACCGCCGGGCTCGACAACGTCGTCGCACAGTCCTCGAAACTCTGCTCGCCTTCCAGACCGTCCACGTTGACCGTGGACACTCGGTAGCAGAACCGCGTGCCGGCAGGCAGGCCGCTGTCGGTGAAAGTCGTGTCGCTCGGGCGGGCGAGCGGCGTGGCGTCTCCGTCGCGGTAGACGTTGTAAAAGGCGACGATGCTGTCGGGAATAGGCGCTCGTGACCAATCGAGCTCGATCTCCGACTCGCTCCTCTCCCGGGCAACGAGGTCAACCGGCGGTGGCGGCGCCGGACAGGCAATCTCGAAACTCACAACGGTCGAGTCCGACCCGCTGATATCTCTCGAGAACGAGTCGGGCGTCACGTTGCAGGTGGCCGTGATGCCGGTCAGCGTGATGGTGTGTCGGCCAGGCGCTACGCCGGCGATCCCGAGGGACTGGTTCGTGCCGATCGGCCGCGCGAACGTCTCGCCGGCGACGTCCTGATCCGGTGTCACCACCACCGTGTAGCCGTCGGCATCGTCCCCGGGCCCCGTCGTGGTCGTCATTATATGGAGACGCTCTACACAATCGATCTCGAAACCCATGGCCGCGGTATCTGCGCTCAGCACCGTCACCGTTTGTTGCGGTTCGCTAACGTCACACCGGTTCGGCAATGCATCCTCGGAAAGTTCTACGCTGTGGCGTCCGGTCGCGCCGCTGGCGTTGTACAGCGGGATCAGCTCGCTGACGACGGAGATGACATCCGCGTCCGCCGTAACAGAGTCGACCACCGTGGCGACGGCCGAGTCCGGCGCACCCCCGCCCGGTTGGTAGAAAAGGTCGACCTGGTAGCGGATCGGATCCGCCGGCGGCGACGCCTCCGGATCGTTCGCCGCTGTCGTGACTCTCACGTGGCCGAGGGCGATACATCGCACCTCGAAGTGCGTGTTGATCGTGTCGCCGGATAGAATGGTCGATATATGGCGGACTGGAGGGGCCACGGCGCAGTTCGGCCGGATGCCCAGTAGCTCGGTCCGGTGCGCACCGGTCGCTCCGTTGCCCGGCGGCGGGTTGACCGGGATCAGCGAGTCGAGCAGCACGGTCGTGTTAATCGCGATCGCGGTGTCCGTAGTGAGCTGCGTGTTGCTATCCTCGTCCTCTATGAAGTACTTGGGCGCTATCCCCACGGTATCGACCCGCGCAAACAGAAGCGCGTAGCCGTCTGGGTCAGGGTCCGGACCCAACGTCGCCGTCGTGACTTCCAGAGCGCCGAACGGGATGCAGTGCACCCGAAACGGAGCCGTCGTCATCGAGTCCCCCGATACCGAGAGACGAAGTGAAGAAGCCACCGCCACCGTCGTATCGGGCCTCGGCCTCAGAACCGTGCAGTTGCCCTGCACCTCTGTCAGCCGGACCTTGTGCGGGTGTGCGCTCCCCGATCGGACGTCCTCGAAGACGATCGTACTATCCAGTCCCGCTAAGCTGTCGGGCAGTTCCCTGCCGCTAACCGCGACTCGGGTGTCCTGGGTGGATGTCGTGTGCTTCCGGCCGAAGAGGGCATCATCTACCTCGAAGGCCGGGCGCAACTGTGCTTCGTACGTAAACGGCCGGTCGTCTCCGGTGGTCGTATTGGTGACCTTTAGGGGACCGTCGCTGAACGCCTCGGCCAGCTTGAACGGTTTGTGCAGGGGGATTCTAAAACTCGCCTCGAGCTGGCCGAATTTCTCCTTGTCCTTTTTTTCCTTCTCTTTCTTTTCTTCGTCGGTCTTACCTGCGTTACTCTCCTTTTTCTTGCTCTGGTCCTTCTTGCGCTGGCTGCGGAGAAGCTCGGCCCTCAGACCCATGTTGAGGTCCGTGCCATACTCGACCCTCGCGCTCGAATCGAATGCGGGGATCGAGAACTGCGCAGGGGCCAGCAGGTGCGGGTCTACATTGACGAACGGTCCGGCGACGCCGTAGAGCCTGATGAAGAGCTCGGGCACGAAACTGAACTTCAGCCTGGCCTGGACCGTGATCTCCGGCTCGTCGAGCGACGGCGGCCTACTATGGAAGAAAGCCTCGGAGCCGGACACCGGACTCCACCTGTCGCCGTCGTACCTCGCACCGCCGGTAAGGGAGAAACCCGCACCCACTTCGCCCTGATACGTCACCGAGGCGCTGGTCGTGGCCACCGCCCTGGCCGTCAGCGTGAATTCTACGACACCCGCGATGGGGACCCAGCCGGCCCAAAAGAGGAACGGCTTCCTCTTCGTGACGATCGGCCATTTCGCGTTGAGTAGATCGAAGCTCCCCAGGAAGGTGACCGCGTATTGTAGCGTGTCGCTCGCCTCGCCCCCCAGCTCGAGACCGCCGCGAAGGATGGCGTGGAACTCATCGAGGCTGAAGCCCTTCATCTTGGCGCCGATGTCCAAGGTCGGGCCGAACTTGAGAGCTCCGTCCTTGACCTCGAACACCATCGAGGTCGCGCCCGGGCCTATCCCGGCCGAAAGGATGAACTTCTTGCCGGTGAGCCTGAATCGGCCCGGCGCGATCTCCGTGACGCCGGGGGCCATATAGACGGTTTCGGTCGGCCCCCACCACGTCTCACCTGCGACCGGCGCGCTGCTGGGCTCGGAGTCCTCGTCCACGAGGATCTCCGCCGACCCGGCGAACGACCCGTTCTCGACGGCGTCGCCGAGGCCCGCCTGGGTGGTCTCGAGCATTAACATGTTGCCCGATTGCTCGACGCTGTCCACGAAACGGAGGAAGCCCCCATCCTGGGCTCCCACGATCACGCTTGCCGTGTCGAGCTCCGGCATCTCGCCATCCAACACCTCGAAGACGAAGTCACCCGTCAGCGTGTCTCTCTCGACGATGCTCACCTTCGTCGAATCAAACACCACGGTACACCGGCACACGGTTTGAACCTCGACGGTGATGTCCGCCGTGCCCCCAACGCCCCCTGCCGTGGCTATGATCGTCGCGAACCCTTCGGTCACCGCGGTCAGCAAGCCTGTCGAGTCGACGGTAGCGATCGCCCGAGCGTCGCTTGTCCAGGTCACGGGCTCATCGGGCAGTAGCCGACCGGCTGAGTCCCTGACCTCTGCGTTCAGCTGAATCGTACGTTCAGGGGATAGCGCCCATTCGCCCGGCACGACCGTTACGAGAGCGACGGCGCTCGGCCGGGGCCCGCCGGGGCCGGTCGCATCGTCGTCGTCGCACGCACTGATGAACGCGGCCACCACAACGGCCGTGAGCGAGGCGAGTGTGAGGCCCCAGCGCCGCATCTCGAGTCGCAAAGGCAGCACGCTCACCCTATGGGATGGGACGAGATCACTGTTCTGTCGGTGCGACAGGTCGAGGGGTCGACGTGCGGCGGCGGATGCAGGAGATCAAGCGCTAACATGGCCAACACCTTCGGAGGGTTGGGGGGCTCCGTGATGTCACTACCTCAGCTCAGCCCGAACGTATTTTGAGCAGGCGACAAATTATGCGGCATGGAGTACGGCCGCAACTGCTCGTTGTATAACCGCGTTAAACGAGCCGTGGCGTTGCAAAGATGGGACCAAAGACCCGCAGACCCTAGAATTGGCTTGCGCGCGCGCGCCCCAACGGATCACTTTGATGGCCGAGCGCGACTTCCGCATCGATCTGGTCGTGGAATTCTCCGGGCCGACCGACTTCTTCGGGCCGTTCGTTCAGGAAGTGACGGAAGAGGCTCTTCGTGACACGCTTGGTGATCTTCCCGGCCTCGAGTTCCTCAACGACGAATACATCCGCCGCTCACCCATCTGCTATGCCGACCGGTTGCCACAGCTGCAGGTCCATCACGGAACCGCAGACGAGACGGTGCCCCTGGGCGAAGCCGAACGACCTCGTCGAAGTGATGGTAGGACTGGGGCGCGGGGAGCCCGAATTCGAGTCCTACGTACCGTCGCCGCTCGCTCGTAAAGCTCTCAGGCTGGATAGTGACACGGGGCCCTCGACCGGGGGACCTGCTATCCCTCCCGGCCGTGGACCCCGCGAGACGCTCGAGCTCCGGAGGCGCGCTGCAGCCGGAAGCCGGCTACAAGTCATTCTGCTCGAGCGTCGTGACTTCGCCCAGGCGATTCGCCTGGATCTCCCTCTTTGTCTCTGCCGGCAAGTATGGCGACTTCAGCAAGCGCTGCAATTTCTCGACGTGCGCGTCCATGTCGAGCTTGTCGCCGGCCTGCCCGTTGATCCAGGCGGCATCGGCCAGCGCCCAGACCTCGGTGACTAGGTCACCGTAGAGCGCCGCCTCCCTTGCCAGGGCATCGAAATGTCCGGCCGCCGTCATCGGCTTGCCCTCGTAGTAGTACGAGGCGGCCATGCGATAGAGCGGAGCAGCCGGAAAGTCCCCATCGGTTCGAATCAGCTCGACGGCGGACTCGTACTTGGCGCGGGCTCTGACATAGTCCATGTTCCCGAACAGCTCGTCGCCCTGCTCCATCAAGGCCTGAGCTTCCGGGGTCTTCACCTTGCCCCACTTCTTGTACTGATCCTGGGCCGATGAATCAGTCGCCGAAACAGCCAAAGCGATAGCCAAGGCGAGGGACAGCTGTGCGATGGGCCGCATGGTTTTCCTCCTTCTCCCATTCGAGACGTAGGTTGGGTGGATTGTGAGATATGAAAGGAAGCTCGACCTCTCGGTGAGAGGCGCTCTACGTGCTCGGCTGGATGCGAATGCAGGCCAGTCTGTGGGTGGCGTATATCGGGGCACTACCATGGCCGAGGTCCTCAAAACTGGCGGGACCTACCTCACAACCGAGCCTCAACCCATCTACCGTGTGAACCCATCATGTTACAAAACCCGAAATGGCGCAACACTTTTAGATAATCGCCAAGGTTATTGCTTGGCGGAGACCCCACTCCCACGGTAGCTTCACCCATGTTCCACGATCGAGTCAGTCGGATCCCATCTGGCCGCGTGCCACGCCGACGAGCCCGTGGGTCCGCGACTGCTGCGCCACCTGGCTTGCCTACCTGTATTCCCTGCCCTTCGACGATCCCATGCTGGAGAGGTCCTGTTGGCGGGTGGTTCCTCACATCAACCCCGACGGCGAAGAGCGCAACCGAGCCTGGCAGACGGGCGATGCTTCGGCCTACAAGCTCAGCAGCTACCTGGCCCGCACCGTCCGCGAGCCGCCTGGCGACGACATCGAGTTCGGGTTCCCACGGGACGAGGATGATACAGGCGCCCGCCCCGAGAGTACAGCATCGAGAAGAACTCGGATCTCGCAGCGAACCTGAAGGGCCACCTGTTGCTCACCACGGGCGACATCGACAACAACGTGCACATGGCCGGCACGCTGCGGATGGCCGAGGCGCTGATCAAAGCCAATAAGCGCTTCGACTTCTTCATCTTCCCGGGCCAGCGCCACGGGTACGGCGACATGGGGGAGTACTGGTTCTCGCTCCGCCCCGAGTATTTCGCGAAACCACCTGCTCCGTGACCGGCGGTCGATCCGGCCGATGATCTGGATGCGATCCGGCTACACCTCGAAGGCGAGAGCCGTCTGGTTCGCGCCGTTCGGGATCGCAGAAGAAATCCGCGGTCAGCGGCGGCGGGATCTCAACGAAGGCAACGGGGTGCGGGCAAGCCATCTGCTTGACAAACATGGGTCGCGCGGCCAGGCTGCTCAGATGCTATCACGCTATCCGCTCGTCCTTGACTGCACCCTCGCGCTGCCTCTGGAGAGGGCGCGCGTGTGACCATCCAATCACCAGCTTTCGTCGCCCGGGAGTGTGAGCTCGCACGCCTGGACGAGCTGCTTGCGCGCGCCCTGGCCGGCCAGCTCGCCCTGTGCTTCGTCACGGGTGAGGCGGGCTCCGGCAAGACGGCCCTGGTCACCGAGTTCGCGCGGCGCGCTGAGCAGAGCCACAACGACCTCGTGTTCGCCATCGGCGAATGCAATGCCCAAACAGGAATCGGTGACCCTTACCTCCCATTCCGCGAGATACTCAGCCTGCTCACCGGTGACGTCGAGAGAAAGTTGGCCGAAGGGGCGATCACCGAGGAGAACGGCCGACGGCTGCACGCATTTCTCCGCTCATCTGGGAAGGCCGTGCTGGACTACGGCCCGGCGCTCGTAGAGATCTTCGTGCCCGGATCCGAGTTGCTGGCGCGAGTCGGAGCCAAAGTAGCCAAGCGCCTCGGTTGGACGGACCGACTGAACGAGCTTATGAGGCAGAGACGTGGCGCGGCCGCCGCTCAGGCAGCGGGATTGGATCAAAGCCATATCTTCGAGCAGTACGCCAACGTCCTGAACAACCTGGCCAAAGACCGCCCGCTCATACTGGTGCTCGACGATCTGCACTGGGTCGACCCCGCCTCGGCGAGCCTGCTGTTTCACCTCTGCCGCCGGATCTCGGAGATCCGCATGCTCATCATCGGGACCTTCCGACCGGCGGAAGTGGCCGTGGGTCGGTCTGGCGATCGCCACCCGCTCGATCCCGTACTCAACGACGTGAAGCGGCAGTTCGGAGACGTCCGGGTGGATCTCGACACGGCCGGTGGGTCGGAAGGTCGGCGCGTGGTCGATGAGCTCGTGGACCAGGTGCCCAACCAGTTGAGCGAGGAATTCCGCCAGAGGCTCTACCTACACACACAGGGCCATCCGCTCTTCACCATCGAGCTCTTGCGCAGCTTGCAGGAGAGCGGAGACCTGGGCCAGGACGAGGAAGGCCGCTGGGTCGTCGGTCGGGAGGTGGAGTGGCACGTGCTGCCAGCCAGGGTGGAGGGAGTCATCGAGGAAAGGATCGCGCGACTGCGGGAAGAGCCGCGCCGAGTACTCACCGCCGCCAGCGTCGAGGGAGAGAACTTCACCGCCGAGGTCGTCGCTCGCGCTCTGCGCCTGGACGAACGCGAGACAGTCCGCCAGCTCAGCGGCGAGCTGGAGAAGCAACATCAGCTGGTGGGCGCGCGGGGCGTCAGGCGGCTGAACGGCCAGCGACTGTCGCTCTACCAGTTCCGACACAACCTCTTTCAGAAATATCTGTACCGCAGCCTGGACGAAGTGGAGCGCTCCTACCTCCACGAGGACGTCGGCAACGTGCTCGAGGAACTGTTCTTCGATCAGGCGGAGGAGGTGGCGACGCAGCTAGCCCGACACTTCACCGAAGCGGGACGAGAAGAGAAGGCGCTCTGCTATCTGCTTCAGGCGGGTGAGAAGGCGCGTGCGGCCTACGCCAACGAGGAGGCCGCCCAGCACTTCCAGAGCGCACGAGAGATGCTCGAGGCGCTTCCCTCGACAGGTTCGGACGAAGATTGGCGACCGAAAGTGTCCGCCCGACTCCACGAGAGTTTGGGCGACGTGCGGGCCCATACTGGCAAACACGAGGAAGCCAGAGCCGCCTACGAGAGCGCCCTGGATGCAGTGCCAGCCGACGATCCCGTGTGGAGATCGCGCCTGCAACGGAAGCTCGGAGATAGCTGGCAAGCGCAGCACCAGGGCGAAAGAGCGATTGACCTCTATTCCGCCGCAGAGAATGAACTCGGCGTCGGCGCGCGTCCTGCCGAGCCGTCACCCGAATGGTGGCACGAGCGGATCGAGATCCAGCTCGGGCGGGCCTGGGTGCTTTACTTCGCGGGTGGCGATGCCGAGATCACAGCACTCGCGGATGAGACCCGACCGATGGTGGAACGGCATGGGACCGCCGCGCAACGGGCGAAGTTCTTGCAGCGCCAGGTGCTCATCAGCTTCAGGCGCGAGCGCTACGCGCTCTCCGAAGATACGCTGGAGCTCAGTCGGGCAGCGTTCGCCGCAGGCCAGGAATCTGGTGGCCCGACCGAGATCTGCGAAGGCCAGTTTGCTGTGGGCTTCACCCAACTGTGGCGCGGCAATCTGGACGAAGCACGGCGAGAGCTGGAGGCTGTGTTGGAGCAGGCCGACCGAATCGGCTCGACCTTCCATCGCATACTCTGCCTCACCTACCTGGCCATCGTATGCCGGTTCCGTGGCCAGGTGGAGGAAGCCGGCCCCTACATCTCCCGCTGCCTGGCAGAGGCGACCATGGCTGACGTCAAGACATACATCGCCACGGCCGAAGCGAACCTCGCCTGGGTAGCGTGGCGAGCGAACGGACTAGCGGAAGCGGAACGCAGGGGAAAAGTCGCAGTGGAGATTTGGCGGAAGGCACCGATCGCCTATCCCTTTCGCTGGACAGCGCTCTGGCCTTTGATCGGGGCAACGCTGGCGGATGACCGCGTGGGCGAAGCCGTCGACTACGCGCGCCTGCTGCTCGAACCCACGCAACAGCGCCTGCCGGAGGTCCTGAGCGAGGAACTGAAAGCGGCGCTGGCCGCTCAGGATCGAGGTGAGATCGAGCCAGCGCGAAGTTGTCTAGACCAGGCGATGCACCTAGCCGAGCAAGCGGGCTATCTCTGATGATGAGACGCCTTGCCGACACGCTATGCGTCGTCGCGACGCGAGCACCTCGCCCACCTGGGCCGATTCGACGCGGCACTGGCCGAGATCGAGTGCGCCCTCAGCCCCGAACCCCTAAGGCTCATTAGCAACGCCAACCGCGGGACGATCCTCTACTTCAACCGACGATTCCACGAGGCGGTAGCGCCTGCGGGGTACGCTGGATCTCGGTCCCTCCTTCGCCGTCGCTCACCAGTGGCCGGGACGAACGCTCGAGCCGCTTGCACGGTATCCGGAAGCGATCGAGGCGCACCGCCGCGCACTGGAAATGCTGGCCGACGATCCCGAGTCCATCGCCAGCCTCGGGCACGCGCTCGGCGTGGCTGGTGAGCGGGAGGACGCCCATCGCCTTGAGGGGCGCCTAGCGGCGCTGACCCAGGAACGGTCGGGCAATTCGTCACCGCCATTGTCCCTGCGCTCATTGCTGTGCTCTGGTGTGAGAGGTCCCCGCCTCTTCTACGTCAGATAAATCGCTACAGCCCGGTTTAAGTTTGCCGCGCACACGTAAGCGTGGGCATTCGGCATGCGTGGCCGGAACGGAATCACGCCGAGGGTATTGGTCCGCAGCATTCTGCGTACAGCTGCTCTACCTGTTCAACCTCTTCGCTAGTCAAGGCGCCGAATTCCCTGCTTCGCGCCCGGTTTGACAGCTTTCCCTGACCCTGCCGCAGGAACCTGTGGAGTAGATCCACGGTGGTAGCTGGCAAGTCGACGATCTCTTGAACCCGTTTGGCAAAGCGGTAGTATCCTTCCAGGAACGCAATCTCTTCGGGCAAATCCCTCTCCACGCTGTCCTCAACGCATCGGTAGAGGAACTCGGCGTGAGCAGTCGCGTCGAAGTAGCGGTAGTAATCGGCTGTATCGTTTAGAACGCGCACGCTACTGCGCTCTGAGGGCTCCCACTCGATGAACTCAAGTAGCGGTCGTGAATACGACTCGAGCACTCTCCGGTACGGCTCGATCTCACGAAGGATCGCTGCGCTCACGGGAAAAATGAGTCCCGGAGGATTGTAGTCCGCACGGGCGAGCACGTGATGGATCAGCCAGCGGTGGATCCGGCCGTTCCCGTCGACGAACGGGTGGACGTACACGAACCCGAACGCCACGACTGCCGCCGCGATCACTGCATCCACACCCCCGGACGTCGTCCGCTTCTCATAGACAAGGATTCCCTCGAGCAGATCGCCCAAGTTCTCGGGACGGGCGCTGATGTGCTCGGGCAAGGGCTCTCCCGTATGCCGGTCATGCATTCCGACGAAGCCCCCTTCCTCGCGAAGGCCGAGGTCGACGAACCGGGCGTCACCGATCAGGACCCGCTGTAGGCGAACCAGCTCATCGATGCTAAGCGGGTTCGAGCCGGCCTGAGCAGTGGCCTGTCCCCAGCTCATGATCCGCTCTCTTGGCGGCCTCTCGCCCTCGATCTGAAAAGAGGATCGGCTGTCGCTGAGTAGCAGGAAGGCCGCTGCCCGCCCGATCACATCGGGATGCGTTCGACCCAGCAACTCCTTCGCCCGTTCGTCCAGCCGTTTGGCCGCGTTCCGCTTCAGGTCCTCGCTCCAACGCACCATGGGGCAGAAAGCGGGGGTCCCCGGAAGGTTGTCGTACACGCGATGGCGTTTCGAAAGGACGCCAATCTTGAGCGCGACTTGGTGAGTAGGATCCGCAGCCTCAATCGCGCGCACCGTAACGGCGTCGGGAACATCCAGCGTCCGGCCGGTCAGCCACTCATAGAAGAACCAGATTCGTCGAGCGTAGATGCCTGTGGGCGCTGCGCGAACCAACTCAGCCAACTCCCCCGCCGGCAGCGCATCGAACAGCGCTTTGAGTACGGCGAGACTCACACCCTCGTGCTTCAACGCGAATTCTAGCTGGCCCTTAAGGGTGTCCTTCGGCTTCCGTCGGCGCGGAAGGACGAGCCAGTCGCGTTCAGGATCCGGCTGGTGCCGCTTCGCGACCAGCGCCAGACGCGGCGGAGGGGGCACCTGCAACCCGTAGTCCTCGATCAGGGCGCTGTAGCCGGCTGGCCAGCCGGGCTCGGGCAGCGCCCGTCCCTGCCAACTGGTGATCGGTATCTTTCCTGTCTCGGTTTCCTTGACCATGCGTCGTCTGGTTCCGCGGGGCCGAGGCCCCGGTTGCCATAGCTTTCACGCAATTGTTAAAATGCTCACAAGGCTGCTGTTAATTGATAGTATACTCAAAACGGCCGAGAAGCTAGATCTTTCGAAGAACCGCACCGGCAAAAGGTTCACGACCTTGCCTTTTTCTTCAAGATTTCGCATGTGCTGAGAAAACATTCATCAGTAGGGTGGCTTACTTGAACCTCGCGCGAGAACCGGGCGTCGGTTTTCAAGAAGGGCTATTGTCGCCGCGCAAGGGCCGCGAGGGCCGCGTGAAGCCGGTCCACGATGTCGAGAACGCGGCAGAACGACGCCGCGTCACACCGTGTAACGCCCCGCCTCGACGATGCGCGCGGCGATGGCGTCGTGGAGCTGCGCCCGGTTGACCGGGACGTGCTTGGTGAGCCGGCGCAGCCCGCTCATCATCGTGCCCAGCCGGCCCGTCCCACGTTGGAGTTAGAAGTAGTGTCTCGCTGTGAGAGCCACGTAGCTGTGCTGCCGCGGGGCGAACGCGGGCTCGCGCTCGGCCGATGCCACCGGAGTCAGGGGTGATGTGGGAGAATCGTCGCCGCAGCTAGTCAGGACGGGGGGCCAAGACTGCGAGCGCCGACGCCAAGAGCCATCTGGAACTGGACATATCCCTACTCCTCCAGCAGCGCCCGGACCGCCGTGGTCGCGGAGGGGCGCTGCTAGCCGCTTCCCGCTGGCCCCCGCTCCCGTTGGCTAGCGCTGAGGCTACGCAAGCCCCTGTTGCGGATCTGTTGACCCCGCCGCCGTAGCTTCCAGTGGCTAGCGTAAGATTTGATTGCGGTCTCCATCGGGCGATGCTATCATTGTGATATCACCCGGCGATACTCAAGATGGAGACCCAGGAATGGCGCAGGTGCTCGTTAGGAACCTCGATAAAGCCACCGTCGAACGACTGAAACGACGCGCCAAGCGGCACGGCCGCTCGCTGCAGGCCGAGCTGCATCACATACTGGAGCGCGCCGCCCGCACCGACATCTCGGACGCTCGTCGTGCGGCGGAACGGATACGCCGCAAGCTCGCAGACCGCGAGCATACCGATAGCGTGAAATTGATCGGCCAGGACCGAACTCGGTGAGCGTCTGCGTCGTCGACTGCAGCGTCGCACTGAAGTGGTATGTACCGGAAGAGCATGCCGAGTACGCTAGCCGACTCCTCGACGGCAGCTACGAATTGCACGCGCCCGACCTATTGTTCCCCGAGTTCGGCAATACTCTCTGGAAGAAACACCGCCTCGGTGAGCTCACTCAACCAGAAACCCGATCGATCCTGGGAGCCCTCTGGACGGTGCCCCTCGAGACTCACCCGTCGGAACTGCTACTCGAGGCCGCCGTGGAGCTGGCGGTGCACACGGCCCGCACCGTCTACGATTGCCTGTATGTGGTCCTTGCGCTGCTGTTGGATTGCCCATTCGTCACGGCGGACCAGCGTCTGGTCAACGCCCTGCGAAAATTTGGCGCGTCACTGGATATCCGACACGTCACGCTACTCTGAGGATTGGCGAGGCGAGTCCGGGATTCTCCCCGCAGCAAGAGCTCGAGCCACCTCATCAGTTGTACATATGTACGTTCCACTTGTCCGGAAGCGCCGTACCGGCTATATTGATTGTACAATTGTACCGAATGGAGTCCGCATGCGCCTCGTTGTCGATACTTCGGTCATCCTCGCCGTTATTGCAGGTGAGCCCACAAAGGACACCTTGATCCGGGTGACCCGAGGAGCCGACCTCCTTGCACCACCCTCGCTACACTGGGAGCTCGGCAACGCCCTTGCAGCTCAGCTCCGCCGTGGTCGGCTGACGCTGGATCAGGCCCAGCTGCTGCTGCGGAGCTACATGCGGATCCCGATCCAGTTCGTCGACGTGTCGTTGGAATCCGCGCTGGAGATCGCCGAAGAACGCGGCATCTACGCCTATGATGCGTATGTGATCGCGTGTGCCGAGAAGTACCGCTGCCCGCTCCTTACATTAGACAGAGGTTTGGATAGAGCCGCGGTCGAGGCGGGAGTCGAAGTGATGGAGGTCGAATAACGTGAAAGTATACACCTACTCGGAGGCCCGTCAGAAGCTGGCCAAGCTGTTGAACGAGGCTCGTGAAGAGGGTGCCGTTCGCATCCGGCGGCGGGATGGACAGGAGTTTGTCCTTCGCCCCGCAGTTGAGACAGACTCACCTCTCGATGTGGAAGGGCTGGAACTGGACTGGACGCGGGACGAGATAGTCGCGGCAGTCAGAGAGGGACGCGAGCGGTAAGCCGCTCGCGAAGTTCGGATATCACAGAGCTGAATCTAGAACGGGAGCAGGGCGGTGTGAAGCGTTCTGCGATGTCGGCACGCGGGCGAACGCGCCGCGTCACACCGTGTAACGCCCCGCCTCCACGATGCGCGCGGCGATGGCGTCGTGGAGCTGCGCCCGGTTGACCGGGACGTGCTTCGTGAGCCGGCGCAGCCCGCTCATCATGGTCCGCAGTTCGTCTCCCGCCGCGCTTTGGGCCAGAACGTTCCGGCCCCAGACCGCCACGCGATCCATCGCGTCGTGCACGTAGAGCGTCAGCATGTCCGCCATGGGACGGGCCCCCTCCTCGCCGTCCGTGGCCGCCTTCTTGAGCGCGCGCAGCAGGCCGCTTTCGCACGCGTAGGTCTCCATGACCATATCCGCGGCGTCGGAGAGGATCTCCTGCTGGTCCTTGATGTTCTCTGCGTGCTTCTGGGCGGCGAAGCCGAGGGCGGCCACGCAGGCCTTCTTCATCGCGCTGACGAGCTTGGCTTCTTCCTCCAGGAATTCCGGCTCGCCCGCTTCCTCGAAGGACGGCGGGCCCAGCAGATCCTCGGCCACCTGCCGGGCGGCGGCGAAGAAGGGCAGCTCCTTCTTCAGCGCCTTCTTGAGGATCATTCCGGGGATCAGCATCCGGTTGATCTCGTTGGTACCCTCGAAGATCCGGTTGATCCGCTCGTCCCGATAAGCCTGTTCCAGCGGATAGTCCTCGCAGAAACCGTAGCCACCCAACATCTGCAGCCCTTCCTCGGCGGCCAGGGCCAGGGACTCGCTGGCGAAGACCTTGATCATCGAGCACTCGATGGTGAACTGCTCGACCGCCTCGATGGTCTTTCGATCGAAATCCTCCGCGCCGCGGTCCAGACTGTCGATCGCCCGGTCCAATAGACCGGCGGTACGGTAAACCATCGACTCCGCCACGAAGGTGCGGGCGGCGATGTCGGCGATCTTGGCCCGGATCAACCCGAAGTCGCTCAGCGGGCGTCCGAACTGGTGCCGCTGGTTCACGTACGGGACCGCGTGCTCCAGAGCGAACTTGCAGCCGCCCACGCTGCCAGCGCCCAATTTGAAGCGACCGACGTTCAGGATGTTGAAGGCCACCACGTGCCCGCGGCCGATCTCGCCCAGCACGTTCTCCACCGGAACGCTGGCGTCCTCCAGGATCACGGCGCAGGTGGAGGAGCCCTTGATGCCCATCTTCCTCTCTTCGGGACCGATGCTGAGGCCCGGCGTGTCGCGGTCCACGATGAATGCGGTGAACTTCTCTCCATCCACCTTGCCGAACACGATGATGACGTCGGCGAACCCGGCGTTGGTGATGTACTGCTTGGTACCGTTCAGAACGTAATGCGTCTTCTCTTCGTTAAGGACGGCGGTCGTCCGCGCCGCCAGGGCGTCCGAGCCCGCGCCCGGCTCGCTGAGGGCGTAGGCTCCGACCAGCTCACCCGTCGCGAGCTTCGGCAGATACCGCTCCTTCTGCTCCTTCGTCCCGAAGTAGACGATGGGGAGGGTGCCGATCCCCGTGTGGGCGCCGTGGGTCGAAGCGAAGCTCCCCGACCAGCCTATCCGCTCGGCGACCAGCATGGTGGTGGCCTTGTCCGAGCCCATACCACCGTAGGCTTCCGGCACGTCCACGGACAGAATGCCCGCCGCGCCGGCTTCCCGCAGGATGGACTTCCCGAGCTCCACCTTCTTCTGAAACTCCATCTCCTCGCGGTGCGGCGTCACACTCCGCTCGATGAATTCGCGCACGGTGTCCGCGATCATCCGCTGGGTCTCATCGAAGTCTTCCGGAGTGAAGACATCGGCCGGCGCGGTGTCCTCCAGGAGGAACTGGCCACCGGTGGGATAGGCCTTCTCGTCAGACATGGCGATCTCCCTCGCGCTGGCGCGCACTTACAGGGCCTCGAAGATGCCCGCGGCACCCATGCCGGTGCCGACGCACATGGTCACCATGGCGTACCGCCCCTTGCGGCGGCGCAACTCGTGCAGGGCCGTGGCCGTGAGCTTGGCACCCGTGCAGCCCAGGGGGTGGCCCAGCGCGATCGCCCCGCCGTTGGGGTTGAGCCGCGGGTCCTCCGGATCCAGGCCGAGGCCCTTGAGCACGGCCAGGCTCTGCGCCGCGAACGCCTCGTTCAGCTCGATGATGTCCATGTCATCGAGCTTCAGCCCGACGCGACCCAGAACTTTCGGAACCGCCTCCACCGGGCCGATCCCCATGATCTCGGGCGGCACACCCACCACCCCATAGCCCACCCAGCGGGCCAGCGGCTCGAGCCCCAGCTCGGCGGCGATCTCCGGGGTCGCAAGGAGCACCGCCGCGGCGCCGTCGGTCATCTGGCTCGAGTTGCCGGCCGTGACCGTGCCACGCTCCTTGAAGGCGGGCTTCAGCTTCGCCAGCGCCTCGAGCGTGGTGTCGGCCCGTGGGCCTTCGTCCCGATCGAGAACCACTTCCCGCACCACCGGCTTCCCGTTGGGTCCGGGCTCGCTCACCGAGGTCTTCACCGGCACCAGCTCCGCGTCGTACTTCCCATCCGCCTGGGCGGCCAGGGCCTTCCGGTGGCTGTGGTACGCGAAGGCGTCCTGCGCCTCCCGGTCGATACCATCCCGCTCGGCGAGCCGCTCGGCGGTGAGACCCATGTTGAGATAGGTCCCGGGCGACTCGGCCGTCATCGTCGGGTTGGGCAGGTAGCGCACCCCACCCATCGGCACCAGCGTCATGGACTCCACGCCGCCGGCGATGGCCACGTCCGTCTGGCCCAGCGCGATCTCGGCGGCCGCCACGTTGATGCTCTCGAGACCCGACGAGCAAAACCGGTTCACCGTCATCCCGGGAACGCTGTCGGGCAGCCCCGCGAGAAGGGCCAGGTTCCGGCCCACGTTGAGCCCCTGCTCGCCCTCGGGCATCGCACAGCCGAACACCACGTCGCCGATCCGCGCCGGATCGAGCTTGGGCGCGCGCTCGAGCAGCGCGCGGATCGCGGCCGCTCCCAGATCGTCG
>FXBF010000243.1_pt1 | contig 17910 bp, 12 predicted proteins | sample 5335321 | NCBI WGS metagenome assembly FXBF01 (sample SAMEA103928391, study PRJEB20085) | sediment metagenome | isolation source: sediment
TTAATTGTATACCCCGTTACCTGATCAGTTAACACCATCTTATTCTCATAAGATACGAGAAAACTATATAGATCATTCCATAAGCTATAGTTATTGGAAAAGTTGGTTTTCTTTAACGTGTATATCTTACTATATGGCGACACGATATAAGTTGTATTAATAGGAAATAATAACACAATCAGACCCGCCACTACACCGGCACTACGAAGTTTCGCTGCGAACTCCTCTCTACCCCATAGTCGCCGGATCGAGTCAACCATAAAATATGCCCCCACAAACGGTAGTGGGACAATATAGCTCAATCGCCATAGCACCTCCGGCCATGAATATCGAAGAAATAGGTCAGTAAATACAGGATTAAACACCGTCAACAGCGGCGACAACATGCCTGCTATAATAAACGGTTGCCTGGCGAACTGCTTTCTTCGCAAGAAAAACAGTATATAAACGAATATACCCCAGACTGTGATCACCTCATAAAATTGAAAGTTTGGTCTTAGAATATATAGATTCCTGATAAACGGTATAATATCCTGCACAGACATCATACGCCCGTACGTAAACGGTGAATGGCGTACAACATACACATAAGATGTGGCATGAAAGATAACGTATCCAGCTAATGCAGTAATAAATAGAATACTAACCCTTGTTAGCGGGGGTAACCATCGTCTGCCTTCCTTGCTGTTCATGCCGTCCTTAAATGTTATTCCAGTAACCAAATGATATTCATGAATAAAATAGACCACTAATATAATAAATAGCATAACGAAAGCAAATAATGCTTCTTGCGGATGCACCAATGCCATTGTTACTATCAAGATCGGGATGGGATAAAGATATTTAAGACTGCCTCTTTTATCACCAACATATCGGATGAATAGGATTACAGTTGCCAAATACACAACATAGTTTAGGAACGCTGGAGCAAAGGTATAATAACGTATATAGGAAAATATGCTTATCCCAAAGTGGACGAGATAGAAGAATACTGAGAATGCTGCAATAACATATTTTATTACTGTTGAGATCCTTTGCTTGGCTATGATTGAGATTGCAAAGAAATATATTGCGAAAAGTAAAGTTATGGTGTTCGCAATAGTAAGGACAAATAGGGATTCCTCGATTCCAAAACCACTAATGTTGGATAAATAGGCGTGTAGGAAATACCAGTACCCATTAGCCTTTTTGAATAGATCTGTAACCGCCGGCGTAGCGGGAAAAACCCCGGTATCAATCAGCTGGCTTTGCTTCTGAAATTGACCGATATGCCACCACGCGTCTGATGGTATCTCGGTATACGGACCCACATAAGCGATGTAACCTATCACAAGCACCAATGTTAAAGCAGTAATATATATTCGTGTCTTTTTTCTATGTATTATGCCGCTTAACCATGTCACCGCAGTTTTGGCATTCATTAGTGACGCTAATATATTCTTCTCCCCTCTGTACCATTGATAAAGTTCTACTAAGATAAAAAGTATAGCTAGAAGACCAATCTCTGTATTTATCAATATGGTATACGTGTCAATATCTGTTGCCATGTATCTTGCGGCTGTAAGATTAAGCACGAGAAATGCGTAGGAAAACGCGAACGAGATTAGAAACGCGTTTCCCTTATACCGCAGAAGCTGAGCTATCAGGAAGCCAGGTATAAAAAAATAGAAATAGTAGCTAATCAGATAAAGCATGACTTCACTAACGTCTTACCTGAGTCCGTGAGTTCGTGCCTAATGGGCTGAAAAATAAAATACTCGCAACCATTTGTAGGTGCGAAATCAATCGCACGCAACAGCTCGATTTGGCCGAAATAAATTCGGCCCTACAGGGCACGAACTCACAGATTCAGGTCTTAGTTTGCAACTCCACTCCGCCTACTCTTTCTACCGCCCTTGACCGAATAATACTACCCGGATAGTCTTTGTGGCAATAACCAAGTCAAGCATCAAAGAGTAGTTTTTTATATAATAAAGATCGTATTGTAGTTTCTCGCGCGCGTCATCCACCGATGCACCATAAGGGTACATCACTTGCGCCCATCCTGTTATACCGGGCTTAACTAAGTGCCGTAAATCATAGTAGGGTATGGTTTTTTCTAGATGACGATTGAAATCAGGCCGTTCTGGCCTCGGCCCGATAAAGCTCATCTCGCCAAGAAGAACATTCCACAATTGTGGCAATTCATCAATCCGCATCGACCGTAATATCCGCCCTACTCTAGTAACACGCGGATCGTCTTGCTGTGCCCACTGTACACTCTTGTTTTCCGCATCCTTGACCATCGTACGAAACTTGTGCAGCATGAACTCCTTCCCATTTAGTCCCGTTCGCATCTGGCCATAAAGAACCGGGCCTCTACTATCCAATATTATACATATCCCCACAAACACCATTAGTGGCAGGAGCACAAACATCAAAATGATTGAGAACACTACGTCTATCAGTCGCTTGATCCTTAACCCCATTTCGTGATGTAGTAAATCAAACCCATGGGCCATTGCGAACCACCCATCCTGTAGGTTTATTACCGGCAGTTTCTGCAAGAACCGCTCGTAAAAGTCGGTCAGGTCGTAGACGCGGAGGCCTTCAAGGCGCTTATTCATCAGCGAGCTAATAATCGCATTGGGTAGTGGTGTTTCCATCGCTGTGACCACGCCCGTCCAAGTCTCACGCAGATATTTGTCCAGGTCTCCCAGCGTTCCCAACGCTTTTGGCCCACTATTCATAAACTCCGTGTTTCCTGTCTGGCCCTTTTCCGTTAGAAAAAATAATACACCGGACGCTCTTTGTTTCATAAAATCCCGCCAAAAATGAAGGGCTCGGTCGCCGCCTCCCAGCACCAACCACCGCACGTTGCTGGACTGTGATTGCATCCATCTGCTAATGAGAAGGCGCCATACTGTAGCCCATATCAAAAACATCACCATCGAAACCGGCAGAATACCGCGCCAAAATAATGGATTCGCTTCCCAAGGTTTCACAACATAAACCAAACTCGCGTTCACGACACCAGCCACTACGACGGCCAGTACAGTACGGGCGGCCAACCTTGCGTATGACTCCTGGGTTTCGCTGTGATAGACATCAAAGATATACATGACTATTAATACCACCGCGATTAGCCAAACCAGGGACCAGGAGTCGACACTGAGCCAGCCGCCTACCCGCAATTGATGCGCCACATTAAAGGCGAGGAAAAGACCGACAAGATCGCTCCCTAAAAAAAGCATCCCCTCTTGCACTAGTGATATCGGATTCCGATTCATTAGGCTACAAGGTTCTCCGTGATGGTCCTTACGATAGTGCTGTTTACTTTATGTACGTCAAAGCGCTCTAAAACAATCCGTCGAGAACGTTGCCCCATACGCGATACTAAAACAGGGTCCTTTAAGAATCGCTCCATCGCGCCCGCAAGCGCCGTACTGTCCCTCGGTGGTACGAGAAAACCGTTCTCTTGATCGACAACAGTCTCTCGACAGCCAGGTACATCAGTTGTAATTATCGGCTTAGCCATCGCCATGGCTTCAAGCGTCGCTCGCGGTAGTCCTTCCCTATAGGAGGGCAATACGAACACCGATGACTCAGCCAGATATGGTCTAACATCGGAGGTCTCACCAATGTATTTAATCACCCCTTCTTGAACCCATAAGGAGACCCTCTCTTGACTCAGTGCGGCTGGATTATCATCAAATGGCCCTAGCAGTCTGAACTCTGCTTCCTTATGGTCGGCCTTTAGTCTTCGCGCTGCGTCTACATACTCGTAGATCCCTTTATCGGATAAAAGGCGGGTTACCATCAGAAAACTCGGTTTCTCCTGGTGCGTCGTAGCCGGCGTATACTCTCGCGTATTAATACCTGTTCCTGCCAGAACCGATGTTTTGTCTCGATCAACAAGCGAGTTGTCATCAAATACCTGGCGATCATCTGAATTTTGAAAAAATACTACCTCGTTAAATCCCAAAGCAAGGCGGTATAATTTCACAACCAAGAGCCTTAGCAACCACTGCTTCTTATCGCCCTGCGTAAATACATAACCAAGTCCGGTAATCATTGAGAATATATGCCGGACACCCACTGCTCGTGCTGCTAGAGAGCCGTATATTGTTGGCTTAATGCTGTAATTGAATACAACATCAGGGTGTTCCCGAGCAAGAATCGAGCGAAGCGACAGAAGAACTCGCAGATCAGCAAATGGATTCATTCCTCCACGTGATAATTTTACGTCTTCACATCTTACGCCCATTTTCTCCAGAACTTGAACTGTCTCATCAGCGGGCGCAACACATACTACATCACAATTCCGCCGTAACAAGGATTCAATCAAATCTCTATAATGAAGGTGAAGATATCTCGTCGTATTATGCAGGAGAACAATTTTATGCCTCATGATGTTTGCTCGTTCCATGCCTGGAACATAAGCACATCCCACAGATAGTACTGCCAGTCATGTCTTCCCGATAAGTGCTCTTTCCATTTCCTGCGAATCGGTGCCGAATCAAAAAACCCTTCATTTGTCAGCCGCTTTTCATCCAGTAGGCTCTCGGCCCATTCCCGCAGCGGCCCCCGTAACCATGGACCGACCGGGATTGCAAAACCTTTTTTTGGTCTTTCAACAAGTTCCTTGGGAACGTATTTGTATAACACTTGCCGTGGCAACCACTTACTTTGGCCCTGGCGTACCTTGTGCCTGAATGGAAGTCTCCAGGCGAATTCCACGATCCTGTGGTCCAGTAGTGGCACACGCACTTCAAGACTTACCGCCATACTCGCTCGATCCACTTTCGTCAAAATGTCGTCAGGCAAATAGGTCATGGTATCCAGATACATCATCTTCTCCGTGAACGTCCCGGTTTCCGGCCATCTGTCCGGCTCAGTCAACACTGTCCGCCCTTCTACGCCGCCGATGACGATCTTTTCCGGATTCTTCCAATGGGACACAAGCTGCCGATACATCTGTTCGGCCGTGCCGACCGCCACCACTTCCAGTAGCCTCTGCAGCTTGTCTGCAGTCAGGTCCAGCTCGACATGTTCGGGCAAAAACTGGCCCAACATCCTCGCCAAAAAGCCTTTGACCGCCACCGGGCTGCCTCGCAGGGTGTTTGCCGCTAACCTTCGAATCGACATTGGGATCCAACCCGCCTTGCCCCAGATGGACGCTCCAACCTGATAGCGGTCATAACCCCCGAACAGTTCATCACCGCCGTCGCCGCTCAAGGCTACCGTCACCTCCTGTCTGGCAAGACTCGATACCAGGAACGTCGGGATCTGAGATGAGTCGGAGAAAGGCTCGTCGTATACATAAGGAAGCTTTGGGATCACATCCCGTGCCTGTTCCGGTGTAACACAGAGTTCCACATGGTCTGTCCCGAGATGCCGTGCCACCGCCTTGGCACATTTTGACTCATCGTATCGCTCTTCATGGAAACCGATGGTGAACGTCTTCACGGCGTTCGGGCTTTCCGCCTGCATCACTGCCACGACTAATGATGAATCGATCCCGCCAGAAAGTAACGCCCCCAATGGTACATCCGCGATCATTTTCTGACCGATGGATTTCCGGAGCAATCTATCAAAATGTTCAACGATCTCCTTATCGGGCGCCTCATTTCTTCTATTACTCCCTGCCTCTACTACGGATTTAAGCGACCAGTAGGGAATTGGGCAAAGACCCGATTGTCTCCTATGCCTCGGGTACGGTGAAAATCCGCTTCTGGCGGCGAGTACATTACCGTTTAGTTCAAGAATACAGCCCGGTGGAAGCTTATGGATACCTTTATAGATAGAGTACGGCGACGGCACATAGTTATGGCGCATGAAGAGCGCCAGCGCATCACGACCAATATCACCTTCCCAACTAGGATGGGAACGCAACGCCTTGAGTTCCGAGCCAAAGAGAAAAAACTTACCGGCCCACCCATAGTAGAGGGGCTTCTCACCCATCCTGTCTCGAACAAGATAGAGCACCTTTTCCTTGCGGTCCCATAGCGCTAAGGCGAACATTCCGACGAAGCGCGCGAGCGCCTTCTTTACTCCCCAGACCTCGATTGCGGCCAGAACGACCTCCGTATCTGAGCCGCCGCGGAAGTCCTGACCCAGTGAACCAAGTTCCTCGCGCAATTCCCGGTAATTGTAAACCTCGCCGTTATAGACGGTTAGATAACGTCCGCTTGCCGAGACCATAGGTTGATGCCCATGCGGCGACAGGTCCAAAATAGCCAACCTACGATGTCCAAGCGCTACACCGTGTTTACTATCTACCCATGTACCAATACCATCGGGCCCCCGGCGTGACAAGGTATTTGCCATCTGCGTTACGACCGCTCCTAATTGGTCGCTCTGGAACTGACCCGTCGGATCAAAAAAGCCGGTGACGCCGCACATCCTCTAATATTTCTTGGTACAATTGCTCATATTGCTTCACCACTACCGGCAGGTTGAACAGCTTCGCAACGCGCGCCCTGGCAGCTTGGCCCAGAGCCTTCCGGCCGCTATCGTCCATATCGAGCAGATTCAAACAGGCCGCCGCGAGCGCTTCCGAGTCTCCAGCGGGTACCACGCGGCCGGTCTCACCAACGATATAGGCGGAGTCTCCCACATCCGTAACCACACACGTCACCTCGCAAGCCATGGCCTCTCCGACAACGTTAGGAAAACCTTCGCCGCACGATGAGGAAACAGCAATATCCATGGCCGCTGTCAGGCGCGGGATATCATCCCGTCTTCCCAACAAATGATAACGATCGCGGATACCGGTATCATCGATACAACTGCTCAGTTCTCTGTTTTCCCACGCGACCCCCTTCCCGACCAGCAAAAAACACGCGTCCGGTCTTTCGGCGGTGATCTTCTCTGCGGCCCGGATAAAGTTCCTATGATCTTTCTGGGGATCGAATCGGCCTACCCTTCCAATAAGCAATGCGTCTACGGGTAGACCCAGTTCTTGGCGGACCGATGCCCTCGCTTCAGGGTCAGCCGAATATGCTTTGAGATCAAACCCATTCGATATGACGACCGTTTTGCTTTCCTCATACCCTAGATCGATATGGGTCGTCCTTGCCGACTCTGAACAACACACGATCCGCGTCGGCAACCGTCTGGACAATCTGGCGCACAATTTAGCAAGCACAATTGTCCAACGTTTATTGACCGCCTGCTCAAGGTTACTCTGCCGGACGTTCCAGATGACTGGTATACCGCCCGCCGCCCGCGCCGCTAATCCGCCTGCAACGTCGGCATGATATAGCCATGTCTGCACCACGCTCGGCCTATCATGGCGAAGCCGACGCGCAAGATACCCGACCCTGAACAAGCCGGTCGGCCCTTTTCGCATCCCCAACGAACAGACGGGGATTCCCACCGCTGTCAGCTTTCGGCCTATGGGGCCAATATCCGTCAGCGATATCACCGTGTTCTCGAAGATACCCTGATCGATCCGGGTGATGAGTTTATAAAGCATCGTCTCCGCGCCACCGGTATCGAGACCGGTGATGATGTGATAGACTTTAATCAATAGCTGCGGCTTGTAGTCACTCCAGCACGGCTCCATATGCCTGTGCAATGCGTTGCAGCTCTGCGACAGTTTCGCTCACAAGGCGGTCCATTCTGAAAGATGTACTGATATGTTCGCGCGCGCGTCCACCGAGCATTTCACGCTCGCCCGGCAATCGATGAATCATTCGCAGGATTCCATCAGCAAGTGCCACACTGTCCGAAGGCGGCACCACCAGCCCGGTTTCGCCGACCACCGCATTGGCATCACCTACTTCAGTGGCGACACAGGGCACACCACAGGCCATCGCCTCGGCCAGCGCGTTTGAGAAACCTTCGCCAAAAGCCGACGCACTGACTGCGATGTCCAGCGCGCTGTAGATCCCGGCCATATCCGTTTTACCTGATTCCCATCGCATTCTCGTCCCGATGCCCAATTGCTCCGCATAGGCAACCAGGACCGCAAAGCGCTCTTCGGGCCCGTCGCCAATACACACGAAACGCACCGTCTCGTCCTGCTTTGTCACTCGCGCCGCCGCGGCCAAGAAGTTTTCATGGTCCTTCATCGGGTCCAGCCTGGCAACCAGGCCGACCAATTGCTCATCTCCGCTGACGCCCCATTCCGCCCGCTGTCGCGTACGCGCCGCCTCATCTCGCCTGAATCGCCGGGTATCAATACCATTGGGTATGGTGATCGTCCGTTGCGGCGGATAACCGCGCGCGACATGATACTCGCGGCCTTTTTCGGAATTAGCAATAATCAAATCCGCTCCGCAGGCGAATACACGGCTCAATCCAAAAACTAAACGGGACATTTTGTCATATTTGGCCAGCGCCATGTTTGATGCACGTACTCCCCACACCGTTCTCATTCCCGGTACAAACGGTTTCAGTAAACTGGCAAAAAGATTTGCCCCTACCAAAAAGCTGTACAAAACCTGCGGACGTTCTTTATACAACCATCGTTGCGCACGCAAAAAGAAACCTACCATATCCCATCGGCCTGATTTTTTTAGATCGACGACCGGCACACCTACTTCATGAAGTAGCGTCTCTAAGGATCCACCACTATAAAATACTACTACCTTTACCTGGTGACCGCTTATCTTCAGAGAATTAGCGAGGTTTACCAGCTGGCGCTCTGCTCCACCCCGCTCGAGCGACCGAATTAACAATGCGATTTTCACCTTACTTGCGTGCGAATAATATACAACGTAACCAGAACGCCTTATACTCTACAAGTATCTGTACCGTACCCTCAAAAGGGGCTCTGCTGAGCAACATAAACAGCGATCCTTCTATGCCCTGCTCGATTAGGGTGGTTCCAGTCGATCTTGTCGCCCTTGTTGTATACGAAATATTCTCCTACGCGGGCTGTATCGCGCACACTATCAAACGCATGTCGCGCATCTATATAATCTACCGGCTCCTCAAAACTATTAAGTAGCTGCTCCTGCGCGCCGCCTTCGACAAACCCCTCTTCCCATTTTATCCTGAGATCACGATATACTTCCGCTGCATGGCCAGATATTTGCATTTCATATGGCAGTATAATCAGAGTAAATTTAACACCTCTCGACAACAACACATTTTTTAACCAAACAATCTTGCCGGCAGCATATTTGAAGACGCCATTATACTGTTTTGGGAATAACTCAATTGCCCTGTAGCCACTCGCCTCGTAACCCGCGACGGTCAAGTACTCCTTTGCCTTGCTCCTAATCCACGTGTATACATAGCTACGCCCCCTTAATTCTTCATCCAGTGGTATTAGATATTTTTTTATCCTTACTAGCAAAGGCGTATATTGATATTTATTATCTCGCTGTTTATGGTGTTGAATATTGCTGCCATTTTTCACAGAGCTATCAATTTCCGTCAACAATGGTCCAATATCATTCAGGTTCATGAGATACACAACGTGATTAACCGAGTACTCATCAACTATCTCCAATACAGTCTCCAATGTCTTTTTTGATAGAACATTTTCTCCGGCATAACAGAAATTCATGTGTTCGTATAAAGGATATTCCCGTTTCAGCTGTTCAGTTATGCGTGCTTCTTGTCCGGCCCCCACACCATAACAAACAGAATCTCCTATATAACCGATACGGTACTTTTCACCTGAACGACTGAATTCACCATCTGGATAACCGTAAGAATTAAGACATATTGTTCCGTAAGGATACTCGATACAAGAGTTATTGCTCTTCACTCCAGTATAGTAACCGGGGTCATATGATACGTACCATCTCAAAAATCCCTCCATTATAAGTAGCAATGCCGACAGAATCAGGACATTAAACGATACTATAATCATCGCTCTTTTCATTACTCGCCCGCTATTCGCTTGCTTATGAGATTGTTGACCGTATAAACGAGAAGAATTGCAATTATCCAGTCCGTAATGGCATTGTGACGAAACGCCTGCCCATAGTTAGTTGTGCCAAGAGACCACAATAATGTTAGAAAAAGGAAATTTATCGATAGATACACAGCCAGAAGATCCACCCTTCCTCTACGCATAAACATATATACACCGATTATCAACACGCTTAATATTCGCCACATTGAGTTTATAAATGGAACGATATCCAGGTTGTTTCGGATAGACCCAGGGCCGGGTCCAAACAGGTAGCTGCCATAGGACTTTAGCAAGCCGCCTACAAGACCTGTTATTGAAGTCGTCTCAACTGAATAACCAAATGTCGATCGTGGCAGATTTTTTTCAACTGCATGACGGTAGCGCTCAATCATTTCAACGACCCCCCCACTTTCCTTAAGTATCCTGACATAGTTATTCCCTTCACTTGCCGGGATTAAAACCGTTACCCAGTATCCAGTAAAGACAATTAAGACACTGACCATTCCAAGTTGGAGGACCAGTTTATTCAAATTTACCCTATGTTTTATCAAGTAAAATAGAACGCTAACGAAAATGAGAACAAAGGCCGCGCCCATCAATATATGATGAAAAAGCCCCATCAATATGAAGCTCAAGGCGGAAACCGGCATCAGCCATATGGCTTTTTCTTTTATGGCTTTTATTGACAAAAAGACACCCGTAATAAATGCCAATAACTGGAACGGCTCTCTGAAAGTGAGCGATGTATAAAGAAGAAAAGAGGGGGTAAGCCCCACAAGAACGACGAGCAACGCAAGCAATCTTTCATCGTTTACGTTGAGAAACTTTGTAATACGATACGCAATAATACCGATTATTGCTGCTGCCAATACAGATAATGTCTGCCCTACCAGCAGGCATGGGCCGAAAACACGATAGGCAAAGTATAAAACGGCTTCGTAGATGCCCGTGCCAACAGAAAATATTGGCGCATTTCCAGCGCTAACAGCTTCTTGTGCCTTCAGATGGAACGTAAACGCATCCAAATTTGCGCCCGGTAGTGGCCAATACCAGAAATTGTATACTGAAATGGCATGATGAGCAGTTATCACAACAAGAAATGCTAAGGCAACAAGCCTTGTATTTCTAATATCCCTAAGTGAGAAAACCGCCAAATAGCTCACTAGCGCAATCATCAGCGCCCCCACATAAGCTTCTCCGCAAGCTGCTACTACAGATTCTGACAAAATGTTTCCTGAACTATTTACTGCGATCGATTCCGTCTTTGCAAAAGTAGTTTAGTGCTCGCTGCCGCGCACAAAGGCGAACTCGTTGCATCCAAGCCCGCCGCCACAAGTCTTCAATCGACGTAACACGAAGCCACGTGCACCGCAGAACTCAAAGATCGCTTCGGGCGTTGCCACCTCGAAGGGATACCCACCGACCCAATCCACCACATCACGCCACGGAGACATGCCACGTGGATTGCCGTAATGATGCCAACCCCACAACGGCCTGCCGACCAGCAAATCACGTACCATCGTCGGTCCCCAAAGACGGGCAAATACCGGCCACAGAATAATGAACCTTAGTACTCGAGGTAGCTGATTATAAGTTCGCTTGATAAGAGCCCACGTACGGCTTGCGCGACCTTGATCGTTATAGATCGCGATAAACAGATGGCCTGTGGGAGAAACCAGCGAAAGGACATTTGTCAATGCCTGCCACATCGAGCCAGTATGATGCAACACTCCCCAGGAATACACGATATCGAATGTACCCAAGCTAACCAGATATTCCTTATCCAATATCGACCCTTCGCCAATCGTCCACTTATCATTATCAGGATAATAACACCGCTTAAGCTCCGCAGTGCAAGCCACCGACTGTTGATCGCGATCAAAGGAGTGAACACGGGCACCTAGCCGCTTCGCAGCTAGGCTAAAGAGACCACTACCAGAACCAACATCTAAAAAACTTCGGCCTTCGAGATCGTCCATACCGAGCATGGATGTTAAAGACCGCTCCGCTGATACAATGCGCTCTTCTGAAATAAGAGCTAGGAAACGTTTCCAGTTTTTGCCAAATCCGAAATGATTGGATACATTCCCTCCATCAAGTGGTTTTGTCAATGACGTCACATTTTCTATAATGGTATTAATATTCCTCAATCTTATATCCTGTTCGTTTTATGAATTCATCTACGTTCTTTAACGCCAATAAATTCTCGCATTCCTTCGATATATGACGTCGCTGCACAGGAACAAGATGCTTTCCTCCTACGAGTTTAAATATCCCAAACCCCATCTTTTCAAAAAAAGATTGTACCTCTTCTGTTTTATAGTGATATTTCTGATAATGTTGTTCCCATGATTCGAAATATACACATTTTGTTCTATTCAATATATCTTCGGCTCCTTGTAAGACAAATATCTCATATCCTTCTACATCGACTTTCATCAATGTGATGACTCGATCTGCTATTCCCATATCGTCAAGTTTTTGCATCTTTATGCAAACGCCCTCCTTGTTTTCAATAACCGTATTCTGATCATCATCGCGCTTATCTGAGAGCCACACTACGCCATTTGTATTGCCAATCGCTATGTTATGGATATCTATCTGCCTTGCATTGTTCAACTCAACATTTCTTTGAAAATATCTAAATATGACTGGATGCGCCTCGAAAGCGTATACTTTCCCTCCATCCCCTACACATACTGCAGCGCCTAAAGCCAAGCTCCCAATATTTGCCCCCACATCGATCACCGTGTCACCGTTTTGTAGGTACTTACGATAAAATTCTACATCACCAGACCTCTCCGTTGGGTCGATCCATAGAGATGCTGAGAGCGAGGTCGGATAAAATCGGAGCCGAAATCCTTTCTGCTTGATCATTAGCATCCTAGAGAGGCCACTTCTCATTAACACTCGTGAAAGGATAAATCTAATCGGTCTCCGTTGCTCTTTTAGAATCCGGGCATACTCATTAACATCTAATCGGTAAATCACGAACCCCACCGGTAGCATCAACCCCCATAAGAGTCTTCCCGGCATGTTGGTAAGCGCCCTCCATTGATCCTTAAGACTAGTCCCGGTATGAAAGGCGAAACGAGTATAATGCACCGCACAGATCATAAACTGCAAGGGCGCAAAGCGAAACCAGTTCAATTCTGTGTTGAGCGTCGTTAAGTGCTGAATCTGTCCGCCAATTGCATTTTTTTCTGGACGCTGACCATGCACCAAGGACCTGTCACTGATCCAGTAGATACGCAGTTTCTCATTCACGAATCTAGTCTTATACTTGCGGGCGACCTTATTCCATATAAGTCCCTCGGGTATATACGTTCGTTCAACTGACTCAGGAAACAAAAACTGTTTCAAGACCTCTGTCCTGTGAAAACCCCACTTCTCCCCCTTAACCTTATATCGATATCGGATTTCCAATGAATCCGAATCTATTACATCACTCGGAAACAAGTCACCGACCAGCCTTCCATGTTGATCGATGCAAAGGGCAGTAACGGCAGAGTAGTATTTCCTCTCTTCTGGTTGTATCGAATCCCAATGGTACTTGAACCTTTCAAGCGCCTGGGGAACACAAGAATCATCCGAATCAAGCTCCAGGAAGAGCGCGCCTTTGGCCTCATGGACACCGACGTTAAACGCTATATGCTTTCCCCGATTTTCCTGCCAGAAATAGCGTATGGGGAAGTCTGCATCCTTCTCCCAGCCAGCAAGCAGATCCTGTGTATTGTCATTGGAGCCATCGTCCACCACGAGCCACTCAAAATTGCCAAATGTCTGCGCTATAAGTCCTTCATACGCCCTGTGCAGCGTATGTGCGCGATTATACGTTGGGGTGAATACGGTAAACGCATAACGAGATCCAGTTGTCCCGAAATTATCCCCATTCGGTGTGTTCACTATCCTGCCTGTACCGCCTCTTCAAGCAACTGCTCCCACATCCCCATCACCTTGTCCAAGCTGAAGCGTCCGACAACATCAGGGGCGCGTGAGGCCAAACGCCGTCGCTCCGTGTCGTCAGACATTAAACGATCCATCTCTTTTGCAAGCGGATCGACGTTCCCAGGCGGCACCAAGACACCGTTGACCCCGTCCTCGATAATCTCTCGTACCCCGCTGTGGTATTCCGTTGAGATTACCGGTACCCCGCAGGCCATAGCCTCGCACAACGCCATCGGGAACCCTTCAAGCTGGGAGCTGACTACAAAAAGGTCCGCCTGCTTGAGCAGCGCATGGGGACATTTAACCGCGCCCGGGAGTTGTATCCGTCCGCCCAGGTCCAACTCCTGCTGCAGTGACACAATGTCTGAACGCAGCGGTCCATCGCCAAGAATCATCAACGTCCAATTCTGGTGCTTGTCGCTGATCCGCGCAAAGGCGTGCAACAACAAATCGAATCGCTTCTCCCAAGAAAGACGACCCATCGCCATCACCAGACGCCCGGACGCCGGCTTCTTCGCCTCACCGATATCACCGTGATGAATCACTACGGGATTTGGAATTATCGTCGTCAGCGATCGGAGCCGCGGTCGAAAAAACGTACGCGCCCGTTTGTTCAAGACAACGATTTTCCTGGCCCAGGGATAGGTCCACAGGCGAAGGCGCGCCCAAATCGGACCGATCGGCACATTCTCCGGATCAGAATGTTCAGCAATCAGAACCGGTACCCGTAACCCCCTTGTGGCAAGCAGCGTAAGCACATTGGTCTCAGGCATAAAACTAATTACGGCATGAGGCCTGGCCTTCACGATGGTCTGTCGCAGTCTCCACAGGCGCAGGAGATTGTTCTTGACTCCCGTGAACAGCTTCCGAGAGGCACCAGCAAGTTCTAGTGGCACACGATTGATACGCGAATCCAACTCATAGAACGGCGTTTGAGTTCCATCCTCGAAGGTAATTACCGTTATGTCCAGATTCTTAGCGGCCCAATAGTTCGCCATAATGGACATGACCCGCTCTGCGCCCCCCACCTGCATCGAAAAGATGACGAGTATCAAACGCATGCCGGCAGGCGCTTACTGCTCTCCACCCATCGACGAATTCGCTTTGGCAGGATTGCTCCCGCGAGTACCGCCCAAAAGAGCGCGGAAAACATCATCGCGAGATTTCTTTGAAGACTCTCCCATAACAGCCTGAGGCTGTATACCCTAGAGGTATTGAGCATGTATCTCGCCCAGCGGGTCAGTTGCATTGCCTGAGTTTTCGCAATCCCGCTGGCGCTTATAGATAACCGATTTGTAAACGCACCTGTCATATTCCGAACTAATGTTATGAGCGTTCTGTTCAAGACTTTATACTGGTATGACACTGGATCAGTTTTTGCGCCACCGGAAATAATCGCAAGCTCCCTGGCAACCTCCCATGAGATATTGACCCCGTATCTCCGGAAGTTTTCTCGAATTACCTTCTCATACGCCTCTAATTGGAGCTCTACGGCTTCGGAACGCGTTACACTTTTCCCGTGTACTCGATAATGTAACAATACCTCCGGAACAAAATAGAAATCTCCAACCAATGCGACCCGGTTCCATAAATCGAAGTCTTCCGCCCGGTTTGTCTCTAAACGATAGTTAATATCGTTGTCCCTCAGCATGCTTGATCGTACCATCACTGTTGGATGAAACGGCACGTTCTGCCAAACAAGCAACCACTTGGTTGCTATATTACTCTGCGGATTCCCAAGCTTGTGTCTGATAACGCGGCTCTCCGAATCAATATAATCCACCCACCCGTGAACTACCGCGACACGGGAATATTTATCCAAGCAATCCTTTTCCACCTGTAACCGTTGCGGCATACTTTCGTCGTCCGCATCCATCCGCGCAATGTATTGGCCACTAGCCATTTCCACACCCAATCGCAGTGCTGCTGCCACACCCCTTCTCTCCCTATGGATGACTTTAATGCGTGCATCATTAAACCCATTTAAAATATCTCTGGTTTTATCAGTCGATCCATCGTCAATGATCAGCAACTCGAAGTTCTGCAAGCTTTGCCCGAGAATGCTCCGAACAGCCTGCGCTATATATCTTTCAGCGTTATATACAGGCATTAATACTGTAACCACTGGGTTGCCCGATTCAGACTTCTGGCCGCGAATATCTGCTGCTTGCTCCGCGGGTTTCATTGGCTGTTTTGTTTTGGAACTCCGTCGTTATCTGAACCAGAGACCACACTATTAAAAATAGTACTGTGCCATTCGATCCATTTATAATGCCCAAACAAACGCACCGCGCGCGCGCGCGCCCGTTTTCCCCATGCTTCAAGATTCTCCATCAGCTCTATCACAGCATCTGCAATTGCTTCCGCGCGAGGGACGTACATCCGGTCCCACGACTCCGGCACATCAATCAGTATTCCGCCCTCCTTGCCCAAAAGCTCCGGCATCCCGCCGCTTCTTGAACCTATAACAGGCACACCACAGGCCATCGCTTCGATCACCACCGTTGGACAAGGATCTTTGTATTTCGTATGTAGCAGCGCATGGGCACTCTGATATAACGCTGGCGCCTTCTCTTGCTCATACGGTCCACAAATAGTCACTTCCTCGCTAATTCCGAGCTTATCTATCCAGGTATCAACCTCTCCCATGGCATCTTCCCAGTCGAGCCGGCCTGCAAGAAGAAGCCTCACTTCATGGCCACGTTCTTTAATCACATGCAACGCCTTAAGTACCGATAACACCCTCTCTGGTTGCTGATGTGACCCTGTAGTCAACATTATCCACGGCGTTTGCGGCAGTTTTGCGTCACGCGGCTTGAATATTCCAGTATCTACACAGTTGTACACGATCTCCCATGGTGCCGGGGTTTGCCCAAGATACCGCTCCGCACTTAAGCGACAAAATTCACTCTGATATATGACGTAATCCGCTATTTGTACGAGTTTTTCCATCACCTGATTGGTATCTTTATATGACCTGCCCGCCCAGGCTGGGTAAGCGACGCCGTTCTGATTCCAAATAAACTTTACACCTTGCTCCCTAGCCCACCGCGCTATTTCCTCTGCAAAGGGCGGCATTGCACTACTAACCAGATAGAGGATATTGAAACGTTCCTTTTGTTCGGGGTATTTCCCTTGCAGGTGGAGTAGCTTTACTCTCCCGCCATGTATAACCTTGTTCTTATTACCTGTAAGGACTGTTCCATAGTTTACGCAAACCCCATCCTTTGGCAGAAGGATACGTCTTTGCTTTAACTGCCTGCGATAACCCACACGTTGTAGTGTTAGCCATCCTTGATAAAACGGCATTTTGATCCATGCTGGCAATATACCTTTAACAGCATTTATTACCATAAAGTGATTACTTTATTAAGTGCTGAAAAAGTTTTTCCGCGACCAGTTTATGTCCCTTTTCATTCCAATGAATATCTCCTGGGATATAGTATTGCCGGATCGTTTCTTCTGCGCTCAACTTAAATAAATCAGGAAAATAATTTATAAAACCAATATTACGCTGTTCAGAAAATGCTCTCCAAAATATAACCTGCCGCGAATTCAGGTCATTATGGATAATCTGTTCAGGCCACGGATATACGGCTATGTGCATCTTTATATTATGCTGCTTCATCAAAGAATGGACTTTATCCATATAGAACCCTGCTAAAGCTAAACCTTTCTCCCCCCATTTTTCATAGACCTCTTGGTCATACGTCCATTTCCCCCGTTCTTCACTACGCTTTTCTAAGAAATCTTCAGGGATTTTAAATGCTAGATTTATCCTTGCAGCTTCATTACGATTGTTGACCGTAGCTGTTGATTTACTAGTCTTCTGAGCGCCAGTCGTCGTCGCTTCACCTTCTGTCAGCGTCCCATTACCATCTGATTCCTTCAGATTTTTACCCACAGGGGTATACACTGTATTCGTATATTTTTTTATCTTTGACAGAAAGGGAATCGCGCTGCTATTCAGAATATATTGCCTCAGCGTTTTGTAAGTAATTGATATAGACCTTAAATAAGAATCTAATTGATGAGCCATAGTTTCAACAACGGGTTCCCAAACTATATATCCCACCTCATCCTGGATATCCGATATATCGATAAAG
>FXBF010000244.1_pt1 | contig 17909 bp, 16 predicted proteins | sample 5335321 | NCBI WGS metagenome assembly FXBF01 (sample SAMEA103928391, study PRJEB20085) | sediment metagenome | isolation source: sediment
GAGCACCTCTCCCCGTGATCTGGCGTTCTCGGCAAGCTCTTCCATCTCGTCATCGTGGTCGCCAAGCCGGTCGAGAAACTCACTCACCGAACCGTTCTCCAGCCCCACGGGCACCAGTCCATCGATCTTCAGGTCGGACAGACTCAGATCCATTCCGATCTCGCGGGCGAGGATGACCACCTTGCGGCCAACGTCCATCCCGGACAGATCCTCCCTGGGATCTGGCTCGGTATACCCCTTCTCCCAAGCTTCACGAACAATCCTGGAGAAAGGCTTGGTTCCGTCAAAGCTGTTGAAGAGGTACGACAGCGTGCCGGAGAGGATCCCCTCTATGCGCAGGATCTCGTCGCCGGTTTGCACCAGATCCCGAAGCGTCTGCAGGATCGGGAGCGCCGCGCCAACGGTGGTCTCATAGAGATAATGAGCATCGGCCCGCCGCCCGCGCTCTAGCAGCGAGCGGTAGTAGTCGAGCGTTCCTGTATTGGCCTTCTTGTTCGGGGTTATGACGTGAATCCCCTGGGAGAGCCAGTCCAGATACCGTGATCCGACGTCTTCACTTGCGGTGCAATCGATGATCACCGCATGGGGTACCGACTCGGTGTGGACGTATTTGGCCAGCCCATCGAGATCGGTGGGTACTCCTTCCTCGGCTAAACGCGCTCGCCAGCGGAGGAGTTCGATTGGGGCTTCGTCCACGATCATCTCTTTGCTGGTGCAGATCGCTCGCACTCGAAGGTCGACGCCGAACTCTTCGCGAAGCCAGTCGCGCCTGGCAGCCAACTGATCGAGAAAGGTCGATCCGACGTGCCCGGGCCCAACGAGACCGATAGAAAGCGTTTGTTTGGAGAGATAGAACCCGGCGTGTGCCGCTCGCAGAGCCTTGGCGGCGTCAGCCTCGTCGATGACGACGGAGATGTTTCGCTCTGAGGAGCCCTGGGCGATGGCCCTCACGTTGACACCGACTCTCGCAAGCGCGCCAAAGAAGTTGGCAGCGACACCCGGTGTGCCCGACATGGTGTCACCTACGACGGCGAGAATCGTGCAGTGATCGGTGACTTCCAGGGTCTGGATTCCACGTTTTTGCTCCGTCTCGAAAACCGATTCGATTGTCGAGCTAGCCAGGTGAGACTGGTTATCGGGGATGGCGAAGCAGATCGAGTGCTCTGAGCTCCCCTGGGAGATCATCACTACCGAGACGCCGGCCTGGCGAAGCGCACCGAACAGACGCTCACTGATGCCGGGGACACCAACCATCGCGCTTCCCTCGAGATTGAGGAGGGCGATCGAAGCGATGGAGGCAAACCCCTTGACCGGAGAGTCGGTACTCGATTGAACATGAATGCGTGTTCCGGGCGCAGACGGGTTGAACGTGTTGCGAATGTAGATCGGGATCTGGCCCCGGACGGCCGGTGTCATTGCAGCGGGATGGAGGACTTCAGCCCCGAAGTAGGCAAGCTCCATCGCCTCGTCGTAGGAGAGCTCTTCGAGAACCTTTGCGTCGGGCACGAGTCGAGGGTCGGCGCTGAGAACACCGTCGACATCAGTCCAGATCGATATCTCCACCGACGACAGAAGATCTGCGAAGATCGATGCCGAATAGTCGCTTCCATTGCGACCGAGAGTCGTTGGCGATCCTTGCGAATCCGACGCGACGAATCCTGTGATGACCAACGTGTCGGCGTCACAGCCTGACAGCCACTGGTCCAGATTGGCCAGGGAAGTTTCCCAGTCCACGGCCGACGCCAGTTCCGCGGGGTTGACGACCAGCACCTCGCGTGCGTCCATCCAAGTCACGTCCAGTCCGGAGTCGGCCAGGAATGCTGCGAGCAGCCTCGCCGACCACAGTTCCCCGTACCCTGCAACAGCATCGGTGGTAATGGTAGAGGTGCGCATCACCCAGGATGCCTTGAGAAGACCCAGGATCTCATCAATTTCGCTATCCACCTGCACCAATAGAGCCTGCCCCACGTCGCCAGGAGCCAATTGCTCGATGAGGGCAGCCTGCTTCTCGCGAATGCGCCCGGCTTTATCCTCGTATCCCGTGTCACGGCTGCCCGCCATGCCAACCAGGTCGATCAGGTCATCCGTCACACCCGCCGCCGCCGAGACGACAACGGCCTGTCTGAAATCGGTGGGTGTCACAAGGATGTCACGGACGGCGCCGAAGGCGTCAGCATCGGCAAGGCTGGTGCCGCCGAACTTGTGAGTGATCCATCGAGTAGACATGAGGGGCTTCCCGGAGTTCTTATTGCTAAACCGCATCGGTCTCGAGCCAGCAGAACACATCCGTTGGCACCGCGGTGACCAGCGTACCGCTGGGCGCGGGGTCTCGGCTATCTGAAGGTCACTCAGAGTTGGGAGAACTCGCACAGAAAGGGCACTCAAGTCCGTGTTGGAACAAGTCGATAGATCGAGTCAAGGAGTGGAATTTCTTTTGCGTCGTTTGATGGTCATCGGGACTGTCCTGGTCACGCTGGTGGCCTTGAGTCTCCCTGCTTTGGCCGCGGGTTTTGATCCGAACAAGATCGTCTTCCCCGTGGCCGGGGATACTTACTACTGGGACACGTTCGACGACTGCCGGGGTTCCGGATGTCCACGGCGACACGAGGCCACCGACATCATGACCTACGCTGGCAAAGGGGTGCCGGTCGTGGCCGCTGCGGCAGGAACCGTCGAGTGGATCGGGTCATCGTGCTGCATACTCAAGATCGACCACGGTGGCGGGTGGGCTACTCAATACATCCACCTCAACAACGACACGCAGAAACCAGATGGCTCCTACAGCGATGATGGCCTGGCATGGGGGATTGCGCCAGGAATACAGGTGGGCACTCAGGTCGAGGCCGGTCAGCTGATCGGTTGGGTGGGAGATTCAGGTAATGCTGAAAGCACTGCACCACACCTCCACTTCGAGATCTGGCAAGGGGGCACACGCATCAATCCATATCCTTACCTGGTCAGCGCTGAGGCAAGTTGGACGGGCTATTTCCGGGATGACGACAATTCCGTTCACGAGGCCGACATCGACAGGATCTTCGTCGAGGGCATCACCATTGGCTGCAGCCTCAACAATGAGTTTTGTCCGGATAGAAACATCACTCGTGGCGAGATGGCGGCCTTTATCTCAAGGGCCCTGGACCTGAGTGCAACGAGTGGCGTGCCTGCCTACACCGACGTTGGGGGCCACCTCTTCGAGAACGAGATCGACAGGATTCAGACTGCGGGGATCGGTTTTGGCTGTACTGAGACCGAGTTCTGCCCAGATCGTCCGCTGGAGCGTGACGAGATGGCTGAGCTGCTGGTGCGGGCGTTCGGCTACGAGAACCCGGATGGGACGGACTTCTTCACCGACGACGATGGAAATCTATTCGAGGAGTCCATCAACAAGTTGGCCAGTGCAGGGGTCACCATTGGGTGTAACCCCCCGGACGGGGATCAGTACTGCCCGGACCGTCTTCTGAGCCGAGCGGAGATGGCCTCCTTCTTCGTGAGGGCCCTGGGTCTCTGACCAGCCCAGGACGTACCGCATTCACAGCAGCGGTCGTTCCTCTGGCCGCAGGTGCGGAGTCTACGTAGGGTTTACCATCGGGCATGCGACGCTTCGCCGCTGTACGTGACGCTGGATAGGTCGAAGCACAGAAGTGCCCTTCATAGCGAGAATGGAGACGGGGATTCGTGTTTAGCTTTGGTTTCTGGCAGAAGTGGCTATTCGGTTTTGGGCTCTATCTCGTCGTGTTCGGGCTCACAATGGCGCTCTTCGGGCAGTCGAGACTGATGAACTTCGTGTTCAACAACCAGATCAACCCCGCTTTTTGGAGTTCGACGGAGCTATCCGCGGCCGCAGCGGAGTTTCAGGCATTCATATACGGTGTCCTCGGTGCCACGATTGTCGGATGGGGCGTCTTCCTCGCCTTCATCGCGCGCTATCCGTTCAAGGCGAGAGAGCCATGGGCGTTCAACTGCGTCGCCATCGGAGTGGTGATGTGGTTCGTCGTTGACACATTCGTCTCTATTCGCTTTGGTGTTGGATTCAACGTGATGGTCAACATTGTCTTCCTCTCGTTGGCCCTATTCCCGTTGCTTTTTACAAGAAGGCACTTCAGGGAGACGAACGCGACCCGGCCTTGAGAGCGAGACCAGAGCCAGGGCCGGCCCCAAGGAGTGGCTAGCTGCCGATCGCTTCGAGCATCCTCTCCAGGGCCGCGTCGTACGTGAGGGTCTGTGACTCACCGTCGCTCAGGTCCAACGTGATGGTGATCCGTGTGGGTGATGCATGGACGTAGACGCGGTCTGCATCGACCCCGTCGTCAAGCGCAACCGTGAAGCGGCTTGCCTTGGTGCTGGTGCGTAGGTCGCTGACTCTGAGGCCAAAGTCCTGCGCAACGGCTTTCAGCTCGTCTGCGTCCTCAATAGGGCTCATGGTCGGTACCCCATTCTAATCGGACCTCTCGAGCGGACCAGACAAAGTCTCAGCAGAAGCTGCCCGTTGCGAGCGAATGACCATTGCGCCTCACCCTGATCGGCTCTGCCACCAGATCATCCCAGCCCCGGCAACCACCGCCACCCCGCCCCAGAGCACCCACCATCCATTCCCGGTCATGAAGCTCTCGGGCGCGAACGCCACGTCGAAGCCCTGAAGAATCCAGATGAGCCCGGCGATTATGAGGATGATCCCGGAGGCGAGTCGGAGCATTCGCTGATCCTATCTTGACATTTGGCGACAACCTGGCGAGCATTCCCGCCAACATGCAGACGAACCGCCTCACGGTGCACTCCGGCGATAGCCTCGGTCGCTTCTTCGGGTTCGTCTATTTCGGCGCTTAGCGCCGTTTACCTCACCTCCGCTGTTCGCTTTCCTACCCACTTCACCCTTCGTTTGAGGCACCCATGAATGAATCCCAGAACCGACTCGATATAGACCAAATAAGAATCGACATCGACCACGTCGACAGTGAAATCGTCAATCTTCTCGCCGAGCGAAAAGGACTCAGCCTTCGGATGGCCCATGAGAAGGGTCGGGTCGACCAGCCTTCCAGGGATCAGAGCCGCGAAGAGGATCTGATCGCGAAACGAGTCGCATCCGGCCAGGATCACGATCTCGACTCGGGCCTGATAATCCAGGTCTGGAGGGCAATCGTCGACGACTCGGTTCGTGTCCAGCAGGAGGCTCTTGGCCGTGGCGCCGACGAGACGACAGGCGTCACCGTGGCGATTCAGGGCATCGAGGGCTCATATAGCTATCTGGCATGTCAACAGTATTTCGGCGCGAAGGGCACCGAAGTATCGGTTGTCACCTCCCGCACGTTCTCCGAAGCGATCCAGAACGTGCGCGACGGAAGAGCCGATGCGACGGTACTTCCCATCGAGAACACCACTTCGGGAGCGATCACGGAGGTATACGACCTTCTTCTCGAAAGTGGGCTCCACATGACAGGCGACATCAAGTTCAAGGTTCGCCACTGTCTGCTCGGCGTGGAAGGTGCTTCGATTCCTGACATGCGAAAGATTTACTGTCATACGCAGGCAGTCGCCCAGTGCTCGGAGTTTCTTGCGACGCTAGAAGACTGCGAGGTCGTTCATTTCAGTGACACCGCACTGTCCGGAAAGCGTATCAAGGATCTCAACGACCCCTCGATTGGCGCGATCGCGTCTGAAGAGGCGGCTCGCCTTTTTGATCTAGAGGTGCTCAAGTCCGGGATCGCCAATCGCGAAGAGAACTACACCCGTTTCGTGGTGGTGGCTACCGATCCGATCGACATCCCCGAAGGCGTCCCTGCCAAGACATCGATCGTCATGGCTGTTAGCAACCGCCCCGGCGCTCTCATGGACGCCCTCGCCATATTCAGCGAGGGAGACATAAACCTCGTCAAGCTGGAGTCCCGTCCCATCCCCCACAATCCCAGGGAGGAACTGTTCTATGTCGACTTCGAAGGGGATGTGAGCGAGAAAACTGTTGACGCGGTCCTCAACACCCTGATGAAAGAGGCTAGGTTCTTGAAAGTCCTTGGCAGCTACCCATCGCGTGACTTGCGGCAGAAACCCAAGCTCCGGACAACTGAGTCGAGGCAGGGCAACGCCAGAGAGGCTCTTGTGGAGCCGTCGCCGACCACCGATGACCCAAAGGGTTACAGGTTGGGGAGCCGAGGCCACAAGTCGTCCAGCACTGTTGTCGAGGTTGGCGGGGCAAGGTTCGGTGGTGACGATTTGGTGATGATCGCCGGCCCATGCGCAGTCGAGTCATGGGACCAGATTGTGGCGACTGCGAGGGAGGTGCGTGACGCCGGGGCCTCCGTTCTGCGCGGTGGGTGTTTCAAACCGAGGACTTCTCCATACTCGTTCCAAGGGCTCGGTCTCGAGGGTCTCGACATGCTCGCCGAGGCGGGGAAGACCTTTGGCCTGCCAGTGGTGACCGAGGTTCTTTCACCCGAAGATGTCGATGCTGTGGCGAAGAAATCGGACATTCTTCAGATCGGCACCAGGAACATGCAGAATTTCTCACTGCTGGCAGCAGTGGGGAGGACCCATCGACCCGTGCTGCTCAAGCGGGGGATGAGCTCTTCGTTGGACGAGTTGCTTCAGGCGGCCGAGTACATCCTGGCCGAGGGGAATCAACAGGTGATCCTTTGCGAACGAGGGATCAGGACTTTCGAGAGATCCACCAGGAACACCCTTGATCTCAGCGCGGTCCCGGTGCTGAAAAGCCGTACCCACCTTCCGGTGGTCGTCGACCCTTCCCACGCCGCAGGAAGCCGAGATCTCGTGCCGCCGCTGGCGCTGGCCGCAGAGGCGATCGGCGCTCACGGAATAATGGTCGAGATCCACCCGGATCCCGACACAGCGCTCAGCGATGGGCCACAGTCACTGCACTTTCATCAGTTTGAGCACCTGATGGGAGCCCTTGGGATACCTCCCAACCGAAGAGTGTCCGGCGGGTAGCCGGACTTGCGGCCTGGCTGCATGATGTCACGCGGCTAACTTCTTGCGACATGAGCGAGCGTCTTGACGCCTGGATGGATGGGTATGTCCTGGCATGGAGTACCAACGAATCAGAGCACATTGCTGCACTGTTCACAGAGGATGCGGTCTATGACCCTCAGACTGCGGCAGGAGAATGGGACGGCCTATCTGAGATCATCGTCCGATGGCAGGAGACAGACGACGACGAAGACAACTGGGAGTTCGAGTGGCAACCGCTAGTCGATACAGACGAGCTCGCGTTGATCACGGGGCGGACGCGCTATAACGAGCCGCCAGTCAGCTATCGCAATTTGTTCGTTATCCGGTTTCGGGACGACGGCCGGTGTTACGACTTCACCGAGTGGTACATCGAAGAGAGCGACTCGTGAGCGGAGCCATCAACACGGCTTACGTCCTTGGCGGTGGGGGACGCTGGGGTGCTGTAGAGGTCGGCATGCTTCGAGCTCTCAACGACGCAGGTATTCAACCGGACATCATCCTCGGGACCTCGATCGGCGCCTTCAACGGATCGGTGATCGCCGATGATCCCGGCCCAGTCGGCGTACAGAGGTTGGCGGACTTCTGGGACGAACTGGCCGGCGCCGATCTTTTCCGAACCAGTGTGCTCAGCACGATAAAGAACGTGGCCACCCTTCAGCCGGCCATCCACCGGTCCGCGGAGCTGCAACTCTTTCTCGAGCACATACATGGGTCACGAAAGCGCATAGAGGACCTGCAGGTTCCCTTCCAGTGTGTTGCGGCTTCGATTCAGAGTGCCGCCGAGCACTGGTTCACCGGGGGCCCACTGATTCCGGCGCTTCTCGCCTCTTCAGCCGTTCCTGTGCTTTTCCCTCCGGTCGAGATCGAGGGGGAGCACTTCTATGACGGCGGTCTGGTCAATTCGGTGCCCCTGGCACGAGCCGTGGACCTGGATGCCTCTGTGATCTACGTGCTTCAGGTGGGTCGTCTCGAGGCACCCCTGCGACCCCCCGAAAGACTGCACGAGGCGGCGCTGATCTCGTTCGAGATCGCCCGGCGCAACAGATACGCAACAACATTCGAGACGCTTCCAAAGGATGTTGATGTCCACGTCTTGCCATCGGGGAACCCGGTTGAGTTCGATGATCGCCGCCAGTTGCGTTGGCGGGACACGCGAGATACCTCCGATCTGATTGATGGCGCATACACGGCGAGCGGGACCTATCTGAAGGAGAATCGGCTGTCATGAGAGGACCCCCTCCCCGGTGGATACGGCGTCTGTTGATCGATCCGGTCTTTGTGCTTGGAATGGGTGTGGTCGCGTTTTCTCTGCCGGTCGTGTTGGTCGTGGTTGCCTTCCTGTCGCGATATGTGCCCGGCAAGTGGCGGCCGCTTCGCATCATCTGGTTCCTTTTCCTGTACCTGGTGGTCGACGTCGCGGCGGTCATAGGGTTGTTTTTGCTCTGGATCGTCTCGGGGTTCGGGTGGAAGATCCGATCGCCCGGATTCCAGAAGGCTCACTATCGGTTGTTTGGCTGGATGCTTCGCCGGGTTGTGGCATCTGCCAAGTTCACCTTCAAGGTCACAGTTGTTGCCGAAGGGGAGATTTCAAGGACAGTCGGAGGACGCGAGCGGCCGATCCTTGTGATGTCGCGGCACGCCGGCCCGGGAGACTCCATGCTGTTGATGGATGGTCTCTACCACCGGTTCGGCCGAAAGCCTCGAATCGTTCTCAAGGAGTTTCTCCAGTGGGACCCGGCCATCGACATAATGCTCAATCGGCTCCCGTCCACATTCGTTCCGGCCACTGGTAGGGCGGGTAATCCGGTTATCGAGGCCATCGAGGAGATGACCGCCTCCATGGATGCTGACTGTGCGTTTGTGATCTTCCCCGAAGGGGGCAACTACACCATCAAACGCCACCTGCGAGCCATTCAGAAACTAAAGGAAATCGGCCGTCCCGACTTGGCTGAGAGAGCCAAGAGTCTCAAGAACACTCTCCCACCAAAACCCAAGGGCGTGATGACGGCGCTTGCGGCAGCCCCTGACAAGACCGACGTGTTCTTCGTTGGCCATGCTGGACTGGAGACTCTGGTGTCTTTTGGTGACATTTGGCGGGGTATGCCGATGGACACTCATGTGGCGACGAAGACTTGGTATTTCCCGGCCGAGCGGATCCCGCCGCCAGAAGAGCAAGAGACGTGGCTCTATGACATTTGGGCCGAGATCGACGGTTGGATAACCGAGAAGTTGTCGGACACGGCCGAACCGTTTGATGACCACGACGATTATCAGTAGGTGGATTTCCACCGCACGTTCGACTGCTCTGATGCGGCGGTACTTGGGAGAGATGCGTTGTCCCTACGCTGCTCGTAGGCCTCGATGTCGGAGACATACTCGAGAGTCATCGAAATGTCGTCGAGGCCACGAAGAAGGCGATACTTGCGAAAGGGGTCGATCACGAAACTGCGTTTCCAGGCGTTGCCAACGACCTGCAGAGTCTGCGTCGGCAGGTCAACCACGATCTCGGTCTGAGGAGCCTTCTGGACGAGATCCATCAGATGGTCGATGTCCTCCCCGGGAAGCTCGACCGTGAGCATGCCACTCTGCAAACAGTTGCTCTTGAAGATATCCGCGAAACTCACACCAACCAGCACTTCGATCCCCAGGCCGTCAAGCGCCCAAACGGCGTGCTCCCGGCTTGACCCGGATCCAAAATTGGAGCGGGTCAACATGATCGAGGCTCCTGCGTAAGCAGGATCATTGAGTGCGAATTCGGGGTCGCGACGCCACGACTCGAAGGCGAAAGGCCCATAGCCGTCGCGTTCGATTCGCTTGAGATGTCGCGCCGGGATGATCTGGTCGGTGTCGACGTTCTCACGATCAATCGGGACTGCTCGACCGCTGATCGTGGAGACCTGTCTCAAGTGATCAGCTCCCTGACATCGACGAAATGGCCCGCAACGGCCGCCGCTGCCGCCATTTCTGGGCTGACGAGATGTGTGCGGCCCCCTGGGCCCTGTCGTCCCTCGAAGTTCCTATTTGATGTCGAGGCGCTTCTCTCTCCCGGAGCCAGTACGTCAGGGTTCATACCCAGGCACATCGAACAGCCGGCGTCCCGCCATTCGAAGCCGGCGGCAACAAAGATGGCTGCCAGTCCCTCCTCCTCGGCCTGGTGTTTCACCAGCCCGGAGCCCGGGACGACCATTGCAGTCACGCCCTGGGCCACATGTTTGCCCTTGACAACAGCGGCGGCTGCACGCATGTCCTCGATCCGGCCGTTGGTGCAGGACCCAAGAAACACGCGATCGATCGGGATCTCACGGATCGGAGTCCCCGGAGTCAGGTCCATGTAGGCCAGGGCCCGCTCGGTGCTCTCCCGTTCTGGCATTGCGAAGTCTTGGGGATCGGGTATGCGTCCGTCGACTGTGACGCTCTGTGCCGGGTTGGTGCCCCAGGTCACGAATGGTCGTATCTGGGATCCATCCAATGAGGCCTCTCGATCGAACTGGGCATCGCCATCGGTACTGAGTTGAGACCATCGTTCGACAGAGGACTCCCAGATGTCTTCGTGAGGCGCGTGAGGGCGACCCCGCACGTACTCGAAGGTTTTCTCGTCTGGAGCGATTAGCCCGGCACGGGCTCCCGCTTCAATCGACATGTTGCAAACCGTCATCCGTCCCTCCATCGAGAGCTCACGAATGACTTTGCCGCGGTATTCGATCACATGACCTCTGCCTCCGCTGACCCCGATCTCATTGATGATGGCGAGGATCACATCCTTTGCCGTCACTCCGGGACCAAGTTCTCCAGTGACCTCGACTGACATTGTGTTGGGCCGTGTCTGCCGCAATGTCTGTGTCGCAAGCACATGTTCAACCTCAGACGTCCCGATGCCAAAGGCAAGCGCCCCGAACGCCCCGTGAGTCGAGGTGTGGCTGTCACCGCACACGATCGTCATTCCTGGCTGGGTGAACCCCTGTTCCGGCCCGATGATGTGCACGATTCCCTGACGGGCGTCGAAGATGTCGAACAGGGTGATGCCGAACTCCTCGGCATTTTTCTGCATCACATCGATTTGCTTCGCCGACAGCGGGTCGGGGTTGGGCTGGTCGCGTCCAACGGTGGGCACGTTGTGGTCGACCGTGGCGAGTGTGAGGTCGGGCCTTCTCACCGGTCGCCCTCCGCGGCGGAGACCTTCGAAGGCCTGCGGCGATGTCACTTCATGGACGAGGTGAAGGTCGATGTACAACAAGTTCTGTCGCTCACCTGCCACATTGTCGACGTCCAAAACGCCGCTCTTCGTCAGTGCGTCACGTCTGGCAGCTTCCTGGAGCGGGCTGTCAATGGTGTGCGCTTCCCAGATTTTCTCGAACAGCGTCTTGGGGGTCATCGGGGCATTTCTGCAGATCGACTGGCCGAGACGAGTTCGGCTACGCGATTTCCGACATCCGATGTCGACGCCCCCATCTGACCGGCCTGAAGAGAGGGGAGTGATCCTGCGATCTGCCCGACGGCGCTCTCGACAGCCTCGCCGGCGTCTGTCTCGCCGAGCACTACGAGCATCATCGCCACAGATCCAATGGCTGCCAGGGGATTGATCTGCCCGGTCCCTTCAAATCCTGGGGCTGTTCCACCAATGGGCTCGAACATAGAGACACCTTCAGGGTTCATGTTCGCTCCGGCAGCGATGCCCAGCCCACCTTGTATCGCCGCGCCGAGATCGGTGATGATGTCTCCGAACATGTTGTCGGTGACGATGACGTCGAACCGCCCTGGGTCCTCGACCATCCACAGGCAGGCCGCATCGACGTGTGCGTAGTGGGTGTCGATATCGGGATAGTCGGCCGCCACCTCATCGAAGACTCTTGCCCATAGATCCCACGAGTAGGTCATGACGTTGGTCTTGCCGCACAAGGTGAGCTGTCGCCTTGTGCGGTTCGCGGCAAACTCGAACGCGAATCGAACACATCGCTCAACAGCGAAGCGGGTGTTGACCGACTCCTGAACAGCCACTTCGAAAGGTGAGCCCTTGGCTGTGAAGCTGCCTTTGCCTGCGTAGAGCCCTTCGCTGTTCTCTCTGACAACGACAAAGTCGACATCCTCTGGCTTCACGTCTGCGAGGGGGCTTCTGACACCAGGGTGAAGATTGATAGGGCGCAAATTGATGTATTGATCCAGCTCACGTCGTATCCGGATGATGATGTCCTGTTCCAGGACTCCCGGCGGCACATCGGGGTGTCCTACGGCTCCAAACAGGATTGCGTCTGACCGTTTGAATCCGTCGAGATCGGGACCGGTGAGAGTCTCTCCGGTGCGGAGGTACCTCTCGCCCCCGAGGTCGCAAGTCGTGGTTTCGAACTCGAAACCGAAGGCGTCGCCAGCCGCTTCAAGGACCTTGACCGCCTCGGCTACCACTTCGGGCCCGGTCCCGTCGCCGGGCACCACAGCAATGCGGTGGGCGGTCATCGGAAGGACTCAGCCACTCCTTGCAGAATCTCGGTTCCCGTCACGACTTCGTCGACTATGGCTCGCACCTGGATTGTGGACACTTCCCCGGTCAGGTCCGCCACTCGCTTCATTCGTGCGAAAGCATGCTCGAAAGAGCTCGAACTCAACTGGATGCCCATGTCATCGAGAGTGTGCTTGAAGGCGGCCTCTCCAGAATGTTTATCCATCACAATCGGCTGTCTTTCATCGCCGGCCTCCTCCAACTAGAGACGTTGAGGCGTGTGACGCCCTCTTCATTGCCACCCGACCCGACTTGACCAGCTCAATGATTCCGTATGGCCGGACGTGTTCGAGGAACGAGGCGAGGTGTTCGGGTGTGCCCGATATCTCGAGAGTCATGGATTTTGGGCTGAGGTCAATCGTCTGGGCTGCAAACAGTGCTGCCGTATCGGCCAACTCGCCGCGGTTTGCCGGATCACACGAGACGCGAACAAGCATCACCTCGGTCTCCAGCGTTTCGGAAGGCTCGAGCTCTTGGACCTTGATGACATTGACCAGCTTGTGAAGCTGTTTCTTGAGTTGCTCCAATTCCGGAGCATCCACGACCAGGGTGATTCGGGACCGCCCCTCCACGGCGGTGGGCCCGACCGCGAGAGAATGGATGTTGAAGCCACGGTTGGAGAACATGGCCGAGACCCGGGCAAGGACACCAGGTTTGTCCTCAACGGTTACCGAAAGCGTGTGCTGCATCAGAGATCCTCCGGACCCATTACGACGTTGTCATTGGATCCACCCGCCGGGACCATCGGGAAGCACATTTCGTCGGGGTCAGTGACTACCTCGACGACGACAGGGCGGTCGTTGACGCTGAGGGACTTTTCTATCGCTACGTCGATCTGATCGGCGTGATCAACACGGAGCCCAACGCAACCCATTGCCTCGGCCAGCTGTGGGTAGTCAGGGATCGTGGTGCCCAGGTTGGTCGCAGAGAGACGCCCTCCGTAGAAGAGATTCTGCCATTGCTTGACCATGCCGTACCCGCCGTTGTTGAAGACAGCGACCTTGATAGCTATGCCTTCGGTGGCGGCTGTGATCAACTCTTGGAACGTCATTTGAAAGCAGCCATCTCCATCGAGCGCGTAGACAAGATCATCGGGTCTGGCGGCCTTCGCTCCTATCGCCGCCGGGACGGCGAATCCCATCGTTCCCAGCCCGCCGGAGTTGATCCATGTGCGTGGCCGGGAGAACCCCCAGAACTGTGATGCCCACATTTGATGCTGACCCACGCCTGAAGCGACGACTGCGTCACCATTGGTGAGAGCATGGAGACGCTCTATGAAGTGCTGGGTCTTGATGGGCCCGTCAGGGTCCTGATCATATGAAAGCGGATGGGTTGTCTTCCACGAGTCGAGTTGGCTGAACCACTCCTGTCGTCTCGGAGCGTCAGATCCGTCTCTCAATGAAAGAACTCGATCTATCAACGCTCGGAGAACCAGCCGGGCGTCCCCGACGATGGGTATTTCGGCTTTGCGGACCTTTCCGATCTCGGCTGGGTCCACGTCTACATGGACCACCTTGGCATGGGGGGCGAAAGCGTCGACTCTGCCTGTAACGCGGTCATCAAACCGGGCACCGAGACTGACCAGCACATCGGCTTTCTGGATGGCAGTTGTAGCGGGGTATGTGCCGTGCATGCCTGGCATCCCCAACGCGAGAGGGTGGTCGTCGGGGAACGCCCCTCGTGCCATGAGGGTTGTCACCACGGGTGCATTGACAGTCACAGCGAATTCGGCCAGTTCCGGAGAGGCTCCCGCGTTGATCACTCCACCGCCTACATAGAGGACCGGCCGCTCAGCGGACTCGATGAGATCTATGGCGGCCTTGATCTGCTTGGGATGACCTTCCTTCGTCGGCTTGTACCCGGGAAGTCCTGCCAATGACGGCTCGGACCAATGAGTCGGTTGATTGAGCACGTCCTTGGGGATGTCGACGAGCACCGGTCCGGGCCTTCCCGTGGATGCGAGGTGGAATGCCTCGTGGATCACGCTTGGGAGCTCATCAGCGTCGGTCACCAGATAGGAGTGTTTGGTGCAGTGCATCGCCAGACCGGTCGTGTAGGCCTCCTGGAAGGCGTCACTGCCTATGGCTGCGGTGCCTACCTGACCCGTGATGGCAACCAGCGAAGTCGAGTCCATTTTTGCGTTCTGGAGGGGTGTGATCAGGTTGGTTGCACCTGGCCCGGAGGTGGCCATTGCCACACCCACCCGGCCGGTCGCCATCGCGTATCCCTCGGCCATATGGCCGGCACCCTGCTCATGCCTCGCCAGAATGTGACGTATGGGACTTTCGAGCAGGGGGTCATATGCGGGGAGGATCGCCCCGCCGGGGATTCCAAAGATCATCTCCACACCCTCGTGTTCGAGGCTGCGGAGAAGTGAATTGGATCCTGTGAATGGCTGCTGTGTCATTTGAGTAACAAAAAACCCTCCAAGTGGAGGGTTGGGCGCACGCAGAAAGCTGCGCGCGCTATTGGATGAGAAGTACGTCGACGAAGGACGTTTGGCTGCTGAACATGATGTGACGGGAAGTATGTACCGGTGGCTAGGCGCCTGTCAAGGTCTGACGGCTTTAGGTATTGCGTGTGCACAGGGTGGGCGTGGGACCCGGTCCCTGCACACGCAACCGTTATCCGTGTGCACAAGGTGGGCGTGGGACCCGGTCCCTACGCACGCTCAAGAGTTCAGGGAGCGGTTTTTGGGTCGAGGAACGGCATCAGCTTGCGAAGCTCGTCTCCGACGTTCTCGATCTGGTGAGCCCTGTTGGCCGCTCTTTTCTCATGGAGGACGGGGGCTCCCTCCCGAGCCTGTGCCAACCATTCGTTGGCGAACGCACCTGATTGGATTTCCTCGAGCACCTTCTTCATTTCTTTCTTGGTCTCATCCGTGACAATCCGGTTCCCACGGGTGTAGTCGCCGTATTCGGCGGTGTCTGAGATTGAATACCGCATCCAGGAGAGACCGCCCTCGTAAAGCAGATCGACGATCAGTTTCAACTCGTGGAGGGTCTCGAAGTAAGCGGACTCTGGCTGATAACCCGCCTCGACAAGAGTCTCGAATGACGCCTTGATCAATTCGGAGACACCCCCACAAAGGATCACCTGCTCGCCGAATAGATCGGTTTCGGTCTCCTCTTTGAAGGTGGTTTCCAATATGCCTGCCCGCCCGCCGCCGATGGCGGACGCGTAGGAGAGCCCGAGGGCGTGTCCGGTGCCCGAAGGGTCCTGATAGACGGCGAGAAGACACGGGATACCCGACCCTTCCTCATATGTCCTTCGGAGAAGATGACCCGGCCCCTTGGGCGCCACCATGATGACGTCCACTTCCTCGGGCGGGGCGATCTCACCGAAATGGATGTTGAATCCATGAGCGAACGCCAGAGTGTCACCCGGCTCGAGATTGGACTGCACCGACTCTGCGTAGATACCCCCCATAACCTGATCTGGCACGAGCATCATGATCACGTTTGCCCATGCAGAGGCCTCGTCCGGGGCGAGGACTCGCAATCCCGCCTCCTCCCCCGCTGCTCGGCTGGCAGACTCCTGCCGAAGTCCGACAACCACGTCGACACCCGAATCTCGGAGATTGAGGGCGTGGGCGTGGCCCTGGCTACCGTAACCGATGACGGCCACTTTCTTGTCCCGGATCAGGCTTGGGTCGCAGTCCTTGTCGTAGTAGATAGTCGCCATCTGAGGATTGTGCGCCGTTTCGGCGCCGTGTCCAAAACTAGGTGCTCTCCAACGTAGGTACGTTGGGGGGCACTAAGCCGTAACATCGCCCCAACATGTCATTGAAGATCAGATCCCAGGACGTAACGGAAGGACCCGCCAAGGCCGGAGCACGCGCCATGTTGCGGGCTGTGGGCCTTTCGGAGGAAGACTTCGAGAAACCCCAGGTAGGCGTGGTGTCAGCCGGCAATGAGGTCACTCCGTGCAATCTCACCGGGCCCGAGTTATCGGAGCATGCGAAAGCCGGTGTAGCCGACTCTGGGGGAGTGGGACTGGTGTTCTCAACGATCGCCGTTTCGGATGGCATCTCGATGGGGCATGAGGGGATGCGTGCATCACTCGTCTCTCGCGAGGTGATTGCTGATTCGGTCGAACTAGTGATGCATGCCGAGCGCTTCGATGCCTTGGTCTCTATCGCCGGCTGCGACAAGTCGCTTCCCGGCATGTTGATGTCAGCCGCTCGTTTGGACCTGTCTGCAGTCTTCCTCTATGGCGGATCGAGCTTGCCTGGCCGCTATCACGGCAAGGACATCTCGATAGTCGACGTTTTCGAGGGCATCGGCGCCGAGTCTGAGGGTCGGATCTCGGCGGAGGATCTTCTCGAGATCGAGCGGGCCGCGTGCCCCGGCGCCGGATCATGTGCGGGCATGTTCACAGCCAACACGATGGCGTCGGTCGGCGAGGCGATCGGCATGTCGCTGCCGGGCTCGGCCGCCGTGCCCGCCATCGATCCCAGACTCCGTGATTTTGCGCGTCGATCCGGGGAAGCAGTCATGGCCTTGCTCGAGGCGAGAATTACACCGAGGCAGATCATGACCCGTCCCGCCTTCGAGAACGCCATCACCACAGTCATGGCGCTCGGCGGATCAACCAATGCCGTGCTTCACCTTCTTGCCATCGCCAACGAGGCCGATGTGTCTCTCGATCTCGAAGACTTTGATCGCATCTCTCGCAAGACACCTCATCTGGGAGATCTGAAACCGTTCGGGCGCTATCACATGGTCGATCTCGACAGGATCGGAGGTATCCCGGTGATCCTCAAGGCGCTGCTTGACGAGGGCCTTCTTGATGGAGACGTGTTGACGGTCACAGGCAGAACGATGGCAGAGAACCTTGTTGACACCGTTGTGCCCGATGATCAGGACGTGATCATGGATCCGGCCAAGCCATTGGCCGCGGAGGGCGGGATCGCCATCCTCAGGGGCAACCTCGCAACCGACGGCGCCGTGGTCAAGGTTGCCGGCGTCACACTGGACACCTTCGAAGGACCGGCCCGTGTCTTTGCCGGTGAGCAGGCAGCGCTCGATGCCCTTTTCAGCCATCAGATCACCCACGGCGATGTCGTGGTGATCCGCACCGAGGGGCCCAAAGGGGGCCCGGGGATGAGGGAAATGCTCCAGATCACCGCTGGAATGAAGGGCGCCGGGCTCGGCAAGGATGTGCTTCTCATCACGGACGGGCGCTTCTCGGGCGGGACCACCGGGTTGTGTATCGGTCATGTCGCCCCGGAGTCGGAGGTTGGTGGTGTCCTGGGTCTGGTGGAAGAGGGTGACCGCGTTCGCGTCGATATTCCGGCTCGATCACTCGATGTGCTGGTGGACGATGCAACGCTCGAGCAGCGGCGCGGGCGCTGGAGCCCGGAGCCGGTGAGGTACCCGACTGGTGCTCTTGCAAAGTATGCGCGTCTCGTGGGCTCGGCGAGCAGCGGTGCGGTCACCGGCTAGATTTTGAGTGTGAG
>FXBF010000245.1_pt1 | contig 17880 bp, 20 predicted proteins | sample 5335321 | NCBI WGS metagenome assembly FXBF01 (sample SAMEA103928391, study PRJEB20085) | sediment metagenome | isolation source: sediment
CGTGTGGGACACGGGCCAGGATCACTTTTTCACCGGTCTGAAGCCTGAGTTGGGTATGGGGTACGGGGATTTCGCGATGACAGAGGGTGTTACCTACACCTTGCAACTAGCCGACTCTCTGCAACCGGTCACCAATCTTGCGGCACATGAGTGTGAAGGCCAGGGAGATGAACCGTACCTGGGCTCATGGCTGCTTCAGTTTGAACAGTCTCCTTAGCCCCATACTGCGAATCCACTGGCTCAAAACAGAAAGGACAGGGACAAAGCCCAGCCCCTTTCGGATTTCGACCTAGTTATCTTCCGCTTGCTCACCCTCTCCCTCTGCCTCGGCCGAAGGCCCCAGGCCCAAGTCAACCTGCTCCTCCATCGTGATCTTGCCGCGCAGGAAAGCGCCCTCCTCGGTCGAGAAGCTGGTAGTTACGACATCCCCCCAGACTCGGCCCGTCCTCACGATCTCCACTTTTCCGGCCGTGATATCGCCTTTCACCGAGCCAGCGACAATGACGGTGGCGGCTCGAATATGCTTACAGGTGACGCGGCCCTGCTCTCCGATGACCACCAGACCTCGGAGAGCAATCTCACCGTCGAACGCGCCATCGATGCGGATACCTCCCGTTCCGGTCAGCGTACCTTGCCAGGCCACGCCGGAGCCAAGGATCGAATCGACCTGCTCCGTGACTTCGCGTACCTCTGTGGCTCGATTCCCGGGACGTCTGAATACCACTACCCCACCTTGTAACCGATCTGCCGCAGAAAATCGCGACGTCGCTTAGCATCCTGCTCGGTTTCGATCCCTTTCGGCTTGTCTCCGTCTACCACTCCCAGCACGCCCCGACCTTGCTCTGTCTCCACCACTATTACCTCCACCGGATTAGCCGTGGCACAGTAGATCCGGCAGACCTCGGGTACATTCTTTATCGCGTTGAGCACGTTGATTGGAAAGGCGTTTCCCAGAAAAATGATAAACACATGTCCCGCCGAGAGCGCCAGCGCATTGGCCTTCGCCATTTCCGTGAGCTCATCCGAGGTTCCTGCGGCGCGGACAAGTGCGGGTCCCGAGGCTTCACAGAAGGCCAGCCCATACTCGATACCAGGTACTGCGGTGACCAGGACCTCCTGGATATCTTCGACGGTCTTAATGAAGTGGGATTGCCCCAGGATCAAGTTGACCTCGTCTGGCTTGTCGATCTTGACGGTGTGTAGCTGCATCTCAATTCCTTTAAGGAGAATGCGGAGCTTTCGGAAGGCTCCGCATTAACGTTTGTTTGGCCTGCGCGCCAGGACCCGAAAAGGAAAAAGCGGCTTGTGCCTATTCGACCAGCGAGCCGATGAAATCCTCGATGTCGACTGCCGCCAGCGTGGTGATCCTGATCGATCCTCGAGAAGCGAGCTTTACTGAGGCTTTGGCGATCGTGGTGTTACTGTCTGCTTCCACGACGTTCACGAAATCGTAGGGCCCCAGCGTCGCGTACTGCGCGATGACCTTTACCCCGGCCTTCTCCAGCTCTGTATTGACCTCCTGGATGCGCTCAGGTTTCTTGGAAACCGTCTTGGCACCGGCATCCGTCAGGTTGCTAAGCATGATGTAGGTGGGCATGATTTCTCCTCCTGTAGTTCGAGCGGACAACCTTCATTGTAAATCACGCTGGGCGGAGCTCGTAGTCAAGTAGGTCCGCAAACTGGCGAACGCTGGCGGGGCTGTGGCCGGCAAAGTGATTGTTGAAGTAGCCATAAACATCGACTCCGTCGTCCAGGAAGCGTGAAACCCGCTCCGCCCAGCGACCCAGCACTTCGGATCGATCGATCTGAATACGGTCAAACTCGCTGATGTCTTTGCGACGGCCAAGCCACCGCACAACGGAAAAGTCAGCCGTGATCCAATCCAGCCGCGGCATATAGTGCAGGTCCTGCAGCACCAGCGCCACGTTGTGTTGTGAAAGCATCTCGCCTAAATTGGGTTCCAACCATTTTCGATTGCGGATCTCAACCGCGTAGCGCGGGCCAGCGGGCAGGGCTGCGAGAAAGGAATCCAAGCGATCGAAGTTGTCGGGTGCGAAATCGTAGGCGAATTGGAGCGTAAGCACACCCAACTTGTCGCCAAGCGCTTGCATGGTTCCCACAAACGCCTGTGCGTCGCCTTCCGCCCCATGCAGTTGTTTCTCATGCGTGATGAGTTTGGGAAATTTGGCTGCGAATCGAAACTCTTCGGGCGTACGCTCCCGCCAGCCTTCGACCACGGTAGTTCTCGGAATCGCATAGAAGGTAGCGTCGATCTCCACCGAAGAAAAATGCTTCGAATACTCCTCCAAGAAGCGCTTCTTGGGTGTGCCATCGGTGTAGAAGGGACCCACCCAATCATCGAAGGAAAAACCTTGCGTTCCGATCAGGAGCGTTCCCTTATCCATAGTCGTGCCCAAATCGCTTTCCACGGCTGAGCGGTTTGGAGAGTCTAGGCCAAGATGGCCAGTTCAATGTAGACTCCTGCCTCCTATCTACCCTGATTTGCTGCCTTCTTTTCTTCAAGAACTCATGCCCCTCAACGATCGATTATCCAAGAAAGCAAACTTAAAGGCGCTCGGGTTCTACACTCTGCTAACTCTCGCAGTGACTTGGCCTTTGGTACTGCATTTGAATGACCGAGTTCCAGGCTTTTATAGGGCTGACAACTATGAGTACTTGTGGAAGATGTGGTGGTTCAAGCACGCGATTCTGGATCTGCGCCAGACCCCATTAGTGGCCCCGGACATCTTCTACCCCATGGGCTTCTCACTGGCTCACGCCGAGCTTACTCCCCTGCATACGGTCCTTGGCATGCCGCTGACGGCGGTTTTTGGGGAGGTGGTTACCTACAACGTCTTCGCACTGCTGTCCTTCGTGCTTTCTGGTTGGGCGACTTTTCTCTTAGTGAAGGACCTGACCGATCAACCCTGGGCCGCACTTCTCGCCGGAACATTGTTCGTGCTAGTTCCCTATCATACCGTCCGCTATGGTGGAATTCTCCCTCAGCTCTCAATCGAAGGAATTCCCATCTTCTTTCTCGGGATGGAGAGGTGGGCGAGGACTCGCCGACTGCGATGGATCCTGCTTGCGGCGCTAGGCTTCCTGCTAGCCGCCTGGGCGACTTTCTATTACGCGTTTGGCCTTCTGCTTCTCGGCCCCATCTATCTGCTGGTGAGACTGCGCACAACACCCAAAGGACGCGATCAATGGCTTCATCTCGGTCTATTGGCACTACTGATCGGCTTGATTCTCATCCCAGCAGGGATTCCCTATTGGCAATTAAGTCGAGAGATTCCGCTAGAAATCTCTCTGGCCGAAGTAGATTTTTGGTCCGCGAGCCCCACCGACTATCTAGTGCCTCCAGCTCTTCACCCGCTCTGGGGAACTTGGGTGCGCCAAAACTTGCTATCGGTCCCCGATGGGTTCGATCAAATTGCTCTTGAATTCGTGCTGGGGATCGGATTCATCACCATCCTCTTCGCGACCTACGGCGTCCGTCACGGCAAAAGGAGAGTAACTCTGGCTTTCATCGCCCTCGCTGTGGCGGCTGCGGTGCTAAGTTTCGGCCCTCGGCTGCACTTTGGTCGCTACCCGATCATATTGCCCGCCCCGGAGGTCGTGGTCGAAAGATTCCATCAGGTAATGAACTCTATTGGCAGATTGTCGCCGGCAGGGGAGACCTACCAAGAACTCGAGGAAAACGGCATAACGATCCCACTCCCGGCGCTGTTTCTACGGTGGTTTGTCCCGCCGCTAATGGGGCTCCGGGCTTGGAATCGGTTCGCGGTCTTTTTCTCCCTGGCTATCACCGTTCTCGCAGGGATCGGCTACGCTGCTTGGCTGAGGCGGGAGGTGACACCAAAGTCGAGAGGGTCTTCTCGGCGCATATGGGTCGGCAGCCTCATCGTGATGGCGCTGGCAATCTTTGAACTTTGGCCAGGACGCATCCCTTTGCAGAAGATTGAAGCCAGAACCGTTGACACCTGGCTGGCCAAGCAGCCCGGCCAATTTACGATCATGGAGCTTCCGCTATTGAGCGCATTGAGCGCGAAACAGATGTTGTACACGCGCTATCACAAGAAGCGTACCGCTTTTGCATATGGCACCTATTTCCCGATTTGGTATCGGCAAAGCTTCCCAGAACTACAGGAGTGTCCAGGCGCGAGCTGTCTCGAAAGGTTGCGAGAGTGGGAAGTTCGTTACTTGCTTCTCAATCTGGAGGCGGAGGACCCCAGCGGGCGGTTAGAGCAGGAGCTGGACCGTTCGACCGATCTAGAGTACGTGATCGAGCTCGATGCAATTCGGGTCTATGAATTGCTTCCAGAACCCTAGCGTCTTTCGGTATCCGCACCAAGGCTGGATCGGTCGGGACCTTTCCCCCTTACAGAAAGACGGATATCTCATCGAGGCTCTTCTTCCGAATCTTGGGCACGACTGCCTCCGCCGCAGGGTACCCTACCACCAGAATAAGGAATGGCTTTTCGTTCTCCGGACGGTCGAGGATCTCATTGAGAAATCCCATTGGGCTCGGTGTGTGGGTCAAGCTTGCCAGACCCGCGTGGTGGACGGCAGTGATGAGCATCCCGGTCGCAATTCCCACCGACTCGACCGCATAGTAATGCTTCACCTTCCGACCATCGGGCAGCATCCCAAACCTTTCCACAAAGATTGCGATCAGGTAGGGCGCAGTCTCCAAATAGGGCTTGAGCTCGTCCGTACCTAGCGGCTCAAGGGCCGCTAGCCACTCCGGCGTTGCGCGTCCCGAATAGAATTCGTGCTCTTCTTCCTCAGCTTTCTCCTTGATTCGCTTTTTCAAATCCGGGTCGGATACGACGACAAACTTCCAGGGCTGCATGTTGGCGCCGCTGGGGGCGGTTGAGGCCGCTCTGAGGCAATTTTCGATGACCGCATGTGGGACGGGCCGATCGGAAAATTGGCGAACGCTCCGTCGCCGAGCCATGGCGGCGTAGAAATCGGCCGCGCGCCCGACCATTACATCCTCTGAGTATTCTCGGAACCCCGGAAGGGGGATAAATACCGGCTCAGTTCCCATTGGCGTAAGACTCCAGCCCTCGACCATAACTCATCAGGACTTCTCCCCCAAGAGCTCCTCGATTCGCTCCATTACGGCTTCCGCTACTTCGGATTTCGTCATCAAGGGCAGCTGCTCGCTGCCGCCGCTGGCGCTGATTAAGGTGACCCGATTCGTGTCCGTAGCAAAGCCGGCGTCCTCGGCGGTGATGTCGTTGGCAACCATAAGATCCAACCCCTTGCTTCTTAATTTACCCGTAGCGTGTCCAATCAGATCATCGCTCTCGGCCGCAAAGCCAACCACCACCTCGGGGCGCTGCTGTGCAACTTGCGCCAATATGTCCTCCGTTGGCTCCAAAGGCACTTCAGGAACGCCGCTAGCGCGCTTGATCTTGCCCTCGCTCACGCTGCGCGGACGAAAGTCGGCTACTGCGGCCGCCATGATGAGTGCGTCCGCTTCTACCACGGCCTTCAGCACCGCTTGCGACATCTCCTTGGCGGTCTGCACATCGATCTGCAAAGCGCCGATTGGCGCAATCTCTCGACTCGGAGCACTGATTAGAGTCACTCGCGCCCCTCGATCGAGCGCCGCCTGAGCCAGCGCGTAGCCCTGCTTTCCCGAGGATCGATTGGCAAGGACGCGCACCGGATCCAGCGGTTCTTGAGTGCCGCCGGCGGTGACAACAATACTGCGCCCGGCCAGTTGGCCGTCTTTGCCGAAGACCAGGCGAATACTCCCCACGATGTCCGCCGGCTCCGACATGCGTCCCAGCCCAGTGAGCCCAGAGGCCATGCGACCCCCAGCGGGGCCGGCGATCGTAACCCCCCGCTCTCGCAGAGTTTCCAGGTTGGCTTGTGTAGCGGGATGCTCGAACATGCCGGCGTCCATGGCCGGCGCCACGATCACCGGGCAGGTGGCGGCGAGCGCGGTGATGGTGAGTAAGGTATCTGCTCTGCCGTGTACCAATTTGGCGATCGTATCTGCGGTCGCGGGAGCAATCACCAGCAGCTCCGCCGCATGGGCCAGGTCAACATGCAGGATATGGCCTTCGTCGGACCAAAGGTCCGCATCGACGTAGGCGCGTCTTCCTGACAGCGCCTGGAAGCTCAGTGCCGCGACAAAGCGCTCCGCGCTGGTTGTGAGGATGCAGTCGACTTCAGCTCCAGCTTGGGTCAATTTGGAGGCCAGATCGGCCGCCTTGAAAGCGGCGATCGAACCCGTCACACCCAGTAGTATCCGGCGGCCCCTGAGCACGGGGATCTCGTTTTCAGGCATCGATGCGTATCGTCCCGTCAGCAGCGATTTCAATCCACTGTCCGGTCTCTAACCGCTCGAAAGCTGCCTGATCCACGGCAAGCATCGGGATTCCGCTCCCATACATCTCTTCCGCTACGATGCCGGCCAGCGCGAAGAAGGCATCTTCAGCCGTGGTGAGGATAGCGGCGGGCGCCGTGCCGGCTCTCAAAGCCTCGAGTAGGACGGCGGTTGTTGTGCTGGAGCCACGGCTGTAGGGAATCACCAGAACGCGTCCAGCCGCAACCTGGCCCGACAGTGAGTGTCGGCGGTCGATGATCTCGCCTGTCTTTTGATCGTAGCCACCCCAGAGGCTTAGGGGTTCTCGGCTGACCAATGCTTCCCCTTTGGCACGGCCTGCCACGACCGGCTTCGCCTGGATCAGGTCTGCCAAATCCCGTTCTCCTGCACGATCTTGCCGCGCACTGCCGAATTCACACACTCCGCCATGCCTCCGTAGGCCACGCCGACGTTCAGCAGCCCCGGAGAATAGTAAGCGTACTTGGCCGAATTCGTCATCAAGCTGCGTATCTTTTCGGGGAGCATGGGAGTGGTCAAAATGCAGGTGTCGAGCGTGATTCGACCGCCGAAATCTCGAATCGGATCCAGCAGGCCGGCTCTTTCCGCCAGCGTAGCCATGGCGCGGCTGGTAGTGATCAGAAACTGAACCTTGGGGTGTTTGGAGGCGCCCTTTAGCATTGGTGCCAGGGATTCAAACTCGGCAAGAGAGAAATGGGGGCTGCCGAGCACGACCATGTCCAGTTCAGTCCCCGGAGCAGTCGTGAGTTCGCTACGCGCGCTGCGCAGTCGATCCATGGAGAGCTTAATCTGCTCCTCAGGTTCCCGCCCCTGAAAGGCCGTCTCCAGGGAGGGCGCCTCGGGCGTGACGCCGGGAATGTGGAACAGCGCCACCGCACCGGAGGAGGCCGCTGCGGCGCCAAGCGCCTTAAGCTGGTCTTCGTTCGGCTCAATCTCGAAGCCGGAGATACAAGCTACGCGATCGCCGGCAATCCTCCCCAGCAAGTATCCCAGCACCGGATAGAACGAGTCATGCTCCTGCAGTTCTCTCGGTATGTCTTCCAATTGCAGGTGCACCTGCGCAGCACGGTTCGGCGTTAGGTGCAGCCCTATCTCTGGAACACGCCCCGTGATCGCGGCGCAGATGTCCAGCAGGTCTGGGTAGCGCTCGGTTCGCGCGCCGAGTACGGAGTTAGCAAAGACGATGGCGCTGGATTCGCCCCATGCCACCTGCTGTCCGAACTCCGGTCTCAGTTCCAGCTGATAAGGAGCGCAGGTCCAGGTCGGAGTACAGCCCATACCTTCATACGCGATCATCTGCTGGCGTGCTTTCTCCGCCCAGATGGCGGGTACTTCCCATTCCCGCCAACCCGCTTCGTCTACACCACTGACATTCAAGGTGGTCGGCACCTTGACCTGCGCGCCGAGATCGGACAACTTCTCGGCAAACTCCAGCGTCGCCTCTCCCATGTAAAGGCCGCTGTCGATGTGCGCGCCGGTGATATCCATCAGCCGCTCCGCGCCGACGACCGACGCCATGCGTGAGACGATGCGCATCGCCAATTGATCAGCCGGGCCCTGGCTTCCATCCAGCATGGCTTGATCGGCGCCTGACAGCCAGAGCGCAGATGTGGAGCTAGCCGCCATACCGGCTTTCACGTACCCTCGCCATGTAGCGGTAAATGTACATTCCGCCTGTTCCCACGATCACCAGAATCCACCACCCTGCGATAAGCGGCCCCGCTACCTGCTGCCAGCGGCCGCTGTCCATGTAGAAATACAGATCCGATTCGGAGGCAACATAGCGACCATTCTCTTCCTTCACATACTGAGTCAGGCGATGGAAGTCATCCTGGTTGAAATAGAGGTACTTGAAGTAGTCGCCTTCCTTTCCCAGGAGAAATACATAAACGAGACTGGGTCGCGGCTCCATAGGTTCCGGCCCGGCCCGCGTCCCCAGTAGCTCAGTCATTAGCTCAGAATCGGCCTCTCGCAACGCGCCCTCAAGCGCAAATGCCACCGAACTGGGCGTCTCGTATCGTGCTTGGTACTCAGCCGTGAAGTAGCTGTCATCGAAGCGGGTGAAATCCTGAACGATCGTGATCGCAAATAATACGAGCAGGAAGGCGAAAGGCAGTAGCAGCAGGCCGATCACAAACGGCCAGTCGATCAGCTTTTTGTCAGTCATTCACGTCTCATCACTTCGGCCGTGCAATTCTAATCTGCGGCCTCGGCTACCAGCGTGCGTTGCGTTCGGAACCGATCGCGAAACACACCCGCCACTCCGAACAACACGAACACCGCTCCCACCAATGTGTAGCCTGTGATTGGTTCCGACAGGATGATGGCTCCAAGTATCACCGCAACCAGTGGATTGACGTAGGCATTGGTGGTGGCCACGCTCAGCGGCAGCAGGCGGATGGTTTGTACGTAGGAAGTGAACCCGATGACGGAGCCGAACACGATTAAGTAGGCCCATGCAATCCAAGCTTCCGAAATGGGCGACGAAGCCGGCTCGCCCAGAAGAAACGATAGCGTGAGGAAGCCCAATGCTCCAAATAGATTCTGATACGCAGAATTTGCGTAGATCCCGAGCTTCACGGGTCGGCGGCTCTGCACCACGGTGCCTGCTGCCCAGCTTAGGGCCGCTAGTAATAGTGCAAAAATCGACAGCGAATCGCCTCTGACCCCGCTTGTCAGGAACGGCACGCTCAGGACTGCTACTCCTAGCAGAGCCATGCCCAGGGAAGCTAACAGCAAGAGCGAGGGCGAGCGCCGGTCAAGATAGGCGTCCATCAGGCTCGCCCAGATTGGCATGGTCGCGATCACCAGGGCCGCGGGCCCGGAATGGACTCGTTGCTCGGACCACGTAACCAATCCATTGGCGCCGGTCCACAGCAAGAGCCCCGCGGCGGCCACGACGAACAGCTCCGCCCTGGTTGGACGCAGTCGCTGCTTCGCGATCCATGCGATGGCAAATAGGATGGCACTTGCGATCAGAACGCGCGTGCCAGCCATGATGAAGGGTGCGAAACCCGATCCTTCGCGCACCGCGACACGGATGGCCAAAAATGTGGTTCCCCAGAGAAGGTACACGATCCCCAGGTGAACGAATCCCAGCCTTCGCATCAGTCGGTGTTCGCCGCCGATCGCAGCTCGAATACCCCTTGCGCATGGAAGGGTTGATCTTGTTTGCGCTCAGTTCCATGACTTGAGACTCGCTTGAGCCTAATATGTGAAATCCAATTTGCGAGAGCTCTCATGATCCTAGTCCGTGTTCATGTCCCAGATCAGCCGCAGCCCATCTAGCGTCAGCCAGGGAGCGCGGAACTCGATGACCTTCGTTTCCTCCGCGATGAGGTCCACCAATCCGCCGGTTCCGATGATCTTGGTCTCCTTTCCCAGTTCCGCCTTAAAGCGGGCCACCATACCCTCCACCAGCCCCACGTAGCCATACACCAGACCGGACTGAATGGCCGCCACCGTATTTCGGCCGATGGCGGCTTCCGGCCGCGCCAGCTCCACGCGCGGCAATTTGGCCGCCCGCATGAAGAGCGATTCTGCGGCCAGATCGATGCCGGGTGCGATCGCGCCGCCCAGGTACTCGCCTTCCGCCGAGATGGCATCAAAGGTCGTGGCCGTTCCAAAGTCGACCACGCATGCGGGCGTGCCATAGTAGTGCCGAACCGCGACCGCATCTGCCACTCGATCCGCACCGAGGGCGTTCTTCGGATCCTCGTAGCGAATGCTGAGGCCGGTTTTCACCCCGGCATCGATCACCAGCGGCTCGGTGCCCAGGTAGCCCGCCACGGCCTGAATGAAGGTTCCTGTCAGCGGTGGTACGACGGAGGCCAGCGCGCAGCCTTCGATCTGCGCTACGGAACAACCGGCGTGCTCCAGCAGCCCGAGCATTTGGAGTCCATATTCATCCGGCATGCGATCATGAACGGTGGCAAGCCGCCAGGCGTTCACGCGATCGTCCCCATCGTAAAGGCCCAGCGTGATATTCGTATTTCCGATGTCAATCATCAACAGCATAAGGACCTCACTCTTCTCCCACCGTCATATTGTCGATGAGACGGGTCTTGCCTATGAGCACCGCCATGGAAAGCAGAGCGCGCTCGATCGGCCCATGCAGCTCCTCGAGCGTATCGGGGTCTGCCACCGAGGCATATTCCGCGCGGGCGAGCGGTTCGGTCCCCAAGAGGGTCTCCATCTCCGCCCTCAGTCTGTCCGCTTCCCGCTCCCCGGCGTTGAACAATTCGTCTGCAGCAGATAGTGCACGGTAAAGCACCGTCGCCGCCTGCCGCTCGTCCAGACTGAGGTAGGAATTTCGGCTCGACATCGCTAAACCGTCCGCTTCACGGAGCGTTGGGCACACGATCACCTCAATTGGGAAATTGAGATCCTGCACCATGCGACGGATCACGATTGCTTGCTGCGCATCCTTCTGACCAAAATAGGCTCGGTCGGGCTGGAAGCTGTTAAACAGCTTGGTCACGACGGTCGCCACACCTCTGAAGTGTCCCTCCCGGATCTCCCCCTCTAGATAACGAGTGAGCTCTTCCACCTCCACCCAGGTCTGATACCCAGGGCCATACATCGCGGCCGTGGTCGGGATCCACGCCAAATCGACGTGTTCTGACTTAAGTAGATCCAGGTCTTGTTCAAGATCCACCGGATAGCTGTCTAGATCCTCCGACGGCCCGAACTGGGCAGGGTTGATGAAAATGCTCACTCCGACACTCGCACACTCTTGCTTAGCGCGCCGTACCAGGGAGAGATGGCCCTCATGCAGGAAACCCATGGTGGGTACCAGACCCACCGGGTTGGCCATGGATTCCCTTATCGCACGCAGCTCGGCCAAACCCTCTACCACCTTCATCTTTGCCTACCCATGGATCCCGTCAACCTTGGCACGCACCAGGTTCCACAGCGACCAGTTGACCGGGGTCGGTACGCCGTGGCGCTCCCCTTCACGCACGACGGCTCCATTGATGGAATCCACTTCGGTCGGAGCGCCCCTGCGAATATCTTGGAGCATAGAAGATTCGTTCTCTGCGGTTTGCGTGGCGACCCCTTCCACTTCATGGGACGGATCGTCGTATGGGAGCTGGATGTCTTGCGCCTGAGCCACTCGGGCTGTTTCCATAGCGGCCTCATTCATAAGTCGCCGAGCATGGGGGCGCTCCAGCAGCTCACCGTTATGAACTTCCAGCAGCGCCGTAAGCGCATTGATTCCGGCACTCACGGCCAGCTTGCCCCACACCAGGCCTGCCAGATCAGAAGCGGCGTGGATTTCAAAGCCAGCTGTCTCCATCAAGTCCACCAATGGTTCCAGCCGTGGGTGCGGAGCCACGTATGTCGGTCCTGCTCCGCCCACCCGGACCGTGCCAGGACCCAGCAGCGTAGCGCCGGTCGTGGTAACTCCGAGCGCGGCGCGCTCGGCGCCGATGGCGGCCTCGAGCACTTCGATATTGCCCAGTCCATTCTGCAGCGTAAGTGCCACTCCCTCGGGCGCCAAGCATTCAGCAAGCATTTTTCCGGCGGCTTCCGTCTGCCAGGATTTGACCAGCACCAGAGCGCTCAGCGCACCTCTGCATTCCGACGGATCATCGGTCGCCTTCACACTGGCGGTCAGGGTTTCGCCGTTCTCTTGAAGTCGCATTCCCCTTGTTCGTAGTGCTTCCAGCCCCTCCGTCCAGGATCCTAAGATTGTCACTTCTGCGTGCGAAGTTAGCCGGCCTCCAAAGAGGCCGGCCATGGCTCCCGTTCCTACGATAAGGATCGAAGGCTTATTGTTCACCGCGGTCGTTGGCCGCTAGTGCTCTCTCCCGTTCAGCCACTGCTCTAGACGTACCCAGTCCTCTTGCGGCATTTCGACCGTATGCTCTTGAGCCGGGAACACGCCGGATTCGACCTCCTCTTTATAGGCCGAGATGGCCCGCGCCATCTCGCCGTGGAAGTCGGCATATTTCTTCACGAAGCGGGGTGTGAATCGGTCAAACAGACCCAGAATGTCATAGGTAACCAACACCTGGCCATCACAACCCGCCCCTGCGCCGATCCCGATGGTAGGGATCGCCAGCCGGTCCGACACCAGCTTTCCAAGCCGTGCGGGGATGCTTTCCAGAACGATCGAGAAGCATCCCGCCTCCTCAAGGATCTGTGCATCTTCCAGCAGACGAATTGCGGCACCCGAAGTCTTCGCTTGAGGGCTGAAGCCTCCAAATTGGTGTACCGATTGCGGAGTCAGGCCAAGGTGACCTTGCACGGGGATCCCGGATCCCACGATGGCGCTTATCGCGTCGGCGCGTTCCCGACCCCCCTCCAGCTTGACGGCGTCCATGCCACCTTCCTTCAAAAAGCGCCCTGCGTTGCGCACCGCTTCTTCAACCGAGGCCTGATAGGACATGAACGGCATGTCCCCGATAAGCAGCGCATATTTGGCCCCGCGCGCCACCGCCTTGCAGTGATGGAGCATGTCCTCCATGGTAACGGGCAGCGTGTTGTCATACCCAAGCACGACCATGCCGAGCGAATCCCCAACCAGGATGGAATCGATCCCAGCACGATCCACCGCCGATGCTACGGCATAGTCATAGGCCGTCAGCATGGTGAGAATCTCGCGCCGCGCCGCCTTTAGGCGGAAGGTGTTCGTGGTGATTTTTTTGCGTTCCTTGGGGGGTGCTGCACTTGACATGGCTATCTCCTCCTTCGAGTGAGACGCTCGGCAGAAACAAAAACCCGCCCGGGCCTGGGGCGGGACAGCCGCAACATTTTAGTTGTCCTACCGTCTCGGTCGTGGCCCGATCCAAGCGGCGCGGGCATTATACCGTAGAGAGAGCGTGAGACTAGTACACTCTAGGTCCCGTCTTGCAGGAAGGCCATGAGGCTATCGACTACCTGACGCACGCTTCCTGTTGAAGCCCCCAGATCACCAGACACGTTCATGCTGTGGTCAGCCCCTTCGACCAGCGAGAGCTTAAATTCCTTCTTGGCACGAAGACTTTCAAGCGCCTCTGGGGAATAGAAACGATCGGCCGTGCCGACTGCGACGTAGGCCGGCTGCCTGGTTTCCAGGAAAAGCGGATCAAAGAAGGGCGTCCCCAGGGCGGGCGTCAGGTAGCCGGCTCGCGCTTGCCTGAACTTCGGCTCATTGGCACACAGCTGCGCAACTACCGCCGCTCCCAGGGATTTTCCCACCAGTCCTAACCGCGGATAGTCCCGAACGGCAAGCGCCGTTAAAGCCGCGGATCGGCACTCGGCCAGCAAACCATCAAGACCTTCCTCAAACGGTTCCTTGCCTGCGGTCTGGAACCCGTAGCTCATGGCAAGCGTGTCCCAACCCCGAGCTCTGAGTAGTTCGCAGGGATAGTAAAGCAGCGGCCCGTCCACGCCATAGTGATTGCCCGGATACACCACGAGCAATCCTTCTGCCGTCTCGGACTGTCGGTAGAACTTGTGGATCAAGGGCCGGCCGTCGGCCGTCTCCAAATCCAGCTTTACTAACTCGGACACGGTTTAATCTCTGGTGTCTGGATAACTAGATCGCGTGCCGTATGATGGCGCAGCCGAAGGGCAGCGTCTCGGATGGTTCCGGGCTTAGCCCTTTCCGAACCGCCCCGACGGCTTCGCTCAAGTAGTTCCTGGTTGGCGCCCGCCGACGGAGGCTCACGTCGTCCAATGCACCGGCATAACGGAGCACGCCCTCCTCATCGATCACAAAAACGTGGGGAGTGGTGACCGCTCCGTAGGAATCCGCCACTTGGTGATTTCGGTCTCGCAGCAAACGATCGATCTTGTCACTCCGCGCTGCGCTCTTGACGAGCTCATCATCCTCGTTCTCATTCGAAACGATGCACCATAAAGACACCTCATCCCGCCAGTCCTGCATAAGCTGCTCAAACACGGCTTCCGCTCGCCTGGAATGAACACACTCTGCCGACCAGAAGTTCAATACCACGATCGAGCCGAGCCAATCACGCAGTGAGTGCATCTGACCATCGAGACCCATCAGTTCAAATTCGGGTGCTGGATCGCCGGTCTGGGCTACGGAATCCATTGTGGGAGATATCCTCCTTCCACGAGGAATTCGTGTACCTTGCCTTCCAGGTTCGTCATCCAGATCTCAGGCATCTCGTTCGGATCGGCTTGATTAAGCCGCATGTATGCTATCCGGGTCGAGTCTGGGTTCCAAGCCAGCGAAGCGTGGCTTAAATCCGGTTCGTCGGTAATCGGGCGCGGTTGCGAACCATCGGCCCTCATAATCCACACTTGACGTCCTGGCGTCCACCGCTCATCCAGGAATTTGCGTCCGAACGCGATCCACTCGCCGTCTGGGGAATATACCGGAGAGGCATCTTCGACCGTACCGATGCTCAGGTCTTTGATATCCATCGTAGCCGCTTCGACACGGTAGAGATGGCTGAAGAAATCGGCCTGACCGCTCGCGTCTGCCCCTGTCGGAAATACGATTTCCGGCAGGATCAGATAATCGCCGTCCGGCGACCATGACCCCAGCAGTCCCAATCCGTTCGGAACCAGGTTCAGTGGCCGAAGGCCTTCAGGTTCAAGAAATATCACCGCACCAAGCGAGTCGTTATAGAAAGTGAGAATCCCGTCGGGAGACCAATCGGGTGAACTAGTGACCTGCTCTTCTGGCTGCACACGCGTCGGTTGTCCCCCGGGACCGATCGGCATCAGCCACACTTGTCGGGCACCCGGAACCCGCCGGCCGGCAGCGCTTGTCTCCCACTCAATTTGCTCAAAGGCAAGAAGTGTCCCATCGGGCGAGATCGCGCCAGCCTGGCAGCGACTGGCGGAGCTGCATGCATACAGCAGTTCGTCCGATCCGGTTTCGAGATCCATGAGCCAGATTTCGGAGCTGCCGTCATCTTGCAGCGCGGTGTACACAATGGAAGTCCCATCGAGTCCAATGGAATAATCGATAACTCCGGCTTCGGTTTCGGTCAGCCGACTGCGTTTTTGATTTGTCAGATCCAGCAAGTACAGTTCGGAGGGTCCTCCCGAAGGCCAGAGATATGCCAATCTGGGCTCGCCAACTTGAAACGACCAGTCCAAGGAGCGCAACAGCGGCAGAAAGCGCGTAGACCGTGCGCCCGCTTCGAGGCCGACCAATATATCCTGCCCCGTAGGCCAACTCTCGATCGGTCGATAAAGCAGCGTATTTCCCTCCCAGGTGATCTCGCCTGGAATGGCGGGTTCCAGGGAGAGCCGCGTTTCGACCGAGATGCGGTCCATCGGGCGATCGAACTCGATGCGGATGGGCGCGCTGGCCGGAACGTGCGGGGATCCGCTGTCCGGGCCGAAGGCTGTGACTTCCGGCGCTGCGAATCCACCTATCAAAACCAGGCCGACCAAGATCCCTAAAGCGCCCAGCAGCGCCGCTCGTTGGCCGCTAAACATCTCTAGTCATCAGATACTCAGGCTTCCGTCAGCCGCTGTTTGAGGTCTTGCATGATGGGTACAGGTGTGGGATCCGTGCCGTAGGCCATGGCAAGGTAGTAGGCGACGTAGTCACCGAGATGCAAGCTCGTCCATTGGTGGGCCAGTCGCGACTGACCCTGGGCTTCCAGAATGTTCGTGTTGAAGCCCTCTACCATAAGGATGTTGCGCGTGGATTCAAGCCGCTTCAGATTGCGTGGATGATTCAGCGTTGAGCGAAGGAATACGACCATAGTGGGGCCGATGAGGGATTCTGGATGCTGCACACCCTCGATCATGTTGTGATCTGCCTCAGGCAGTTCCTCAAACTGCGCAATCGCCTTGGGGATCTCGGCCAACTGTGTGCGCCATCTGCGCGCCACCGGAGCCAAGAAATCCGAACCGATGACGGTTGGCCAACGATCCATTAATTGACCTGCCATGCGCTTTGCAAGGTTGCTGGTGACCGGCACATCAGCGCCAATGTCGCTCATTTGGGCATGCATCGCGGCCACGGTATCATTGAGATCCTCTGGGCGAAACTCGATGAAACCCAGCCTGTTGAGGGCAGAAAGCAGCAATCCGAACGAGAAACCCACCGCCGAGCGAGGTTGGCCATCGTGCTCGAAGCGCCACACGGGTGCGTTTACGTTGGCCGCGCTCTTTGCCAGGGTGCCACCCGTGGTCACCGCCATAACTTTGGCTCCTCGCTCAACCGCCCGATCGAAGGCGGACAGCGTTTCTTCCGTATTTCCAGAGTGGGAAGAAGCGATCAGCAGCGTCCGGCCATCCGACACAAAGCCGGGAAGATCGTAATTTCTCCAGACGGTGATGGGAACCTTTGCCACGGGGGTCGCGTACGATGCCAACAAATCGCCTCCGATGGCTGAGCCCCCCATGCCGGCGATGACTACCTGGGTCACCTGCTCCGCATCCGGAAGCGAATATTCTTGCCCGAGCTCCCACGCAGCCTGAAGCTGCTCGGGCAGTTCGTTGATGTACCCGAGCATATCCAGCGGATCGAGTTCCTTGAAGCGCTCTGGTTCGTCCAGGATCACTTCCCCTCCTCTGCGAGACGATAGACCTCGCGCCGCGGCCAACCAGTTTCGGCTGCCACTTGGCGTGCCGCCTCGGATCGCCGCATTCCTTCGGAGATGCGACGCGAAACGACCTCCCGCACGCTAGCTTCGTCCCATTCCGACATCAAGTCCGCGCCTCCGATCACCAATGTGATCTCGCCGCGGGGTTCCTCTCGCTCAAACTGCTCGCGCACTTCAGACAAGGAGCCTCGGACAATTTCTTCATATCGCTTGGTCAGCTCTCGGCAGATCGCGATTTGCCGCTCTGGACCAAATACCGCCTCGAGGTCCTGGAGTGTTTCGCGCAGGCGGTGGGGAGCTTCCATGGCTAGCATCGTCCGACGTTCTGATGCCAGCTCCTGGACCGCTTTCTGCCTTCGGCCCGCCTTACGAGGCAACCAGCCCAGGTAGACAAAGGAATGGGTGGGAAGCCCGGAGGCGACAATTGCCGCCATGGGCGCGGAGGGTCCCGGTATGGGACTTACTTCATGACCCGCGGCGGCGGCCGCACGCACCAATTTGAAGCCAGGATCCGATACCAACGGAGTTCCCGCATCCGAGACCAGTGCCACCGAGCCTCTCGAAAGGTGCTCTAGCATTACCTGCAGACGAATCGCTTCGTTGTGGTCGTGGTAACTGAGCAGGGGCGTCTCGATCTCATAGCGATCGAGCAGTTTCCGAGTGTGCCGCGTGTCTTCTGCGGCTATGATGTCCACCTCGCGCAGCACGCGCAGTGCTCGAAGCGTGACGTCCTCCAAGTTGCCGATTGGCGTAGATACCAGGTAGAGTGTTCCCACGCGCGTATTTTAGCAGAGCAGGGACGTGGGTTGCTTTAACGGGCTGGGTCGTTGCACAGGAACTCCCATTGATTCATCCAAAATCAAAAAGCCCGGCGTTTGGCCGGGCATTTGGTTTGAGTTGGGTCACAGCTTCTGATACTAGGCCACTAGGTCCGGAGGTTCATCTCCGGCCTCTTCCTGCTCGAGCTCATCGGAGCTCTCCTCTTCGGAC
>FXBF010000246.1_pt1 | contig 17868 bp, 17 predicted proteins | sample 5335321 | NCBI WGS metagenome assembly FXBF01 (sample SAMEA103928391, study PRJEB20085) | sediment metagenome | isolation source: sediment
CGTACGAGGCCGCCCTGACGGGCGATAATTAAGTGATCGCAGGAGCCTGTCCTGATGGGCGATAATCAAGTGATCGCAGGAGCCCGTCCTGACGGGCGATAATTAAGTGATCGCAGGAGCCTGTCCTGATGGGCGATAATCAAGTGATCGCAGGAGCCCGTCCTGACGGGCGATAATTAAGTGATCGCAGGAGCCTGTCCTGATGGGCGATAATCAAGTGATCGCAGGAGCCTGTCCTGACGGGCGATAAATCAGTGATCGTAGGAGCCCGTCCTGACGGGCGATAAATCAATGATCGTAGATCCTATGAGGGCTGCTTGGCCCGATCCTCTAAAATAGCAGTGTTATTAACCAACAAAGAGGATCGAGCAATGCAAGCAGCCCAGGAAAGAGGATACGAGTCAGTAGAGGTTTTGTACATGGCGATGGAGTTATCGAACAGCAAGTGGAAGCTGGGATTTGGTAATGGTTCGAAGTTACGGCGCAAGTCGATTGATGCCAGGGATCGACAACGGTGCCTGGAGGAAGTGGCGCTGGCCAAGGTCAAGCTGAAGCTGGCCGAGGATGCGCAAGTAGTGTGTTGTTTCGAAGCGGGGCGAGACGGCCACTGGATACATCGCTGGTTGGAAAGTGAAGGTTTCGAGGTACTGGAGATTGACTCCTCGAGCATTGAGACGGCGCGGGGTCGCAAGCATGTGAAGACTGATCGGATAGATGTGGAGAAACTGCTGGACCTGTTGATCCGCCATCATTGTTTTGGTTTGCGTAAAGCGTTCCGGGTGGTACGGGTGCCGTGTGCGGCGGCCGAGGCGGCACAGCGTTTGCACCGGGAAGATGAGTACTTGCTCAAGCAACGTACGCGGATCAGCAACCGCATCAAGGGTTTGCTGGTCGCCCAGGGGGTGGTGGAGGTGCCCTTGCGGGGCGATTTTTCGGCCTGGCTGGATCGGGTGCGCTTATGGAATGACGCGGGCTTGTCGGCGGAGCTGAAGACGGAGTTGCGCCGTTTGCAGGCACAGTATGAGGTATTTGCCAGCCAACTCAGAGAACTGGCTAAGGATTATGCCAAAGAGTTTACAGCGGATACGCCCTTGGCAGAGAAGCGACGGCAGCTGGAGAGTTTGAAGGGTATTGGTCCGAAGAGCTCGAGAGCCTTGTCTGCGGAGATGTTCAGCTGGCGGACGTTTGCCAACACCAAGCAGGTTGGAGCATTTGCCGGACTCACGCCGACGCCGTCACAAAGCGGTGATAGCGAGACCGAGCAGGGGATCTCGAAGGCGGGTAATCGGCGGGTTCGGCGGATAACGATCGAGCTGACCTGGTTATGGCTGCGCTGGCAACCGGACAGCGCTTTGAGCCAGTGGTTTAATCGTCGTTTTGCGCACGGCAGCAAACGCATGCGGCGCATTGGCATTGTCGCCCTGGCGCGCAAGTTGCTGATCGCCTTGTGGCGCTATACCGAACACGGTGTGATACCGGAGGGTGCGGTACTGAAGACGCAAGGCTAGCAAAAGTACTGCTGCAGATTATTGGTAACAGGTAACAAGGTTGTTTAGGTCAACGTACTCGCCGGGCTCCAGGGCCAGCTTAAGCTCAAGCCGTTTTCGTAGATGGGGTACGTTTTATTGTGATCGATACCCGTATGTGGGATGTGGTGTTCGGTTTAACCGGCACGGATAGAAGGTGGTTCCGGTCCATCAATCGGAACAAAGTAAGATCACGAGCCTGAAGTTAACCTGAAGGCAGGATTTATCGAAAAACACAATCAGTGAAATAAATCAATCAGAGGGTTGACAAAGCAGCACACATAGAAGGAGCCCGTCCTGACGGGCGATTGTCGAACTCCCCGTCATCACAAAACGCCAATTTGACGCCAGTCTTGAGTTTATGGGACAGCAGTGGGTTCGACCCCTATTTAGTTCAAAGTTAGATGGGGTTCGTCCCCGATTTTTGCGTACAATCTCGCGGTCACAATCCCGGCAAAATAAATCAATGAGCGATATACAGCCAAAAGACTTCATACGGCAGATCATAAGCGAGGATATCGCCAGCGGTAAGAACGGCGGAAACGTTGTTACGCGTTTTCCGCCGGAGCCGAACGGCTATCTGCATGTCGGTCATGCGAAGTCGATTTGCCTTAATTTCGGCGTTGCCGACGAATTCAACGGCAAGACATTTCTCAGGTTCGACGATACTAATCCCGGCAATGAAACTGAGGAGTACGCAAGGGCCATTGAAAGTGATGTCCACTGGCTCGGGTTCGACTGGGAAGACAGGCTGACTCATGCGTCAGACTACTTCGATCAGCTATTTGAGTCGGCGGAGCGGCTTATTGAGAAGGGCAAAGCTTATGTCGACAGTCTGAGCGCCGAAGAAATTCGTGCATATCGTGGGACGTTGACGGAAAGGGGTAAGAACAGCCCGCACCGGGATCGCACTGTAGATGAAAACATGGATCTGTTTCGCCGCATGCGCGACGGCGAATTCGAAGACGGTGAGCACGTGTTGCGTGCAAAAATCGACATGGCGTCGCCAAATATGAACATGCGAGATCCGACGATTTATCGCATTCGGCATATTCCTCACCAGCGAACCGGTGACAAGTGGTGTATTTATCCGATGTACGATTTTGCACACGGTTTATCTGACGCTTTTGAAGGCGTAACGCATTCGATTTGCACACTTGAATTCGAGGATCATCGACCGTTGTATGACTGGTTCATCGACGAAGTCGAACCTCCGCACAGACCCAATCAGTACGAATTTTCCCGGCTGAATCTCGCCTACACACTCATGAGCAAGCGCAAGCTTATTCAGCTCGTCGAGGAACAGGTCGTGAGCGGATGGGATGACCCGCGTATGCCCACGCTCGCTGGCATGCGACGGCGAGGATATCCCCCGGCCGCACTTAGGGAGTTCTGTCGCCGTGTTGGCGTTACGAAAAAAGAAAACCTGATCGAGATGTCGGCGCTGGAAAACTGCATTCGCGAAAATCTGGATCACGCGGCGCCGCGGCGAATGGCAGTTATCAGACCGCTTAAGGTCGTATTGACGAATTACCCCGAAGGCCAGAATGAAGAGTTGGTTGCGCTAAATCATCCGAATCGGCCCGAGCTTGGCAGCCGGAATTTGCCGTTCGGTCGCGAAATAGTCATCGAGCAGAGCGACTTCATGGAAGAAGCACCACACAAGTTCTTTCGCCTGAAACCGGGCGGCGAAGTGCGGCTTCGATACGCCTACATCATCCGTTGCGACGAAGTCATCAAAGACAAATCGGGGCATGTTGTCGAGCTGCGCTGCAGCTACGATCCTGGCACGAGGAGTGGTACGGGTAGTAGCAATCGAAAGGTAAAAGGGACTATTCATTGGGTATCTGCAAGCCATGCAGTACCGGCGGAAGTTCGACTTTATGATCGCCTCTTCAGCGTGTCCGATCCGGCCGCTTCAGACGACGTCATGGAGCACCTCAATCCGGACTCGCTCGAGCATGTTACGGCTCAAATGGAACCGTCACTGGGCGAGGCCGAAAAGGGCAGTTCTTTTCAGTTTGAGAGGCTTGGCTATTTCTCTCCCGACGCTGTTGACACGACAGCAGACAAGCTCGTATTCAATCGGATTGTGACGCTTCGCGACAGTTGGGCGAAGATAGAGAAACAGGCTTTGCAACAGCACGCGTAGCGAGCCCGGAATTTTCACCAGTATGCCGCGCTCTCGCTTAGTCTTTGATCGCCTGAGGGATTTTCCTCGCTCGGAAATAGACATTGTTATTCCGCTCACTCGGAAAATCCCTCAGCCAATCAAATCCTTAACCGATCTTGCGCGCCAACTGGTGAAATTTCCGGGCTGGTGGTTCATCAATAGTGCCTTGTTGGACCACTAGGTGCTCGCCGCTTCGACCACCGTGACGGGTGCGCCTCGTTCGGATCCCAGACCTTCTGCCGCATTGCCCTCAGCGCGAGCAATTTCGAGTACACCAAATGAATTTATCAGAGCCAGGTATTTGCCGGGTTCTACACGGCCGTAGGTTGTCTTGAACTCGAAATCGTGGCCGGCCAGATGTGCAACGGGATTATCAAACGACTCGATCAGGTCGGCATCGATATTGCTAATCAAATTACCGAACGTATCGACCGTGACAACTACGCCGCTGACCCGTCCGGCTTGAACCTCCGGGTCGTCGATCCAACCCGGTGTCCATTGCGCCGTCACTTTGCCGACCTCGGCGGGCAAAAGCCTGCCAGCGGCCATTTCCGCCGCGACCGGTGCGAATATGTCACGACCGTGAAAAGTCGCGCTGGGAACCGAAAGACCAAGCGGCTCCAGTTTGTCGTTTTGCAGCTGATAAACGACATCCGATTTTTCCAGGACCGGCGCAAGCAGGCCGTTGTCGGGCGCCATGAAAACGTGGCCGTCATATTCAGCAATGATGATTTCCCTCTCGGTACCGACGCCCGGGTCGACAATGGCAATATGTATACTGCCGTCGGGGAAGTACTGATAGGAACGCTCGATCCAGAAACCTGCCTCAGGTGGCCAGTGGGCCGGGATGTCGTGCGCGAGATCGACGATCGATGCATCCTTGAAGCGGCTCAGGATGACACCCTGCATCACGCCAGCGAACGGGCCTTTGTGCCCGAAGTCGGTCGTTATTGTTATGACGCCGGATGGCTGCCAGTCGCTCATGGGTATGGATCATACCGCTTCGCGGCCATGCGGATTTATGAGATGGATTCTAGATACCTGTTGAGGTGAAAGTCGGCGTTGCCGAAGAGCAGCTCGATGGCCGTAAAGCGCTTGAAATAGTGCGATATGTCCAGCTCCCAGGTGACGCCCATGCCACCGTGAATCTGTACGGCTTCCTGGGCTACCGTACGACCTGCTGTGCCGATCTGGTATTTCAATGCGCTGATTGCCTTGCGAGCATCCGCATCGCCGTCGGCATTCAGCATGGTAGCCCACAAAAGTAAGGAATGCGTTTGTTCGCAAGCCATCAACATATCGACCATCCGGTGTTGAAGCGCCTGAAACGTGCCGATTGGTACACCGAACTGTATACGATTCTTGGCGTACTCCACCGTCTTGTCGTGCATCGTCCGCAGAATCCCGACCGCCTCTGCGCAGACCGCTAACGTTGCCTCATCGATGACCGCCTGAAGCACGGCGTAGCCCTGTCCCACTTCGCCCAGAATGGTCTCGGAATCAACATGCACGTCTTTGAGACTGATATCGGCTGCGTGATGTGCATCGACGGTCGCGTAACCCTTCCGATCGATGCCTGCGCTATCGGCTGCGACTGCAAACAGCGTGATGCCACTCTCATCCGACCGCGAACCGCCGGTGCGAGCTGGAATTATCAGCAGGTCTGCGTTGTTGCCATTCAGAACAAGATTCTTCTGCCCATTGAGTATGAAGCCATTGCCGTTGGCATCGGCTTTCGTTGCGATATCTGAAATCTCGAATCGTGCCTGCGGTTCGGCGAATGCGAGCGCCGCCTGGGTTCGTCCTTCGATAATGCCGGACAACCATTTCTTTTTCTGCTCCGGGGATGCGGCTCTGCGCAAGGCACCCCCGGCCAGGACGATCGTCGCGAGGTACGGCTCAATCACAAGCCCGCGGCCGAACTGCTCCATCATGAGTATCAGTTCTATTGGACCACCGTCGAGACCGCCATCGTCTTCGGCAAATGGAACAGCCGTCCAGCCAAGTTCGGCATAGGTCTGCCAGAGTTCGCGGCTATAGCCTGCACCACCCTCCGCAATCTGCTGCCGGCTCTCAAAATCGTAATCGTTGTCGATGAAACGGGCGACGCTTTCCGCGAGCATCGATTGTTCATCACTGAGGGAAAAATCCACGACGTCCTGTTCCTTTACAGCCCTAGAACATGCTTGGCGATGATATTTTTCTGAATTTCGTTCGAGCCGCCATAGATCGTTGCCTTGCGATTGTTGAAATAATTTAGCGATGACTTCGTCTGTGCGTCATAAGCAATCTTTTCAATCTCAGGAAATGTCACATCGTATTGATCACCCACATAAGGCAGAGCGTAATATCCGGCAGCCTCGAGGAACAGTTCATCCAGCATCTGCTGTACGACTGACCCCTTGATTTTGAGGATTGACGATTCGGGCCCTGGCGCTTTGCCGACGGCAATTGCAGCCAGCGTACGCAGCTCGGTGTATTCGAGAGCTTTGAGTTCGATTTCGGCCGCCGCCACTTTTCTGGCGAAGATCGGATCCTCCATGAGCGGCGCGCCACTGTCTAAAGGACTTCCGGCCTCGTTCTTCAATTTGCGAAGGCGGTACCTGGATTGTGGGACCGTGGCCATGTTCGTGCGTTCGTGCTGGAGCAACACTTTTCCATAGGTCCAGCCTTTACCTTCCTCGCCAATGCGATTTTCAACCGGCACTTCGACATTTTCGAAATGCACCTCGTTGATTTCGCGTCCGCCATCGATTGTTGGAATGGGTTTGACCGAAACGCCGGGTGACTTCATATCGATCAGCAAGAAACTGATACCTTCCTGCCGGCGCGCGACGTCGGAACTGGTACGTACCAGGCAAAAGATCCAGTCGGCATAGTGGGCAAGGGTTGTCCATGTCTTGGTGCCATTGACGATGTAGTGGTCGGTCGTTCTCATGGCTTTGGTTTTCAAAGAGGCTAAGTCGGATCCGGATCCGGGTTCGGAGTAGCCCTGACACCACCACGCATCGCTCGAGAGTATGTCCGGTAAGAATCGCTCTTTTTGCTCATCGTTGCCGAAGGTGTAAATGATCGGGCCGACCATTTTCATTCCGAATGGAACGAACAGCGGGGCGTTCACCCGGCCTATTTCGTTTTCGAATATGTACTTCTGGATCGTCGTCCATCCCGTGCCGCCGTGTTCGACCGGCCAGTTCACGGCAGCCCAACCCTGTTCGTAGAGGATCTTCTGCCAGCGAACAATGTCGTCCCTGCCCAGCGGTATGCTGCTGTCTTGTTTCTGGCGGATATCGTCCGGATATTTTTCTTTCAAAAACGACCTGACTTCCTGTTGAAAGGCAAGTTCTTCGTCAGTGAAACTTACATGCATGCGTAGTCACCCCGTATCACAGACCGGTATGCCTGTAATCGATTGCCGGATTCAGGTTACCATCAGTGTCGATGCCAATCCTTCAGCAGTTACCACCGACAGCGCGGGCAGTATAGCGACACATGTTGCGGCGCACAAGAACGGACGGGAAGCAGCATAAGTCCTTGAATTAAATATTGTATTTGGCTGATACCCAATGATCTATACGTCGCTGGCGTTTGTCGCCGTGGCATTTCTATACGCTTCGGTCGGTTTCGGTGGAGGTTCGACCTACACGGCGATCCTGATCGAGTCCGGCCTGGCCTACGATCTCGTGCCGCCGATATCGTTGCTGTGCAATATTGTTGTCGTCACCGGCGGCGTATTTCATTTCGCCAGGGCCGGGCATCTTAATCTCCGTTTCGCGGTTCCCCTGATTGTCACCTCGATACCTGCCGCATTTCTCGGAGGCTACATTCGGCTGGACGAAGCAAGCTTTTTGCTGATGCTGGGAGTTGCGCTTTTCCTCGCCGGCGTACTCATGATTCTGGATCGTCGCTGGGGCTCCAAAACCGGCGCCAGCATGTCGATGGGAATGTCGGCGCGCCTCGTACTCGGGGCGGTTCTCGGCGCGCTGGCCGGTATCACGGGTATCGGCGGTGGGATATATCTCGCCCCGACGCTTCATCTCCTGCGCCTTGCAGACGCAAAGACGGTCGCGGCGACCTGCTCATTTTTCATACTCGTCAATTCTCTTGCCGGACTGGCCGGACACCTGACAAAACTCGGCGACCGGGCCGAGGTTTTACTTAATCTGTCCTATCTGGCACTGCCGGTAGCGGTGCTGATTGGCGGCCAGTTCGGCAGCGTGATCGGGGCGACACGACTGCCGGCGGCGCCGATACGGCGGCTGACCGGACTCGTCATCCTGATCGTCTCATTCAGGCTCCTTTGGCGCGCTTTTTAGGCCAGATTGAGGCTAGAATCAGCGCATGGCTGCAAGCGACACACAGGGCGGTACGAACCAGGCCGCGGACACGGGTCCGAGAGATGCGATGGGGCGGCCGCTGCGAGACCTCAGGATTTCGGTGCTCGATCGATGCAATTTCCGATGTCCATACTGCATGCCGGAAACGAAATACCATGCCGACTATCAGTTTCTCAAGAGACAGGAGCTCCTGAGCCACGAAGAAATACAAAGAATCGCGTCGGTGGCGGTCGGACTCGGCGTCACGAAACTGAGATTGACCGGCGGAGAGCCACTGCTCGACAAGAAAATCCCGGATTTGATAGAGAGGCTCGGCAGCCTGTCCGGCGTTGACGATTTCGCACTGACGACCAACGGCATGCTGCTCGCACCGGTCGCGCAAAAACTGGCGGATGCGGGATTGCAGAGAATCACGATCAGTCTCGACAGCCTTGACGAGAAAACATTCAGCAGCATGAGTGGCAATCGCGGCGAACTGGGAAAGGTGCTGGAGGGCATTGCGGCGGCCGAGGAGGCTGGCCTCACACCGATCAAGATCAATGTCGTCGTGCAACGTGGTGTGAACGACCGGCAGATTCTCGACGTACTTGAACACTTCCGGGGCACCGGTCATATCGTGCGCCTGATCGAATTCATGGACGTCGGCAACCGAAACGGATGGCGCATAGATCAGGTGGTGCCAACCAAAGAACTCTACGATCAAATCCACGAACGCTGGCCGTTAAGGGCAGTTGGCCGCAGTTATCCGGGAGAAGTCGTGAACCGCTACAGTTATCTCGACGGACAGGGCGAAATCGGATTTATCTCATCGATCACCAAGCCGTTTTGTGGCGCCTGCAACCGCGCCCGTTTATCAGCAGACGGGGTGCTCTATACCTGCCTCTTTGCGACCACAGGCACGAGCCTTCGCGAGCCACTTCGAAGCGGCATCGACGACGACGAGCTTGCCGAACTACTGTCGAAGATCTGGTTGACACGTGCCGATAGATACAGTGAGTTACGCAGGCCCGAAGTCGATGAGAAACCGCTACTAAGCAAAGTCGAGATGTACCGCATGGGCGGTTAGCCGGCATGGGCAAACTCAGTCACATAGATAAAGACAATCTGCCGAAAATGGTGGATGTTAGTCACAAAGTTGCCACCGACAGGAAGGCCCACGCGCGTACGATTGTCGAGTTCCCGGCGGTTGTTGCCGATCAATTCGCGGACGGCGATATCAAAACGGCGAAAGGCCCGGTTTTCACGACAGCTATTGTTGCCGGCGTAATGGCCGCGAAAAAGACCCACGAGCTCATCCCTTTTTGTCATCCGTTGGGTCTCGACAACTGCAAGATCACGATCGAGATGGATGACATGCGACGTGCCGTCATCGATTGTCTCTGCAAGGTACACCACAAGACCGGCGTGGAGATGGAGGCCCTGACTGGCGCAACCGTCGCGGCACTGACGGTCTATGACATGTGCAAGGCTCTGTCGCACGACATCGTCATCGGTCAAACCCGGCTCGTATCCAAGACCGGCGGCAAGGAGGATTTCCACCTTGACAGTGAGTGATCGAGTATATGGTCTGGTGCTCGCAGGTGGCCAAAGCAAACGCATGGGCCACGATAAAGCGCTGCTGCGCGTCAACGGCGAGACACAGCTGAGTCGGGCCGTACAGTTACTCGAATTATTTGTAGATCGGGTATTTGTATCCACACGCGCAGATCAACAGGACGATGCCGAACGAAAGAAGTTTCACCGCATTATCGATCGCTACGAGGACCTCGGACCCATTGCCGGCATCCTGTCCGCTTTGGAGGAACATAGGGATGTTGGCTGGCTGGTGCTCGCCTGCGATCTACCGAATATCGATGCGACCACAATTCGTTTTCTCCTCGAAAACAGGTCCGGGGATCAGCCGTTTAGCGCCTACATAAGCAGTTCCGATGGGCTGCCGGAACCCCTCTGTGCTTACTACTCTGCTGGCACTGAATCCGTCATCAAGGCATTCATTGACGATGGCATCATTTGTCCGAGGAAAGTACTGATAGGCTCAGATACACACCTGCTCGATCAACCAATCCCGGACGCACTGGATAACATCAATACCCCGGAAGACCTGGCCAGGACGGGGCTCAAGGCAGCCTCGTGAGTAAGTCCATCACAGTTCGTTACTTTGCGATCTTCCGTGAGCACGCGGGAAGGGATGAGGAGACCGTTACGCTAGAAGCGGAGACAGCCGGCGATGTGTTCGAGCAACTGAAAGACCGGCACGGTTCGTCGGAGCCCTTAGGGCACTGCAAAGTTGCAATCAACGATGAGATGGCGGACTGGAATACAACCGTAAACGATGGTGATATCGTCCTTTTGTTTCCACCGGTTGCCGGGGGCTGACGTGATCAGGATGACAAACAAGCCTATTGACCCGGACGTTCTTCGGTGCGAGCTCTTCGATCCGGCGGCAGGCGCCTACGCCGGATTCGAAGGCTGGATCAGAAACGAGAACGAAGGCCATGTAGTCGAGAGACTGGAGTATGAAGCGTACGAGCCGTTGGCTGTCAGCGAGGGTGAAAAAGTTTTAGCTGAAGCCCGGGCAAAGTTCTCAATCCTTCATGCCCATTGCGTACACCGGACCGGCATGCTGGAAATCGGCGAATGTGCCGTCTGGGTCGGCGTATCTTCCGCGCACAGGGACGAGGCATTCAATGCCTGCCGTTACATCATCGACCAGGTTAAGGTACGGCTGCCGATCTGGAAAAAGGAGCACTATGCCGATGGCAATTCAGGCTGGGTTAATTGCGAGCGATGCGCCGCGCATTCACATCGGAAAACAGTATTCGCGTTGTAGGAGCTCGTCCTGACGAGCGATTTTCGCAGGTCTTGGATATCGCCCGTCAGGACGGGCTCCAACGGTTCACGTTCGTGCCAGCAGCGTTGCCAGATCTTCAGGCGTATCGATATCAATTGCAGCCGCGTCGAACGCGAGGCCTTTTACCGAATACCTGTTATATGACAGTAGTGAACGTGCCCCCTGGTCGCCCTCGAGTTTCATCAAGCTGTCGAAACAATTCGCCGGAAATACAACCGGAGGTCCTTTGATGTCCGAGTATTTGCTGATGATGATGTCGTCAGGCGCCTTCTGCCATTCACTGAGCAGCGAATTCAAGTGCTCCGCCGTTATCAGCGGTTGATCTGCCATCATTAAAAGCACGGCATCCGTGGAATGAAATACTGATCTGACGCCACAGGCAATCGAACTCGCCATGCCCGATCCATAATTGTCGTTGCGCACGAAAAATCCACGCTGCGGTCCGCAAGCTGCCAGTACTCTCTTCCAATCGCTCCCGACGACGAGGATCGTGCGATCGCCGCATACCTCTTCCGCAAGGCGTATCGCACGACGGACGAGCGTTTCGCCGCCTAAGTCTGCCAGTTGTTTGGTAGATCCGAACCGACTGCTTTGACCAGCGGCCAAAACGATCGCGAATATGAAGTGCTCAACCATTGGGGTAATTTTCGGGCATGCTGGAGAAGTATAGGGGCGCCTGGAGAATTATGCGATCAGCTCAAAGCGGAGCAATGTGCAGCATTTTTGGATCTGTCCGTACTGCGGAAACAAAGGCTTTCGCCTCGTCCAGGCCTCGATTCTGCAAAAAAATGGCCATGTAAAACTTGCCCTGATCCCGGCATCTGTGTATCTCTTATCTTGCAAAGGAAGTGCAATGCAATCGCTCCAAAGTAACAGGATACGTAAATATTCAACTAGGGATTCCATATTGCACCTGATCAAGTCAATCGAAGATGCGAAAGCGCTGGAAGGCAAGGAAGTCGGCCTGTCCGACTGGGTAGAAATCGACCAGCAGAAAATCGACCGCTTCGCTAAAGCGACCGATGATTTTCAATGGATACATGTCGACGCCAAGCGGGCGAAAAAAGAGCTACCCGACGGCAAGACGATCGCTCACGGGTATCTAACCCTGGCGCTGATTCCTGCACTGACCGAAGACTTCATTCAGGTAGAAAATCTCGCTCGTGCGATCAATTTTGGCTGCAACAAGATACGCTTCTACACGCCAGTGCCCGTCGGCAGCCGGGTTCGCGGTCGCGCCACAGTCATACAAGCCAGAAAACTGTCGGGCGCACTGCATATTTTGAGCCAGGTGAAGATCGAGGTCGAAGGCGAGCGCAAGCCCGCCTGCGTCGCCGAGACTATCGGCATGTACTTCCTGAACAATTCATAAGATTCGCCCGTCCTGACGGGCGATTGTGATAAGAGAATCTGTTGGAGCCCGTCCTGACGGGCGATCAAATCAAAAGATTTGTTATCGTTGATGCAGCCAGCCTGGCAGGAAGGAGTAAGGATCGACGCTGACATCTTTGTTGTAGACGACCGAGCATTCTTCTAATAGCTCCGCCAGGTCTCCGTCTTTTTGTGAATCGAAGAGTTCCGTTGCTCCACCGATGTACTGCCCGCCGATGAATATCTGGGGAATCGTTTTGGAGCCCGTTTTTTCTCGGAGCGCAGCCCGAATCTTGCCGCCCTTATCGTCTTCCTGATATGCGACCGAATCGAGATCAATCGAGCGATACGGAATTTCGTACTTCGCGAACATCTTGCGCACGGACCAGCAGAATTCACACCATTCGAGTGCAAACAATACGACGGGTTGGTCCGCGTCGCTGATCGTATCGTTCAGGAATGCCACGGAATCGGCCGGTGCTTCGATCTCGGATTCCTCTTCTTCTGTTTCTTTCGGCGGAGCCGGTGGCGGCGCATCGAATCTGTAGCCGGGCGTCGATCTGGAGATTTCGATTTCCTCGTTGGTCATTTCTACGGGGATATCATCGAACAATGGCGTTGATAGATACCGCTCGCCTGTGTCGGGCAACATGCAAAGCACCGTTGTGCCTTCCTCGGCGCCCTGACAAACCTGCATTGCGCCGGCGAGCGTTGCGCCACCAGATATACCGACAAAAATACCTTCCTCCTGAGCGAGCGCTTTCGACAGTCTCAGCGCTTCGTCGCCACTAACCGGAACGACTTCGTCGATGGTTTTCATCATCACGGCGTCTTCCGTAAGTTTCGGGATAAAGTCCGGGCTCCACCCCTGCATCAGGTGAGGACGGAACAAGGGATGACTATCGGTAGGTGTGCCATCGGCCATTCGTTCCTGCGGAATACCGCTGCCGAGTATTTGTGAGTTATCGGGCTCGCAAACGATGATCTTGGTATCGGGACGTTTCTCCTTCAAAACCCTGGAGACGCCTTTCAATGTGCCTCCGGTTCCGAAACCGGTGACCCAATAGTCGAGCCGTTCGCCCTCGAAGTCCTCGAGGATCTCCGGAGCCGTGGTGTTCGAATGCGCATCGGCATTTGCCTCGTTTTCGAACTGGCGGCACAGGAACCAGCCATGTTTCTTCGAGAGTTCGACCGCTTTGGCAAGCATGCCACTGCCCTTGAGTTCGGCGGGGGTCAATACGACTTTGGCGCCCAGGAATCGCATCATCTTGCGACGCTCGATGCTGAAACTCTCCGCCATCGTAACGACCAGCGGGTAGCCTTTCTGGGCGCACACCATCGCGAGGCCGATGCCGGTATTGCCGCTGGTCGCCTCGACAACGGTCTGGCCCGGCTGCAACTCACCGGACTTCTCCGCCTGTTCGATGACATTGAGCGCCAGGCGGTCCTTGACCGACCCCATCGGATTGAAGGACTCGATCTTGACATAGAGATTGATGCCATCGGGGGCGAGTTTGTTCAGTCGCACAACGGGCGTCCTGCCGATCGTTTCGAGAATATTCTTGTATTTCGTCGACATCTCAACAATCCTGCTTGTTATTGTTTGGAAAGTATAGTTGCCCGTGTATTGCAGACAAGCGTGGCAAGGAAATCAGTACCGTGCGTATACTTATCGCACCCTGCGGAGTGTTCTTGCCAAAAAGTGTGCCTTGTGGGCCGCGCAACACCTCAACCATTTCAATATCGACAAGATTATTGATCATCGAGCTTTGCCGGGAGCGATAGACGCCATCGACATAGAGGCCGACTGACGACTCGAGTCCGAAGTTGTTTGAACTGGTGCCGATGCCACGGATGGAGAAGTTTGACGTTGTCGAGGATTGACTTTGACCGACGATGCGGCCCGGCGCATTTTGATGCATATCGAATACGTCCTTGATCCCAGCTTCCTCGAGATAGCCGTCCGTCAGCGTCGTAATTGAGTATGGCGCTTCCTGCACGTTGACACCGTCTTGAACCTTCGTTCCCATAACGATGATTTCTTCCAGAAGCATCTCTTGCGCGAGCGCACCAGACGCCAGCAACGTTGCTGCCAAGATCGATAGCATTGAGCGGAAGAAATTGAATGCGATTCGTGAAGTTTTCATGAATCCCCCTTCCCAGAATCGAAAGACTGGGCTCTGGTTTTCGGACTTCTTAGGGTCTGTCCGTTGGGGTAGAGACCGCGTTGTAATTGGCGGAAGGGTAGCATGGAACTCCCAGTCAGGCCGCGGCTTTGACTGAGTATAAATCCTTTTGAAACCGGCTATCTACATCGGTTTTTGACGATTTCTGGCTTATGATTTTCTGTTATTTGGCCCGGTTCTGTTAAATTGCGCTTCTCGCTCATGCCAAAAAAGGAATCCCAAAAATGCATGGCCTGATGATGGACACCCAGCTTCTCGTATCGATGATTCTGCGACACGCGGACCTCCACCACCCGACTCGCGAGATCGTCTCGGTGACTGCGGACAACCCGCTGCATCGTTATACCTATGCCGACTGCTGCCGTCGTACCCGGCAACTGGCAAATGCACTGGACAATCTTGGCATTAATGAGGGGGATCGGGTCGGGACCCTTGCCTGGAACGATTACCGGCATCTGGAGGTTTACTACGGCGTCGGCGGGGCAGGATATGTCTGCCATACGATCAATCCGAGGCTGTTCCCCGAACAGATCATCTTCATCATCAATCACGCTGAGGACAAGTGGATATTTACCGACCCGATGTTCGTGCCGCTTCTCGAGAAAGTTGCCGAGCAGACGCCCGCAGTCGAGGGCTACGTCGTCATGACCAATGACAAGAATATGCCCGAGACGACGCTAGAGAATGTGGTCTCCTATGAAGCTCTGATCGCTGAGGAGAGCGAAGATTACGAATGGCCCGAGCTGGATGAGCGGGCGGCTGTCGCGCTCTGCTATACCTCGGGTACAACAGGTGACCCGAAAGGCGTTTTATACAGTCATCGCTCCACCATCATTCACGCATACGCGGCGGTCGCCCCGGACGTCGTAAATCTCTCGAACCGTGATTGCGTGTTACCGGTAGTGCCGCTTTTCCATGTCAATGCCTGGGGAATTCCTTACTCAGCACTGATGGTGGGCGCCAAACTCGTCTTTCCGGGACCGAAGATGGGTGATGGAGAAGCACTTTATGAGCTTCTCGAATCGGAGGAGGTCACATTGGCTTGTGGTGTGCCAACGGTGTGGCTGGCGCTGCTGCAGTATGCGGCAAAGGCCGGTAAACGCCTGAATAAACTGCAGCGTACGGTGATCGGCGGCGCAGCGGTGCCTGAGTCGATGATTCGGGAATTCCAGGATGACCACGACGTTTCCGTGCATCAGGGCTGGGGAATGACGGAAATGAGTCCTTTGGGCACACTGAATTCGCCGAAGGCCGGCATGGAGTCTTTGTCTGGTGATGAACGTATCGCGATCGCGACCAAGGCCGGGCGTGGCATTTTTGGTTGTGAAATGAAGATCGTCGACGATGATAATAACGAGCTTCCCTGGGACGGTGTGGCATACGGCGCATTGCGCGTACGCGGCCCATGGATCTGCAGCGATTATTTCAAGCTGGAGGGCAAAGCCGGCTCGCACGCGGAGGACGGCTGGTTCGATACCGGCGACGTCGCAACTATCGATCCGAACGGGTACCTGGCGATCACCGATCGGACCAAGGACGTGATCAAGTCCGGCGGCGAATGGATCAGTTCGATCGAGATCGAGAACACGGCGATCGGCCATCCGGCGGTCGCCGAAGCTGCAGTTATCGGGGTCGCACATCCGAAATGGACGGAGCGGCCGTTACTGATCGTAATCAAGGCCGAGGGTCAGGACGTCAGCAAAGAGGAAATGCTGTCCTGGTTTGAGGGCAAGATCGCCAAATGGTGGCTGCCCGACGATGTCGTCTTCGTCGATGAGATTCCGCATACCGCAACCGGAAAAATCAAGAAGGTCGAGCTTCGCAAGCAGTTCGCCGACTATCAGTTACCTGCATAGGCGATCCTGGTTCATGCATCGATATCACAAACCATGCGTATGTTGATATTTTTCTTTGACGGTAGGCACTAGAATACTCTGCTTCGTCAGGCATCTTGTTCGGCCCGTCCTGACGGGCGAATCTGCGGTGCAAATGAATAATTAAGGTGATTTATGGATGACGCAATGCGTCTTTTTGGGCTGAAGGCAATCGTTACCGGCGCAGCCAACGGTATCGGTGAGGCAGTTGCCAGAACTTTTGTAAAGCATGGAGCACAAGTCCTCTCGGTCGATGCGCCGGATTCTGGCATCGAGACCAAATTTTCATCCGTCCGCGGAATATCCGGATTTGCCACGGACCTGATGAACGCGGATTCGACCAGGCAGATAATGGAGGCGGCATCGTCATCGCTTGGCGGGCTCGATATTGTCGTCAATAATTATGTCATTCAGTCCGAAACCCCCATCAGTGACGGTGACGAAAGTGCTCTCAAGGGTCTGCTGGATCGAAAGATGACAGTCATGTCACACATCTGTGACTCAGCCCTGCCGCTCCTGAAAAAGAGCCCGGCCGGCAGAATCATCAACATAGGTTTCCTCCGTAGCTCCTTTACGAAGGACGGTGACGGTGCGTACGGGTCGGCAAAGGAAGCGCTCGCAGAATACACCGGCAATCTTGCTGCGGCTTGCGGCGAATTCGGCATCACGGCCAATTACATTCAACCAGGTGCAATCATGACGCCCGACAGTCGTGACGTTTTCAATAACGATACGGCGCTGCGGGATTACTGCATCAATCGATCCGCCGCGAGACGTTTGGGCGAGCCGGTCGACGTAGCAAAGGTCGCATTATTTCTTGCCACTGACGACGCTGTGTTCGTCAGCGGCGCCGGGATTGTCGTAGACGGCGGCGAGGCAAATGCATCCGGTTCTTGAAGACCTGATCCATCTTCTGCAGCTCGAGCGTATTGAGGACAATATATTCCGCGGCGAAAGTCGCGACATCGGCGGCGCCCAGGTGTTTGGCGGTCAGGTGCTGGGACAGGCCCTTTCCGCCGCGCATCACACCGTTGATGGCAGAGTAGCGCATTCCCTGCACGCTTATTTTCTAAGGCGCGGAGACATGACCGCGCCAATCATCTACGAAGTAGACCGTTCGCGCGACGGCGGTAGTTTTTCTGTTCGGCGCGTCGTTGCGATTCAGCATGGCCGGCCAATTTTCAATCTGGCCACTTCCTTCCATGATCCGGAAAAGGGGCTGGAACATCAGGCGGAGATGCCCGACGTGCCGGGCCCGGATGGACTTCAGGACGTGACAGAAATCGCCCCCGAAACCTTGGCAAGGGTACCCGAGAAAATGCGGCGCTTTTTGACCCACAAGCGTCCGTTCGAGTTCCGACCCGTCAGGCCGATCAACTTCGAAAAGTCCGAACGTCTGCCGCCCGAGAAACAGGTCTGGATCAAAGCCGTCGATACGTTGCCTGACGAATACAGCCTGCATCAGAACCTGGTCGCCTACGTATCGGATTACGAATTACTTGGGACCAGTACCCTGCCGCATGGCCTGTTGTTCGGCCGCGGCATGGTGC